>ERZ780207.2906-NODE-2906-length-11604-cov-15.210754_pt1 | contig 11604 bp, 11 predicted proteins | sample MGYA00510977_ERZ780207 | MGnify/ENA primary metagenome ERZ780207 (study PRJEB29588, sample SAMEA2151383) | human gut metagenome | biome: human gut; feature: human-associated habitat; material: faeces | place: Denmark | collected 2008/2010 ... | reverse complement strand
TGTTTTTTATGTTTTTGTTTTTGATTCCATTCACGATTCGGCAACATTGCATAATTTATCCCCACAAATTTTCCACTGATCCGTTTTCAGAGCCAAAGGGGGATTAAAAAATCCTCCAGCGTAGTGGTGCTGGAGGATTTTTTGAGCCGCGAACGGGGCTCGAACCCGTGACCTTTTCGTTACGAATGAAATGCTCTACCAACTGAGCTATTGCGGCTGTTGCGATGCTTCGTGGTCGCATCGCTTATGTCGGTGGGTGCGCAAGCGGCGTGCGATTAAAGCACCGTCTGCTTGCTATAAGTCAATTTAATCTTTGCCTTGTCGAGACGCAATTTCGCAATCGACGGAATGGCTACCGATGGCGAAATTTTTGTCACTACAGTTTTCTGTTGCTGGTTATAGTAGTAATAACTCGAAGTTTGAGTGTAGCTTGTCACATCAATAGGCGTAAGCGTGAGGTTGATGTCTTCTTCCGTTGCCACACCATTTTGATTGTTAATGATGTTGAGAATGTAGGGGCGAAGACCAGTAAACTCATACTGCTTTTTCGTGGCATTGTATGTGGCGTAGAACGAATCCTTGCTGTTGGTCAAACTGTCGCCTTCAAAGAATGCGTCCTTCTTGTCTTTCTTCACCATCAGCAAATAACTTGGAGGCGCAATCTTGTATTCGTTGCTGATTTCCTCCACAGGGAGGGTTAGTTCAAGCGAGTTGATGAGCGCCAAACCATCGGCTGTGTTTGCCTTGTAGGTGTTGATGATGTCTTGAATTGGGAATTTCACATTCACCTCATATCCCGATGGACCCATCACAATCGCCTCGCCATTGTTCACCATTTGTTTCACGCTTTCAGCCACAGTGAGGCGAAGGTTGTTGTTGGTGATAACCTCTGGAGTGGAAGCGGCATACACTTGACTCACGGTCATGATGGTATCTACTGTGTCGCGCACGGTGGTCTGCTTGCGGTAGAACACCTCCAAGTCGGTGGCATAGTAGTTCATCACACGGCCAGAACCGTAACTGTTGGTGATATACAGTCCAGGGAAATGCTCTTTGAATTTTGAAGGGTCGCTAAACACGTCGCTCTTGTTCACAAAGAGGTTGAATATCTTTTTAGCATATTCCTTTGGCATAGGAATGCGAATTTCACGCCAAGTGGCAGCAGAGCCTGTGTAACTGTATTCTGAGCACAGAACTGAACTTGCAGGTGAGCATGATGCTGTAGCGATTGGTTTGCTTGCATCGTAGTAGCCATCGGCACTGAAATCGCTGTAGATTGGATCTGGAAGTTGCTTGGTGAGCTCATACACATTCATGCGCATTGGAGCCAACGAGTCGCCGGTGAAACCACCAGTGGTTTTGAGGCTCAAAGTCAGCTGGCATGAATCCACCCATTCCTCTTTGGTGTTGATGGTGTCGATTCGGTTGGCAGGCATCAACTGGCACACCACGTCGCTGGAAAGTTTACCATAACCAGGGCAAGTGATTTCGCCCACGAGTTGGGTGCTGGTGCGCGCATGGAGTTTCTTGTTCTCAACGCTCACACCTGTCATCACAAACGAAGAGTCTTCAATAATCTCCGACTTCGTGTCGGTGAGGGAAGATCCAATATTTTCGTCGGAGCATGAATACACGCCAATCATCATCAGCATGGCGAATATCAAAGTGACCGATTTTTTCATATTCAAAATTTGAGTAGTAAATAGTGTTACAGAGATTCGTAGAATGTCTTGTACGCTTCTGCACTGCCAGCGATGTCGGCTTGATATGGGAGGAATGGAAGTCCGGATTCCTTCACCAGTGCCATAATCTCGTCGCTGATGTGCTCGCTTGCCTGAACCACACCGTCGCAATGCTGGAGCGCAAGTTTAGTGAGCCCCACCTTGTTGAGTGCCAAGTCCTTAGTCCAAGCAATGTTTTCTTCCTTCATGCCGTCGAATTTCAACTTTTCGTAGAGGCGTGCGTCGAATGGCTCAGAGAAGTCGTCGTCGCAAAGCGAATACACCACTTTTGCACCCTGATACGATGGGTCGTCGGCATAATAGTCCTTAATATAAAGAGGCGCAAGGGCTGTAATCATACCAGTGCAATGAATCACCTCTGGCACCCAACGGAGCTTCTTCACGGTTTCGAGAGTGCCACGCACGAAGAAGATGCTGCGCTCATCGTTGTCAGATGGAGAAGTCACGGTTTCAAGCTCCTTGGTGATATTCTTGGTGAAGTAGTCCTCATTGTAGATAAAATACACCTGCATACGAACAGGCTGCAAAGTGGCTACCTTGATAATGAGTGGGTGGTCGGCATCGTCGATAGTGATGTTCATACCCGAAAGGCGAATCACTTCGTGGAGCTGATTGCGGCGTTCGTTGATGAAACCGTATTTAGGCATGAAAGTGCGCACCTCCAAACCGCTCTCTTGCACGGCTTGTGGTAATTCGCGACCTGTCACAGCCATAGGTGTGTTAGGTAAATAAGGTGAAATTTCTTGAGAAATAAAAAGAACTTTGTTTACATCCATTGCGCAATACTGTTTATACTAACTGCAAAGTTAGCAATTTTTTTCCAATTATGCCGACTGTTTGTCTGTCGGGGTGTGCTTTTTTAAGGAAAACAACCTCGTTTTTAACATTAATAAAACAAATTAGCACTGTATCACAAGCAATTTGCCACCAGTCCACTACCGCCTCACCACAGCCCCACACCACCCTTACACAAAAAGCACCAAAAAAGTAAACGACTGTAGGAAAACGCCGCGAAATAACATTTTTTTGCTACAATTAATAAACAATTTGTTTTTAATTGTTTGAAAATTATGAATTATATACTAAGTTTGCACTTCAAGAAACACAATGTTTAATTTTAAATCGATTGAAGGTTATGAAAAAAATGATGATGGCATTTTTGGTGGCTCTGATGAGCGTAGCAGCTGTTTGTGCACAGACCACCGCCACACAGCAATGTAAGAAGCAAACTTGTGCTGCCCAAAAATGTGAAAAAGTAGACAAAGAATGTAAAAACGCTGTCGAAAAGTGCGACAAGGCAAAGCAGAAATGCGACAAGGCAAAGCAAAAATGCGACAAAGCCGCCCAAAAGTGCGACAAGGCAAAGCAGAAATGTGACAAAGTCAAACAGAAATGCGACAAAGCAATTCAAAAATGCGACAAGGCCGCTCAAAAGTGCAAACAAGAATGCACAGGTAAAGGCGAATGCAAGGACGGAAAGCAAGAGTGCAAGAACGGCAAAGGCGAATGCAAACAAGAATGCCAAAAGAAATAAAAAAATAAGGTGAAAAAAGCTGCCTAACCAAAAGCAGCCCCCACCTCCCCCACACCCATCAAATCCCGGTGAGCCCCCAAAAGCCCACCGGGATTTCTATATCTCCCCACAAAAATCTCTCCTGAGGTTTATCGTAGCCTTTCACAAATTAGCGCACTACTGCCCCAATGATTCTTCGTTCCAATATTCTTGCAAATTTTCTTTGATACATTTCATTACAGCAGAGAAGTCCACTTGCTCTTTCCAACGTATCTTTTTTAAGAACGCACTCCACCAAGTATTACGTATTTTATCTGTAGCAAACGCATCAGAAAAAAGAGCCAAGTGTTCCCTGTATGGCGTATTTCTATTCTTGAAAGTGCAAACAATAGCTTCAGCAAGTAGTGTTCGGTCGATCTCGTGGTTGGTGAACAACTGATACACATCAAAAAAATCTTTCATGCGACTATTGCTCTCATCACGGTCTACCATCGCATGAAACTTCTCCGCTATCAACGTTTCCAATGAATAGGCATACAGTTCTACGGCTGGAACATCTGACAACAACAATGGGTAATCCAATGGAAGTGGATAAGGCGTAACCACATCTCCAAAGCCAATGTCGACAGATACTTGTTGAACAATTGTATCTAAATGAGCCTCAATTTTCACACAAGTGCCAGGATATTTCTTATCAATGGCTATTGGTTCCAATTCAAGCGATGAAGCATCAAAGAAAACGCCATCATCCTCGCATTCAATGCTACATATCTTTTCAAATACAACTTTCAGATTATCCTTATCATTACTGATGCGTTCACCCAACAAATCAATGTCGATTGTTGGACGAGCCTTAAACCTATCCAAAGCGAACAGCAGCGAACTACCTTTCAACAGAAAGTGCCTCTTGTAAGGACTTGAGGATATACGAAACAGCAAGCGCTCGTGCAAGTACCTAACCAACACTTTCATATATTCTTGCTTTTCCTCTTTTGCGAGGTTCAGCAAACGCATTCGAATCGATTTCCCGATATTTTTCGTCATAGTCTTGTTTCCAAATATGTAGTCAATATTTTATTTACACTGAGCTTTTGCGCATAGTCATGAAGCAAAGAGATATTGCGGTTTTCCTTTTTAAGGAAGTTGTCTATGACTTCACCGCAAACATCAAGTCCTATTTTATTTCGGTATTTTACTGCATCACAAACTGTGCGCTCCATATCTGTAATAAGAACTCTGTAACCCGAAATCACTTTTTCAATAACGCCAAACTCCAAGTTTTCTTTCTTCCAAAAATAAAGGTCGATTGGAGGAAATTCTGGCAAACGAACTTTTCGTTTTGCTTCTATTGCAATACAGGTGGAAGAAGGCACCTGTGTAGACAGTCCATAGTAAGCGAATGCACTGTAAAGACAAAGCACCCCATGAGGCACAATGCGCTCTACATCTATCATATTGTTGGCCAAAGCCGACGTTTCCACATAGATACCCTTGCGAAGCCTCATAAGCATTCCTTTTTTTGTGGCACTACGGAGTTGTTCATAATCACCACGGCTTTTCACTTCGCCCGCTGTTATGAAGCCACCTTGCTTTTGCAATATGTCTCTGATTGAGTCACTTTTCATGTAATTGCTATTATATACGCAAAGATACAAATACTTATCTAAAATAACGAATATTTTGTGTAAAATATTACGGAGAATATAAACAAACTCCGTAACATCATACATTCTACACAGGCAACTTATTCGAAGAAGAAATGATGCTACATAGAAGAAGGGACCATCGGGAAATGCAATTTTACCATTTTTTCTCCACTCGGTTCTTACGCATTTTGCTCCCTTGTGGACAAAAAAATACCACCTCGCTGTCGGCAGTGAGGTGGTACATCAATAGGTATTATTTAGGAATTGAATTTAGAATTCTGCGTTCTTTGGCGTGCGTGGGAATGGAATCACGTCGCGGATGTTCTGCATACCGGTCACAAACAGGATAAGACGCTCGAAGCCGAGGCCAAAACCAGCGTGTGGGCATGTGCCGTATTTGCGGGTGTCGAGATACCACCACATGTCCTTGGCAGGAATGTTGCGGCGTTGGATTTCGCTATTGAGTTTCTCCAAACTTTCCTCACGAACGGATCCACCGATGATTTCGCCAATCTGTGGGAAAAGCACGTCGGTGCCTTGCACGGTGCGGCGTTCTTCTGGCTCGTCGTTTTGCTTCATATAGAAAGCCTTGATTTCGCGTGGATAGTTGTAGAGAATCACTGGCTTCTTGAAGTGGGTTTCCACCAGGAAGCGTTCGTGCTCGCTGGCGAGGTCGCCACCCCAGCTGATTGGGAACTCGAATTTCACGCCGTTCTTTTCAGCCTCTTCCAAAATCTTGATACCCTCGGTGTATTCGAGGCGCACAAAGTCGTCTTTCAAAACACCCTCAAGGCGTTCGATAAGACCCTTGTCAATCATCTTGTTGAGGAATTCGAGGTCGTCTTTACAGTTGTCGAGAGCCCACTTCACGCAATACTTGATGAAGTCTTCTTCCAAGTCCATCAAGCCGTTGAGTTGGAGGAATGCTACTTCTGGCTCAATCATCCAAAACTCTGCCAAGTGGCGTGGGGTGTTGCTGTTTTCGGCGCGGAATGTAGGTCCGAAAGTGTAGATGGCACCGAGTGCTGTGGCACCGAGTTCGCCCTCAAGCTGACCGCTCACAGTGAGCGAAGTCATCTTTCCGAAGAAGTCGTCGTCGTACTTGATGCTGCCGCTCTCGTCTTTGTCGAGCTTGTAGAGGTTTTTGGTGGTCACCTGGAACATTTCGCCAGCGCCTTCGCAGTCGCTTGCTGTGATGATTGGTGAATGGAAGTAGAAGAAACCGTGCTGGTTGAAATAGTTGTGCACAGCCATTGCCATATTGTGGCGAATGCGGAACACGGCACCGAAAGTGTTGGTGCGCAGACGCATGTGGGCGTGCTTACGCATATATTCGAATGTTTGGCCCTTCTTCTGCATGGGGTAATCGTTGGGGCATGTGCCGTAGAGCACGATGTTTTCGCCTTGGATTTCCACGCTTTGACCAGCGCCTTGGCTCTCTACGAGCTTACCAGTGGCACCGATACATGCGCCAGTGGTAATGTCTTTGAGCAAATTCTCGTCTACCTTTGCTGGGTCGATTACGATTTGCACATTCTTGATTGTTGACCCGTCGTTGAGCGCGATAAACTGCACTTGCTTGTTGCCGCGGCGAGTACGAACCCAACCTTTCACGCACACTTCTGTGCCGATGAGTGCAGGGTTGAATATGTCAACAATTTTTGTTCTTTTAATTTCCATGATTTCTGTGTTGGAAAACAGATGTATATATGTGTATGAATTATTCAAAAGAGTTCTGTTTCAAGAAGTTTACCTCTTCCTGAGTGAGGTAGCGCCAGCGTCCACGTGGCAAGTTCTTCTTGGTGAGACCTGCGAAATACACGCGGTCGAGTTTCACAACGTGATAGCCGAGCGATTCGAAAATGCGGCGTACCACACGGTTGCGGCCTGAGTGGATTTCGATACCGGCTTGCTTGCGGTCGGTAGGCGAAACGTAGCTCACTGCGTCGGCGTGGATTGGACCGTCGTCGAGTTCAACGCCGTCGGCGATGTGTTGCATATCTTCTTCGCTGATGGGCTTGTCAGTCCATACTTGGTAGATTTTCTTCTTCACGAATTTTGGGTGAGTGAGCTTAGAAGCCAAGTCGCCATCGTTGGTGAGCAAGAGCACACCTGTGGTGTTGCGGTCGAGACGACCCACTGGGTAGATGCGTTCTTCGCACGCGCCCTTCACAATGTCCATCACAGTCTTGCGTCCGTTAGGATCGTCGCTTGTGGTCACACAGTCCTTTGGCTTGTTGAGCAAAATGTAGATTTTGCGCTCGCTGGTCACAATCTTGTCGTTGTATTCCACAGTGTCTTTTGCTGTGATCTTCACACCGAGTTCGGTAACCACTTCACCATTCACCTTCACCAATCCCTTGGTGATCAATTCATCTGCCTCACGGCGTGAGCATACGCCAGCGTTTGCCATAAATTTGTTGAGGCGTACTTCTGCATTTGGATCGATGATTGCTTCCTCATATTCTACTGGCTGAGGACGTGGCACAAAGCGCATTTGTGGGCGTGGACCTTGCTGGCGTTGTGGGCGTTTCTTGTAGCCACCTCGTTGCTGATAGCCACCACCTTGTTGGTAACCGCCTTGCTGACGGTAGCCGCCACCTTGCTGCTGACGATAGCCGCCACCTTGCTGCTGACGATAGCCGCCACCTTGCTGCTGACGATAGCCGCCACCTTGCTGTTGACGATAGCCGCCACCTTGCTGCTGACGATAGCCGCCACCTTGCTGTTGACGATAACCGCCACCTTGCTGTTGACGATAGCCGCCACCTTGCTGCTGGTAACCGCCACGCTGCTGATAGCCGCCACGTTGTTGATAGCCGCCACGTTGTGGTTGATAATCGTTGTCATACCCTCCTTGACCATCTTGATTTGCATTTTCATAGCGTGAGGGTTCGTTTTCCTCAATTGCAGGAACAGGACCACTGATGCGTGGTCGCTTTGGCTTTTTCTCTAAATTCTCTTCCATCGTTTTACGGAATTTGGTTTTGATTTTTTCAATAATAAAATTATGGCCTCTCGGCCTTGATGTGTATATACTTGTGTTATACTTGTGTTATACTTGTCAAAAGTTTACGACAAAGATAAATAATTTTTTTCACATGCAATGTGTTACACACACTTTTTTTGAAATCTATTCATCTTTGCCGTAAACCCAAATCGGTCATTAGGGCTTACACGGCCTAATGACCGATTTGGGGTAAATCTTTAGGTGTGATTAATAACCGGTGTAACTGTGTGGGGTGATGCTGCGGAGCTCGGCTTTCACCTCATCGCTCACGTTGAGTGTTTCCACAAATTCGGCAATGCGTTTTGCATCCACCACCTCGTTGGTGCGAGTGAGTGCCTTCAGCGTTTCGTATGGCTTTGGATAGCCCTCACGGCGCAGAATGGTCTGCATAGCCTCAGCCACCACGCTCCACATGCTGTCGAGGTCGGCATTGATGGCGTCGAGGTTGAGGATAAGCTTGTTCAAGCCCTTCAGTGTGCTGGTAAGCGCAATCATCATGTGCCCCATTGGCACACCCACGTTGCGAAGCACCGTAGAGTCGGTGAGGTCGCGCTGGAGGCGTGAGATAGGCAACTTCATGCTCAAGAACTGGAGAATGCTGTTGGCGATGCCCATATTGCCCTCACTGTTTTCGAAGTCGATAGGATTCACCTTGTGAGGCATTGCGCTTGAACCCACTTCGCCTGCTTTGATTTTCTGCTTGAAGTAGTTCATCGAAATGTACATCCACATGTCGCGGTCGAGGTCGATGATGATGGTGTTGATGCGCTTCATGGCATCGAGCAGTGCGCCCAAGTTGTCGTAGTTGGAGATTTGGGTGGTCCACTCCTCACGCTTGATACCCAGGTATTCGTTGAGGAACTTAGCGCCAAACGCACGCCAGTCGTAGCCTGGGAATGCGATAAGGTGGGCGTTGAAGTTGCCGGTGGCACCGCCAAACTTTCCGCTCACAGGCACAGCCTTCAGTTGCTTCAACTGCTCTTCGAGGCGGTAGGCAAACACCTTGATTTCCTTGCCCAAGCGTGTGGGCGACGCTGGCTGGCCGTGTGTCTTTGCCAGCATTGGAATGTCGTACCATTCGGTGGCATGCTCGTTGAGCCATGCAATCACATTTTCAAGCATGGGGATAAACACACGCTCGGTGGCGTCTCTCACTGCCATTGGCACGGAGGTGTTGTTGATATCTTGCGAGGTGAGTCCGAAGTGGATAAATTCCTTGTATTGCTCCAGTCCGAGCGCGTCGAACTGCTCTTTCAGGAAATATTCCACAGCCTTCACGTCGTGATTTGTCACGCTCTCAATGTCTTTGATGCGTTGTGCGTCGTCAACGCTGAAGTTGCGGTAAATGTCGCGAAGTTTTTCCTTCATTTCAGGATCCACGCCTTCGAGCTGTGGCAGAGGAATCTCGCAAAGGGCGATAAAATATTCCACCTCCACATTCACACGATAGCGAATAAGGGCGTACTCTGAAAAATAAGGAGCCAACGATTCTGTTTTGCTGTGATAGCGTCCGTCAATAGGAGAAACGGCGGTAAGAGGACTCAAACTCATAGTCTAAATAAAAAAATAAATAATTAAAAAATCCACGGCATCATTTTCTTGAGGAAAAGCCCTCATATAATAATGTGTGAATGTCGTATAATTTGTTTATGCAAAGTTAGTGATAAAAAAGTTTTTTGCAAAAAACTTGCCAAATAATTTGCAGTTTCAAAAAAAAGCAGTACCTTTGCATCGCAATTAAGCAACAGGGCGTTTAGCTCAGCTGGTTCAGAGCATCTGCCTTACAAGCAGAGGGTCGGCGGTTCGAATCCGTCAACGCCCACCGAAGAATGAAGCCTTGCACACAATGATGCAAGGCTTTTTTGTTTCAGTAAGTTTCCCTAGTTAAAATGTATGGGCATGAAAACATTGCTACTTATCGATAATCAGGATATTACCCGTGAAGGTATGAAAACGGTGGCCGGTCGGATAGGAGGGTTCGCCGCAATAAAGGAAGCCGGCAGTCAGAGTGAATTAACCGGGCTTCTTGTCGATAATCCCAATGCCGTTGCAGTGTTGGACTATACATTGTTTGATACTTCGGCTGAATATTTGCTTATATTGCAGGAACGGTTTAAGGAGGCACATTTTGTTCTGTTCAGCGATAATCTGAGTGAGGATTTCATCCGGCGTATGGTTTTTAGCGGAACTTCATTCAGCGTGGTGATGAAAGATGCGCCGATGATAGAGATAGAGGAAGGGCTGCGGAAGGCAAAACAGCATTTACAATACATGTGTACGCGTGCAGTCTGGCTGTTGCAGCATAAAGAAGACAAAAAAGATAAGTTAGTTTCACCGCTTACGGTCACGGAGCGTGAAATTCTGAAACTGATGGCATTGGGCAAGACTACGAAAGAGATTGCGGCTGAGCGTTTCCTAAGTGTATATACGGTAATGACTCACCGCAAAAATATCTTTCGCAAGCTGGAAGTGAACAATGTGCACGAAGCAACAAAATATGCCCTTCGTGCAGGGATTGTGGATGTGGTGGAATATTATATTTAGGATAAAGTGATTTCACCGCTTCCCACACAGATTTCCGCATTCTTGTCATACAGCACACCGAACTGTCCGGGGGCTATACCCTGTAAGGGGACGTGGCTGTGGATTCGGAACAAGTTATCTTCCCGTGTCAATATTCCTTTCATGAAAGTGTCTGTATGCCGGATCTTGAAAGAAACATCTGCGGAAGGTGCTCCCTTCCATAAGTCCTCTGTGATGAAATGAAAATCATGCAAGGCAAAGTCTGTCCCATATTGTTTGTCTGTATCATAACCGTGTGAGACATAAATGATATTCTCGTCTATATCTTTGCGGATAACAAACCATGGTCCTCCACCTAATCCCAATCCTTTGCGCTGTCCGATGGTGTGAAACCAATATCCTTTGTGAGTGCCAATCCGTTTTCCTGTTTCCATTTCAATGATATCCCCTTCTTTTTCACCCAAGAAACGGCGGAGGAACTCATTATAGTTGATTTTTCCTAGAAAGCAGATACCTTGACTGTCCTTGCGTTGTGCACTGGGCAGTTTGGCAATGCGGGCGATATCCCTGACCTCATTCTTCATCAGACCTCCCAAAGGGAACATCAGTTTTGAAATTTGCAGATAATCTATTTGTGCCAGGAAATCTGTTTGGTCCTTGACGGGGTCTTGTGCGGTTCCCAGCCATATTTTCCCGTCTTTTTCAAGAATACTGGCGTAATGTCCGGTAGCTGTCTTGTCATATAAATGCCCTGCTTCCTGCTCAAAACATCCGAATTTGATGAGCTTGTTGCACATTACATCCGGGTTGGGAGTAAGACCGCGTTTCACTTTATCGATGGCGTATGCCACTACATTATCCCAGTACTGTCGGTGCAGGTCAATGATATTCAGGCTCAGACCGTATTTGCGGGCGGTGGCGGTACATAGTTCAATGTCCTCTTCTGCCGTGCAGGTGAGATCTTCGTCACCGTCCATTCCGATTTTAATATAGAAAAGATCCGGTTTGTATCCTTGTTCGCAGAGGAGATGTACGACAACCGCGCTGTCTACTCCTCCTGAAATTAATGCAGCTATGTTCATCTCATTTTATGATAATGGGTATTCTTCAAAAGCATAAAGCACGGTAGACAAATATCGTTCCCCCGTATCGGGCAAGATCACTACAATT
>ERZ780207.2892-NODE-2892-length-11640-cov-4.950194_pt1 | contig 11640 bp, 12 predicted proteins | sample MGYA00510977_ERZ780207 | MGnify/ENA primary metagenome ERZ780207 (study PRJEB29588, sample SAMEA2151383) | human gut metagenome | biome: human gut; feature: human-associated habitat; material: faeces | place: Denmark | collected 2008/2010 ... | reverse complement strand
AGAAGCTGAAATCAAAAGTCTTCAAGAAACACTATCTTTATTAGAATTTAAATGTTGGTACTACTCAAAAGCTATGGAGGATGGTACAGAAGAATACCTTCAAGCTATGCTTCCAGACAAGCTTCCAAGTGACATTCAAAAATTATATGATGCAAGTCATAAATAAGAAAATGGAGCAGATATATTCTGCTCCAAAGCTATTCAAAACCAGCTGGCTCGTTCTGATTTTGATTGACTGATTCCTAAATTTCAAACCATTTGATTTCACAAGCATCCAATTCAACTTCGAAACTTGTTCCATCACCCTTATAAACGGTAGTTGTCTGCGGTTCATATGTATTATTGACAACACAGAAACTATTTGTAGAAGGATATACGTTGATATCCACATTGTAGTTGTCGGAATACCAGCGTTTCATTTCTTCTTCTTTGTGCGCTGCAAAGAAGATTGCACGATACAATAGTCTTACGTTTTCAAAACTAAATGGAAGACCATTCATATACACACCGCGACCTTTTCCATACTCATTTACAGCTAAATTGACATGTAGATCTTTTTCAGCCAAGATTTCGGTTTCAGGAAGAGCATATACATCATTTACACATTCTCCCCAATCTTCATGTTCTAATTGTTCTGTTATGAAGTGGTTTGGATGTACTTTCCAATTGTATTTGTCTGTGTGCATTGTGAAACCTAATTCTTTATCCACACCTAATACATCGTATAAAGTGAAGAATTTACCGTTGCGGTTGATTGCTGTTGGCTCACCAACACCGATAAATCCACCGCCCTGGTCTACATAACGACGAAGAGCTGTAATCACTGGCTCATCAAATTCAGCTCCACCACTAAAGCTTGTGTATGCAGAACCAATGTTCATCACAACGTCCATATCATCTAAGATGGTTGGATCTTTGCGAATATCATCAAAACTAATGAAATGAACATCAAATGGGAAACCACTCAACGCCTCCATTACACCTGTATAAGAATAGATTTGTTTGTACCAAATGGCATGGTGAACCAAGTGTGTTCCCCAACGACGAAGTTCTCCCCAACTATTAATTACACCCACTTTTAATAAGTTTAATGGAACTTGTTGATTTACATGAGAATATAGCGTACGGAATTCGTCACATACCTTTTCAATATAATCAATGAATTCAGGGAAATCCAATGCCAATTTTAAATATCCACCATAACCAATACGATCGACTGGACTACGTAAAATAGCTCTACGAGCTGTTACCCAGTTGACCTTAGCTTCTTTTAATGGATCTCCGTTTTCATGGAAAACATCTGGGAAGAAGTATGGTAAAAATCTTCCTTCTGTATACTTAACACCCTTAATATCGGAAATTAAACGAAGTGTTGTACCAGAACCAACCGATCCTACAACCGCATCCAATCCAATGGATTCAAAATATTTACCAAATGGCTCTGTACCAATCCAGTGATCCCCTAAAAACATCATGGCTTCTTTTCCATATTCATGACAAATATCCACAAATTTCTTCGCTAATTTACTTACTTCACGCTGTTGGAAATCCATGAAATCACGATATTCCTTAGTTGGAACACAGAAAGTTGAGTTATTAAATCCTTTGTTGATAATATATTCCGCTCTAAATGGATAGCCCACTTCTTTTTCAAACTGTTCCAAAATATATGGAGATACAGAAGCACTATATCCAAACCAGTCTACAAATTTTTCGCGTGCAAATTCATCAAATTGAAGAGTGAATTGGTGGAAGAACGTTGTAAAACGAACAACGTCTACATCATCTCTTTCTTCACAGAATTTTCTAAATTTATCCAATACATACTTTTGTGTTTTAGGTTGTCGAACGTCAAAAGTCATTTGATGTTCTTCACCCTGCCAATCATTCGTTAAAGCATTATACATATGCACAGGATCCCAAATCACAAATGCCAAGAAGCTTACTGTATACGCATGATACGGAATTGTATCATGAATAATCACTTCACCCGTTTCTTCATCATAATCCCAATTTGTGATGACTTCATCCGTCGTACGATCAATAACTTCCCACCATCTGTGATTGTCTTTTGTGTTTGGCTTTAATTGATCTTTATAGAAATGCTGCATGATTTGAATTTTTAATTCGGTTGACTTTGCGGTCACAAAATCACTCATCAAATACATCTGTTGGATTTCATCTGGATTTGCCTTGGCCCACTCATTATCTTTTCTTGTTGTATAATAAGTCGCATATTGCTTAATATCCATCTTACGCAATTCTTCTGGCATATCCGTTCCGTCACAGTCACGGATGGCATCGGCTTTCCATCGATTAATAATCTCAATTGTTGCATCAATTACATCAACATCTGTCGGTACAGTTACTCTGCCTGTTTCAATCATTTTATTTTCTCCCAAACTAGTCAATTCTATTTTCAGTTTCCATATCAAAGAAATGTACTTTTGATAAGTCCATTGTTAATTTAATTGTTGAATGTGCTTCTGGTTCCAAACGAGAATTTACTTTGGCACACATTTTTTGTCCATTTAAATCACCATGCAAAATATATTCATGGCCCAATAGTTCGGCCACTTCAATTTCAAAATCAAAGTTAGCACTCGGATATGTATCAGCTACAATTCCCTCACCATGTAAATCTTCTGGACGAATACCCATGATAACTTCTTTTCCTTCATAGCTAGAAAGTTTTTCTCTATACATCAAAGGAATATCAATCTTCATGTCCTTTACATGGAAGAAACCATTTATATACGTACCCTTCACAAAGTTTGTTGCAGGCGCACCCAAGAATCCAGCTACGAATAAGTTTGCCGGATTATTATATATTTCTTTTGGCGTACCAATCTGCTGGATATATCCACCCTTCATCACAACAATACGATCAGCCATAGTCATGGCTTCGGTTTGATCGTGTGTTACATAAATGGTAGTAGCTCCAATACGTTCGTGAAGCTGAATGATTTCCGAACGCATTTGTACACGCAATTTCGCATCCAAGTTTGATAGTGGCTCATCCATTAAGAATACCTTCGCATTACGAACGATAGCACGACCCAAGGCAACACGCTGTCTTTGACCGCCTGATAAAGCTTTTGGCTTACGATCCAAATAAGGTTCAATCTCTAAAATACGAGCCGCTTCATGTACGCGCTTATCAATTTCTTCCTTACTATACTTACGTAATTTCAAGCCAAAGGCCATATTCTCATATACACTCATATGAGGGTATAATGCATAAGACTGGAATACCATCGCAATATCACGATCTTTTGGTTCCACATCATTCATTCTTTTTCCATCAATATAGAAATCACCGGCACTAATCTCTTCCAAACCAGCAATCATACGAAGTGTTGTAGATTTACCACATCCACTTGGTCCTACAAACACAATAAACTCTTTATCTTTCACTTCTAAATTAAAGTCAAATACAGCCTGAACATTGTTGTCATATATTTTATCAACATGCTGCAATGATAATTCTGCCATACTTCTTCCTCCTATTTATGTTTTCGATTGTATAGAAACAATAATGTTAGTAAGCCTGTCAATCCAACGATTTCAATCATTAGATTACGAACACTTACCGTCTTCTGTGCCCAAATAATCATACCTAAGAACACAAAGAATAATACGATCATAATTATGTTCATTACTTTATTTTCATCTCTCATATTAGACACCTTACTCTTTCATTCCACCAATACTCATGCCCTGTGTAATCTTCTTTTGAACACAAATATAAAGAACTAACGTTGGAATCATAACAATTACCAACCCAGCATACATGACACCAAAGTTTGCCTGTGACTTCGCATCCGCCATTAAGTATTTAACACCAACGGCCAACGTAGCATTTTCTTTATCCATAAAAGTAAATGCGATAATATATTCATTCCAGAAAGCCAAGAATTGAAATAGGACAACCGTAATAATACTTGGTCTTGCCATGGGAATCATAATCTTTGTCATGGTCTTAAAATAGCCACAACCATCAATGCGAGCCGCCTCTTCATACGCCTTAGGCAACGTTTTGAAATAACCCGTCAACAAATAGATTGTGAAAGGTAAGGCTGTTGCCGCATACACGACAGAAAGCCAGAACTTATTATTTAAGAAAAAGTCAAATCCAAGCTTAATATCCGCATTAAATAACATTAAGAAAATTGGCAAAACAATATAGTTCACATTTACGAAAAGTCCAGCCATGAAAAGTCCATTAAAGAATTTCTTTCCCACAAAATCAAATCGTGCCAAAACATACGATGCAGGAAGAGCCACCACCAATAGAATGACTAATGATAGTGCTGTTACAATGATTGTATTTATTAAATAATCACCCATTCTTGCCTTCACAAAGGCATCCGCAAAGTTTGACCACAATATTTGTTTTGGAAGATCAAATGGATTTCCACTCACCAATTCCAATTGCGATTTTAAAGATGCAAGGAATACCCATGCGATGGGTACAATAATCGAAATAGCTAATGTGATCAGTGCCACGTAAACAAAGATCTTGTATAAAGGAAAATTACGTTTCTTCATATCTCATCCTCCTAATACTGTAATATATCACGTTCAGTGACCTTATTTATGATGGCGGATAAGGCAAATGAGAATACGAAGATACATACTCCAACGGCCATACCAAATCCGTATTTACCAGCGAACGCATTGTTGTACATATAGTTCAATGCCACTTCACTTCCTAGATTTCCCTCACTTGTCAATTGAACGAACATAAATGATAAGTTGATTGTAGAAATTACGAAGAAAGTTAAAGTTGTACGAATGTTATCCCAAATCAAAGGTAAAGTAATCATAAAGAACTGTCTGACTTTACTAGCCCCCTCAAGGCTTGCTGCCTCATATAGGTTTTCTGGAATACTCGACATACTCGACATATACATAACCATATAATAACCAATGGCCTGCCATACAAGGGCACCAATTATAGAATAGTTAATAACATCTGGATTTCCCATCCATTGTTGTTGTAAAGACGAAAGTCCAATCATTCCGAAGAATGTATTTAAAATACCATTCGTAGGTTGATAAATAGCTGAGAAAATACCCGCAATAACAACAATACTCAAAATATTTGGAATGTAGAAAATAACACGGAAGAAGTTTTTTCCAACAAACTCTTCACGAGTTAATAATGTCGCAAACAATACGGCCAACACCAAAGTGATGATCGTGATCAATACAACATACAAGATTGTATTTTGCATAGCCTCAATAAAACGCATGTCATTAAAAAGAACCTTAAAGTTGAAGAACCCGGCAAAAGTGGCATCACTAACGAAATTGCTCTTTTTAAAGAATGCCGTCTTAAATACATCAATCGTTGGAATCACCATAAAAATGAAAACTAGAATAACAGCTGGTGCAAGACACGCAAATACGAAACGATTTTGTGCTTTCTTTTTATTCATGAGTTTACCTCCCATCTCTTAAAAAACGACGAGCAACAATTTGCTCATCGCTTTCAGTTTAATTATTCAGTTACAGCTTTGTTTTTAGATAATTTAACCCAAGCATCTGCTAATTTGCTTTGGTAATCATTTGCAGTTAATTCACCAGTAGCTAAAGAGTCAATTGAACCAAATACGGTTGCAGCACGGTCAAAGTCTGGTAAGTTATCTGTGTTGTAAGGAGCAAATGCACCTAATGCAGCAGAAGCAGTGTCATATACAGAGAAGAATTCTTTTGTATATCCATCTTCCATAGCTGCAATTGTGTCTGACATATTTGCACTTGGAACAATATTTCCACCTTCAGCCATGATCTTAATTCCTTCATCCGAATAGATAAACTTCAAGAATGCTTTCGCATCATCTACGTTTTTAGCTTGAGCAGGAATCCATACTTGTTCAGTCATAGAACCAACGAAACGTTCACCATCTTTTTCTAATGCAGGCAAAGGAAGTAATCCCCAGTGAAAATCTTCAGGCGTTGTATCTGCCATTTCATTCACTACCCAGTCACCATTAGGCATGAATAATGCTTTTCCATCAATGACAGCCTGTTGGTTCATTGTGAAACCATCTTTCGCATTCGCATTTGAGACTGTATCAGAATATAAATAATCAGGACTTACTAATTTAGCTAAAATATCGATAGTTTGTTTAGCACCATCTGTATTCCAAGCATCCTTGTCATAATTTAATACATTCGTTAATAATTCTTCTCCACCAGTTTCTTTCAACAATGCATTTAATGTGTTGTCAAAATAACCATTTGTTGGATAAGTAAATAATGCGATACCATCTTTCTTAGCTTGATCACCTAAAGCCCAGAATTCTTCCCAAGTTGTTGGAAGTTCATATTTCTTTCCTTCTCCAACCAATTCAGTATTATAGAAGAATCCAGCTGGAGTTGTCTTAAGTGGCATCAAATAAGATTTTCCATCACCATAATATTGTACGATACTACTATTTGCGTAGTTTTCATCCATACCAACTTCTTCAACTACATCTGAAATATCCAATACTTCATGAGTATTTAATTGAGTTTCAGTATATCCAGAAGGCTGACCTAAGTTATAGTAAACAACATCCGAATATTCACCCTTCGCATTTTCTTTATTCAATACATCAGGCAATTCTTTTTCAAAACGCAATTGAACATCTACATCCGGATTTGCCTTTTCAAAAGCCTTAGCCAATTTTGTGAATACTTCTTCACCATTACCACCAGAGAAAGAATCAAATTTTAATACTCGCTTATCCCCAGAATCAGAATTTTCAGCTGGTTTGCTAGAACATCCTGCTAACATAGATGCTGCCATCGCAAATGATAACCCAGCAGTTATAATTTTTTTCATACTTTACCTCCTCATAAATTCGTATGAACCTCTTTTGACATGCCTAGTATAGCTTATTTGAAAGCGCTTTATCATAAAAATATAGCTCTATATTTTAGATATATTGTGATTTAGTAATTTTGACAACAAAATTGATAAACAATAGAAAACAATATATAATAATACAAAAAGAGGTGTTTTTATGAGTACACAACGCTTTCAAATTGACCAAGTTGACTTCAATAAAGCCCGACCAAAACTACTATATATAACTGAATCCAAGTTCGATCACGAATGGAATTCCACCCTACATACCCATTTATATACAGAAATATTCTATGTGACAAAAGGCCATGGACTTTTAAGTTTAGACAATAAAAGGCTTAACAGACACATTGGTGACTTGTTAATATAACTGACGTTAATGATGTCTATTTAAGATTTATTGTATAGGTGTAAACGAAAGAGAGACTACACTTATGACAAGAACTTCAAAATATTTAAACCAAGATACTATTGCTGCTTTACAATCTTTTCAAATCGAAAAGATTGATCGTGAAATCACTGATTATTTAGATACAAACAATAAAATGAATACGTATCATTTTGAATACTGTCCTAAATGCGGATGTTATCATCCTCGTTTAATTAAGAGTGGTTTTGCCAACTCTGGTAAACAAATGCTTCGTTGTAAAGAATGCGGAAAACGTTTTGTTATTGACCGCGGTCAGCTTACTTTTTATTCTCATCAAGACCAATCCAAATGGAATGAACTTATCCTGGATACATTGAATGGTGTATCTCTTAAAGAAACAGCTGCTAAAATCAACGTGAATGAACGTAATGTTTTTAATATGCGCCATAAACTATTGGTTAGTCTAGGAACTGAGGAACGTCCCATACAAAGTAGGTAATGAAGTTGAGATGGATGAAAAGTATACTCCTTACAATCATAAAGGAACTAAAATTGATGGAGTAGAACCTAAACATCGTGGAACACCTGCTATAAAAAGAGGGTTGTCTAATCAGCAGATATGTATCATCACTGCAATACAGAGATTTGGTCATACAATTGCCAGAACATTAAATTATGGCAAGCCATCATCTCTAGATCTATTAAGATTTGGTGAATGTCTTGAATCAAAATCTTTTGTAATGCTAGATGGTTCTAACAGTTACAACGAACTTTTAGAAAGTAAGAACTGTACTAAGAAAGTGTTAATCAGTCATGAGTCATATGATAAATTCAATCATTTAAATACAGTGAACAGTTTCCACAAATTGATTGAAGAAAGGCTGCAAAAATATAAAGGGGTAGCATCAAAATATATAAATCGATACAATGCTCTTTTTATCATGCAAAGAGAAACGCAAGGAATGGATAACACAGAAAAGCTACAGTACGTACTACTTAGATTGAAAAACATCTATAAAATCACTCGCTTAAAGGATTTGAAAAACGAGTGGTTATTCGTGTAAGTGATAAAACGCAGAATTATAGCAAAGTCACCAAATTGCTAGTTAAGCCTTAAAGAATCATAAAAAAGTTAAAACAAACATATAATGTGATTGTTTTAAGTCTTTTAATGTTTTATGATTTGAACGTCAAAAAACCATGGTAAAAAGATAGAAAGAGGAAAACAAAATGTCAAAAGTAGATGAAATTACAAGAGATTCTTGGATCATGTCAACTTTCCCAGAATGGGGTACTTGGTTGAATGAAGAAATTGAAAATGAAGAAGTAAAACCTGGCACTGTAGCAATGTGGTGGTTAGGATGTACTGGTATTTGGTTTAAAACACCTGGTGGTGCAAACATTACAATTGACTTATGGGCAGGTAATGGTAAACGTACTCATGGTGATGGAAAAATGAAAGTTGGCCATCAAATGGCTAATATGTGCGGATGTAGAAATATGCAGCCAAATTTAAGAGCCGTACCATTTGTGATTGATCCATTCGCAATTAAGCAAGTAGATGCAGTATTAGCAACACACTATCATCAAGATCACATGTCAGCTGAATATGCTAGTCACGTACTAAAATCAGGAATGACTACAGTGGATGAAAATGGAAATGAAATTCCAGTACCATTCATTGGTCCTAAAAAATCTGTTGAATTGTGGCAAAAATGGGGTGTACCTGCAGATCGTTGTATTACAGTAAAACCTGGAGATACAATTAAAATTAAAGATATCGAAATTGTTGCCTTAGATTCATTCGACCGTACTTGTATTACTACAACCGATTCACAAGGAGCAGATCGTGAAGATCTTCATGGAAAATGTCCAACAGATATGGATGATAAAGCTGTAAACTATTTAGTAAAAACACCAGGAGGAAATATTTATCATTCAGGTGATTCTCACTATTCAATCTATTATGCAAAACATGGAAAAGATTATGATATCGATGTTGCGTTTGGATCATATGGAGAAAATCCAGTTGGAATGCAAGATAAAATGACAAGTGTTGATATCTTACGAATGGCTGAAGCTTTAAGAACAGATGTAGTAATTCCTATTCACTATGATGTTTGGACTAACTTTAAAGCAGACCCAAAAGAAATCGAATTGCTATATAATTATAAGAAAGATGTGTTAGATTACAAATTCCATCCATTTATTTGGGATGTAGGTGGTAAATATGTATATCCAACAGATAAAGCAAAACGTCAATATCACTATCGTAGAGGATTTGAGGATTGCTTCGAAGAGGAACCTAACGTTCCATATCGATCAGTTTTATAAGAAGAGGTAATGAATATGTTGAAAGAAATTGTTGAAAAAGGACACTGTTGTTTTGTTGAGAAAGTTGATTCGTGGCAAGACGCCATTCGACAAAGTTATGCACCTTTGTTAAAGGATAATACAGTTGAAAGTGAATATGTAGAAGCTGTTATTGAATGCGTCAATAAATATGGACCATACATTGTGATTGTTCCAGGTATTGCGATGCCACACTCAACAGAAGGAGCTGTAGGATGTAATGGAACAGCTATTTCATTTATGAAGGTGGAAGAAGAAGTTGATTTTGATCCAGAAGATCCAGATAAAAAGGCAAAATTGTTCTTCTCTTTAGCAGCAATTGACCATGATCAGCATATTCAAAATATACAATCATTAATGGATATTTTGATGAATGAGGATATCGTTGAAGCATTGATGAATGCAAAAACAAAAGGTGATTTAGAAGAAATTGCTAATCAATATGAATAATTTATGAGGAGAGTAAAATGAATATAATAATGACAGTATGGGACTTTTTTGCGACAAATATTTTGACGCAACCCGCATATTTTATCGGTTTGATTGTATTTATTGGTTACTTATTATTGAAAAAACCAATTTACGATGCATTTGCAGGATTTATTAAAGCCACAGTAGGATACATGATTTTAAGTGTTGGTTCTTCAGGCTTGGTAGGAAACTTTAGACCAATCTTAGTTGGATTAAAAGATCGTTTCAATTTACACGCAATGGTTATTGATCCATATTTTGGACAAAATGCTGTTACAGAAGGTTTGCAGGAACAATTTGGTAGAACGTTCTCTCAAGTTATGATTTTATTGTTGATCGCATTTATTATGAACTTAATTTTAGTTCGATTAAAAAAATGGACAAAAATGCGTGCTGTATTTACAACAGGTCATGTACAGATGCAACAAGCATCAACAGCATTCTGGTTGATTCTATTCTGCTTCCCTAAATTAGGAAGTACACCAATTCTAATTGTTATGGGATTGATTTTAGGATTGTATTGGGCTGTTGGTTCAAACTTAACAGTAGAAATTACGCAGGAATTAACTGAAGGTGGAGGTTTTGCGATTGCTCACCAACAAATGTTTGGTATCGCATTATTTGGTAGTATTGCTAAAAAGATGAAAGGTGAAAATTCAAAACGTTTGGATGATTTAAAATTCCCAGGATTCTTATCTATCTTTAATGAAAATATGGTTGCAACATCTATCTTGATGTTCTTATTCTTCGGTGCTATTTTAATGGTATTAGGAAAGGATTATTTAGTTGAAGCTGGATTTATTGCAGAAACACAAAACTTCTTCTTCTATACTATGACAACAGCGTTTAACTTTGCGGTATATCTAGCTATCTTACAATTAGGTGTTCGTACCTTCGTTACAGAACTTACAAATTCATTCCAAGGTATTTCTAATTCATTATTACCTGGAGCTGTTCCTGGTATTGATTGTGCCGCTGTATTTGGATTTGGTAGTTCAAACGCTGTAACAGTAGGATTCTTAATGGGTGCTTTAGGACAATTCTTAGCGATTGGTGCTTTATTGTTGATGCATTCACCAACATTGGTAATTGCAGGTTTCGTTCCTGTATTCTTCGATAATGCAGTTATTGCTGTATATGCTGATAATCGTGGTGGTATCAAAGCAGCTATGCTTCTTCCATTTATTTCTGGTTTAATTCAAGTATTCGGATCTGCTTTAATTGCTGGCTGGGTTGGATTAAGTCAATATGGAGGATATCTAGGAATGTTTGACTGGGCAACAGTATGGCCAATCTTTACAGTAATCATGAAATATGCTGGATACGTAGGTGTAGGAATCGTAGTATTGATTTTGGTGGCAATTCCACAATTGCAGTATCGTAAACACCCAGATACATATTTCTTAATTACAGAAGATTATGATGCATATTTAGAAAAAGTAGAAGCAACAAGTGCTGAATAAAAGGAGAAATTACAATGGCAAAATTAAAATTATTAGTATGTTGTGGCAATGGTGCTGGAACAAGCATGATGATTAAATTAAATGTTGAAAAAGTGGCTAAAAAGATGGGACTTGATGTACAAGAA
>ERZ780207.2890-NODE-2890-length-11647-cov-3.741373_pt1 | contig 11647 bp, 12 predicted proteins | sample MGYA00510977_ERZ780207 | MGnify/ENA primary metagenome ERZ780207 (study PRJEB29588, sample SAMEA2151383) | human gut metagenome | biome: human gut; feature: human-associated habitat; material: faeces | place: Denmark | collected 2008/2010 ... | reverse complement strand
AATATGGTAAGGATGTCATGATCGCCGAAACCTCCATTGGGTACACAACGGACACACTTGGCTGTACGGGGCTCGTATTCACACAGGAGCTTGAAAAAAACTGCATATCTGGTCAGTCGTCTCAGGATGTATCACAATTAAAAGGTCATAAATGAGGCTATCGTTGGTATATATGTTTTTGTAGTGTGCCGCTTCACTTTTTTGGATATGTCTTTTTTTCAAGAAACTCCGCAGTTATGACGGGTTTTGTGACTACTTGAAACAGGAGCGTAAAATGAAAAAATTTATCACTCTTTTGGGGCTGACTCTGTCTTTATCGGCATGTTCTTCTATTAACACCCCTCCGATGATGGCACAGTTGGATCTAAATAAGGTGAACTTTTCTGAGATTTCAAAGAAATCAGAAGATTGTGAATATTATATTTTAGGACTTATCGGTCCGTTTGGTTCGCATTCTGTCGTTGAAGCCGCTATGAAAGGTGATATCTCGAAAGTAATTGCTGCGGATTACACGTATAGCAGTAAAATTTTGTACGCAAACAGATGCGTCGTTGTTTACGGAAAATAATTCTTTTTATGTCGGGTGTCTGAGAAGACACCCGACAGATGAGAAAAAAATGAAAAAATATTATATTTTCATATGCTTTATATTCGTTGCAGGATGCGGAACAATACTGGACGAACGAGAGCAAACAGTTTTTATCGATAGTGATCCTGTCGGAATGAATATTTTTCAGGGGGAAAATTGGCTGGGAAAAACGCCTCTTGAGCTTAAATTAAAGCGAAGCGATAGAAACATATACTTTCAGGCTGAAAAGGAAGGTTATAAAAAAAGATTATTTTTTTTGGAAAGTTCATATAGTAAATGGGCGATTCTAGATACACTTGCATCTTCTTCGGTTGTCGGAACGACATCTTTGAGCGTTGATGGTCTTACGGGGATGTTATGGGAATATTTTCCTAATCATTTTTTTATAAAAGGTCAAAAGGAAAAAGCTCTTTCTGATGATAATGAGGTTTCTCAATTCGTGATAAATAATTTTTGTCTTTTAAAAAAAAATGCTGCTGAACATAAAGGAGAAGCTCTAGAGACTTTGGAAAAAATAACGGGAAAAAATAAAAATACTCTTTGTAAAATATTAGAGCTGTCCTCATCGCCTTCCGACGCATTGTCTGTTTTAGAGAGCAAAAATAATTAAAAACATTGACTTTTTGAGAATAAATTATAACATATAGTTATATTTATATCAAAAACGGGGAAGTCATGGAAAGCGTATTGGAAGAATCAATCAGAAAGAAAAAGAAACTGCGTCTGGTCGGAACGTCGGCGCGCAGAACAAAAAAAACGTCAGAGCCTGAAAAAAAACAAGAACTTTTAACGGACAAAGCTTCGGACGACGGATTGTTTAAAGAAGAAAGTTTTGATGAAAAAAAAGTTGTCAGGTATTTGCTGTCGACGGTTCATGAAGTCATAGAAGTTTCTCGACGTCCCGTTCCCGTGTTGGATAAATCGGGACAACCGACGGGATCTGTCGAATACCAGTCGGCAACGGTGTTAAAAGCGTGCGAACTGATGGCAAAACTGATGGGGACGATACGGGAAGACGAAGGAAAAGGTGTGTCAGTACAAATCGTTTCATATCGGGATTCCGCTGAGGAAAGTACGGAAAAAAACGCCCCCTGAAAAAGGGGGCATTTAATAATATGGACAGGTTCAATCCTTATTTTTGTTCATCCGCTTTTTTTTCGTCATTCGGGATTTCAAAAGCCGTTTTTTTGCCGATGATTTTTTTGAACGCGGCTCTGATCGGGCAGCCCGAACAACATCCGAGAGCGGCGGGACGATACATCAGCATCCAGACGCCAAAGGAAATCAAGACGAACAGAACGGCCTGCAACGCGTCGTACATCAATGTTCCCGAAGGCAGGATAATGCCCAAAGCCCTCATGACGATATAAGCCAGCAGGACAAAAACGAACAGCTTTGTTCCGAATTTATATTCTTTAATTCTGTTGGGATGTCCTGGGACGGACAGCACATAGAACATAAAGAACCACGGCAGTTCCATAATCAGGAATGCGGCGACGGTCCAACCGATGATCAATGCTTCTATTGAAACGTCGGCGAAATTTTCCCATAACGGATTATCGACGTTCCATAAAAAGACCAGAATAGCCTGCATTCTGAAAATCATTTCCAGAATGACCATCAAAACGAAGAAGGAAATTCTTTTTAAGAAGGGAACGGAAAAAGCGCGCAAAACGATTTGTGACAAAGAAGGATCTTCATTTCCGTCGCACAGAATTTCGCGCAATTTCGGTTTCGGCATAAAGATCAGCGTTCCCGAAACGCGGCACAGGAAGAAGATAAGGAATAAAGTAACCAAAGAGAACAAAGGTCTTGGCAACATCAAATAGAAATCGTCAATCCATCCTCCGAACATATAATCCCAAAGGACGAACGAGAAATAAAAAGCCGCAATTCCCAAGAGGGCGAGGCAGACAAGTTTTAGTTTATGCAAAGCATTTGTCATGAACAGGAATCCTTATCCGTTGACGATGAGAATATATTATACGCTTTTTAGCGGGCATATAACATATAAAATATTGAACAGAGGGTCAGGAGTTTTTTGTTTCAATGGCGGCTCCGATAAAACCTTTGAACAAGGGGTGGACGTCAAAGGCTCTTGATTTGAATTCGGGGTGGAACTGAACGGCGATAAAGAACGGATGATCTTTAAGCTCGATAATTTCGGGCAACAATCCGTCGGGAGAACGTCCCGAAACGACCATCCCCTTGCTTTCCAGCTGTTCGGCAATTTTCATGCTGACTTCATAGCGGTGGCGGTGGCGTTCGCGAATGACTTTTTCTCCGCCGTACAGGCGAGAAGCCAACGTTCCGTCTTTTAATTCGCAGGGATAGGATCCCAACCGCATTGTTCCGCCGACATCGGTGTCTTCGGTTCTGGTTTGTTTTTTGCCGTCTTGTTCCCATTCGGTCATCAATGCGACGACGGGAGTGCATTCTTTTGTGAATTCCGTGGAATTGGCGTCAGTGATGCCCAACAGATGGCGAGCCGCTTCGATAACGGCGGTTTGCATTCCCAAGCAAATGCCAAAGAACGGGATTTTATGTTCGCGGGCATAGCGTTCGGCGATCATTTTGCCTTCGATGCCGCGCGTTCCGAAACCGCCCGGAACCAGAATACCCTTTATGCCGGCAAAGGTGTTGTTGATTTCTTCTTCGGACAGGTTTTCCAAAGTTTCGGATTCAATCCAACGCACGTTGACTTTTGTCTTATGAGCAATGCCCGCATGGAACAGGGCTTCGTTCAAAGATTTATAAGCATCGGGCAATCCGCAATATTTTCCGACGACGGCGATTTTAACTTCGCCCTGCCAATTTCCGATAACGTCAACGATGTTTTTCCATTTCGACATATCGGGTTCCGGAGCGCCGTCCAACATATTAAAATGCTTAAGGATGCGGATGTCCAAGCCTTGTTCGTGGTACATCAGGGGGATTTTATAGATGCTGTCGGCGTCCAAAGCCGTAATGACGTCTTCGGGGGCGATATTACAGAACAGAGCGATTTTTTTGCGTTCGCTTTCGGACAGCATGATTTGAGAACGGCACAGCAGGATATTGGCTTGAATTCCCGTTTCCAAAAGCTGTTTGACGGAATGTTGGGTCGGTTTTGTTTTCAATTCGCCTGCAGTCGGAATGTAGGGCAACAAAGTCAGGTGCAGGAACAAAGCGTTTTCGCGCCCGACGGTATTGGCGAATTGTCGGACGGCTTCCAAGAACAAAGTTCCTTCAATATCGCCGACGGTTCCGCCGATTTCATAAAGGACGAAATCTTCGTCGGTCAGATCTGATTCAATAAAGCGTTTGATTTCGTCGGTAACGTGAGGAATGGCTTGTACCGTAGCGCCCAGATAAGCGCCTTGGCGTTCTTTTGTCAGGACGTTGTAATAGATGCGTCCGCCTGATACTGAATCCGTTTTGTGGCACGGTGTTCCGACAAAGCGTTCGTAATGTCCCAAGTCTAAATCCGTTTCGGCGCCGTCTTCGGTAACAAAGACTTCCCCGTGCTGATAGGGAGACATTGTTCCGGGATCAATGTTCAGGTAAGGATCCATTTTGCGCATGCGGACTTTGTATCCGCGAGCCTGCAATATGGCGCCGATGGCTGCCGAAGCCATTCCTTTTCCCAACGAAGAAACGACGCCGCCCGTGATAAAGATATATTTGGTCATTAGTGAAAGCCTTTCGGAAAAACTTTAGAGGTATCATACAGGCAGGAGGATTAAAGTAAAGCGCGGAATTAATGTGTTTTTAAGATTTTTTATCTAAAGTACAAATTGAAAAAAGTTTTTTTAGGACGGCTGTAATGAAAAAGATATTATTTTCTTTGGTGTATGCGTTTATGCTTGCTGGGTTGTGCGCTTGTACGCTGTCTCAGGGCATGGATTCCGGAGCCTCGGACGGCACGGAAGGGACTTTGCCGCCAAGCTTTGCTCAGTTTAAAGACATTCCCATTCCCGAAAAAGCTTCGATGGATTTGAAACAGTCGTTGTTGTTCGGCGGCGAAAGTGCTTGGATCGGACGTTTGGTCTTTACCGCTCCTTATACTCAGAACGGTTTGTTTGATTTTTATATGTCCGAAATGCCGAAATTCGGATGGACCGAAATAACGGTCGTGCGTTCAAAAGTCAGCGTGCTGTCTTTCCGTCGCGATACGCGCGTCGCTACGATTCAGCTTGAACCGGATTTGGTCAGCGGCGCCGTCGTTTCCTTTACGGTTTCTCCGCAAACGGAAGCTCCCAAAGGTCGGACGAAATAAAACGAACATCCTTTGATGTTATGAAAAAGCGGGATAATTTCCCGCTTTTTGTTTTTTTCAGGTTACTTTTTCAGGCTTCTGAAAAAGCAAGACCGGTTCCCCGTATGGCATGCCGCTCCCGTCTGGTCAATCAATGCCAGCAAAGTATCGGCATCGCAATCGACGCGCAATTCGATTAATTTTTGAACGTGCCCCGACGTTTCGCCTTTGCGCCACAAACATTGTCTGGATCTGGAAAAATAGCACATACGTCCCGTTTCGACGGTTTCCCGCAACGCTTGGTCATTCATCCAAGCCATCATTAAAACTTCGCCCGTGTCGAACTGTTGCGCGATGACGGGAACCAATCCGTCGGAATTGAACTTTATTTGATTTATAAAATCTGGAAATTCAAGCTGTTGCATGGCTTTGTGCCCTTTTGAGAAAAAACATAAAGATTTTTAACAGCGAAAGGAGTACAAGAAAAGTGAAAAAACGATTTTCTGGAAAGTAAGAATAAGATGAGTGAAGCTTTAGATGCGTTGCGCAAAGAAATAGACGAAGTAGACGATTCTTTGCATGATTTGATGATGCGGCGGGTTTGTCTGGTCGAGCAAATCGGCAAGGTCAAGGCTCAGGAACAAAGCGGTGTTCCGGGATGTTCTTTGCGTCCGGCAAGAGAAATGGAAATCATGCGCCGTCTATGGAAACGTCATTCGGGCGCGATGGACAAAGATGTCCTGATACGTTTATGGCGCGAACTGATCAGCGCTTGCGTGAACATACAAACGCCGTTGTGTGTTGCGGTTTATATGCCCGAACGCGGCATGGGGAATCTTGAAATTGCCAGAGATTTCTTCGGTTCGTATACGGCGATGCTTCCGTGCCGTTCGACGGGGCTTGTCTTGAAAGAATTGACGCAAGGCGAAGCAAATGTCGGTATTTTGTCTTTGAATGACGATACGCAGGGTTGTTGGTGGTACTCGATTGCCCAAGAATATAAAAGGACGTTAAATGTCTTTGCAAAGCTTCCCATTACGGGGCCTGCAAACAGCAGGGGCGAAGGAAAAATTGCTTATGCGGTCGGAAAAATCCCGTTTGAACCGACGGGGGACGACCGTACGCTTCTTGTGGCGGAAACGGACGGTACGATCAGTCTGAGCACGCTTGATTTGTTGTTAAAGGCAACGGGCGTTCCGACAAATGCGATTTGCGATACTTACACGCTGGATATGACGCGTAAGGCATACCTGTTTGAAGTTGACGGTTACTTGTCCGAAAACGACGATCGTTTGGCTCGCGTTTTGGAAAAAGAAAACGGCAAGATCGCCATGTTGAGAGTTATCGGCGGCTATCCCGTTCCGTTAAACTGATTTTTTCAGGAGAATAAAATGAACACATATCCCGTTCCCGCTCATGACAGCATTATGGGGCTTTCTCCGTATGTCGGGGGCGCTTCGTCCCTTCAAGGCGTATCCAAGGTTATAAAGCTATCTTCGAATGAAGGCGCTTTCGGAACGAATCCGACGGTTGTCGAAGCGTGCAAAAAGGCGGCGGAAAAAATGTTCCGTTATCCCGACGGCGGCTCCGTGCAATTGCGCCAAACGATTGCCGAAGTTCACGGGTTGGAAGAAAGCCGTATCGTTTGCGGGTGCGGTTCCGACGAACTGATCGGCTTGTTGTGCCACGCATATTTGAATGACGGTGATGAAGTCATCGTGACGCAGTATGCGTTTTTGATGTATCGCCTTTATGCTTTGGGATGCGGAGCTGTCCCCGTTACCGTTATGGAAAAAGACAGACGGATAGACGTTGATGCCGTTTTGAATGCCGTTACGGACAAAACGAAAATAGTCTTTATAACCAATCCCGGAAACCCGACGGGAACATATTTGAACGTTCGGGAAATTGACCGTTTGTGTCGCGGTTTGCCGTCAAACGTTATGGTTGTTTTGGATTCGGCGTATGCGGAATATGTTCCTGCGTCCGATTTTAACGCGGGCGAAACGTTTGTCGGGAAATATCCGAATGTCGTGATGCTCAGGACGTTTTCTAAAATTTACGGGCTGGGCGGTATTCGTCTGGGATGGAGCTATGCGTCACAGGAAATTACCGATGTTTTGAACCGTGTGCGCGGTCCGTTTAACGTTAATTCGATAGCTCAGGCGGTCGGTGTCGCGGCGATGAAAGACAGAGATTTCGTCAAGAAAAGCTTTGAACATAATTTAAAATGGCAAACTGTTTTTCAACGGGAATTGCCGCGATTGGGACTGACGGTTACGCCTTCCGTAACGAACTTTATTTTGGCTGATTTTCCGACGGAAGGGGAAAAGACGGCGAAACGCGCCGACGAATTTTTGCGTTCCAAAGGCATAATCGTCAGAGCGGTCAATTCGTACGGATTCCCGAATTCGTTAAGAATGACGATAGGAAACGACGAAGAAAGCGAAGCTTTGTTGTCGGCGCTGAAAGAATTTATGGCGGGTTAAGCTTTATATCCGAAACGCGATTACGGGCGGGGCTAAGGTTCATCGCCCGTATTTTTTTCGATCAGGACGATCTGTCCTGCATATAAATTGCCGTCCTGATAGCTGAAAGACGTCGACAAAGACGGTCTGTTTTCGCCGTGTTCGACGGTTAATCTCGGTCCCAGCACGACTTTTGCGACAGACAAATTTCCGGAACTGATGATATGTTCGTTTTCCAGAATTTCCAGCATATCAAAGAAACCGTAAGCTTTTGCGGTGGCTGCCACGGTCGGTTCCAACGCGCCGTTCAAAGCGGCCGTGGCGGAAAATTCAGCCATCAACGGCTTCCAAATGATTTCGCCTTTTTTAATTTCGACGGTACCGCTGTTGTCCAGCCAATCTTTTAACAGCGGCTTTTCGCGTTGCTGAGAAATGCCGTCGATTTCTCCCGACAGATAAAGGTATTCGACGGTTTTGGGCAAACTTTGGTGTTTTCCTGCCGGCAAGACAATGTTTTCCGTTTGAAACGAATAAGAAAATGATGCAAGCCCGTCATGTTTTGCGGGAATCTTTTTTAAGCGGAAGAATAAGCGTTCAAAAGCTGACCCAGCCAGAGCGTTTTGAGTCCCCGAACGGACGTTTTGAATATATATTTTAACGGAAGCGGGGGAAAGCTTTGACCCGGTATTGATATCGGCGCGAGCATCGTCGGCTATAAAACGGATATCGCCGTATTTTTCGGTTTTCAGCGAATGCGTTCCTCTCATGGAAAATGAAATATTGCGCGGCGCCAAAGGATTTAAAGTAATCGAGATGCGCCCTGCTTTAAACTGCCATCCGCCCATGCTTTTCGGTGCCGTAACGGTCAGGTCGTCCAAGTACAAACCGCTTTGCAACGCCAGAAAAGAGGATTTAGGTTCTTTGTAGGAAACTCCGAAACCGTTTGCGCCGATTTCTTTAAAAAAGTTGAAAACTCGGGCACGCAGGACTCGTTCGCCCTGCCAGCAAACGGCGAAATACATCATCAGCAACGTCAATAACAGCAACTGCCAACCTTTTTTCCCGAAAGCCCCGCGCATTTCTGCGAACAAGGAACCATGCCGCTTGTCGGGAGCAGGATTTTTTACGTTGGGTTGCAGATTCGGTATTTTGCTGGTGTTTAACATTTTTGAGGGGATAAGTGTTAAGCAATTTTCTAAAGTTATATTATATAAAAAAAAAGATTCTGACATTCTTTTTTTGCAGGAGAGACGGTATGGAAAAAATTGAAGCGGTCGTTTTCGATTTCGGAGGTGTTTTAATAGATTGGAACCCTCGTTATTTATACGACAAGGTCTTTAAGACGCCCCAAGAAACGGAATATTTTTTGCAAAACATCTGCACGTCCGAATGGAATTGGCTTATGGACAAGGGAAAGCCCTTTGAGCTTTCCGTCAAAGAATTGCAATCTCAACATCCCGAATATTCCGAACAAATAGAAATGTTTGACAAACGCTGGGAAGAAATGATCGGCAAGGTCAATGAAGACACCGTCAGCATTTTAAAAGAAGTTTCCGCCAAACTTCCCGTTTACGGATTGACGAACTGGTCTGCAGAAAAGTTCAAGATTGTCCGTCCGAAATACGATTTTATGAACATTTTTGACGGGATCGTCGTTTCTGGTATTGAAAAACAAGCCAAGCCGGAAGAACCGATTTTTCGTATTTTATTGCAACGTTACGGGCTTAAAGCCGAAAGCACGTTTTTTACCGATGATTCGGAATTAAACATTGCGACGGCAACCCGTTTGGGATTTCGGACGCACCGTTTTGTTTCGGCACGGGCGCTTCGTTCGAAATTGGAAAAGAACGGCGTTTTATAAGCTTTCGGGAACAATAAAAAAGCCTCCGAAAAACGGAGGCTTTTTGTTTTTAAGAGATTTATCAGTAATAATCTTCTTCCAGATTTTTGGTCATTGCGCCGAACGCTTCGTTGGCGGCATCTTCGTTGATGGTCAAATCGAATTCTTCGCCGAAAGCGTTTAAGAGGGCGTTTGTGCGTTCGGCGGCTTTTTCTTCAACGATTTGCCGGCGCAACTGCGCGACGTCCAGAACGTTTTTCTTCGGATCGGCGGGAATGACCTTGACGGCACGGGTTACGATATAGCCGTTGGGGGCGGGAACGCTGACAACTTCTCCGACGGGTCTGTTAAACAAAGCAAACATGGCATTGGAAGGCAACATTTGTTTGCGACGGGTCAAATCAGGGATGCGTTCGTACGTAACGTTGTATTTCTTTGCCGCATCTTTTGGCTTTGCGCCGTTCATCAAATCTTTTTCAATTTTTTTGATGATGCTTTTGGCTTCTTCTTTTTGTTTTTGTTCCGTCCATGCTTTTTTCAAAGCGGGCAAAGCTTTTTCATACGTTTTTATCGTCGGTTCGACGACTTCGTCGACGCGCAACACGAAATATCCCGAACCGTTTTCGGTCATGGGCGTGTCGCGTCCCTGTTCGTACAGGAAAGCCATGGAAACGATGTCTTCGGGCAGAGCCGTTTTATTTCCGTTTTCGTCGTTTCCTGCGGAATCGATGTTTTTATATGATTTTACGGGCAGTTTCGCATCTTTTGCGACGGTTTCCAGCTTTTCTCCGGCGCCGAGACGGTCGTCCAGCGTTTTTGACAGCTCCGTTAACTTGTCAAAAGCCAAGGCGTTTTTGACTTTTTCTTCCAAATCTTTTTTGACTTCGGCGAACTTCTTTTCGATTTTGGGCGTGATTTTATTGACGCGCAGAATCTGCCAACCGAAAGACGTCTGTACGGGACCTACGATTTCGCCTTTTTTGGCGTTAAAGACAACTTCGCTCCAATCTGCCGTGGCGGTGGACGGAGTAATGTCGCCCAGCTGAGTCATGTCGTCCGTTTGCCCGGCTTCGCGTTGAGCGACTTTAAAGAAATCTTCGCCTTTCTTTACGGCATCAAACGCTTTTTGAGCGGCGTCTTGAGTATCAAAGAGCATTTGGTCAACGTTGCGGACTTCTTCAACGGTATAGGCGCTTTTATCCTGTTCGTACAAATCGCGCAATTCGCTGTCGGACACGTTGATTTGTTTTTTGACGTCGTCCAAAGACAAAGACATTACCGTAAAAGACCGGTATTCGGGCGCCATCAGGCTTTCGGAGATGTCTTCGTAAGTTTTTTCCAGTTCTTTGCGAGTCGGCTTTTGTTTGATTTTAATTTTTTCGGGATTGATTTTAAAAACGTCGACGACGCGTTTTTCGGCGTCAAGACGGTACGCCGTTTCTGCGAATTCGGGCGGTAAAACGGTGGCGGCTTTGACGGCTTCGGCGATTTGGGCGTATTTCATGTCCAAAAAGGTGTCCGCGACGAAATTTTTTTCGTTCTGTCCCGTGTTTTTCAGAAATTCGTTAAACGCGCTTCTGCTGAACGTTCCGTCCAGCCCCGAGAACATCGGTTCGTTCATGATGGATTGTCTGACGGCGTCTTCGGGAACGGCCAGCCCCAGATGATTGACGGTTTCGTTCATGGCGGCGCGCGATCCCGTTTCGCGCAGGGTTGAAATGAGCATGCCGCGTTCGACGGCGTCTTTTAACGTGAACTGTCCGCCGGTCATGCGGCTGAGCGCATCGACGTTTCTGCGGAATTTATCCATCAGTTCCTGAGTTGAAACTTTAGTGCTTCCGACGGACACGACGGTTTTGTTGTCAAAGCTCAATCCCGAAGAACTGACGCCGAACAAAGTCATAAAGCTTAACGCGGTCAGGATAAGAATACCTTTAACGAACCAACTGTCTTTTTGATCACGGAAAAATTTTAACATCAGGGAACCCATTTTTTATAAAAGAACCGAACAGATAATAAAATCCCTGTTCGCCGAAGGCAACAGACTTTTATTAAAAAGAAGGGCGATTAAGCGAAATTAAATGTTTTTTTCGGTTTGCTCCTGTGGTACACCTGTTCATAATTTTTAATTATGGCTGTTAAAACGTATGGAGTAAGAAATGGCGAATAGACGTCCTTTGATTGCCGGAAACTGGAAAATGAACTGTTTAAGGGAAAGTGCGGCCGCACTGGCATCCGGCATTGCCGAGAAATATGCGGCAGTCAAGGATCCGAACTGTGAAGTTTTGATTTGTCCGCCTTCGATATTGATTCCTGCGGCGGTTCAGGCTGCGGCGGGACGCATTGAAGTCGGGGCTCAGGACTGCCATGCGGCCGAATCGGGCGCTCACACGGGGGACACTTCGGTCGGCATGATTAAAGACGCGGGGTGTTCTTATGTTATCGTCGGTCATTCCGCACGCCGTACGGATCATCATGAAACGGATGCCGAGATTCAGGCAAAGGCCGCGGCG
>ERZ780207.2888-NODE-2888-length-11649-cov-2.435829_pt1 | contig 11649 bp, 5 predicted proteins | sample MGYA00510977_ERZ780207 | MGnify/ENA primary metagenome ERZ780207 (study PRJEB29588, sample SAMEA2151383) | human gut metagenome | biome: human gut; feature: human-associated habitat; material: faeces | place: Denmark | collected 2008/2010 ... | reverse complement strand
TGTCTTCTTTATCTGATTTCTTAAATTTATATAGCCAGTCGTGCGTACCAATCCAAACTGTACTGTCTTTTGTCATTAGGATTGTTTGAATACGCTCATAGTTTAACGCTCCTAGTTTATTAAAAATCTCTCCAGTTCTTTTGTTCAATATATTTAGTCCGTTAGTTGTTCCAATCCATAGCCGGTGATTGTAATCTTCATGTACTGTCAGTACATCGTTACTGGTTAATGCATCGGGAGTGTAGAAATTGGATTTTAAAGTTTTAAGTTCGTAACCGTCATACCGACATAGACCATTACGTGTAGCAAACCATAAAAAACCTTCCCTGTCCTGATAGATTTGTTGTACATCGGTAGGTATATTGATATGTAAAGGAAGACTTTTAAAATCTAATACTTGTTTTTCCTCATTAGCAGATAGATAATAAGGAAAAACAAGGAAATAACAGAGCAGTATCAAAACGTAATTTTTCATGTAGCAGATATAATGTAAGATGTGGATTCCGATAGCATTTCTATTTTTAGCCGGATTCTTATGAATAATGCAATACAAAGTGATGTCTCTCTAATTTTTATCGTTTCATTACAAAAGAACTTATTGTATTTATTAATATAATATGTATACAGTCTTCGTTAGGGCAAATATAATGAAAACTATTAAGCTTTGGAATAATAAAATAGCTTTTTCTGTTATGGAAATGCAATGTTGGAATTTTGAGTTTGGAAGAGGAGGAAGATTCATTCAGTCATGTCTGAAATTCATTCACAAGAGGAAGATTGATTGTTTTTCCGACTTGTTTGAAGATATATTGGAATATGAAAATCTGCCATTTAAGTTACTTTGCATTTGTTGTTGACAACAATATGTAATAACCTTTAATAATTGAATGTATGAAATGTGAAAAGCATTTAAGGAAGAAAAGCCCGACTATTGATTTTCGTATCATTCGAATGCTTATAGTAGGGTTGTTATGTGCCTGTTCTGTAACTGTGGCTTTTGCTCAAAGTACAGTCGTTTTGGGTATGGTCAGAGATGATGCTGGCGAACCGGTGATAGGGGCAGCGGTACTTATAAAAGGAACAAATACGGGTACCGTAACAGATCTTGACGGACGTTTTAAATTCCAAACTAATGATCTGAATGGAGTATTAGTTATTTCGTTTGTCGGAATGGATACGAAAGAGATTCCGATGAAAGGAAAGAAAGTGTTCAATGATGTAGTATTACACTCCTCTAATATATTGGAGGAAGTTCAAGTAGTAGCTTATGGATCACAAAAAAAGGTGACGTTGACAGGCGCTTTAAGTTCCGTGAATACGGCCGAGTTAACAAAAACTCCTACAGCCAGTATCGGTAATATGCTTTCGGGAGTTTTGTCCGGAGTCTCTTCGGTACAGATGTCTGGCCAACCGGGCGGTGATGACCCTGATATTTTTGTTCGAGGCATTACTACTTTGAATTCGATGAATGCCAAGCCATTATATTTAGTGGATGGGGTAGAACGAAGTTTCTTTCAAATTGACCCTAACGAAATTGAAAATATTACAATTTTAAAAGATGCCTCTTCAACGGCGGTTTTCGGTGTCCGTGGTGCAAATGGTGTTATCATTGTTACAACCAAACGAGGGAAAGAAGGAAAAGCAAAAATTAATGCATCTTTCTCGTATGGTATTCAGACTCCGACTCGAATGCCTGAATTTACGAATAGCTATGATTATGCTACCTATTTGAACGAGGCATATACAAATGACGGTAAGGACCCCAAATTTACTCCTGAAGCAGTCGAAGCTTTCCGCACCCACTCCAATCCTCTTATTTATCCAGACACAGATTGGATGAAACTTTTGTTCAAGTCTTCCGCACCACAAACGCAAGGTAATATAAATATATCAGGTGGAACGGACCGAGTACGCTATTTTATTTCGATGGGTATGCTGGATCAAAAAGGATTTTTTGAAAATTACGACACCCGTTACGATGCTAACTTTAATTACGACCGTTATAACTATCGTGCTAATTTAGATGTAGATTTTACCAAGTCAACACTTGTAAATATCAATATGGGCGGACGTGTGGAAAAACGGAATTATCCCCGTTCGGGAGATGATATCAACCAGCTGTTCCGTCGAATTTATTGGGCAACACCTTTTTCTGGGCCTGGTATTGTAGATGGGAAGTGGGTATCAGGCAATTCTCAGTACATTCCGGTTGGTTTGTCTGATGGTTTGGGAAACATATATGGCCGAGGATATGGTACAAGAACAACCAATGTAGTGAATTTAGACTTGGCATTAACCCAAAAGCTCGATTTCTTGACAAAAGGTTTGCAGTTTAAAATAAAATTTGCCTATAACAGTACTTATGACCACACTAAAGAACACTCTACGTCAATAGAGAATTACCAGCCATGGTATCGGAAAGATGTTACTTGGATGGAACATCCTGCAGGAAGTGATCCTAATGAGATTGTTTTCATCCAGAACGGCGAAGAAGGCTTGATTGGTTATGCTGAAAGTTTTGGCAAAGCGCGAGACTGGTATGCGGAAGCCAGCTTCGATTGGAAACGTGATTTCGGGCAACATCATTTTTCAGCTTTAGCCTTGTATAATCAGAGTAAAATGTATTATCCGAATAGTAACTATCCCGGCATACCGCGTGGATATGTAGGACTAGTGGGGCGTGTAACGTACGATTTCGATAATAAATATCTGATTGAGGGAAATGTAGGCTATAATGGCTCGGAAAACTTTGCACCGGGCAATCGTTATGGTCTGTTTCCTGCTGTATCTGCCGGATGGGTATTGACTCAGGAAAGTTTCCTGAAGGACAATCCTATAGTCAATTTCCTAAAAATACGCGCTTCTTATGGAGTCGTTGGTAATGACAGATATTATCCGCGTGGTGATGGGTTTATGGATCGTTTCCTATATCTACCTAATAGTTATTTCATCGGTGGTGGTTACCAGTTTGGTACGGGAACCAATTGGTCACCGGGAGCTTACGAAAGTACATTCGGTAATCCGGGGTTGACATGGGAAAAGTCGGCCAAACAAAACTATGGTATTGATTTTTCGTTCTTCGATCAAAAATTGTCTGGTAGTATCGATTATTTTTATGAACGGCGTACCGATATTTTAACGAAAGCACAAACCGACCCTATTATTCATGCGATGAACTTACCTGTATTGAATTTAGGCATAGTGTCCAACAAGGGTACCGAACTCAGCTTGAAGTGGAATCATAAGATTGATAAATTCAGATATTGGGTTAATCTGAACATGTCATATGCCAAAAATAAGATTGTATATCAGGACGAAGTTCCTTCCGAATATGAATATACATTAAAAACAGGACATCCTGTTGGTCAACCTTTCGGACTGAAAGTACGAGGCTTCTATTACGAAGGAATGGAAAACGTCGCCGATCACAGCTATGTTCTGAAAGAAGGTGATGTAGTATACGAAGACTTAAATTCGGATGGCAAAATTGATGATAACGACAAGACAGCCATTGGTTATCCAAGTTATCCACTGTTGAATGCTGGTTTGACGTTAGGTTTCGAATACAAAGGTTTCGACTTTAGCATGTTGTGGGTTGGCGCAACCAAAACTTCTCGCGTATTGTATGAAACATTCCGTGTGCCGTTAGGTGACACTTATGATCGTTCGTTGTTGCAGTATCAGTTTGATAACCGTTGGACTCCGGAAACAGCCGCGACAGCTGAACTGCCTCGTGCGAGTTTGGACGGCTCAAAAAACAACTACCGTGATTCGGACTTATGGATAAAAGATGCAAGCTACTTACGATTGAAGAACATTGAAATCGGATATAACTTCCAGTTACCTTTTATGCGGAAGATCGGTATGGAGAAAATGCGTTTGTTTATGACCGGATATAATTTATTGACTTTTGATAAATTGAAAATATCAGATCCTGAGTCATTGTCAAGTGGCACTCCACAATATCCCGTAATGCGTGTGTTTAACTTTGGCTTAAATGTAAGTTTCTAAAACAATGATCAATATGAAGAAAATATGTAATATATTGTCGCTTGCGCTGATGGGGCTTTTCGTTTCATGTGTCGATACTTTCAAAGTAGGTGATGCATTTTTGGAGAAAGCACCGAGTGTGGATGTAGACAAGGATGTGGTGTTTAATGATCCCAATTTTGCTCGTGGCTTTTTATGGAACGCCTATACGTCGCTGTATTACGGACGTCCTTTAGACTGGGGGCAAAACCGTATGGGAATGGGAGCTGTAGATGCGTTAACTGACCATTTTACGAGCGGATTAACTTGGGACGGAGTAAATGGTTTGTATTATTCTGGACAGTTTAATTCTACTTCTGATTATGCCAATTCGATTTATTCCTATTCCAATGGTGAAGGTCAATGGACAGGTATTCGTAAAGCCTGGTTATTCATCGAGAATATCGGACAAACTCCCGGTATAGACGATGCAGAAAAAGAGAGACTTAAAGCAGAAGCCAAAATGATTATAGCTTGTCACTATGCTGACATGTTCCGTAACTATGGCGGTGTACCATTGATAACTAAGGCTTTTGATCCGAATGATGATTTTAAGTTACCTCGTGGTACAGCTCGTCAAACAATGGACTTTATTACAGGTCTGTGCGATGAAGCTTATGCTGTACTGCCTTGGGCGTTGCCTTCTAATGAACAGGAACAATGGGCCGGTCGTTTTACCGGCGCGGCAGCTTTGGGGTTAAAAATACGGGTACTGTTATTTGGAGCAAGTCCGTTGTTCAATGATGATAAGCCATATTTCCCAGAATATTCTTCTGCACCTTCGGTTACAGAACAGCATGTTTGGTTTGGTGGAAAAGACATGTCGTTATGGGAAGATGTTGTTTCGGCTTGCGAACTGTTTATGAAGCGTAACGAAGAAGAAGGAAAGCCATGGGATCTGGTTCAGAACTCATCAAATCCGCGGCAGGCTTACCAAGATGCTTACTATCGACGTGCTAACGGAGAATTGCTGATTGATACTCGTAAACGGGCTACTGTTTCCTGGTACTGGGACCAGAACTGTTACTATTTACAATCGTATGGTTCGTACGGAGCGATGACTCCGGTACTGGAATATATAGATCTTTTCCCTTATAGTGACGGCACACCTTTTGATTCATCTTTCTGGGACGAACAGAATAAGGATACGTATATTTCCGAAGATCCATTTGCCAACAGAGATCCTCGTTTGTATGAAAACTGTTTGGTGAATAATGCCGATTTTGGTGCAGACCATGTGGCAGAATTATGGATTGGCGGACGGGAAGGTCCTGCTACGGATATTGCAAGTGATGGATGGGCATTTACGGGTTTTGGTATTTATAAATATATCTTGGACAAAAATAATATGGCAGGTAAACAAGATCAGTGGCCTTATCTGCGCTTACCCGAAATCTACTTGAGTTTTGCCGAGGCTTTGAATGAAGTAGGACGTACGGGTGAAGCATACAAATACATTGACTATGTACGGGCGAGAGTGAATTTACCGGGTCTTAGGCAAGGACTCTCACAAGAAGAAATGCGTAAAGAGATTCTGGATGAGCGGGCAAGAGAATTTGGTGCCGAAGAAGTACATTACTACGATATGATCCGCTGGAAGATGAGCGATAGTTTCCGTAAACCTTTGCATGGTCTTCGTATTCGTCGAGGGGATAATCAGACTTATTCGTACGAGAAGTTTACTGTGAAGAAGCGTTTCGTGCAGGATGGAGAAGATGGAACCGTATTCTTTACTCCGAAATGGTATTTGTCTCCTTTCCCGTTTATAGAAATGAACAAAGGATATTTGACACAAAATCCGGGTTGGTAACCTTGATAAATCCAATAAAATTGTAGATTATGAAAAATGTATATAGCTTGTTATGTGCACTGGTATTCACCTGTCCGGTAGTGAATGCGCAGCAAGATAGTTTGCGAGTAGCGGAAGAAAACAGACTGCTGAATTTAGGTTATGGCGTAACTGTGAACTCAAAAGAGTCTTCGGCTGCAATATCGGAAATAACAGACAATGAGATTATGAAAAGCGGAGCTACCAATCCTCTGAATGCATTGTACGGAAAAGGATTGGGATTAACCGTTCTTCAGAAAGGCGGAACGATTTGGGAAAGTACACCTACTACCATGATTCGTGGCTTAAATTCGACCCGTGATAATTCGATATTGATATTGGTTGATGGGCTTGAACGTGATTTAAGCATGATTACCAAAGAAGAAATCGAGAGTGTACAGATTCTGAAGGATGCTGCCGCCACTGCTTTGTACGGATTGAGAGGAGCAAATGGTGTAATGCTGGTCACTACTAAAACCGGTTCGGAGAAGAAAATAGATATCGACATCCGTTACGAGCATCATTTCAACATGCTGAATCGTTTGCCGAAGTTTGTGGACGGTTATACTTATGCATCGGCCATGAACGAGGCTTTGCAGAACGATGGTTTGTCTCCTTTGTATACGCCTGCTCAGTTGGAAGCGTTCAAAAACGGCGATCCTCATTATGGCAATGTAGACTGGATGGACGAAGTATTGAGTAAATCAGGTTCTACCGACAATATTTATGTGACATTGAGCGGTGGTGGAAAGATTGCCAGATATTTTTCGACAGTAGACTATCTATCGTATAGAGGTTTCATTAAACCTGATAACATTGTGAAAGATTATTCTTCTCAGTGGAAATATTCGAAGCTGAATATCCGTACGAATGTCGATGTAGATTTAACCAAGTCAACTTTGCTGTCTTTTAAAATGAGCGGAATGCTTACAGAGCACAACCGTCCTAATCCATTGACGAATGATTTGATCAGCATGTTGTACAATACACCTTCTGCTGCTTTCCCGATAAAGACTCCTTATGGCGAATGGGGAGGCAGTGACATCTGGACAAGGAATCCGGTTGCCGAGGTCACTGCTAAGGGATATGCACGTGCCCATCAGCGTCTTTTGTTTTCAGACATGTCGATAAAGCAGAATCTTGATGTTCTGTTAAAGGGACTTTCGGCTGATGTGCGTATCGCATACGATAATTTTTGCGAGTATTGGGACAACTACGGAATGAATTATGCTTATGCCGTTCCTAATGTTCCTAATCCTTCTTCATCAGACGATTATGTGATTAAAGGTGAAAGTACCTCGGCCTCCTTTAGTTCTTCTTTAGGCAATCAGTGGAGCCGTTTCAACCTGTGGGGAAGACTAAACTATAACAATAGTTGGGAACAACATAAGTTGGATGTTACTTTGGGGGCTTCGCGCGAACAGAGCATTTTTAACGGGCAGCATAATACACGCAACCGTATCAATCTGTTCGGTCATGCTCATTATGTTTATGCCGGCAAATATATTGCTGATGTAGCTTTTTCTCGAAATGGTTCCAATTTGCTGCCGCCTTCCAAACGTTTTGGCAATTTCCCGGCTGTGTCTGCCGCATGGATCGTGTCAGAGGAAAATTTCCTGAAAGATATTGAAGCAATTGACTTCCTTAAAGTACGCGCATCGTGGGGATTGAATGGTACCGACCTCTTCCCGGAAGCCCTGATGTGGAATCATAAATATGGTTGGGCCAATGGTTATTTCATCGGAGGCGAATACAACGGAGCCAACGGTTTGGGCGAAGGTCGTCTACCTGCCATGAGTTTGAGTTACGAGAAGGTTGCTAAAGCTAATGTGGGTATTGATGCTTCTTTCCTGAACTCTATCGACTTCACAATGGAACTGTTTAAGGAAAAGAGAAGTGACATGCTGGTGACTTCGGGTGATGTTTCTGCTGTATTGGGCGCCAATAACGCTTACCAGAACATAGGTAAAGTAGAGAATAAAGGTATTGAGATAGGGCTCAATTATCATCAGTCGGTTCAGGACTTTCAGTTCAATGTAGGAGGTAACTTTACTTTCAACCGAAATAAGATATTAGAAATGGGCGAAGCTTATTATCCGTATGAATGGATGAAGGCTACCGGTGGCTCGATTGGACAGATTTACGGATACGAGGCAATCGGCTTTTTCAAAGATGAGGCAGACATTGCTAATAGCCCTAAGCAGAATATGTCGCCTGTAAAACCGGGAGATATCAAATTTAAGGATTTGAATGGAGACAATATGATCGACGAGTTCGACCGTAAGGCCATCGGTTATAGCTGGCAAATTCCAGAGATCTATTATTCGATTAATCTGGGATTGGAGTATAAAGGCATCGGTATCGACGCACTGGTACAAGGCACTGGCAATTATTCTGCTATTGCCAATACTCCCAGTTTGTTCCGTCCTCTGACCGGCAACACTTCTATTTCGGAACATTATTATCAGAACCGCTGGACTCCCGAGAATCCTAATGCACGCTATCCGCGACTCTCTCAGGGAACCAATGCCAATAACTTCAACGATAACACGTTGTGGCTAACGAATCTGTCGTTCCTGAAGTTGCGTCATGCCGAATTATATTATAAGTTTTCCAAGAAACTGTTGGCTTCTACTCCTTTGGAGTCTGCTAAATTATATGTCAGAGCTTCCGACTTCATCTTGTCTGATCATGTTAAGGTCTGCGATCCGGAAGCGATGGGAGCAACTCATCCTATACCCGCTTCGGTACAGGTTGGTTTCTTATTAGGTTTTTAATTAAATAGAACATTGTCATGAAAAAATATACATTTGTTGTAGCAGTTTTGGCCTTATTGTTGTCTTCTTGCAGCGATTTCCTGGATTATAACGAAAACTCGGATTATGATCAGGATAAGTTGTTCAATACAACATGGTCGAACACGGAATTTGTAACCGGAATATATGCTTATCTTCCTGGCAGACTGAACGATGTCGGTGGAGCTTTACGTTCTTCGGGATGTGACGAGTCGGAATATGTATGGCCTACTTCGGGAATAGATCGTTTCTACGATGGAAGTTGGAGTGCCTGGCGCACGGTCGACGACGTATGGGGACATTACTACAAAGCCATTCGTTCGTGCAATGATTATCTGGAACATGGTACAGGAAAGGACTGGAAGGAATTCGAATTCCAGAAGGATTATGCTAAGATGATGCGTAAATACCGGAATCTGGAGTGGGAAGTCAAGGCTTTGCGTGCTTATTTCTATTTTGAGTTGGTAAAGCGCTACAATAACATACCGCTGATAACAACGGTACTGACCGAAGAAGAGGCAAACAATCAAGCTCCGGTCAGCTATCAGGATATCATTGAATTCATTGTAAAAGAGTGTGATGAAGTGACGGCAGAAGGTCGTCTTCCGGCTATTTACAACGCCGATTATGACAATGAGACCGGACGTGTATCGAAGATCTTTGCCATGGCTCTGAAAGCCCGCGCACTGCTGTATGCAGCAAGTCCTTTAAACAATCCGGCTGCAAGTACCGATCCGCAAAAGTGGATTGAAGCAGCTAAGGCAGCCAAGGCCATCATCGATGCGGCTCCTTCATGGAATCTTTCACTGGTATCATTCGATAAACTGCTGGGTGCCGAAAACTACAAAGAAGCCGAAATGATTCTGGTAAGACGTTTGGGCGATACCAATGAACTTGAGAGATTGAACTTCCCCATTGGATTGGAAGGTGGTAACGGAGGAAACTGTCCGACTCAGAATCTGGTGGATGCTTATGATATGAAAGCCGGCTGTACTTTTGACCCAGCCAACCCTTATGCCAATCGCGATCCGCGCCTGGCTTATACGGTGCTGTGTCATGGTGGGAATACCGCTTACGGAAAGACAGTAGACGTTTCCTATAACGGTTTGAATGGACTGCCCAAGGAAGGCGCTACCAGAACCGGATATTATCTCAGCAAATTTGTCAATACCAGCATTAGCCTGACAGCTAACAGCACGACTAGTGCCAGACACTCCATTCCATTGTTCCGCTATGCCGAAATTCTGTTGATTTATGCAGAAGCCATGAACGAGGCCTATGGCCCCGATGCGACACAAGGCGATCTGAATCTGTCGGCACTGGAAGCTATCAATATGGTACGTGGCAGAGCCGGCTTGGACATTGCCCCTTTGACATTGGATAAGGTAGCAACAAAAGACGCATTCCGGATGGCATTGCGTAAAGAACGGATGGCTGAGCTGGCTTTTGAAGATCATCGATTCTGGGATATCCGCCGCTGGAAAATCGGTCCAGAGACTGTTCAAATCAAGCGAGTAGCTGTAACGAAAGAAGGAGAAGGATATTCTTATGAATATACTACTACATCAGATCGTATTTGGAACGATAAGATGTATTTCTATCCAATACCTCAGGGCGAACTGTACAAGAATGCAAAACTGAAACAAAATCCGGGATGGGAGATTTGATTTTATCCGTTTACGGTATTCAGGTCGGATCCACACCTGTAATAAGCTGAATACAAGAATGTTCACGAGCCTTTCGGCTACGGTCCGTGAACACCTCTTGTATCATCCGTGAGCGACACTTGCACGGCTCGTGAACAACACTTGTACGGCTCGTGAGCAACACTTGCATTACATTTGTGAAACACTTGCACGGCTCGTGAGCATCACTTGCACGGTACGCAGCCTGCACAGACAGGTATCTTGCCGGACAAAAAAACAGGACTGAGACAAAGATATATTTGGAAAAATGTTGTATGCCTTTTGCTAAGATACAAGCAGCAAATATTTTTTTCCAGGTTTTAAGTAAAAAGACGAATTAGATAACAGAGAACGATGAAAAAGAACATTTGGAAGTTTTTAATAGGTTTCATAGCAATACTTATCGTAAGTACTACCATGCAAGCACAAGAAAATCGGGAGGCCCAAATGCGAATCCCCAAAGCACCGTTGTTCAGAGATCCGGTGCACGATGGGGCGGCCGATCCGGTGGTGATATATAATGAGAAGGAAAAAGCCTGGTATATGTTCTACACCAACCGGCGTGCCAACGTTCCCACACAAGGCACCAACTGGTGCTATGGTACTCACATTGGAGTGGCAGTCAGTACCGACAACGGGATGAACTGGGAATATGCCGGTGCTCTCGACTTAGAGTTCGAGCGGGGAACCAATACTTTCTGGGCTCCCCATGTCATACAGCATAAAGGGAAGTACCATCTGTTCGTCACTTACATTAAAGGCATACACGAAACATGGTCGGGCATTGGCAAAATAGCCCATTATACAAGTAAGAACTTATGGGACTGGAAGTTCCGCGGACTGATTCCTTTAGCCGATAATGATCCACTACTCGATGCTACTGTCTATCAGAAACCCGATGGTCGTTGGGGCATGTGGTATAAAAACGGGCGAATCGGCTATACAGTTGAGGCTGTTAGCGATGATTTGTATCATTGGACGAATGTACCGGGTGTGACAATCGACGATGTTCCTCACGAAGCTCCTTTCGTATTCTTTTATAAGCAGTATTATTGGATGCTGATAGACCAGTGGACCGGTTTAGGAGTTTATCGTTCGAAAGATGCCGATAAGTGGGAAAAGCAAGGAGTGATTCTACAGAAAGGAGGAACACGCAAAGAAGATAACGTACGTGCCAGCTACCCATGTGTCGTTGTTGCCGGCGACAAGGCTTATGTGTTCTATTTCACCCATCCGGGACGGACGTATAAAATGGACGGTATGGAAGTGGAAGAAAATACTTGGAACTATCATCGTGCCTCTATCCAGATAG
>ERZ780207.2879-NODE-2879-length-11701-cov-2.711145_pt1 | contig 11701 bp, 8 predicted proteins | sample MGYA00510977_ERZ780207 | MGnify/ENA primary metagenome ERZ780207 (study PRJEB29588, sample SAMEA2151383) | human gut metagenome | biome: human gut; feature: human-associated habitat; material: faeces | place: Denmark | collected 2008/2010 ... | reverse complement strand
CCAAGGACCCTCTGATTAACAGTCAGATGCTCTAACCGACTGAGCTAACGAAGAAGGTTTTTCTCTCAAATGCGGTGCAAAGATAATAGGTTTTTCCGAAATATGCAATATCTTTGCAGAAAAATTTTAGATAAATGGATAAAATAATTGGAATGGGCAATGCATTGGTTGACGTTCTTGTTACTTTGCAAGATGATTCGCTACTAGATGAGATGAGTTTGCCCAAAGGAAGCATGCAACTTATAAATGAAGATAAGTTTTTGAAAATCAGTGGTAAATTCTCTGGTATGCAAACGCATAAAGCTACAGGGGGAAGTGCGGGAAATACAGTTTTGGCGTTAGCTAACCTAGGGGCACACCCGGGATTTATCGGAAAGATAGGAAACGATGATTTTGGGCAATATTTTAAAAAAAACGGTTTGAAGCAGGGAATTGACATGAAATTGCTCGCCGGTGATTTGCCTACAGGAGTGGCTTCTACTTTCATTTCACCGGATGGGGAACGTACTTTTGGAACTTATCTGGGAGCTGCTGCTACTATGAAAGCCGAAAATCTGACGTTGGATATGTTTAAGGGGTATGCATATCTATATATAGAAGGATACTTGGTACAGGATCATGAATTGATTCTTCGTGCTATGCAATTAGGAAAAGAGGCTGGATTGCAAATCTGCTTGGATATGGCCAGTTATAATATTGTGGAAGGGGATTTGGAATTCTTCGATATTTTGATAACTAAATACGTGGATATTGTTTTTGCTAATGAGGAAGAGGCAAAGGCTTATACAGGCAAGGATGCATGGGGGGCTATCAATGAAATTGCTTCTAAATGCAGTGTTGTAATAGTAAAACTAGGTGCCCAAGGTTCATGTATAAAGAAAGGTACGGAATGCATCAAACTAGAGGTACCTCCGGTAAAAAAAGTCGTGGATACCACTGGCGCGGGAGATTATTATGCAGCAGGTTTTCTGTATGGACTGACTTGTGGTTATTCTTTGGAGAAGTGTTCCATTATAGGTTCTATTTTAGCATCCAATGTGATACAAGTGGTGGGTACAACCTTATCAAAGAAAAAATGGGACGAAATAAAGTTAAATATAGAGGCCCTTCTACAGGCTTGAATAGAATAATGTATTAATTTGCGGTTCACAAATACATAAAGTGATGAAGTGGAATAGTAAGAAAATATTGTTAATGATTTGCGTGGGCCTGACAGGTAGCGCTTTGTTTAGTTTTAATAAAGGTGATGACCGTAATTTCCAGATAGCAAAAAACTTGGATATCTTCAATGCGATATTCAAGGAATTGGATATGTTTTATGTTGATACTATTGATCCTGAGAAAGTGATAAAATATGGTATTGATGCTATGTTGGCGCAGACCGACCCTTACACGGAGTATTATCCTGAAGAAGATAATACACTAAAGGAAATGACTAGCGGAAAGTTTGGCGGTATCGGATCGGTAATACGTTATTATACTCCCCGAAAGCGTGTGGCTATTATTGAACCTTCCGAAGGAAGCCCTGCTGCCGAAATAGGACTGAAAGCCGGTGACATCATCATGGAGATCAATGGAAAAGATATGGCCCAGGGAGATAGAATTCCCAATGATCTGACCTCGTATGTCAGTGATAATTTGCGTGGTGAGCCGGGAACAACTTGTGTGTTGAAAGTTGAGAGACCTACTTCTGATAGTACTTATGTGCCAATGGAATTTAAAATAACCCGTTCTACCATCCGTACGAACCCTGTACCTTATTATGGAATCGTAGGCAATAATGTGGGATATATCGTTATCAGTACTTTTGCTATAGAGAACTGTTCAAAAGATATAAAGAAGGCATTGATAGAATTGAAACAGCAAGGTGCTAAATCTATTGTTCTCGATTTGCGTGGCAATGGTGGCGGTTTGTTGGGGGAAGCAGTGAATGTAGTGAATTTCTTTGTGCCGAAAGGGAAAGAGATTGTGGTAACAAAAGGTAAGATTAAACAAGCTGGTACCACTTATAAAACAATGAATGAACCGGTAGATACAGAGATTCCGCTGGCTGTGCTAGTGGACGGTTCTACAGCTTCGGCATCCGAGATTGTTTCAGGTTCCTTGCAGGACCTTGATCGGGCTATTGTGGTAGGAAGCCGTACGTATGGTAAAGGGTTGGTACAGGTACCTCGTGAATTGCCTTATAACAGTAGCATGAAAGTGACTACTGCAAAGTATTATATTCCCAGCGGACGATGCATTCAAGCCATTGATTACGCTAAACGTAATGCTGACGGGTCGGTGGCTCGTACTCCGGACAGCCTGACCAATGTATTCCATACAGCAGCCGGACGTGAAGTGCGTGATGGTGGCGGTATTCGTCCGGATGTGGAGGTGAAAGTTGAAAATTTCCCAAACATTATGTTTTATCTGCTTAATGATGATATGATTTTTGATTATGCTACCCAATATTGTATCAAGCATTCTCAGGTAGGGGAAGTGAAAGACTTTACAATAACAGATGCTGACTATGTTGATTTTAAGAAGATGTTACATAAGCGTAAGTTTACTTATGACCGTCAAAGTGAGAAGATGCTGAAGAACTTGAAAGAAATAGCGGAGTTTGAAGGATATATGGATGGGGCAAAAGAGGAGTTTGCCGCTTTGGAAACGAAATTGACGCATAATTTGGATCATGAGCTGGACAGGTTCTCGAAAGAGATAAAAGATGCTATTGCTCAGGAGATTTTGAAACGTTATTATTTCCAACGTGGCGCGATATTGCAACGCTTGAAAGATGATCCTGATTTGAAAAAAGCTATTGAGACATTGAACAATCAGTCTGAATATAGTAAGATACTTTCTGTTATGAAATAATCGAATGAGGGGCGGATGTACGAATCTGCCCCTCATTATTGTATCATGATACCATTGATGATGCTTTATTTGAACCGGGAAGTATCTATTGGTTTATGCTGTTTTTCTTTATACCCTCCGAACTTGTAGGTAAAGGATAAAGTTATGTTGCGTGAATAGTTGTTGGTGTGCATGTCCATGTATTGTCCTTTATTACGTAGTGTCACATCTATGTTGCCTTCCATCGAATTGAACAGATCATTGGCCTTCACTTGGATACTTGCTTTTTGGTTGGAAAAGTTCCAACGTATTCCGGTATGGATGGCCCAGATATGATTTAAATCATAACTTCCCTGGATAGATGGGCTCAAATAAAGTCCGGTCAGTTCCATGCGAATATCCGGTTTGGTAGAAAGTATTATATTATTTTGTAACATGGCGAGTCCGATCCACTTGCTGTGGTTGAAGGAAAGATCGAAGAATTTGTTACATTTTGCTTGACGGTATTCAGCTTGCAGTGTGACGTGACTGTCCAACCAATGTCCGATTTTGAAGGGAATGATAGTCGTGGCTGAGAAACTTTGCTGATAATCCCAGTTTAAGGTTTTGTAAATCAAAGCCAGGCGTTCTGTGCTTTGATAGGCTAGTTGCTGAAATAAATCGGGTTGATAATCATAAGCCAGGCTGAAGATATACTTGTTCTTTAAAATATAATTCAGATTTGCGGAATAATCGGTGGATGGCTTTAACATTGGATTGCCTTGTACTTCTTCATAACCACTTATATAGCCGGTACTTTCGCTCAGATCCCAGTAGCTGGGATAGGACTTATCTGATGTGAATGAAAGTTGTAGAATATGTGCTGGGGTCATTACGTATGTTAATTCAGTTGTAGGATAAGCCGCCCATGCATGATAACGGGCCGTTTTGTAATATTCTCCGGTTATGGACGCGCTGAAAGACAAATGTTCTCCCATGTTTTTGCTGAATCCGACGTAGAAGTCATATGTATATTCATTATAACGATTGTTTGTATTGAGTTCGCTCATGTCTGTTCCGTTTTGGGTATGATAGAACTGAGTATTATGGTCACTGGCATAAGTTAAAGAGGTGCCATAGTTTAAGGTCCACTCTCGTGGTAGTGTGTGTGACTGGTCTACGTATATTTTCCAGCGGTCTATTGTTTGTCCGCTAGTCGTGTGAAATTCGCTTGTTTGGTTCTTGTTGTCTTTGTTGGTGAATTGCTGATGACTTTCGGAATGGTAGGAGGTATAGTTTATTCCAGCTTTCATACCGAAGCTAGAGAGATAATCTAAAGCGATATTGTGCATTCGAGTCTCCTTTTTTGTCCGGTTGTCTGCGGTTGTGATGTTCCCGTCGGAATATGAATGATTATCGTTGTTAGGGTTGAAGACACCAGTATAGGCTAGATTGATATGAGCATTATCATTGAATTTATATTCAGCGCCTGTTCGTACATAATGTGTTATTCCTTTCCTGTCAATATCATTGTGTTGACAGATATCATATATATTATTTTTTAAGGTGTGATGTGAGTACGTATCTGTTGTTTGTCTGTTTTGTTCATAATGGGTATTATATAGCAAGTCTATATTCCATTTAGGAGTGGTGTAAAGCAGGCTGATTCCTCCTTGTGTGCCACTTCTGTAATTGTATAGATATCCGGCGTTAACTTCTCCTTGCAACCCACTTTCTTCAGGACGGTAACCTTTCAAAAGTAAGTTGATGGCAGCACCTCTTACATGATATTGCGGCGGTGTGCTATACATAATTTCTGCCTTTTCTACACGTGAAGCCGGAGTGTTTTTTAATAAAATGGTCAACTGTTCGTGACTCATTGTTGTGGGCCTTCCGTTTAAAATAATGTTCAGATTGTGTGTGCCTGCTAATGAAAGGTTGCCGTTTATTTCCTGTACACCGGGTAATTGCTGAAGGATTTCATAAGCATTGTTCACGATTCTATGTGTGGTGAGTTGTGACAGATCATACGATAATTTTCCTTCTTCCACTTTTACAAGAGGGCGTTCCCCTTTGACGATAACTTCGTCCAAAGCATAATCTTTACTTTTCAGGGTAATGCCCGTGCAAGCCTCGGCAGGTAAAGGATAGGCAAACATGCTTCCTATGCCCATTGCAATTGCCAACAAAATCCTTGATTTCATACTCTTATACTTATTTATATATTAAAACTTTATTCATGCCTTATCGACAGAAAACAAACACACAACTTTTTCAAATCGCTACTGTTCTGTTTTCCTCTGCCCTTCGTGCAGTTTTAAGTCATTTGAGAAGAAACAAAATCAGAATAGAATATGTTCAGTCATTTCAACAAACCAGCGGCTTTATTCCGAGAGCCGACAAGCATCAGGCATCTTTGCGCATAAGCGTTCTTTCGATATTGTATCGGGGTCGGTCTTTTACTTCGATATATATTTTTCCAATATATTCGCCGACAATCCCCAATGCAGCCAAAATAAAACCGCCTACTAACCAGATTGAAATAATCAGTGAAGCCCAGCCAGGTACCGTATCGTGAATGTAATGAGTGTACAGCGTCCATATCGTCACCCCAATCCCGATAAGTATAAAGACACAGCCTAGCCAGAAAATCATACGTACCGGCTTGACGGAAAAAGAAGTTATTCCGTCGATAGCGAAGTCGAGCATCTTCTTTAGCGGATATTTAGACTCTCCAGCCCAACGCTTGGATCGGTTATAATAGACGCACGTAGTCTGATAACCTATCAACGGAACCAAACCACGAAGAAAAAGGTTACGCTCACGGAAACGGGCCAACTGCTGTAACGCCCTCTTACTCATCAGACGATAATCGGCATGGTTATAGACCGTCTTTACGCCCATCATGTTCATCAGCCGATAAAAAGCCTGTGCCGTTTCACGTTTGAACCAGGTATCGGTTTTCCGTTCCTTACGTACTCCGTAAACAATGTCATAGCCTTCCTTATACCGGCGAACCATCTCCGCAATGACAAGGATGTCGTCCTGCAAGTCTGCATCAATGGAAACGGCAATATCGCAATAGTCCTTCACCAGATCAAGTCCTGCCATCAAAGCATTCTGATGTCCCACATTTCCGGCCAGATTCAGCCCGCACGCATAAGATTCGTGCTGATACAGGTCTTGAATGATGGGCCAAGTCTGGTCGGTACTACCATCGTTCACATACAATACATAACTGTCAGACGCTATCTGCTTTTCTTCTATCAGCTGGTCAAGCAACTGACTCAGCCTTTTGTGGGTTTCATGCAACACAGCCTCTTCTTTATAGCAAGGCACAACAATCGCCAGGCAGGGGATTTCTTTCATACCAAAACCAAGAGTTTATATTACTTTCTGCAATATTCGTAAGAAAACATGAGATTTGCAAATTATCGCCGCCGCTTTTTAGGCTTCCTGCGACTTTCCGTCCAGCCGCTTATTTTTAAAGACAAACCTTACGAGCAGAAAATTGACCGGAATAGCAATGGCAAACACCGGTACGGGCGCCAACGTTTTGGAAATGCCCAGCCACAGAAACAGATTCAGCAGCCCCATGTGAAGCAGGTAATTGACCAGATGCGCACCACCAAAACCGAAAGCTTTGCCCCACGAAGGCTTTTGTCCAAACGTAAAATAAGCCGTCAGATAGAAGTTGGCTACAAAACTGATGGCATAACCCAGCGTATAGGCCACATTGACATTGATGACCCACTGCAAGACAAAATAAACACCGTAATGCAAGGCTGTGGCAAACACGCCCACCATCACAAAACGAAAGAATTCGGGTAATTGTCTCAGCTTCTTTATATCCATATTTCGGTTCATGCTATCATTGCTGGTACAAAGTTAGGTATTGTTTCAGAATTATTCGTACTTTTGCGGCTGGAAAACGTAAATAAGAGACAAAGATTATGCTGGACAAAAAGCAAGCGTTCTGGTTTATCGCCCTACTGAGCATTCTGGTGATACTCCCCTTCATTGGCGAAACCATTTTCTACTCCAAAGGAGAACCGCGTGAAGCCATCGTGGCCGTTTCCATGCTCGAAAGCGGAAACTGGATACTCCCCGTGAACTATGGCACTGACATTGCCTATAAACCGCCCTTCCTGTACTGGTGCATCGCAGCCTTTTCGCTGATACCGGGCGAAGTAACCGAATTTACGTCACGCCTACCGTCTGCCTTATCGTTTCTGGCCATGCAAATGGTCTTCTTCTGGTTCGTAGCCAAGCGGAAAGATACGCAGACTGCCGTACTTACCTCATTGCTTCTACTCACTTCGTTCGAAGTTCACCGTGCGGCAGTAGCCTGCCGGATTGATATGCTTCAGGTATCACTTATCGTTATTTCGTTGTGCCTGCTCTTCCGTTGGGATGAGAAAGGAGCAAAAGGAATACCTTGGGTGGCTGTGTTACTGATGGGCTGTGCCACTCTGACCAAAGGGCCTATCGGCTCCATCTTTCCCTGCACTTGCATCGGTATCTTCCAATTGCTGCGCGGACGGGCATTCTTCAAAACGTTCGGTTCGCTGTTTGTCATCGGCCTGCTGACGCTTATCCCGATGGCCATCTGGTTCTATGCCGCTTATCTGCAAGGCGGACAACCGTTCGTTGATCTGATGCTGGAAGAGAATACCGGACGATTTGCCGGAACGATGTCGTACGAATCACACTATAATCCCGTGTGGTATAACTTCCTGACCATCATTTGGGGATGGATTCCCTGGACGCTGGTACTGGTTATTTCGCTCTTCGGCCTCAATTGGAAAGGCATCCGCCTGCTGCCGGCCGGCGACTCGCTGAAGCAGCGCCTTGCTAAGGCTTGGAGTGCTTTCCGTAACCAGTCGCCTCTGCAACTGTTCACATGGGTGGTGATTCTGTTCATCTTTATCTTCTATTGCATCCCCAAGAGCAAACGCAGTGTATACCTGCTGCCCATCTATCCGTTCATGGCTCTGCTCATTGCCCAGTACCTGCTGGCGCTGACAAGCCGCTGGGCCAAGGCGTTCAAAATATCAGCCTACATCTTTGCTTCGCTGTGCTTCCTGCTGACAGTGGTCTTTGCTGCTGTCCGTCTGGGACTGATCCCCGACAGCGTGTGGGGAAGTGACCGTCATGCAGCCGAAAACATAGGCTTCATGCACGCACTCGAATACGTCTCACTGCCCGTAGTGAAGTGGCTTATCGTTGCCCTGCCTGTTGTGGCCGGCATCTGCACCTTGCGGGCATTGGCAAAAAAAGCTGACGGGCGCTCGCTGCTCTACGCTACGGCAGGCTGTATGCTATGCCTGTTCGTATCGCTTGACGGTGTTTACCAACCTGTGGTGCTGGCCGAGAAGTCGGACAAGAAACTGGCCGAATGCTTCAACCAGTATGTACCCCAAGGCTACATCTACTCGTACACCGACCGCATGATACGTTTCTACGGCGCCAACTACTACCTGAACGACCGTATGCGCAACTTCACCTTGGAAAATCCCGAAGGCGAAGGCTATGTGGCAGTGTCGGTCAAAGACCAGGAATCCTTCCTGAACTACTGCAACGGTACGTACCAGGTAGAAGAAGTATACCATACGCCCTACCGCAGTTGCGACCTTCGGGCCGAAATACTGATTTACAAGTTTTCGAAACAATAACATTTATACAGTGATTTATGATGTCTCCCGAACTGTTGATTGACAAATATTATCCTGAACCGAACGAACTGAAACATATCTTACTAACTCACAGCCATTCGGTAGCCGACAAAGCCTTGCAAATGGCCGAGAAGCATCCGGAACTGAAGCTGGACAAAGAATTCATCTACGAAGCAGCCATGCTGCACGACATAGGTATCTTCCTGACAGACGCCGACGGCATCTACTGCTTCGGCGACAAGCCCTACATCTGCCACGGCTATCTGGGAGCCGACCTGGTACGCGCCGAAGGCTTCCCACAGCATGCTCTGGTGTGCGAACGGCATACGGGCGCCGGCCTGTCGCTGGACAGAATCATTGCCGACAACCTGCCTGTGCCCCATCGGGAAATGGTGCCCGTCAGCCTGGAAGAACAGATTATCTGCTTTGCCGACAAGTTCTATTCGAAGACGCATCTGGACAAAGAAAAGACAGTGGAAAAGGCCCGGAAGAGCCTTGAACGCTACGGCGAAGCCGGACTGCAACGCTTCGACCGCTGGTGCGAACTCTTCTTGTAGCAATCTAAATTTCTTTAAAAAAGAGAATTATACGCATAAAATACGTACTTTTGCCCCTTCAAAGCGGAAACTAATTAGTAAATAACGTCATTGAAACCAAGAATAATCATATCGTTCGTACTGCTGTTCGTCTTGCTTTTCCTCTCGGGTGAGGCCGTGTCGCAACGACGCCGGGGAAAAATGATCCCCCCCAAGAGCCAGACAACCTCTTCGCAGGCTGCAGGCGACTCGCTGACGACAGATTCTCTCAGAACAGATTCGCTGACTGCAAGCCTTTCCGAAAAAGACTCGCTGGCAGCAGACAGTGTACCCGTCGCTCCCAAGAAGGAAGGACTGGACGCACCTGTCACCTACGAAGCTACCGACTCCATCGTATTCACCCAAAGCGGATTCGCTCATCTGTACGGCGAAGGAAAAGTGGTCTATCAGCAGCCCCGCAAACCTATCGAACTGACTGCCGATGTCATCACCATGAACATGGACAGCAGCACGGTGTATGCCCACGGCGTGGAAGACTCGTTGGGAAACGTATCGGGTACGCCGGTCTTCAAAGACGGAGAAACGCCCTACGAGACAAACACCATACGCTACAACTTCAAGAGCAAGAAGGGACTCATCAGTAACGTGGTGAGCCAGCAGGGCGAAGGATACGTGACCGGAAACAATGCCAAGAAAGGAACCAACGACGAACTTTACATGAAGAAAGGACGCTACACGACGTGCGACAACCACGAGCATCCGCACTTCTACATGCAGATGACCTATGCCAAGGTACGACCCAAGAAGAACGTCGTAACCGGTCCTGCCTATCTGGTAGTAGAGGATGTACCCCTGCCGCTGGCCGTTCCGTTCTTCTTCTTCCCATTCTCAAGCAGTTATCAGTCGGGATTCCTGATGCCGACTTATATGGACGACTCTAACCGTGGTTTCGGTCTGACCGACGGAGGTTACTATTTTGCCATCAGCGACCAGATGGACCTGAAAGTACGGGGAGACATCTTCACCAAAGGTTCGTGGGCACTGAATGCAGAGTCGAACTACATCAAGCGATACAAATACTCCGGTCTGTTGCAGGCCAGTTACCAGGTGACCAAGACGGGCGACAAGGGACTGCCGGACTATTCGGTGGCCAAGGACTTCAAGATTGTGTGGTCGCACCGTCAGGATGCCAAGGCCAACCCCAACCAGACATTCTCGGCCAGTGTGAACTTCGCCACCAGTAGCTACGAGCGTACCAACATCGACAACATGTACAACTCGCAGGCCATGTCGCAGAACACCAAGACCTCCAGTATCAGCTATACACGCTACCTGTTCGACAAGAAACTGACGCTGTCGGCTACATCGAACATCGCACAGAACATGCGCGACTCGTCGATCAACGTGACTTTGCCCGACTTGAACATTTCGCTGACCACTATCTTCCCATTCAAAAGAAAGAAAGCTGTGGGCGAAGAGAAATGGTACGAAAAGATTTCCGTACGCTACACCGGACGATTGAAGAACAGCATACAGACCAAGGACAACCTGCTCTTCAAGTCGAACCTGATCAGAGACTGGGAGAACGGTATGCAGCACGAAATTCCCATCAGCGCCACCTTTACCCTGTTCAAGTACTTCAACGTGACTCCCAGCGTGAACTACACCGAACGCTGGTACACGCGCAAAGTGATGAAAGACTGGGACCCGACAGCCGGCACCAACGGTACGGGTGCGGAAGTGAGCGATACGATATACGGCTTCAACCGCGTGTACAACTATAGCGCCAGCATGAGCGTCAACACCAAGATATACGGTATGTACAAGCCACTCATCTTCCCGAAGAAAGCCATACAGATACGTCACGTCATCACGCCGTCCATCTCGTTCAGCGCATCGCCCGACTTCGGAGCCGAACGTTACGGATACTGGACATCGTACATCAAGCCCAATTCGGACGGTCGTCAGGACACCGTAGTCTACTCACCCTATGCCGGACAGGCCTTCAGCCCACCCAGCCAGGGACGTTCGGGAAACATCTCCTTCAGCGTTTCGAACAACATCGAAATGAAGTTCAAGGATAAGAATGACTCCATCCGTAAGATCAGTCTGATAGACGAACTGGGTGCCAGCATCTCGTACAACACGGCTGCCAAAGTACGTCCGTGGAGTAACCTGAACCTGAACCTGCGTCTGAAACTCAGCAAGAACTATACATTCAGTATGAGCTCCACCTTCGCCACCTATGCCTATGCCTTCGACAAGAATGGCAACGTGGTGCAGAGCGACCGTACCGAATGGTCGTACGGACGATTCGGACGATTCCAGGGATATAGCGGATCATTCTCGTATACCTTGAACAACGATACGTTTAAGAAACTGTTTGGTAAGGGTGATGATAAAGATAAGGAAAAAGACAAGAAAGATACGGATACGGAAGAAGATGATGAAGATTTGGAAGAAGAAACTGATAAACAATTGAATTCTGGTACCCGTAAGACAGAAAATGCAACACTCGATCCGGATGGTTATCTTGCATTTAAGCTTCCATGGAGCTTGAGTTTGAGTTATAGTTACAGTATCCGTGAAGACAGAAGCAAGCAGATTAATATCAAAACCATGCGTTACCCATATTCTCTGACTCATTCGCTGAATATTTCAGGTAATATAAAG
>ERZ780207.2876-NODE-2876-length-11712-cov-9.940980_pt1 | contig 11712 bp, 15 predicted proteins | sample MGYA00510977_ERZ780207 | MGnify/ENA primary metagenome ERZ780207 (study PRJEB29588, sample SAMEA2151383) | human gut metagenome | biome: human gut; feature: human-associated habitat; material: faeces | place: Denmark | collected 2008/2010 ... | reverse complement strand
TTCGGATGCGAAAAGCGAGCTTTCCCCATGGGACAGCCGTTTGCAAGTATCCAGCCGGGGCTATATGCTGGGGTACAACGATTTGAAAGATCCTTCTGTCAGCGGCTTTTTCCGATTTCTCGCCAAGGTCGGGGACAACGGGATGAAAATGCAGATCGTGAAGATCGGATTTGGAGGCAAGCTATGAAAATTCTGGTATATGGTGCAGGCGTTCTGGGGTGCAATCTGGCAAGAAATCTGCTGCGCGCCGGAAAGGATGTCACTCTGCTTGCGCGGGGAAACTGGGCTGCGGAGATCAAGCAGAACGGCCTGCGGATCAAGGACAAATTTTCGCTCCGCACCTCGGTCAGCCGCATTCCGGTGGTGACTGAACTTGCACCGGATGCAATGTACGATGTGATCTTTGTGGTCCTGCGCTATACACAGCTGGATTCCGTTCTGGACACGCTGCGGGCGAACCGGACGAAGAACATCGTTTTTGTGGGGAACAATGTGCAGGCGAGGGCACTGGCGGCGGTACTGCCGGAAAAGAACGTCCTGTTTGCCTTTGCACTTTCTGCCGGGCATCGGGAGGTTGACCGGGTGGTCTCCATCGACCTGAAAAAGATCACCATCGGACAGCTGACGGGTGCAAAGTCCAATAAACAGTTGATCGGGCGCATCTTCCACGGCACAAAATATAAGGTTGTTTACGAGCCGAACATGGAGGACTATCTGCTCTGCCATGCCGCGTTTGTGATGCCTGCGGCCTTCGCCTGCTATAAGACAGACGGCGACCTGAAAAAGCTCAGGGGAGATACCGCGTACCTGAACCGTGTGCTGGATGCCAACATCGAGGGATACCGCGCCATCCGAGATGCCGGGCACACCATTCTGCCCAAGGAGGATGCAGACTTTGAAGGGGAGAAATACCGCAAGACCTGCCTGCGCTTTTTCAAGCTGATGTGTGCCACCTCGCTGGGGAAACTCTGCGCCTCCGACCATGCCATGAACGCCATCGACGAAATGAGTGCGCTGAACCGGGATCTCAAGAAATTTTTCGATGCGAACGGCGCAGCCTACCCGGTATGGCAGGCACTGGAAGCGGAAGCCGGGAGGTATCTGCAATGAAATACGCTGGAATGCCCTTTGGAATGTGGGTGCTGTTTGCCGGTTCCTTTCAAAAGCAGCTGACCGCTGTGCTGGGCTATGATGCAGCCACCGCAAGAGCTATCACGAAAAAGGCAAAGCCGCAATACCGGCAGATCATCCGCAGGCTGCCGGAGTTTGAAAAAGCGGACCGCTTCAAGATGAACATCGTCAACTGTGCAATGCTCGGCGCGTTCATTCTCTCCATGCCGCAGCGCCCGGAGGTGGACAGGCTGACGGATTACTACGCAAAGTCCATGATGACAAAGCCCATGCAGTGGTTCTGCCGCAAGAGCGGAAAAAACAAGTTTACCCCCAAAGATATTTCCGGCATGAAGGCGACCGCCACCTTGAAAGCCGCCGACCGCAACCCATATTCGTGGAACATGGAGTTTTACGAATATCCCGACGGCAGCGGCTACGAGGGACGCTTCACCAAATGCGGCATCTGTGTGCTGATGAAAAAGCTGGGGCTATATGACCTCACTCCCGCGCTGTGCCGTCTGGACTACACCATGAGCGAAGCGGGCGGCGTGACAAATTTTGTGCGGCAGTACACCCTTGCCTCCGGCGGACCCTACTGCGACTGCGGGTACAAAAAGAAGGGGTGACGGACGATGAAGGCGAAGGAAACCTATCTTTCCCGTGACTTTCGGGAGACTGCGGCGCAACGCTTTCCCGCGCAGGCAAAGGAACTGAACACCGCTTTTGATATGCGCCTGAATGCGCTGCTGGCCGAAAACGCGGGTGCAAGCAAGGAAAAGCAATACCACCTCAAGCGGCAGATATTGCCGGGCATTGCGGCCTACGAGACCTTGCAGCGGGTCATGCCGAAAGAGGAGGCACTGCAAACCGTTCACGGCTATGTGGAGCACTTGGCGAGAACGAGCCACAAACAGCTTGCCGCCCTGCTGCACATACCGGGGCTTTACCGCCTTGTTCCCGGCGTTTTCGTCAAATCCACCCGGAGCATTTTCGGCCCGGCGGCGGGCTTTGCCCCAAAAGAACTGCAGACCGGTAACGGCGTCTGGCGTGTGGATATGATGAAGTGTCCCTATCACGACACCTGCACAGAATACGGCTGCCCGGAGCTGTGCCGCTGCTTTTGCGACAGTGATGACATCAGCTATACCGGGCTGCATCCGAAGCTGATCTGGGAGAGAAGCATGACGCTGGGGCGCGGAAATGACCGCTGCGATTTTTGCATGAAGGTCAGATAATAGCGGGGAGGCAGATTGGTATGGAAATCAAACGATTCGGTACATGGTATTTCTGGCATACTTTCTTGTTTTGTATGAACCACAATGGAAGACGAAGGAAATGGGAGCATATGCCCGATTCGCACGCAGACTGAGAGGAGAAAAACAATGATCGTACTGCAACTGCTGCTTTATTGTCTGCTGTTTACCGCAATGGTAAAAATCGCTGTGATCGGTGGTGCTGTCAACGGACTGTACTTTTATCCCAAGGAGGTGCAGGATCGCGCCATCGAACTGGGACTGATCGACCGCAATACGATGAACCGGAAACGAAAATGCTTTATGATACCGTTCTTTATCGTGATGCTTGCTGCTCTTGTGCTGATCATCGGTTTGTGGAACGGGGCTTCCTCCTTTGGTGAGGCCTATTGGCAGGCGCTGCTGTTTCTTGAGGTTATGAATATCTATGACGGCGTTGTAATCGACAAGCTATGGGTCGGGCACAGCCAGTTTTGGGTGCTGCCAGGGCTTGAAGATGCGCCGTTCGTGCAGACCTAGAGGCAGGTGCTGAAAAAGCGAAGCATACTGGCGCTGATCTGGGTTGCGGGAGCGGCAATTGTCGGCGGTATTGTCCATTTGATTTTCTAAGAAGTTGGAAATTGCCCAAATGAAAAGCAGAATCATGAACTGCAATCGGAGGCAAAAAAGATGAAGACGGAGAAACCGAAAAAGCTGATTCGCTGGTGCATTCTTGGCGCAGTCGGATGCGGATTTATGGCTGCCGGGGACTGGCTGCTGGGCTGCATTCCGCTTCGGGAAACCGACACCGGTCTTTTCAACAGAGCCTATTATCTGTCCGGCTCCTACGGGCTGTGGAAGCCTGTGCTTACCGTTGGGCTGGGAGCGGTCGGCGGCTTTCTCTATTACTTCGTAGTAAAAGCGCTGAATGCGGACATTGATACAAAGTACAGAAAAACAAAGATCATTCAGTATCTGTGCGGAATTTTCACCGTTGCGGTGGCGCTGACTATCCACACCTGGGTGGCTACCATGGCGTGGTTCACCACCTATCTGGGCCCGCGCATCGGAGAAGAAGCTGCCATCGCGGCGGTCACCGCCTATCAAGACGGCATGCTCCTCGCCATTGCGCCGATGTACGTTCCGATGATACTGGCTTTCGGCATCCATTTCGTGATGCTGCTTGCGGGCAAGACACGGTATTCCCGGTGGATGCTGGCTTTTCACCCGGTCACATGGAATCTTCTGCTGGTTACTGTTCCTGATATTGCACAGGCCATGCAGGTGCCGGTGGCCACATGGATGTCCGTAATGAGCCAGAGCAGCACGAACAGTGCCATTATGGTCTGGTGCATCGCGGCTGCGGTTTATGAGAGAAGTCACACTCAATAAAAAAGGAGTCTTGAATATCCCGGCTGATAAAAAAATAAAACCGTCCTCATCATCGCCCACCGGATGCGCACTGTTTCCAGTGCAGATAAGATTGTGGTGCTCAAAGATGGAGTAGTAGCAGAACAGGGATCGCTTGCACAGTTGCTGCATACGATGAAACCACCATCATTGAAGATTTGTATTTGAAAAAAGTTGTCTAGGACTTGACATCGTGCAGAGTTCATGATCACGCATGCCGCCATAGCAGTCATATTGAAAGACATCCCGCCTGAAAGTGAAAGCTTTACTTTCAGGCGGGACTTTTTGTTTTTTATTGTAAAGGCTGGTTCCTGTTCTTTAAGGAGATGGCTACACATTAAAGAACTTTGGCCCCATTGGCCGTCAACTTGAAGGTTGCTCCCAGCATATCGGCAGCCCCACGGCACATCAGCATCCGCTGCAGGAAAATCTCAAAATATTCGTACATGCTGCAAATGTCGGTGTCGATCTGCAGATTCAGCGAGATGACCTTTTTCTCGGTGTTGATTTTCAGAGTCTGGTCTGTCACCGCGTAAGAGAAACCATACAAAACCTTTTCCAAACGCCGTTCGAGGGTAACCACGGACGGCGTTTTTATATATCAGCGAAAAGGAGTACGCAAATGAACCGCAAGACCACAAAAAAGGTGGATGAATCCACCCTGACAACTTTGTGCGCCGTCTGCCGAGGGGCATTTTTGGACGCAAAGGGCGTCCGGCTTCGCAGAGCCGACCCCAGGCAGCTCGTCAAGGATGTCTGCACGTATTGCCAGACACGATATGGGTTTGACTACTACGTTCAGCCCATTGTCCGTAAATCGAAAATGACCGGAAAGGAGAACCGACGTGAAACTGAGCCAGCTTAAAATTGACCCGGAGTTCCAAAGCAAAATTCCGCCGCTGCAGTTTGAGGAAGAACAGCAGCTTGAGCAGAACATCATTGCCGAGGGTCGTCTTCTGAATCCCATCATCACATGGAATGGCTACATTCTGGATGGGCACACCCGCTACCGCATCCTGAAAAAGCACGGCTTTATCAAGTTTGAAGTGGAAGAAATCCAGCTTGCGAACAAGTACGAAGCGCTTGCATGGATCTGCAAAAATCAGCTTGGCCGCAGAAATCTCAGCCCGGAACGAAAGAAGTTACTTCTGGGCAAGGAGTATGAATCAACCAAGCTGGCAGTGGGCGGGCAGCCCGGAAATTGCAATAAAGTAAATCGATGTGATCAAAATGATCACATCGATTCAGAAAAACGCACTTGCGAACGAATTGCCGTAGAACATGGTGTTGGGTCTGCGACGGTACGACGTGCTGAAAAGTATTCACGAGGCATTGATGCTGCAGAAGAAGCGGTGCCCGGTGCGCAGGAAGAGATCCTGACCGGGCATATCAAGGCGACAGATGAACAGATCGTAGCGCTTGCTTCAATTCCAAAGGAAGAGCGCCCGGCAATTCTTGAGGAACTCAAGAAGAAAAAGAGTGACCGTGATGATACGGTCTTCGAACGTCTGAAGCCGAACAGGCCACCACCGAAGCCAAAGCCTGCACCGCAGAAGAAAAAGCCAACGGCAACGGAAAACAACACGGCGTCGCAGGCAGAACAGCCGGAAACGTCGGTACAGGCACCGATCACCGAGTCCCCGCCGGAAGAGGAAATCGAGCCGACCAGCAATGCGCCACCAAGTTTTCTTCAGAGCATACAGGGTCATAAACGGCACTTGTCCGAAGAAGACAAGGCCCGACTGCAGGCCTCGGTGGATGCCCGTTACAAGGATAAAGCAGCAGCAACCGGCTCCATCATGCTGTGCGAACTGCAGGAAGCAACGGAAGATTTTATTTTTCGATGGAATGTTAATTTCCAAGAACACCCGGATGTTCTGACCGATAAAACCTGTCGAAAAACCATTTTTGAACTGCTTGACCGGATGACAAACTATCTGAAAACCATAAAGGAGGAAAAGTTATGATGAATTCCAATCTGAACCTGAACACTTTGCCTGAATGCAAGTTTGCCTATCGGATGGTAAACAGTGCACTGCTGATCCCGTGCGCTGAATATCAGCGTGTTCTGCATTTTTATGTTACCGAACAATTGGAGATATCTCAGGGGGGACATCTACTATGCAGACATGGAGCCGCATATCGGCTCGGAACAGGGCGGGAAACGCCCTGTGGTAGTTCTGCAGAACAACATTGGAAACCGTCATTCGCCTACATTGATCGTTGCAACTGTTACCACCCGGACGGAAAAGAAGAAAAAACAGCCCACCCATGTGCTGGTGGATTCCAACTCGGCCTTTGAAGAACCGTCCATGATTCTTCTGGAGCAGATCTTCACGATCGATAAATCCCGCATCGAACGCTTTATGGGCTATGCCAGCAAGGCTGAAATGCTCCGCATTGATATGGCTTTGCTGGTCAGTCTGGCTCTGAACGTTCTGAGCGGAAACCGCAGCGAATAGCGGACAACCAGTAACCCGTAAAAATGAGGTGATAGCGATGTAATCGGAGGTGAGTGAGCCATGCGAAAGAGTGCCCCCATTAAAGTGGTGGTACATTACCCCAAAACGAAAGAGGGATGGGACGAACTCGGAAAACAGGTCGCAACCGCCCACGCCAACTATGTGATCGAAAAAATCGACCGTCTGAACTGCCCCACATGGCAGAAGCTCGAATTGCTGCAGGCGGTGATCGATACTACCAAAGGAACTTACAAACCCAAGGAACACCAAAAGCCCGGCTGGCAGCCGAGCCGATAAACAAAGCCCCACGCTCAACATATGCTTTTCTGCTCTGACCAGAGACGGTCAGATTCAGAGGCAGCGTTGAGCGTGGGGCTTTTTGTGTTACATAAGTTTTTGGAATTTTGCGGACAAAAAATCATTGATTGTTGGCGGCCAATATGGTATCCTATGGCATTGCATAACACTCAAAACAGTTCCGCTTTTTGCTGAAAGAGCGTATCGAAACCGTCCTGATGGAGCAGCAGAAAAAGCTTTTTGAAAAGTAAAAGCTCTTGCGTCCCGTGAAAAAAGAAGGTAATATAAATACAGAGCAAGACACAGAACGCAGGGAGGGATGAAAACCATGTTTTACGAGATCATGCACCGGGAAAGCTGTGTGGCACAACTCAGCACGACAGGGGAATGCAGGGTCTGCCTCGAGGATTTCATGCCCTATGATCTGGTTCTGGTGGAATCGGATGATTTTGACGAGCGCATCAATAATGTAACGAACTTTTACTATTGGTGCGCCTCCCGGATCCTGACGTTGGATCGCACCTACGCCAAGGAAATCCTGAACAGTATCGGTGCATCTCAGAGTGTTACGGACAGGGAACGAGCACAGATTGCATTATCCTACCATTGTCTGTCTTTGCTGGATGTGTTCTGGGTGAAAGAAGAAAACGAGAAGGTTCGATTCGAGGATATCAACCTTTTTGCACACTCCTTAAGCAATGCGCTTGTGGATATTGCGCTGCGGGGGCACCAAATGACGGTGACAAACGCCCATCTTCTGGCAAATGACCTGTCTACGGGCGGCTTGTACCCCAAGGCGTGGGTGCGCAAAGAGGATGGCTTCTATCTTTACAAGGATGGTGGCAGGGAAGCGGTGGAACGTGAAGTGCTGGCAAGCAAAATCTGCCGGTGCTTTGACTGCCATCAGGTACTGTATGAGCAGGGGATGTTTGAAAATGAGCCGGTTTCTATCAGCAAAATCATGACATCTCAGCGATACAGTCTTGTGACCTATGCAGCCTATGACGTCTACTGCACAAACCGTGATTGGAACACGCTGGATAAGATCTTAGAGCTGGATGCTCCCGGCTACTATATGATGAACATTCTGGATTATCTGGTGGGCAATACCGACCGTCATTGGGAAAATTGGGGTCTGCTGGTAGACAACGAAACCAATCAGCCCATCCGTCTGCATGACCTGATGGACTTCAACCGGGCGTTTCAGCAGTACGACACGCCAGAAGGCGCAAACTGTCTGACCGTGGGAAAACGCCATCTGAGCCAAAAAGATGCTGCAGTGGAAGCGGTGCGGAACATCGGACTGAACCAAGTCCGTCAGGTGGAGCACACCGTATTCTCCGAGCATCCGGCATGGAAAGCAACGTTTGAAGAACGACTGCGTGTTTTACGGAACGCCATGTAAGTCAGAGCGAATATCAGAATAATTGAAACAGAATGATTCCATAACGAAAGCCCGTCTGCGCTGCCACATATCGTGGCTTGCAGACGAGCTTTTTCGTTTGGCCGGAGAAAAATTACCATACCTCACATGCGAAGCATAGATGGAAAATCGGAACCAAGGTTTTCCACCAGATGGCAAAAGCACTTCTGACTGATGGTCTTTTGTCCACTTTCCCAGCAGCGGATGCTTGTCCTGCTGACCTTTGCATGGTCGGCAAGCTGCTGACGGCTCCAGCCTTTTGCCTCCCGGTATCTGCGGAGGAAGTCTCCGCCGCCCCGGTGCAGAAACAGGGTGTAGTCGTCCAGAATGTCCTCCACCGGGATGCCGTAAAGGGCGGCGAGCTTGTCCGCAATCTCCGGGGAGAAGCTCCGGCGGAAATTGCCACTTTCAAGGTCTTGGTAGAGCCATTCTTCTATGCCGACCATAGCGGCAACGTCTTTCTGCAATAGGCCGAGACGGTATCGGCACCAGCGCATACGGTCGGACGGATTCGTGATTTCGGAGTAGGAATGGTACATACGGAAGAATTCCTGTGCTTCCGAAGTGGTGTGCGGCCCGGCAAGCGGCACCTGCAGGATGTAGAGAGGGGTTAGACAGGATACCTCACATGATACCTTTTGAAGTAGAAAAAGGTGACCGCTTTCCTGAGCCCAGAAAACCCATTTTGACGCATTTACGCTGCTTTGCAAAATGAGTGGATTCTCTTTTCCATCCCAAAGTGCGCTGGGGAGAGGATAGCATTTTCAATGCAGCGGCTGGCATAAGTGGAAAACCGCGCCTTGCGTGTGGCATCAAAGGTATCTACCGCTTTCATCAGTCCGATGGTGCCGATGGAAACAAGATCCTCTTGATCACCCGGCAGGGCGTAATATTTTTTTACGATGTGCGCCACCAGCCGCAGATTGTGACGGATCAGCTTTTCCCGGGCAGCGGTATCCCCGGTGCGCAGGGCACTGAAGGCGGCGGCTTCCTCCCGGGCTGTGAGCGGACGCGGAAAGCAGCCGCTTTCCAGATGGAGCGCCAGAAACAGAAATTTTGTGGCGAAAAATTGCAGTAAGGTCAGCAGCACACGATATCCCTCCCGGTACATAGTTGTTAGATTGTATGAGCCGGGGCGCGGATAGTTGCCGGAGAAGCCTTTTGTGCGCGGTATCTTTTCCGCAGGGAAAAAGCGTGGTATACTGAGGGGGATAACTCGTAATTTGTGGAGGGGAGCCTGATGAAAGAAAAGACTTGTCAAACTCGGTGCGGAACGATTCGGTATTGGGTAAGTGTGTCAAACCCGGATACAATTACGCTTGTTTTTCTGCCGGGATTGACTGCGGATCATAGATTGTTTGATAAGCAGATTCAGTATTTTGAGAGCAGGTATAATGTTATCGTCTGGGATGCGCCGGCACACGCTTCCTCATGGCCATTTCGGTTTGATTTTGATCTGTTCGATAAGGCAAAATGGCTGAACGATATCTTAAACCAAGAAGGAATCACAAAGCCTGTCATTGTTGGGCAGTCCATGGGGGGATATGTGGGACAGGCTTATGCACAGCTTTACCCAGACAAAATGACGGGTTTTGTCTCCATTGACTCTGCACCGCTGCAACGAAGCTATGTGACGGCAGTTGAAATTTGGCTTTTGAAACGGATGGAACCGGTATATGCTCACTATCCGTGGAAATGGCTCCTGAAATCGGGGTCGGAAGGCGTTGCTACGTCTGATTACGGTAGAAATCTCATGCGTGAAATGATGCTGACTTATGACGGAAACCAGAAACGCTATGCACAAATTGCCGGACATGGTTTTCGTATTTTGGCAGCGGCCATAGAAAAGAATCTGCCGTATGAGATCAAATGTCCGGCGTTGCTGATATGCGGCACACAAGATCACGCAGGTTCGTGTATACGGTACAACAAAGCATGGCATCGCAATACGAAAATCCCATTGACGTGGATCGAAGGAGCAGGGCATAATTCCAATACAGACAGACCCGAACAGGTGAATCGGCTGATAGATGAATTTGCTGCAAATATTTTATAACAGGAAACTTAGCAATTCAACTTTTAATGCAGCAGCAACAGCGTTGAATTGCATATCGCAAATATGCTGTTTGAATGTTGCACTAATTTCTTGACTTGTGATTAGAAAAGTTCACCGCAAAACACACTTCGGGAGGTGCGAGGAATGAACTTCTGGAAAAAGTTATTTGCCGGTATGGGCTTTGTGTGCGGATTTCTCGTCTTTGAAACCATGTCGCTGGCATACCACAACTCCAGCCGCCGCCATAAAAACCGCAAGGGGCGCTGCCGGCACAATAGTTTTTGGGACACGCTTACCCGGTACATGATCTTTGCGTGGATCTACGATGGTGTGAAGAAAAGCCGGGAACAGGTGGGCAAGCGGTACTACCGCCGCACCGGGAACGAGTTCCGACCGTCCTACGATTCCGGCACAAGAAGCAATCCCTCTGAATCTGCAAAAGCCGCCCCGAAAACCACAGATGCAGCGCAGCCCAAAAAGCAGCGGTCGCCTTCGTCTGCACTGAAAACGACAGCAAGGACCGCATCAGCACCCACGGCAGATAGGCTGAAAGTCCCTGCTGCGGAGGCAAAGCCGCCCCGTGAAACAGTGGAGAAATCAACTGTTGCTGTGCCGGAAAAGCCCTTGCCGGACATCGTACCGGATACCGAAAACCTACCCGCCCCGGAGCTAAAAACACCGCAGGAGGTGGAGGCGGAGCGTCAGCAGATGCTTGCCCGGCTGCGCACCGAGCTGCGGGAACAGGTCTGTGCTATTCATGCAGACGTGACCCTGCCGCCCGACAGGGAGCAGGGAAGCGAGGCAACGGAGCAGCAACTGCACATTCTGCTGTACCAGACCGATGTGCCGGAGGCGGAACTGAACGCCGCCCTGTCTGACCTGCGTGCCCAGCGCAGGCGGGAAAAAGCCCAGTATCAGGGCGCACCCTTTGCGGATGTGTTTCAGGTAGAGCTGATTTTATCAGAGGAGGACAGCGACCGGGCCTGCATCGTGGATGTGGGGGACACCGGCATGAGCTATGTGATCCCGTGGAGCAGCATCCCGCAGGAGCTTCAGCAGCCGCTGCGCCGCTATGTGGCACAGGCAGACGGAAAGCTCTGCGGCTATTGCAAAGAAAACCTCTGCAATACCGAAAACGGACGAATGATCGTGGAGCTGTATCTGGGTAAACAGGAACATCACGTTTCAAGGATCTTGTATTGAAATAGCGGCACAACCGCAGCGATTGGGTTGAAAAAAAGCTGAAGCCCCAATTGCTCCAGTCAATGTCAGAGTTTCTTAATTGTCCATCAAAAATACGTTGGTACGTTTTACACCGTGACAATTCAAAAAACAGAGGAGAGATATTTTACTATGATCTACAAAAAGCGATACGGACAACCGTTTGATACCGAAAGTGTAGTGGGTTCTTTTTTGCCCATGATGGAAACGATACCCTATCTGACCAAGGAGCCGGATGGTTTCTCCTATGCCATGGAGCCGCAGGATGTCCTGTATGGTCTTGGCGAAAACGTCCGTGGTATCAACAAGCGCGGGTGGGTGTACGAAAGCAAATGCTCCGATGACGGCAACCATACCGAGGGTAAATCCTCGCTGTACGGTGCTTATAATTTTATGATCGTGTCCGGCAAGGATACATTTGGCTTTTTTATCGACTACCCGGGCAAGGTCACCTTTGACTGCGGCTACACCGACCTGGATACCTTACGCATCACGGTA
>ERZ780207.2871-NODE-2871-length-11729-cov-3.697533_pt1 | contig 11729 bp, 7 predicted proteins | sample MGYA00510977_ERZ780207 | MGnify/ENA primary metagenome ERZ780207 (study PRJEB29588, sample SAMEA2151383) | human gut metagenome | biome: human gut; feature: human-associated habitat; material: faeces | place: Denmark | collected 2008/2010 ... | reverse complement strand
CTTGAGCGTATCCATGAAGCTCTCCATGATGGTAAAGCCCATCCCGGAGCGGTCGGCCCCGCCGGTGGTGAACAAAGGCTCCCGGGCCTGGGCCACATCGGGGATGCCGCAGCCCTTGTCCCGGACGACGATCTCCGCCGCCGCGGGGGAAAAGAGCCGCACGGTGACGGTGATGGTCCCCAGGGTATCCCGGTAGCCGTGGACGATGGCGATGGGGTACGAACGGTCGGCGGTAACCGTCTGATTGAGCATGCGGTTCTCGCTGTAAAGCCGCGCCCCGCCGCCCGTGTTGTCGGTCGTGGCGTGCATCCGGTTCTGGACGAGCTGCGTGGCCGAATTGGCCGCCGAGCCGACCGTGTAGGTTCCGTTGTCGTTCCACTTGTAGGCGCCGACCGAAATCACGGCCTTGTCCAGCCGCCACTCGACGAGCGTCGCATAGGCCGACGCCGCGGCGCGCGGGATGTCGATGTCCGCCTCGTCGAAGGGCCGGATCGAATAACGGCCCACGTTGCCGCCCCAGCGTTCCATCGGCGTGTGGACCACGATGCCGCTGACCGTGCCGACGCCCTGCGGCACGCTCCGTCCCGTGCGGCGCCAGCCGCAGTTCATGTTCACGAGCATGTAGATCGCGTCGTTGTCCCCGTCGTAGAGCAGATTGGCCGCGCCGTCCTTGGCCTTCTGGGCCTGCGTGCCGCCGGCGAACGAGAGGTTCGCATTGCAGGGATTGCCGATGGCGTCGTACTCGCGGACATTGGTATAGGCGCCCTCCTTGACGGAGAACTCCAGCCCCGAAAGCGCGCAGTAGGTGTAGATGTCGTCGTCGGTGAGCGTCGCGATGGTCCGCGCCTTGGGCTCCAAGGCGGAGGCTTCAGCCGCCTTTTCGATGTTCCCGGCCTTCAGGCCGCGCAGCGTGTAGCGCATCGGGTCGCTTTCGCGCGAAAGGGTCACGCCGTCGAGCAGAATCTTCACCTGCTCCCCGCGCAGGCAGACGTTGTCGGCCGGGGCGGCGAACTTCAGGGGGAAGCCGTAGCGGCCGTCCAGGCTCTGCACGTAGTTCGTACAGTCGTTCTCGTCGGTGGTGATGCTGTTGGGACCCGTATTGAGGTTCTGATCCATGTTCGGGTTCCCGGCGTCGCCGATGACGCGGCACAGCAGGTAGTCGATATGGTCCTCATCGCTGGCGTAGGATTTGTCCTCGGCCGTGAAGAGCGCCCGCAGATCGGCGGACGACACTTCGCGCGGCTGGGCCGTCACCCGCTGCGTGATGTTCGAAGAGGCTGAAACCACACCGCCCGCAAGGTCGGCGCAGGAGACCGTGATCGTCGCATAACGCTTCTCCACGCCCTCGTTCGCCGTAATCGCGTAGGTCAGCTCCCCGGCGCCGAGTTCGACATCGGAGATAAAGTCCGCGACAGTCGGATCGGCGTACGTGACTTCGACCTTCATCTCCGCAAGCAGCGCCCCGAGATTGGTCGAGAAGGCCACGGCGCGCCGGCCGCCCTCGATGGGAGCCACGTCGTCGGCGAGCGTGATGCGGGCCTCGTCGGCGCTCTGCGTCACGGTGAACGAGTCGCCGAAAACATTGCCGTCGGCATCCGTCACCGAGAAGCCGACCGTCGCCGTGCGGGGTTCTCCCGTGGCGTTGGCAGCCGTGGCGAAGGTGATCAGCCCCCGGCGGGCCAGCGGAATTTCGGTCTCGCCCGCCTCCGCGTCGTCGGCATGGTAGACGACATCGGAAATCCACGCGTCGCCCTCCGCGGCATAGGTCACCGCGGGCACGACATCGCGGAGAAGCTCGTCGGGCAGGTTGGTTTCGAAAGCCGCCGTGCCCTTGTAGGCGCCGTTGGCGAAGGCGAGGTCCTTCGAAAGGAAGATCAGTTCGGGGGCGGTGATTCCCGCCTTCTGAACCACGGTGACGGTCTTTTCAAGCCCCGAGCCGCGCAGCACGACCCCGACCGAACGGGTCAGTCCGGGGTTGTCGGCGTAATTGAGGCGGATGGTCGTGATGCCGCTGCCGGCCGTGCGGTCGAGCGTCGCCCACGCCGACTCGGCGGTGAGTTGAGCGGTCCACGCCCCCGAGCAGTAGACCGTGACGGGGAGTTTGCCGGCCTCGGCCGTGACCGAATACCGGTCCGTATTGACGGCCAGGTCGTAACGCTCCTCGAAGGTGTCGGCGCACGCGACCGCGAAGAGTCCCGCGAGCGCCAGTATCAGGTTGTTGATTCGTTTCATCGGTTCTGGTTTTTATAATCCGTCGGCAAGGTATTCGTCGTTGGTCAGCACGTAGCCCGAAAGGGCGCACTGCGCGTCGGGAATGGGATAGTAGCGGTGGCAGGGGCGCATCTTGCCCTTGAGCGTCGCGTTGTTGGTATAGGCGTAGGTCTGGTCGTACCAGATGCCCCAGCGCACGAGGTCGAACTTGCGCTGGAACTCGCCGCCCAGCTCCCGGGCGCGCTCGCAGCGGACAGCCAGCGTGAGGTCCTCGAAGCCCGTGAAGTTGGTGACGGGATCGACGCCCGCACGCTGGCGGACCATGTTCAGGTAACGCATCGTCTCCTCGGCGTTCTCCAGATTGCAGTAACATTCGGCCATCATCAGAATGGCGTCGGCATAGCGGAAAATACGGTAGTTGTTCGAATCGTAGTTCTGCTCGATGTCCGGACACCAGAATTTCGGACCGGGCCAGGGCACTCCGTAGTTGTGCGTGATCTTGAAGGTCTCGCCCGCCTCCAGGTCGCCCAGGCCGAGGAAGTACTGCACGCGGCGGTCGATCTTCTGCCCGCGGATCTCCCCGGCGGCCAGCGCCTCGCGGTCGATCTTCACCGTATAGCGGTTCAGCGTCGCGTCGTAGGTGTCGTAGGTCAGGGGCAGAGGGTTGAACAGCGCGTCGACGTAGGCCGCATTCTCGGTCTGCGTATTGCCCGTCGCGGGGCGGAAGATCGCATAGCGGTTGTTGGCCCGCAGCGACGACCAGCCGGGCATCGACGTGCCGTAACCCTTCAGGGGTACGCCGTCGAAGACCCCGTCGCCGTTGTGCGTGGGCATCATAATCGCCGCCACGTTGCCGTTGTACTGCGTGCCGGTGAGCGACCAGGCGTGCTGGATCTCGAAGATGGACTCCGCAGGGTTCTTGTAGCGCCACTGGGTCTCGGCCAGCGGATAGTTGCCTTCGTTGAAGTCGCCGTAAAGTTCCTCAAGGGCTTGCAGGGGGACCAGCGCCCCGTTCCAGTCCTCGTTCCACATGGCGAACTTGGCCATCAGCATCAGCGCCAGCGCATAGCCCGAACGGTTGCCGACGGCCTCCGAGGCGCGGCACTTGCGCCCGTTCTCGGCGGTGAACCACGGCAGTGCGTTCCGCTCCAGGTCATCGTACAGTTCCTGGCGGATTTCATGGGCCGGGGTTCGGGGCAGGCGGCGGATTTCGGCCAGCCGCTGGTCGGTGTCGACCATCGTGGTGTAGAACGGCACGTCGCCGAACATGCAGGTCAGCACATAGTAGTAAAACGCGCGCATCACGCGGGCTTCGGCCGCCAGAGGCATCTTCACCCCGTCGGCCAGGTCGGCGGACGAGATGCACTCGACGCACTCGTTGCAGTACATGACGCCTTTGTAACCCTGCGTCCAGACGTTCTTGCCGTATTGCGGCTTGGCGGGAGTCACGTCGAGGCAGGCGTCGACGGTCGTCGAGGAGGAGTACCAGATGTCGGTGCAGGCCTCGGTGACCAGCATGAAGTTGGCCGTATAGATCGCATTCGCAGGCATGTAACACGAATTGAGCGCCGCAATGCACTGCGACTCGTTCTTGTAGAACGATTTGCGGTTGACGAACGAGGTCGGCTCCTCCGTCAACGAACAGGAGGCGAGCAGTCCCGCCGCGAGGAGCGTCAGTATGAATTGATTGAAGTTTTTCATCTTCTTCGGAAATTGTCGGGTGGATTTAATAACGCAGCTGGATGCTGAACACGAACATCCGCGAACGGGGATAGGCGCCCATGTCGACGCGGCGCAGGGTCGAACTGGTCCCCTCGCTCGAAACGTCGGGGTCGAAACCGTTGTACTTGGTCCAGAGCCAGAGGTTCTCGCCCGTGACGGCCAGCGTGATGTCGCGCAGCAGGCGGGTTTTCTTCCGCAGGTCGAACGTATAGGAGACCGTGGCGTTCTTCAGACGCAGGTACGAGGCATCGTGCACCTGCAGCGAACTGGGAACCAGTCGGTCGTCGGTTCCCGCACGGGGCAGGTCGGAATCCGGGTTGCGCACGGGATGCCACGCGTCGAGCATGTAGCGGTACTGGTTGGTGGCGTAACCGCCGGCCATCGCAAGCTCGGAGTAGTTGTAGATCTTGCCGCCCAGCGAATAGGAGAAGTAGAATCCGATGCGCAGACCGCCGATATTGAAGGTGTTCTGCAAACCGCCGTAAAGCACGGGGTCGGAGTTGCCCAGATAGATCAGGTCCTCCTCCGACAGAATGCCGTCGCGGTTCTGATCGACGTACTTGGGATACCCCAGCATCAGCTGGGCGTCGCTGCCCGTCGACGAGGATATATAACTCTTGGTAAAGCGATTGCGCTCGAACTGGTCGGTCGTCTTCCAGACCCCGGCGTACTGGAATCCCCAGAGTGCATTGAGCGGATAGCCCGTCTTGTAGCCATACATCATGTAGTTGGTATTGCCGCCGCTTTCGAGACACGAAACGTACTCTTCGTGGCCGATGTCGTCGACCATCTGCTTGTTGTGCGAAAGGGTGAAACTCGTCGTCCAGCCGAATTTCGGCTTCACGATGTTGCGGCTCTCGACCGAGACCTCGACGCCGCGGTTCGACGTCTTGCCCAGGTTCGTGAAACGGCTCGTGTAACCCGTCGTATGGATCGTCTGCAAGGAAAGCAGCAGGTCGCGGGTGGTCGAATAGTAGCCGTCGACGGTGATGTTCAGGCGGCCGTCGAAGGCCGAAAAATCGAGACCCGCATTGTAGAGCGTGGTTTTCTCCCACGTCAGGTTGGGATTGGCCACACGCGAAGGGAAGAACGACGCCGACTGCGTGCCGCCGAACAGATAACCGTTGGTGGTCGTGCCGTAGGCTTCGAGCGAACGGTAGGTCGCGATGGCGTCGTTACCCGTGCGTCCGGCGCTCAGGCGCAGCGACAGTTCATCGAGCCAGCGCACCTGCTTGAGGAAATTCTCGTTCTTGGCGTTCCACTTGACGGCCGCCGAAGGGAAGAAACCCCATTTGTTGTTCTCGGCGAAGTTCGACGACCCGTCGTAACGCCCCGTGAAGGTGAAGTAGTAGCGGCTCTTGTAGTTGTAGTTCAGGCGCATGAGCACCGACTCGCGCACGACTTTGTTCGAGCTGGTCGAAGCGTTGTAGTTCTCCTTGCTGCCGATGCTGTTCATGTTGTTCCACTTCAGGTCGTCGGTGAGCAACCCTTCGGCCTTCAGCGAGAAAAAGTTGGCCGTTTCGTGCGTGGCCGAGAAGCCCGCCATCGCATCGAAATAGTGCCCCGAGGCGAATTTCTTCGAATAGGAGACCGTATTTTCCGAAGTCAGGCGGCGTGCGTCGCCCTCGTAACGGTAGGCATCGGCCCCTTCACCCTCGGTGCGCTTCGGCAGATAGCTGGGCCAGAACTGGTAGTCGTGACGCTGGTAGACCATATAGGAGTTCTGACTCTTGATGATCAGCCCGCGCACGGGCTTGATCGTGAACTCCAGCACGTCGGTATTGGTCATGCGCTCGCTCTCGTTCTCGTTGCAGTCGATCTTGGCGCGGGGCGTATCAATGCGCACGCCGTTCTCGTAGAGGGGGTTGATGTAGTCTTTGGGACCCATCGTCGGGGCCAGGTAGACGGCGCCGTCCCAGATGTTCGCGCCGCCGATGGTCGCCCGGTTGGGATTCTCGTCGCGAAAGGTATAGCTGCCCTTGAAACCGACGGTCAGCCACTTAGCGAAGTCGTACGAAAGATTCAGACGGGCCGTGATGCGGCGGAATCCGCTGCCGTCGACGATGCCCTGCGTATCGTTGCCGCCGAGCGCCGCGAAGTAGCTCGACTTCTGACTGCGGCCGCTGACCGAAAGGTTATAGTTCTGATAGAGAGCCGTGCGGGTGATCTCGTCGATCCAGTCGGTCCCTCGCCCGTACTCCGAAGGGTCGAAGCGCGGCGGACGCTGCGGATCGCGCGAGGAGAAATAGTTCCGGTCGTTGAGGTAGCGGACGAACTCCTGCGCGTCCATCAGATCGAGGTCGCGGGCGAGTTTCGAGACGCCGAATTCAGCCTTGGCCGTGACCGACGGCTTCGAGGTGACGCCCTGCCGCGTGGTGACGATAATCACGCCGTTGGCACCGCGCGAGCCGTAGATGGCCGTCGACGAGGCGTCCTTGAGGACCGAAATCTGCTCGATGTCGGCCGAGTTGATGTCGTTCAGGTCGCTCACGGCGTCGATCACGCCGTCGACGACAATCAGCGGTTCGTTCGACGCCGAGATCGAACGCGTGCCGCGCACGCGGATCGAAGTCGTGGCTCCCGGCGCACCCGAAGTCGACATGATGTCCACACCGGCGATGCGGCCTTGCAGAGCCTGGTCGACCGACGTGTTGGGCACGTCGCGGATGTCGGACATCTTCACGTTGGAGACCGAACCCGTCAGGTCGGATTTCTTCACCGCGCCGTAACCGATGACCACCACCTCGTTGATGGTGTTTTTGGCATCGGGGACCAGGTTGACGTCGACCTCCGTACGGTCGCCGATGACGATCTGCCGGGTGACGTAGCCCAGGTAGGAGACCGAAATCAGAGCGTCGCCGGCGCCGAGCGTCAGCGAATAGCGGCCGTTGCTGTCGGTGACCGTGCCGCGGCGTCCGTCGGGCGTGGCGACGGCGGCGCCCACCATCGGCGCTCCCGTTTCGTCCAGCACCGTGCCTGTCAGGGTCTTACCCGTCCCGGCTGCGGGGGGGGGAGTCGCCGACGCCTTGTAGATCACGATCATCTTGTCCTTGATCGAATACTGGACGGTGCGGTCGAGCACCTCGCGCAGCACCTGCGACACGGGCGTGCGGTCGAACGAAGCCGTGACCGGACGTTCGAGGTTCAGCTCCCGGGTGTCGTACATGATCGACAGCCCGGTCTGGGCCTCCACCTCCTTGAGCACGTTTTTGAGAGGCGTTTTCCGGAAGTTCTTCGTGACGGGCTGCATCTGCCCCCACGCCGGGAGCGTCAGCAACACGAACAGGCACGGCAGAAACGCCCGTTTCAGATTGGAGAATTGCTTCATTTGTTTAAGGTATTGGTTGTTTTAAAGTTGTTTCGGGATGCGGCGTCACTTGGCCGAGAGACGCACCGAAGGGCCTTGCCGGTGGACCGAGACCGGAACGATCAGGTCGAGGGCCTTCAGAACGCTGTCGAGCGACTCCTGGTTGCTCAAGCGGATGGTGATGAAAGTCCCGTCGGCGCGCAGGCGGTCGTCGAGCGTGATTTCAACGCCGTAAAGGCTGCTCAGGCTCTCGCACAACTGCACGATCGTCACGTCGATGAACTCGATGCGCCCTTCGATCCAGGCCAGGTACTGCGCCGTGTTGACGTGCGTGATGGCCGTGGTCTCGGCGAAACGGTCGTAGGTGAGCGACTCGCCCGGGCGGAGCGAGGTCTCCCCGCGCGGCGCGGTGAAACCGACGGCCCCTTCGAGCAGCGTGGTGGTGATAAGCGAGTCGTCGGGATAGGCCGTCACGTCGAATTTCGTACCCTTGACCACCACCGAACAGTTTCCGACCTTCACCTCGAAACGGTGCTTTTCATCGGGCGAAACGTCGAAGTAGGCGGCCCCCGAAAGCTCGACGGAGCGGTTCGTGGCGTTGAAATTGGCCGGATAGGTCAGCGTCGACGACCCGTTGAGCCGCACCTGCGTCCCGTCGGGCAGGCAGACCGTGCTGCGGTCGCCGCTCTTCGTGGTCACGGTGTAGCGCTCCGTGGCGCGCTCCAGCAGCAGGCGGTCGTAGAGCCGCGCGCCGAAGAAGGTCGCGCACACCACCGCCACGGCAGCCGCGGCACGCCATACCGCAGCGAACCGCCCCGGACGGGCGCTCCTCGCGGACCCCTGCAGGCGGATACGCGACCGCAGGCGGCGCCAGTCGCGGTCGGTCGCGGCGTCCGATGCCGGCATCGCCTCCCATTCGAGCCGCCACGCAGCGAACTGCCTGCGGCACGCAGCGTCGGAGGTGACGAAGCGGAACAACTCGCGCTCCTCCTCGGCAGCGATCTCTCCCGCAAAATAGCGTCCGGCCAGACGCCGCATCTCTTCCTGATCGAATTTCATCTCTTCCATTTCCGTTACATATTTTAAAACAACCGAATTTGCCTTTCCCCAACCCTCCCGATCACAAAAAAATCAAAAAAAGTCGCAAAAAGAAAAAAAACGACAACAGCGGAGAGAGAAATCTCCGCTGCCGGGTCAATGATCGTCTATCCGATTTTACAGGTAATTCGCCAGCAGGCACGAAAGCACGGCCACCGAAAGTTCGAACGAACAGCTTCGCCGCAAATGCTCGCCCAGCCGGCCGACGGCACGGGCCAGGTGTTTCTCGACGGCCGTCTCGGAGATGCCCAGCCGCGCGGCGATTTCGCGGTTTTTCAGCCCTTCGAAGCGGCTCATCCGGAAAACCTCGCGGCAGCGGTCGGGCAGCGCGTCGACAGCCTTCTGCACCTCGCGCTGCAACTCCTCGTAAAGGCAGGGCTGCTCGGCGTCGCTCAAAAAATCGTAGCTGTAAATCCGCTCCTCACCCCGCATGCGGGCCGTGTACTCCAGTTCGTGACGCGCCACGACACCGTTGTGTTTCAGATAATTGAGACAGGCATTGCGCACCATCGTGAACAGCAGCGAGGCCAGATCCAGCTCGCGCAGTTCACACCGCCGCTCCCACAGGCGTGCAAAACTGTCCTGCACCAGATCGCGCGCCGTTTCATGCCCGGCGACGAACCGGGCGGCATAGTTCACCAATCGGGGATAGTAACGCCGGAAGAAGCATTCGAAATCGGCCTCGTTGCCGAATCGGATGCCTTCGAACAACCGCTGGTCTGACGGCGAGGGTGTGGGCATGGCGGAATCTGGACTTTTGCCACAAAAGTAACGTTTTTTTCCACGCCGCAAAATTTTCGGCCGTGACAAAAACGTGACACGACGCGCCGGGCGCAAAAAAAGGCGCTGCCGTGCAGCGCCGCCGGTTTTCAGGCCTGACCCATCTTGGGACCCGCGTCGGGCGTGGGCTGGGGCGAGGGAATCTCGATCTTGCCCACGTTGCTTTCGTAGCGCACGATGTTCTCCTGCAACGAGCGCAGCAACCGTTTGGCATGCTCGGGCGTAAGAATGATGCGGCTCTTGACGCGCGCCTTCTGCACACCGGGCAGGACCGTCGCGAAGTCGATGATGAACTCCGAAGTGGAGTGCGATATGATCGCCAGGTTCGAATAGTGGCCCTGGGCCACGGCGTCGTCCAGTTCGAGGTCGATGCCGAATTGTTTCATCTCTGCCATTGTGGAGTACTGTTTCTGCAAATTTATTCATTTTCAACGAACGATATGCAAGCCCGGGGCCAAAGTTTTCGATATTTTATCAACATATCCGACCCGCGGGACAACCCGCCGCACCCTTTTTTTGCCTTTTCATAGGCGGATGTCGGAGCTTTTTTGTATCTTTGCTTCGCAAATACGGAAAGCCGCCGCAGAGCCGAAGACAACGCCTTTTTCCGGGCCGTCTTCCGCGCAGGGGCGATAGTAAGTAACAGGTGCGTCGCTGACGCGCAGCAAACCGAAAAAATGGCATTTGAAATCGTCGAAACCCTGTTCCGCGGCATCTGCGTAGGCGTCGCCGCTTCGATCACGGTAGGTCCCGTGGCAGTGCTCTGCATCCAGCGCACGCTGTCGAAAAGCCGCCGCTCGGGCATCGTTTCAGGCATCGGCGTCGCCTGCGCCGATACGTTCATGGCCATGGCCGCACTGTTCTTCTACTCGATGCTCCAGACCCAGATCGAACAGTACAACACGCTGCTGCGGGTGATCGGCGGCATCTTCGTGGTGATCGTCGGCGTTTTCATCTTCGCACAGAATCCCGTGCCGCAAATCCGCCGCAACCGCGCGGGCAAAACCTCGCTGTGGCAGGATTTCGCCTCGATCTTCGGGCTTACGATCGCCAATTTCATCATGGTCATCCCCTACATCCTGGCCTTCTTCGCGGTGTTCAAGATTTCGGGCGGCGACATGGCCGACCACACCTTCGGGGGCTTCATGCGCTCACTGTTCGTCATCGCCGGGTTCTTCGGCGGCGCGGTGGCGTGGTGGACCCTGCTGGCCTTCGTCATCAACCTCTTCCGCCGCCGCTTCCGTCCGCGGCACATGCTCACGATCAACCACGTCGCGGGACTCATCATCGGCATATTAGGCATTTACACCATATTATCGACCTTCTTTGATATATTCCCCAATGTCGGACACTAAACACAGGATCATCATTGCCGTCGACGGCTTTTCGTCGTGCGGAAAAAGCACCTTCGCCAAAGCCATCGCGGCCCGCCTGGGCTATATCTTCATCGACACGGGCGCCATGTACCGCGCCGTGACGCTCTACGCCCTCGAGCACGGGGCCATCCGTTCGGGCATCGTCGACGAAGAGGCCGTCGTGAAGCTGCTGGACCGCATTTCGATCACCTTCCGCTTCAACCCCGAGCGCGGGGCCAGCGACATCTACGTCAACGGCGATCTGGTCGAGGGCAAGATCCGCACCATCGAGGTCTCGAACTGCGTGAGCCGCGTGAGCGCCATCCCCGAGGTGCGCCGCAAACTGGTGGCCATGCAGCAGGAGATGGGCCGCCGCCGGGGCGTGGTGATGGACGGCCGGGACATCGGCACGGTGGTGTTCCCCGACGCCGAACTGAAGATTTTCGTCACCGCTTCTGCCGAGATACGTGCCCAGCGCCGTTTCAAGGAGCTTGAAGCAAAGGGCATGCCCGCCAACTTCGACGAGATACTGCAGAACGTGGAGCAGCGCGACTATATCGACACACATCGCGAAACTTCGCCTCTGCGTCAGGCTGACGATGCGCTGGTGCTCGACCACAGCCATCTCACTATCGCCGACCAGAAGGTGTGGCTCATGGAGAAGTTCAACGAAAGAACTCAAGAATAATTTATAATAGATTATCGAAATGGAAACATTGCACAATGAACTGTTAACAGTTGAAGTGTCCGACCTTGGAGCCGAGCTCCAAAGCATCAAGGACGACGAGGGCAAGGAGTATTTGTGGCAGGGCGACGACCGCTACTGGGGACGCCGTTCGCCTATCCTCTTCCCTATTGTATGCGGACTGTGGAAAGGTACATACCGCACCGAAGGCGACACCTATCAGATGGGACGCCACGGATTTGCACGCGACATGAACTTCCGAGTGCTGAAGAAGGCTGACGACCGCGTGACATACGTGCTCTCAGACACTGAGAACACTCTGCGACAGTATCCCTACCACTTCATGCTGTCTGTAACATACAAGCTCGTGGAGAACGAGATACACGTCATCTGGCATGTTCATAACACCGACACACGCGAGATACACTTCCAGATTGGTGCTCACCCCGCTTTCTACCTGCCGGGAGTGAAGGAAGGCGAGCCTATCAAGGGCTGTCTGCGCTTCGACCGCGGCGACAAGATTGAGCGCATCTACGGCAACCACGACGGATGCATCACCGACGACCGCTAC
>ERZ780207.2869-NODE-2869-length-11747-cov-7.204841_pt1 | contig 11747 bp, 10 predicted proteins | sample MGYA00510977_ERZ780207 | MGnify/ENA primary metagenome ERZ780207 (study PRJEB29588, sample SAMEA2151383) | human gut metagenome | biome: human gut; feature: human-associated habitat; material: faeces | place: Denmark | collected 2008/2010 ... | reverse complement strand
TCGAAATATCCGTTGGCCGTAACGCGGCTCATGTCATACATCGTCGAACTGACCGTAGCCTTGATACGGGTATCTATGGCCGCGGCGTTCAGGGCCATGCCGCCCCAACCGCATATACCCAAGATACCGATACGCTCCGGATCGACATCATCGCGCGTAGAGAGATAGTCGACCGCCGCACAGAAATCCTCCGTGTTGATATCGGGCGAGGCAACGTTGCGTGTTTCGCCGCCGCTCTCACCCGTATAAGAGGGGTCGAACGCTATGGTCAGGAATCCGCGCTCGGCCAGCGTCTGCGCATACAGCCCCGACGCCTGCTCCTTCACCGCCCCGAACGGCCCGCTAACGGCTATGGCCGCCATCGGCGCCGCGGCATCCTTCGGCATGTAGAGATCCGCCGCAAGCGTTATACCGTAACGGTTGCGGAACGTAACCTTCGAATGTGTCACCTTGTCGCTCTGCGGGAAGACCTTGTCCCACTCGCTCGTCATATTCAGACTCTCCATATTGTTGTTTTGTTTAGTTTCACTACCGGCCGGCCCGCCGCATCCCTCTGCCGCAAACAGGCATACGGCCGCAATAACCATATTTGCAATTAAACGTCCCATATATATCCCCATATTATGATTTCATGACACAAAATTATACATAATCCGCCGCTTCTGTTGTAATTTTCACCATGCATTTAACAAAATAGCCGCACAGACAACAATTTCAGCCGCAGGGACAATATCCGGACCATGCTTATGCGCTATATTTGCACCAACAAGGGCCTCACGGACGACTACGCTCGGCCGCGACATACAACGGCACAAGCCTTAACTCAACATGAAGATGAACAACACACCCACACCCGCCGACACCGCGACCGACATAGCGCTCACCAAGAGCATCGAGGGCGGCGTCACCACCATACACTACGGCGACTACATCCACTACTGCCGCATAACCGACTCCACGCAATGCAGCGGCGTAGCGACGGAGCACATGCTCGTATATGTACAGTCGGGCGAGCTGCTCGTCACGGAGAACGGCCGCAGCCACTCCCTCCGCAAAGGCGACGCCTACATCCTGCGCCGCAACCACATGTGCCGCAAGACATCCCGCGCACTGCCCGACGGCGAACCGTTCGAAGGGGTATTCTTCTACCTCACGGTGCCGATGCTGCGCCGCACGCTCTCCCGAAACGCCATATCCCTCGCCCACCTGCAGCCAAGCCCCGCGTCGGCATACATCCCCCTGCCGCGGCACCCGTTCTTGGACAACCTCTTCACATCGCTCATAGCGTACTTCTCATCGGAGCACTTCCCCGGACGCCAGCTCATGGAGCTGAAGATGCAGGAGACCGTGCTCACACTCATAGAGATCGAGCCCGACCTCACGGCCATGCTCTTCGACTTCGCCGCCCCCGCCAAGACCGACCTGCGCCGATTCATGGAGCAATACTACATGCAGGAGCTCGATCTGGCAGGCCTCGCACACTATGCCGGACGCTCGCTCGCAGCATTCAAACAGGAGTTCAACGACACGTTCCACACCTCACCCCGACGGTGGATCATACGCCGCCGTCTGGCCGAGGCACGGCGACGCATACAGCAGGGACAACGCCCCGCCGAAGTGTGTGCCGAGGTGGGATTCAAGAGTCTGAGCCACTTCTCCCGCACCTTCAAGCAGGAGTTCGGCATACCGCCCTCGCTTGTCTGGCACGACGCCACAGCGGAATGACGCAACGACGTCCGCACATCCCGTCAGGCAGAACATATCCATATCAGCCACGACATATCCCCGCAGGTATTCACCCGGCAAAACACAGTCCCCGACAAGGACCTGCACCACCTACAAACAAAAACAGCCGCAGCCCCATACGGGGCTGCGGCATGATGACTGTCACGTCGGCCTCTCGGACTAATCGTCGAGGCAGTCGACGTGGATCTCGCGCTGGAACGACTCGTTGAGCGAGATATAGGTCTGCGTACTCGACACGCCCTGAACCTGCAGGATGTGGTCGAAGATCGTACGCATCAGATGTTCGTTGTCTACGCAATAGAGCTTCACCATCAGGTTGTAGGAACCCGTTATGTAATGACACTCGACGATCTCGGGAATCTTGCGCAACTGCTCGACGGTATCCTGCTGACGCGTCACATCCGATACGCGTATGCTGATGAAGGCACACACGTCGAAGCCGAGCGACTTCGGGGCAACTACAAGGCGGCTGCCCATGATCACGCCCATATCCTCCAACTTCTTGATGCGCTGGTGGATGGCCGCACCCGAAATGCCGCACTCGCGGGCGATCTCGAGATAGGGCATACGGGCATTCTTTATCAGGAACCGAAGTATCTTTCTGTCGGTAGCATCCAATGTCGTCTTTGCCATGGCCTCCTACTTTAATACACCCAACTCCTTGCCTATCTTCACGAATGCCTCGACGCAGCGGTCCAGCTGCTCGGTCGTATGGCCTGCCGACACCTGAACGCGGATACGGGCCTGTCCCTTCGGCACGACGGGATAGTAGAAGCCCGTAACGAAGATACCCTCGTCCTGAAGGCGCGCGGCGAAATCCTGCGACAGCTTGGCGTCGTAGAGCATCACGGCGCAGATAGCCGACTGCGTAGGCTTGATATCGAAGCCTGCGGCCATCATCTTCGTGCGGAAGTGCTCGACGTTGGCAACGAGGCGGTCATGCCACTCGTTGCTCTCCTTGAGCATGCGGAAAAGCTCGATGCCGGCACCTACCACTGCGGGCGGCAGCGAGTTCGAGAAGAGGTAGGGACGCGAACGCTGGCGCAGCATGTCGATGATCTCGGCATGGCCCGTCGTGAAGCCGCCCACGGCGCCGCCGAAGGCCTTGCCCAGCGTGCCCGTCAGGATGTCGACCTTGCCGCGCAGATCGTACAGCTCGGTGATGCCGCGGCCCGTCTTGCCCAGCACTCCAGCCGAGTGGCACTCGTCAACCATAACCATCGCGTCATACTTGTCGGCCAGAGCGCAGATCTTGTCCAGCGGGGCGGCGTTGCCGTCCATCGAGAAGACTCCGTCCGTCACTATGATGCGGAAACGCTGTGCCTGCGCACGCTTCAGGCAATCCTCCAGCTCCGACATGTCAGCGTTGGCATAGCGGTAACGTACCGCCTTGCACAGACGTACGCCGTCGATGATCGAGGCGTGGTTCAGAGCATCCGAGATGATGGCGTCCTGCTCCGTCAGCAGAGGCTCGAAAACACCGCCGTTGGCATCGAAGCACGCGGCGTAGAGAATCGTATCCTCGGTACCGAAATAGTCCGATATGGCCTTCTCAAGCTCCTTGTGTATATCCTGACATCCGCAGATGAAACGTACCGACGACATTCCGAAGCCGCGAGAATCCATCGCACGCTTCGCCGCCTCGATAAGACGCGGATTGTCCGACAACCCAAGATAGTTGTTGGCGCAGAAATTGAGTACCTTCTTGCCCGCTACGTCGATCTCGGCGCGCTGCGGCGAGCAGATCACCCGTTCGTTCTTGTAGAGGCCGGCAGCCTTGATGTCGGCCAGCTCCTTGCGGAGGTGTTCCCTGATCTTTCCGTACATGGTCGTTGTATTTGTTGGTTACAATTTTTTTGATGTAACAAAGGTATGAATTTATAACCACACCACAAATAAAATCAATGTTAAATTTATCATTTTGGTTATAAACCGTAATTCCGAGACCGCGTTTGGTATCATTCGGTAGCGCGCCGGCCCGCTTTTCGCCCCGCACGGAAGTTTTCTTCCACATTTTATTCCATAAGCTCCCGCCTCAGCCGGCCCGTTACCCACGACCATGACGTAACCACCTACAACACCTTACAGGCGGCAATATCATCACTTACGGCCACATCTTACGAGATGAAATACATCCGCCACGTCACTCGTCCCGCCATCCGTCACATCTTCCGCCCATCATCTCCATGCAATCCGTCCGTCTCTGCCCCGCGGGGCACAAAAAAACGGGGGAACCGGCCTTGCGGACGATTCCCCTCCTTCAAAAATTAACCCTTAGCTTATCTCTTTTTTCCACGAAACAGCTCCCGAAGATAACAGTCAATGTAAAAAAGGTCTGCCTCTTCACAAATGACCTCCTTTAGCAGAAGTTCGTAGTCGTCAGAGACCAATTCCGATGATGCTTTACTGTCAAAATCTTCCATAGGCTGCTTTCGTTTCCTATCAAACGGCGGCTCAGGAAGATTTATTGTGTCCGTCAGCTCAAAATAAGATTATTTTCCTTGATCATCTTACGCAGGTTGATCAGTGCATACCTCATGCGGCCCAGAGCCGTGTTTATGCTCACGTCCGTCTGGTCGGCGATCTCCTGAAAGCTCAGACCCGAATAGTAGCGCATCATCACCACCTCACGCTGCTCGGCCGGCAGCCGCTCTATAAGTCGGCGCACATCCTCCTCGATCTGCGACGAGATCATGGCATCCTCGACCGTGCGCTCCGCGAAACGCAGCGTACCCAACATATTATATCCCGCATCCGACTCGCTCACCGTCTTGGCGTTCTTCTGCGAGCGGAAGTGGTCGATGACCTGATTGTGGGCTATGCGCAATATCCACGACAGGAACTTGCCCGTGTCGGCATAACGTCCCTCGTCTATGACGCGTACGGCCTTAATGAATGTCTCTTGAAGGATATCGTCAGCCACGTCGTTGTCCTTGACCATCATGCGGATGTAGTCACGGACGCGATGCGTGTGTCTGTCGATAAGTTGCGATATGGCAGCGCGATCACCTGAAAGATAGTTATTAAGCAATACCTGGTCGCTTAACACTCGTGTGTTCATACTCTTCTCCTTCCTTATATTAAATCATCAAAGAGCAGAATTTTTTCGATAGGCAATCAACTTTTAGTAATTATACACCATTTTGTGAACGCAAGGTAAGAACTTTTTTTCAAACGTCAAAATTTTTCATCATTTTTCTCTTCCGTTCTTCTCTTCCGCCCTTTATACCGCCCTCATCGCAGCAAATACCATGCCGCCGCGATCCTCTGACACAGCAAAACCCGCACCGTTCCAACATTTTTACTTATCACCCCATATTTTCCGCAACCGCCACATATTCCATGACACCCCACAGACACACCCCGAGCCACCCTCTACCTTGCGCACGGCCGCCACGCCCCGCAAGGGATAATCCGGCCTGAAAGGGACGGGGTGCGACATACCGCAAGGAGGCGGCAATAAAGGTTGAGACGGCAGACATATCATGCTACCCTGAAGGCCGGTGCGCATACCGTATCAAGGTATCAAGATATCAAGATATCAAGGTATCAAGAGGATAAGGCATATTGAAAGTATTACGGATACGCGCAGCCGAAAGGCACAAAAAAGGCGCGTCCCGATATGGAACGCGCCCGGAATCATTATGCAGCTCTCTTGCCACCGATACATCTTAAGAGTAACTCTGACGAAGAAGCCGCCGTCGTTACCTCTTGCTGTGTATGTATGGCAGCAAAACCGCTGCCGCTATCTCTTGATGGCCTGCTTGGCAGTATAGTCTCCTGTTACTTCACCGGAGAGAGCTTGAGAGTGAAGCCGCCGCCCTTGGCCATACGCACCTTGAGGCTCTTCGAGTTATCGGTGGTGCCGTTCGCAATGCGGAAGTCACGGGCGATCTTGTCGGCATTGTAGCCGTCCTCCATCAGCGTCATCACATACTCACCGTCGGGCAGGAACGAGAGGTCGACCTCCACGTCACGGCCCTTCCAGCCGTTCAGGCCGCCGACATACCACTCGTCGCCGCTGCGGCGTGCCAATACGGCATACTCGCCGACCTTGCCATCCAGAGCCACCGTCTCATCCCATACGGTCGGGATCTCGGCGATGAACTGCGTGCACTCGGGCTCCTTCTCGTAGTTGGTCGGAGAGTCGCACAGCATGTTGAACGGCGCCTCGAATACGACGTACATGGCCAGCTGGTGGCAGCGCGTACCCTGACTCATAGGCTCCGAGTTGCTTGCGTGGTAGTTATAGAGCTGGGCGTTCATCATCGCGCCCTGCGTGTAGTCCATCGGGCCCGCAACCATACGGATGAACGGGATAGTCACATCGTAGGTCACCTGATCCACCGAAGCGTCCGACCACTTCATCTGCTCCAGGCCGTGCACACCCTCGTAGTTCACAACGTTGGGATACTTGCGCGACAGGCCGCAGGGCTTGTATGCTCCGTGGAAGTCGCACATGAGGTGATACTTGGCAGCCGTCGCGGCAGCACGCTCGTAGAAGTCAACCATCTGCTGGTCGTCACGGTCCATGAAGTCGATCTTGAAGCCCTTGACACCCAGATCAGAGTAGTACTTGAAGACGTTGTCCATATCGCGGTTCACGGCCCAGTAGCCGCCCCAGAGGACGATGCCCACACCGCGCTCCTTGCCGTAGTCGACAAGCTCCTTGATGTCGATCGACGGGATAACCTGCATAAGGTCGGCCTTCAGGTTGACGCTCCAGCCCTCGTCCAGAATCACATACTCGATACCGTTGCGGGCGGCGAAGTCGATATAATACTTATAGGTGCGGTTGTCGATGCCGGGCTTGAAGTCCACACCGTAGAGACCCCAGTCGTTCCACCACTCCCATGCAACCTTGCCGGGCTCGATCCACGACGTGTCGCCGATAACGTTCGGGTGGCTCAGAAGGAAGACCATATCGTTATCCAGCAGCTCGGCGTCGCTGTCGGCAACGATGCATATACGCCACGGGAACGAACGCTCGCCGCTAACCTCCGCAATATAGGGCTTGCGCGTCTGCACCTCGCCCTGAAGCATGTTGTGGCCACCCTGCTTAACCTCGTCGGGTACGGGCGCATAGTTGCCCTTGAGGGCCGTGCCGCCGTCGGGATTGTAGAGATACATGCCCGGGTACGACATCAGGTCCGACTCCGTGATGCAGACCTTGCGGTCGCCCATGTCTACCAGCACCGGCAGGAACATCAGCCGGTTGGCACCCATCTTGCTCATAGGCTCGATCTCGTAGGTGTTCTCGAACGAGTTGTAGTACTGCTGCTCGATGCTCTTGTTGGCATTGCCGCGAACGTACGAGCAGTAGACGTTGTTGTCACCCTCGAAGGCGAACTCCGCAACCTCGTCCTTCACCGTATAGTCGCCCTTGCGCGTCGAGACGAAACGGTAGGCTGCAGCGTTGTCATAGGCGCGGAACTCAACCGCATAGTCGCCCTTGAACTGAAGCGTCAGCGTCGTGCACTTGTCCTCGACCTCGGCCTTCTTGTAGAGAGGGGCCTCGACAGTCTCGTCGATCTTGCCGACAACGGCCTTGCGCAGGCGCGGAGCCTCACCCCACGTCTCGCTGTCGCTGATCTGCATGGCTATCTGCGAGGGCGCCAGAACGGTACGGCCGTCGGCCTCAACGCTCCAGCGTATGTCATCGGCAACGGTCACCGTCACCACGAGCTTGCCGTCCGGCGAGGCGATAGTCTTCACCGTCGGCTTGGCCTCGGCACCCAATACGGCGCACACGGCCAACATACATAATAATATTCTTTGCATAATAAGAATTGGTTAGTTGGTTTCGTTAGTTTGTCGCTGTATGCCCTCTTTCTTCGCATACAGCCTCCAAAGATAGAAATTTTTGGCCATATCGAAAAAATTTTGGTTACTTTTGTTACAGTGCCACGAAATACCATTTTCCGCATGAAACAGCTTATAACAATTTTGGTTCTGTCGCTGACGCTGTTGGCCTCATGCGGCCGCAGCAGCGACCCTGCGGTCGGAGGATACACCGACCAGCGGCGGCCGACGGCCGAGGAGCGTGCGCTCTTCGAGGCGGCCGTCGCCTCCATCGACGACACCACCTACAAGCCCCTCAACGTGGCTACGCAGGTGGTTGCCGGCACGAATTACCGGTTCGTATGCAAGGCGCGCGAGAAGGGCCGCCGCGGCAAACGTTTCGATGCCGTCATCGTGATCTACAAGCCGCTGCCCGGGCAGGGCGAGCCGCGCATAACCTCCATCGAGCGCAGCACGCGATAAACCGTCTCGCCGCATGACATACGACACCCATACGACAACCAATGCCGTCCTTGCCGAGCGGTTTGCCGCCTACCTCGCGGGCGAGAGGCGCTACTCGCCGCTCACGGTGCGCAACTACCGCCACGATATCGCCGCCTTCGTCGCTTTATAATGGAAGGAATCCCAGTATTGTCGATACGCTGCAAACGGCCGACGATAGCGGCAGCGGCACTGGGCAGGCAGGGTTCGACCTCTGCCGCGTGCGGGGTGAGGATGTGCGGGCATGGGTGATGCACCTCTCGGACGAGGGCCGCATGAACAACGCCTCGATAAACCGGTGCGTCGCCTCGCTGCGCTCGCTCTACCGCTATCTGCGGCGCGAGGGCCTCGCACACACCGACCCCTTCGCCGCCCTTACGCCGCTGCGCACGTCGCGCCGCCTGCCGCGTTTCGTGCCCGACGACGAGATGTCGCACGTCGTAGAGACCGTCATGGAGCGTCTGCATGACGACGATGCGCGACGCCGCCGCGACGCCCTCATGGTGCTCGTACTCTACACCTGCGGGCTGCGTCTGGCCGAGCTCACGGGACTCGATACCGACGACATCATAAACAGCGGCTCGGCACTGCGCGTGCACGGCAAGGGCGACAAGACCCGCATCGTGCCGCTCGTCGCGCGTGTAGCTCGCGAAATACAGATATATATGGAGCAAGATTCGTCCCCGAAAATTTGCAAAATCGGCGAAAAAGCGTTATTTTTATCGGGAACGGGAAAACGTATATCCCGCAGCGACGTCCAGCGCAGCGTAGCGCGGCTGCTGACCGAGTGCGGCGTGAAGGGCAAATGCTCGCCCCACGTGCTGAGGCACACCTTCGCCACACACCTGCTCAACGACGGCGCCGACCTGCGCGAAATACAGGAGTTGATGGGCCACACCTCCCTCAAGGCAACACAGGTCTACACCCACAACAACATCGCGCAGCTGCAACGCATATATGCCGCGGCGCACCCGCGCTCGCACACCGACAAGAAGCCGTAAACGACACTTTCGGAGACAAAACGGAATACCGCAGCAGCCGCACGCGACGTTTGCCATATAAAAGATCGGCGCGACGATTGCACCGGAAGCGAAACAGGACGCGCGGCGCAACAGGGCCGACAACAAAAACAGGGCGGCGCAACAACGGTACCGGCGACAAAAACAGGGCGGCGAAGCAATTGCGCCGGAAACAAAAACGGAGCGGCGCAACGATTGCACCGGAAACAAAAACGGATCGGCGCGACGATTGCACCGGCAACAAAAAAGGACGGCGCCGCGATTGTACCAACAACAAAATGGAACAGCGCCGCAATTTTACCGGCAACAAAACAGGACGGCGCGACGATTGTACCGGATGCCCAAAAGGCGGCATAGCAATGGTACCGAATACGTGACAGAGCGCTCTCCACGGGGGTACCGCCCCGCACGGAGCAGACAAAATAAGGTTTAACTCTAAATTCGAAGGCTATGAACGTACAGATTCAGTCAGTGAAATTCGATGCAGGCAAGCAGCTCATCGAGTTCATCGAGAAAAAATTAGCCAAACTGGACCGCTTTGCCGAGAACGCAATGGGGGCCGATGTGATTCTGAAACTCGACAAGGACAACGAAAGAGGTAACAAGATTGCAGTAGTTACACTCCACATACCCGGCGGCGACCTGCGCGTAGAGGAGCAGGCACGCACATTCGAGGAGGCGATAGACAACTCGCTCGACGTAATGAAACGCCAGATCGAAAAGGCCAAGGGCCGCAATATCTGACACCCCAAAACAGAGGATGACCCCTCGGGCTGCAGCCCAAGCCATCCGATCTCAAAAGCAGCCGGCGGAACCGCAGTTCCGTCGGCTGTGTCATTATATCCGCCCCGCCGTTACGGCCTTGAAGCCGAAAACATAAGCCTCACTCCTCTCTTACACGTTCCCCGATGCCGAGCCGCATGACGCAGAATGTGAAAATACCGAAGATTTCAAACCTCGCCGCATACAATCACGACCGACTAAGAATATAAACCGCCGCTCATATACTATATTCACATTATATTTACAGCGCGCGGCAAATAGATCACAAACCTGTATTTTCACCGTTTCACGGGCCTGCATCTTTACCTGCTCACTGTTCCACAGGCCCGACGCCTCTTCACGGAAAGGCTGCCACGTTGGTGTAATTTGCGTTGTGCAAATGTTGTGTAAATCCGACTGTCGGACAAAAATAAAAACACTTAACAACGTGATCAACACATCGTTAAGTATTTCATTCTGAGGTCTGAAGCGGACGCCATAAATTTGAATCGAATTTTACCGATTTTAATTTAATTTTATCTGTATTTCAATATTTTACAGCTGTTTCTCATCAACTGCGAGGTCTGGAAGTTTTCGAAAATTCGGCCGATGTATGACAAATGTATGACAAAAATGATTACATTTGCAGCAGACAAAACCTCCTGACCTATGGCATCCTTCTGCTACCGCATCCGCTCGACCCAGAAAAACAAACTGGTCAAAATCCAAATTCTCTTCACGGTTGGCCGTGGCAACCAGTTCTACGTCGACAGCCAATATATGGTGTTAACGGACGCTTGGGACAACAAGCGGCAGACGGTCAAGAGCCGCTTTACCTTTACCGACGACTTCACCGAACAGCAGGGGCGCGAGCTGACCAAGAACCTCTCCGAACTGCGCAGCCACATCCTCGGAGAGATTGCCAAGGATCCCGAGCACGCAATGACGAAGACGCGGCTGGAGAAGATCATCTACAGCTTCCACCACCCGCGCAGCCTCACCACCGGGCGTCGCGTCCGCAGCCGCGAATCGCTCGGCGACTACATCGCCCGCTTCACGCGCGAGATGGAGGAGGGCACCCGGCTGAACATCCACAAACTCCGCTACGGTCCCTCGACCATCAAGAACTACAAGGGATTTGTCGTGCAGTTCGACGAATACTGCAAGGCCCGGCGCAAGCAGTTCGACTTTGCCGACATCGACCTGAAGTTCTACGACGACTTCGTCGCCTGGTTCACCGCCAAGAACTACTCCGTCAATACGATCGGCCGCCACGTCAAGGAGCTGAAGATCATCATGCGCGCGGCCCGCGAGGAGGGTCTGCACGACAACGGGGCGATCGAGAGCCGCAAGTTCCGCGTGCTGACGGCCGACGTGGAGAACATCTACCTGACGGAGTCGGAGATCCGGGCCATCGCCGCGCTCGACCTCTCGAAAAACCGGCACAAGGATGTTGCCCGCGACATCTTTCTGGTGGGGTGCTACACGGCGCAGCGCTTCAGCGACTACTCGACCATCAACGAAGGCAACATCCGCACGCTGGAGAACGGGCAGCAGGTCATCGACCTCAAGCAGCAGAAGACCGGCAACCACGTCGTCATTCCGGTCCGCCCCGAACTGCAGACCATCCTAGAGAAGTACGACAACCGGCTGCCGAGAACCTATGAGCAGAAGGTGAACCACCTCATCAAGGAGATTGCGCGCGAGGCGGGCATCACGGAGAAGGTCGAGGTCTCCTACATCGAAAATGGCGAAAAAAAGAGCCGGCTGGTCGAGAAGTGCGACCTGGTGAAGACCCACACGGCACGCCGCAGCGGCGCAACGAACATGTATCTGGCGGGGATCCCGACCATCGCCATCATGAAGATCACGGGCCACAAGACCGAACGGGAGTTCATGAAGTACATCAAGATCACCGAGGAGCAGACCGCCCTGGAG
>ERZ780207.2865-NODE-2865-length-11766-cov-2.360003_pt1 | contig 11766 bp, 5 predicted proteins | sample MGYA00510977_ERZ780207 | MGnify/ENA primary metagenome ERZ780207 (study PRJEB29588, sample SAMEA2151383) | human gut metagenome | biome: human gut; feature: human-associated habitat; material: faeces | place: Denmark | collected 2008/2010 ... | reverse complement strand
GGGATTGTCTGTTGGATTGCTGGGTAAGGCTAAAAGTGGTGGGAAAGGAATGTCTTCAAGTAATATTGAAAAAATTCTATTAGCATATCCCGAATTATCTCCAACTTGGCTCCTTACTGGATGTGGCGAAATGTTGCAAAATGGTGCGTTAGCGAGGGAACCAATAAACTCAGATATGCACATTGAGAGAATTGAGACGCGCCCGCGTATTCCTCTTGAGGCCGCTGCTGGGTCGCTGTCAATCATAACGCAGTCTGTTTCTGAGTATGACTGCGAAAGATTCCCGGTAATCAGCCGATTTCCTAAATATGACTTTACGATTATGGTCAAAGGCGATTCTATGGAACCAGAATTTTGCTCTGGCGATGAAATTGCCTGCCGTTTCATTGAACGCCCCTCTTTTATTCAATGGGGACGGCCTCATGTCCTTGATACAAATCAGGGCGTCATTCTAAAAAAAATATACAATCGGCCAAATTCGATTCTTTGCAAATCCATAAACAAAGAGTACGATGATTTTGAAGTTCCTAAAGATGGTGTTTTTCATGTTGCTTTAGTCGTTGGATCTATACGCCTATTTTGATTTATTTCCCCCAACAGTCTTGATTAAAATATTAATTAAAGTTATGCTCACTCTAATAATTATTATATGTACTACGGTTTTTATTATAAGTGCTATCAGAGGAAATAAAAGAAATGCCAATAAGCAACAAGCCGCAAAGAGCACATTGCTAAAAAACACCTATGAAATCTATCGAAGAAAACGAGATCTTCAGAACCTGAGATACGAACAGCGTGAAGAACGGAAAAGAAGAGTGTGGAGCGTTCTGTTTATAGCGAATTCAATCCGTCATTGTCAAGAAGAATATCCTTCTAAAAAAGATTGGCAAACTCTTGATCGAGCCATCTCTGCGGTTAAGGAATATAAGCCTCAATATCGTGATATTATGGTCGCTATTCGCTATTGTAAGATTGAGTATGCAATAGGCTCTTGTGATAAGAATCTTAGTAAGCAGGATCTGTTTACGTTGAGGAACATCAGACAGCTAATAGCTGCCAATCAACTGCCCGTGAGTAGACCGATGTTGAATAATAACTGATATTTTCGATGGCATTTTGTGCTAAGTTTTACGCCAAAACGCTTTAAATCAACAACTTAAGCGCATAAGCAATCTGCTTAAAACCCCGTTTTTCGTGGTACTAAAGGGGGGCCTATCCTCAAAAAACGCTCGATTTTTGGCCCGATTTTGTCCCTAAAGGGGTGTTTATCGCCATTTTTGTGGTACCGTGTTGGCTAACCAACAGGCTAACCAATGGGCTATCCAACACAAATTTTCGCTTAATTTTTATCAAACGACGGGTGCATCTCTTATGCCGGATTATTCCCCGCGGGCGATGTTCAATCGACATTTAACCGGCAACTAAACATTGCTAAAACGGCGTTTAATCGGCCATCGTACTGAGTGGTCGCGCCGCCCCACAAAATACCCGCAAATGGCTTAATTTCCGCGCATTTAGCCGTGCTGCGACCTCTCTACCGCCCGACCATCTGAACGCCGCCACGCGCCCCATGCAGCCGTCAAGTCAAAATAAAAGGCCGCGCTACAAGCACGACCGCAATCAATCCAACATAAATCCAACTTAGGCCATCCAACACCGCCCCCAAAATCCAAGCAAAATCCAAGCAAATGTACTTTTCGTTTTGCAGCCCCATCACCGCTCAACCATCGCTAACCAACTGAACCGTTGGCACTTCTAACGCAATCCGGCTCATTCAACATTGCACGTTTCGTTTTTCCGCCCATAGTTGGTGTTTTTGCATCGGCTAAGATATAAATGCGCCACTCTTGCGTCAAATTTTCTACTACTACATTATATCTACATGGCCAAATTGTTGCTGATCTCGCTAAAATTACTGATATTTGCAACTCAACAATTCAACGGAATGAGAAACCTCGTTGGCGCCATAATAATCGGGCTACTGCTGACACTTGTCGGCGGCTGCCGCCGCATGCAACGTCTTGAACCATACGGCTGGAGACCTCTCGGAGGTGAGTTCGATTCCGTCACTTTTCGGCTCGAACGGCAGCTCTGGACCTACGCTCCTGTCGAGTCGTTAAAACTCAACATCGACCGCCTGGAGCGCCTGGCGGCCGCCGACACCACCGAACGCCGCGCAAAACAGGCGCGAATCCATTACTGGCGCTCGCGAGCCTGCTACGCCGCTTCGCTGATCGACTCGGCGCGCGCCGAAGCTCTGAAAGGGTTGGCTATCGCCGACAGCGTCAGGGACCGTTACGACTACATCCGTATCAGCAGCCTGTCGTATCTTCAGGATGATCAGGAATACGGCCTCGACCGCTACCGCAGGTCGATGGATATTATCAAATACGCGCGCTCGATAGGCGACAATCTCATGGTCTCCAACGAGCTTCTTAACGTCGGCAACCTTCTTGACGAGGTCGGGCTCTATAACGAGGCGCTGCAGGCTTTCCGCGAGGCCGACTCGCTGAGCGAAGTGCTGGGATTTCCGCTGAAGGCGAAGATGAACAAAATCAACGTAGCTTCGGCTCTCATTGCAACCGGCGATTCTGCGGGCTGCGTAAACCTGCTGAAAAGTCTCGAAAGAGACCCCGAAGTTATGGCCGACCCCCACGCGCGCAACCTCGTCTACCGCAATATCTATGCCCACAGCGGCGACACCGCCTATCTTGCCAAATGCTACCGCGACATCGCCGCCTCCGATTCGCGGCGCGCCCTGCGCGGTTTCATAGCCTCGGAGATGTCGCGCCAGAAGTTCATCCATAACGATTTCGATTCCGGAGTCTATTATGCCGACAAGGCCGGGGCCGACCTTCCCTTCGTCACCGACATGCGCCACCGCGCGGCAATTCTCAGAATGGCGGCACTGAGTCGCGAATATCAGCGGAATTATCCCGAAGCGCTCGACTATTTCATTCAGGCAGTGACGCTTATCGACAGCGCCGGAATCGTAGAAGACCTTCCGGGAACGCTGCGCGAGCGGTTCAGGGGCACTCTCGAAGCCGAGCAGATGAAGTATCAGCAGGACCTGCGTTTGCGCAACATAGCCTTGGTGGCCATTGCTTTTGTCGTTATCGCCGCGGCCATCTATCTGCGCGGAATCATGAAGCGGCGCCGTTTGCGCCGCGACCTCGAGCGCCTGCAGAGCGAACTGAAGCTCGAGCGGGCACGCAACACCATAGCCGCGTCGTCGCTCACAATTACCGAGAAAGACAATCTGCTACGGACGCTCCAGAGCGAGCTCGGGCGTATGCGGCGCCTCGGCACGATCTCGGCTACCGACGCCAACAGCCTCGAATCGACAATCCGCAGCCATCTCGTAGAGAACGACTCGCAGGCGGTGTTCAGCGAGATGTTCAGCGCCGTCAACCCGATGTTCTCGCGGCGCCTGCGCGAACTCTGCCCCGACATGAGCGAGAACACCGTCACCATAGCCGGTTATATCCTTATGGGGCTCGACACCAAGCGCATAGCGCGCCTGATGTTCATGAAGCAGACCTCGGTGTTTCAGGCCCGCTGGCGCCTGCGACGCCGCCTGAACGTCGACCCGGGAACCTCGCTGCGCGCCGCCCTCCAGGACCTCAACGCCCGCGGCGCGCCGGGACACGACGACACTGATCGCCGCTAAAGCGGCGATGCCGGAGACAAAAAGGCCGCGGGAACGGGGGTTACTCCGTTGTTGCCGAGAATTCCATCAGGTAGGCTTTTATGAAACCGTCGATTTTACCATCCATGACTCCGCCGACATCGGAGGTCTGAAAATTAGTCCGGTGATCTTTTACCCGGCGGTCATCGAAAACGTAACTCCTGATTTGTGAACCCCACTCAATTTTTTTCTTATTACTCTCGATCTTCTGTTGTTCTGCCATCCGTCTTTGTAATTCCATATCATACAACATAGAACGCAACAGACGCATAGCGTTTTCACGATTGTCCAGCTGAGAACGGGTTTCGGTATTTTCAATCAGGATTTCGCGGGTTTCACCGGTATCCGGATCTTTGTAATTGTAACGTAGGCGTACACCCGTTTCTACTTTATTTACATTCTGTCCGCCGGCACCACCGCTTCGGAAAGTGTCCCAACTGATATCCGCCGCATTGATGGCTATCTCTATTGAATCATCCACCAATGGTGTCACGAATACAGAAGCAAAAGAAGTCATTCGTTTACCTTGGGCATTGAAAGGAGAGACCCTGACTAAACGATGGACGCCGTTTTCACCTTTCAGGTAACCGTAGGCGAAATCGCCTTCCAGCTGCAACGTAACCGTCTTGATTCCGGCTTCATCGCCTTCCTGAATGTCAATTTGTAGTTATTGGCTTCTGCCCAGCGCATATACATACGCATCAGCATGGAAGCCCAGTCCTGACTTTCTGTTCCACCGGCACCGGAATTGATTTTAAGGATGCAGCTCATCTGATCGGCTTCACCCCGTAACATATTCTTTAATTCCAGCTCTTCCACCAATTGCAGGGTTTCTGCATAGTGGGTATCCACCTCTTCTTCGGTAGCTTCGCCTTCTTTGGCGAAGTCAAAGAGGACGTTCAGGTCGTCTACCGAACGGGATACAGCTTCACAGCCTTCTATCCAGCCTTTCAATTCGCGTACCTGTTTCATCACCTTTTCCGCTTGCTTCGCATCGTTCCAGAAATCAGGAGCTTGGGTACGCATTTCTACTTCTTCGAGCTCTATTTTTTTACGATCGATGTCAAAGATACCTCCTCAGAGCGCCACTGCGTTCTTCAACTGCTTTCAGTTGATCTGTTGTTATCATAATATCGTTTTTTTTGTGTGTATATTTTATGCTGCATATCATCCGGTATGCAGCATAAAATGAATTATTATTTCCCGGCTTTGTCCGCCGTATCCTTCATCAACGGTTTATCGGGAGAAATATGTGAAGGATTATATAATCTCAATACTTTGTCCTGCAATTCCTGTGCCAGTTCTTTTTGTCCTGCCTGGGTGGCAAAAGCCAATAATTGCTTGATCACTTCGATGCTGAGTCTTTCCTCTTGTTGTATACTCGGAGTATTGGCAAATTTCGGCTCGAGTGAATTGGCATATTTCAACATCTGATAGTTGTTCGTTGCCAGTTCGTTGAGCAAGTGGTTCGCCTTTTCGGTTTCTCCCAGTTCGTAATACATCGGTATATAGAACAGCATACTATTGTCTGCCGGTACCTGATACAGTGGAATTTCTTCCAATGACTTATCCAGAACGGCGACCGCTTCGGCTTGTTTACCTTCGTCATACAGTTTCTGGGCCAACCGAAGGAAGGTATTCCGGTATTTCATGACGGCGATGGTCTGATCGTGGAAGAAGTCGATGTTTACTTTCGGATCTTTGATATTTCCCCATTCGAATTTATTCATGATATTATCGTAGAGGATATCGCTGTCGATCCGTCCGTAATCATAGAATTCGGCTTCTTTCGTTTCGATAGGTACGACGCGGTAGGCCGCCCCTTCGAGCTGGAAGTATTTTTCCAATCCCATATAGGCATCCGAACCCATACCGATTCCGAAATATACCGGACGTTCCCAGTTGTTCGTCGATAAAATATCCAGGACCATCAGTTGTGATTTGGTCAAGCCTTGCATCGGCAAATGCAGTCTCAGGTCTTTGACGATCTGATCTGCATCCTGGGGTTTAACCGTCCCATTGGCGATTACTTTGGCCGAATCTACCGGAAGGATAACGTTACGTGTCGGTATAAAATCGAGTTCCTTGATATATCCCTGTAATTTTGTCTGAGGCAGGTCGCTGGCGACAAACTCCATGACATCTTTCAGGTTTCCTTCTTTGAACTGATCCCTGATCAATACATAGTCCCGTTTCCCATCCCGGTATTGTTCATGAGTGAACGAAATCGGCACTCCGGAAGATTCATAAGCTTTCCGTTTCATCTGGTCGATATACCAGGAACCGGATAACAAACTTAAATTGACGCCCCGGACATCCCGCCGTACTCCTTCCACTTCTTGTACATACCACAGTGGGAAAGTATCGTTATCTCCATAAGTAAATAAAATTGCATTCGGAGCACACGAATTGAGGTAATTACGGGCATGGGCTGTCGTGGCATAACGGGCATGACGGTTGTGGTCGTCCCAGTTTTGGGCGGCCATATTGACCGGAATGGCGAACAGACAGACCGTAGTAACGGCAATGGCCGATACCCGTGGATCTATATTTTTGATCTTTTTATTCAGAAATTCCCAGATAGAAAGCACACCCAGGCCGATCCAGATGGCATAGGCATAGAAAGAACCTGCATAAGCATAGTCCCGTTCCCGGGGTTCCATCGGAGTCTGATTTAAAAAGACGATGATGGCTATACCGGTCATGATGAACAAGAGCATGACTACCCAAAAATCCTGTTTTCCGGTTTTCCCCTTCCGGTATTGGTAAAACATCCCCAACAGACCGAGCAGAAAAGGCAACATATAATATTTATTGTTTGCTTTTTCATTTTTCAAATTGTCGGGTAATTCATCCTGATTTCCCAGGCGTAATTCATCCAGAAATTTAATGCCGGTGATCCAGTTGCCGTGCATGATGTCGCCATATCCCTGGATATCGTTTTGGCGTCCGGAGAAATTCCACATGAAATACCTCCAGTACATATGCCCTAACTGATAATTGAAGAAATAACGCATGTTATTACCGAAACTCGGGCGGGTGATGGTCTCGCCGTTGACCGTATAGGTCGGACCGTTGTTTCTTCCTGCCCAAGCCTGGTATTGATTGGCAAAGTTGGGCCGGGTATCGCTGTACATACGTGGGAAGAAACCACAAAACCGTTTGTCGTATTCATAGATGGTTTTGTTACCGATTTTTTCATAGACCCCGGTTTCTTTGTTCTGATAATAGATCGGTTCGCCCTCCTTCGTCCCTACTTGGGGAGCATTGAAATACTGGCCGTAGAGTAAAGGAGCGTCACCGTATTGGTCACGGTTGATGTATGACAATAAAGAGAATACATTGTCAGGGCTTCCTTCGTCGATAGGAGGATCGCTTAATGAACGGATAACGATCATCGAATAAGAAGAATAACCGATCAGAATCACCATAAAACAAGTCAGGATGGTATTCCAGACAGGCATCCCTTTTTTCAGCGTATAACGGATCCCCCAGACTAAAGCCCCGATAATCAGTAATACATAGATGATCACTCCGGTATTGAAAGGAGCCCCCATTCCGTTGACGAAAGTCAGCTCGAACCAACCGGCTACTTTGATCACGCCCGGAATGATTCCGAAATTAACTACACCCAGGATAAATACCGAAAGAATGCCTGTTTTGATAAATCCCCGTACGGTGGGTGTATATTTTTTGAAATAATAAACAAACACGATTGCCGGGATTGCCAGCAAGTTCAATAAGTGTACTCCGATAGACAGTCCGATCAGGTAAGCGATCAGGATCAGCCAGCGGTTGACGGTCGGATCCTCGTGGAAAACCACGTCCTTTTCGCCCACAGCTGTTCTCGCAATATACAGCAGCAGTTCGAAAACGTCCTGCGAGTCCACCTCGCCGTCCATGTTGGCATCACCACGGGTACGCGGCAAAATAATTGGCTTGGTCGTCGTCGCAGTGGCAGTTGTCGTGGTGGCTGCGGTGGTGTTGGTGGTAGTTCCGGAACTGGTGGCAGTACTGGTTTCCGACGTGGTTTCCGCAGTCGTCGTTGTTTCCGTCGTCAGAATGGGGATCGTAGACGTTGCGGTGCTTTCGGTGGTTTCCGTGGTACTGCTCTCCGTTGTAGTCGTCATGGTTGTTTCTGTTGTAGTAGTTGTTGTGGTGGTAGTGGTCATGGTTGTTTCTTCCGTGGTTGTAAAAGTCGTAGTTGTGGTGGTCGTCGTAGTCGTGGTTTCTGTCGTGGTTGTGGTAGTCGTTGTGGTAGTTGTCGTTGTCGTGGCTGTAGTTGTGGCAGAAGTCGTAGTGGTTGTTGTGGTGGTAGTAGTCGTCGTTGTTGTCGTGGTAGTCGTTGTCTTTTTGGTGAATGTTTCTTCCGTGGTAGTTGTCGCAGTCGTGGTAGTCGTAACCGGCTTCTTGGTGAACGTTTCCTCGATGGTAGTCGTCATAGTCGTTGTCGTGGTGATCGGCTTTTTCGTAAACGTTTCATCGGTGGTTGTCGTTGCCGTAGTCGACTCCGTGGTTTTCGCAGTGGTGCTTTCCGTAGTCGTCAGCGAGGTAGTCGTTTCTGTGGTAGTAGTGGTAGTAGTTGCAGTCGTTTCTGCGGTGGTGGTTGTCATTTCCGTCGTAGTTTCAGTGGTTGTTTCTGTGGTAGTCGCAGTGGTTTCTGTGGTAGTAGTTTCGGTGGTGGTTTCCGTTGTTGTGGTGGTGGTTGTCGTAGTCGTCGTCGTTGTGGTTTCCGTTGTTGTGACCGGCTTTTCCTTGGCAGAAACGACAATGGTGCCGATCGCGGTTTCATAGTTGGAACTGTCCGCGGGAACGAACTTCCATTGCAGCTGGTTTCTGCCGGCTTTGAAAGTGCTCGGTGTGTCTGCCGTCCACATCAGAATACCCTCGGTATTGGCAGTCGTATCGGCGGCACGTCATCTCCTTCGGTATATTCCGCGGAATCGTCCCATATCACAGTCACCTTGGGCACCGCTTTTTCAATGACAAATTCCAGCGATACGCTGCCCGACCAGAGAGAGCCCTCTGCCCCGCTGACCAGAATCGTTCCTCTGCCGGCGTTGAGATTGTTCTCATAGGAAAGCGTGTAATCCGTGCCCTGTTTCAGCTCGTTGCCTCCTGCAACTACGATCACGTCCGGTGTCAGCGGTTCGCCGGTATAGAAAATGTTCTTCTCATTTTCCAGCGTCACATCGACGATGTTCATGGGAATGTCTTGCAGCTGCACAGTGAAAGATGCAGTCACATTGGGATTTCCTGTGTTATAAGTATAAGTGATATTTTGCAGCGGATCTGTTATATAAACCTTTGTGCCGCTGCATTCGGCATTGTTCCACGTCTGTACAAGGTCTAACCGGAACCCGCTCCACTGCGTCGGTTCCAGATACAGATCTTTTCCGTTGCAGGACGGCTTTTTCAGAACCACACAATTTTGCAGATCGCAGACAGTCATCGGTGCCTGCTCCGACAGGTTCAGTGCCAGCAGCGGATTGCTGCCGGCGTAAAGCATATCCAGCTGATGCAGATTGGTCAGCATCAGCCAGCCCAGCTGGTTGCCGCTGCAATCCAGTTCTTCCAGAGCCTGCTGATTGTTGATGTTCAGAGAATTCAGCTGATTTTCCGCACAGTTCAGCACACGCAGTGAAACCGTTCCCCACGTGAAGCCTGTCAGCTGATTCTTGCGGCAGTCCACTTCCTTCAGTGCCGTACAGCGGGACAGATCCAAGGTTGTCAACTGGTTGTTGTCACAAATCAGCTTTTCCAGCTGTAAGTTGGACAGATACAGAGAAGTCAGCTCGTTCTCCCCGCAGTCCAGCAATTGCAGTTCCGGCAGAACATTGACGTTCAGGCTTTGCAGATGCAAGCCGCGGCAGTGCAGCTCTGTCAGCCGATAGAAGTCCGTCAGGTTCAGTTCCCGCAGTGCGGTATTGCTACAGTCCAGCACTTCCAATTTCTCGGAAATTCCGGACAGATCGGAGATCGAATTTCCTGCACAGTTCAGCTGCACCAGATTCGGGAAGTAAGAAAGCCCCGTCAGGTCGGCAATGCCGCGATCCGAAATGTCCAGCTGTGTCACCGCTTTCTGCTCAGAAATTTGCAGCATGCCGTCCCCGTTTTTATCCAGAGATTGCAGCACGTAGGAACGAAGCACATCGTCCGGAAAATGCTCTGTATCAATAGCAACAGCATCTTCTTCCATGACTGTGGGAATCCATGTGAACGATACCGTCCGGCTGGCATCACCGGCATCGATCTGATACTCGTAGCGTACCTCCTGCGAACGGTCGTTCACTGTCAGCACATTCTCCGTACAGGTGGCATTCTGCCACATATCCGGCTGCACCTTTGACGGCTGAAAACCGTCTGCAAGGGCAGACAGATCTACCTGTCCCATGGCATTGAACGGTATGCTTCGGGTGTTGTCGATCACTTCCACCTGCTGTAATTTCGACAAACCGGTCACGTCCAGTGCGATCAGATGATTCTCCGTGCACCGCAGCGTTTCCAGCTGTTTCTGTGCCGAAACGTCCAGTGTGGTCAGCTGGTTGCCGGAGCAGTCCAGCGTTTGCAGCTGTGTCAGTGTGCCCAGTTCCAGCACAGTCAGCTGATTGCCCTCGCACGCCAGTTTCGTCAGTTCCGTCAATTTGGAAAGTTCCAACGCCGTCAGCTGGTTCGATGCACAGCTGAGTTCCTTCAGCAGTGTATTGGCAGAGCAATCCAGCGTGGTCAGCTGGTTATTGTTGCAGTTCAGCTTTTCCAGCTGCCCCAGCGTCCGCAGGGGCAGTGCTGTCAGCTTATTATTGGAGCAGTCCAGCGTTTGCAGTGCTGTAAAGTATTCCACGCCGGTCAGGTCGGCGATCTCGTTGACCGAAACGTCCAGTTCTGTGACTTGTTTCAGTTCCGACCGGGAAAGCAGTCCGTCACTGTCGGTGTCATACCGGACAACGATACGGCGGAAATTTTCGTCCGGAAAATGCTCTGCATCAATGGGCACACCGGTTTCCTCCGCTGCCTGCGGCACCAGTGTAAATGTGATTACACTGTCCGGATCATCTGCCTGCACCTGATACTGATATGACACACTCCAGCTGGGGTCTGTGACATAGATACCGCCTGCACCTGCCTCACCATTGGTAATACTGCCCTGTACCACGCGGGACGGCTGAAAGTTCTCCGCCAGATCTGCAAATCGGATCCGGTTCAGGCTGTCCATTGCAACAGTACATTTGTTGCGTGCCGCACTCAGCTTTTGCAGTGTCACGCCATCAGCTGCTTGCAGTGCAGTCAGCTGATTGTTGATGCACACCAGCGATTCCAGATTCGGCAGCGACTCGGTTTTCAGCACGGGCAGCTGGTTGTTGGAACAATTCAGTGTAGCCAGTTCCGGACCCTGTTCCACCGCCAGTGCCGGAATCTGGTTGCTGGCACAATTCAGGGATCTCAGTACGGAAAGGGCGGATAAGTCTAAAGCAGTCAGCTTATTCATGGAACAATTCAGCGTGGTCAGTTGGGACAGTCCGCCCAGTTCCAGCGAAGTCAGCTGATTCAGCGAACAGTTCAATGTCGTCAGTTCCGGCGAATTCGTCAGATCCAGCGTTTTCAGGCGGCACTGGGCACAGTAGAGCACTTGCAGATGAGAAAGAGAAGCAACAGAGAGTTCCTGCAATGTGCTGTTGCTGGAGCAGCGGAGTTCCTCCAGCAGACTGTTCTCCGGCAGTACCAGCGAGGAGAGATTATTACTGGAACAGTTCAGCGTTTTCAGTTGAGAAAGCGTTGTCAGATCCAGCTTCCGCAGATTGTTGGCGGAGCAGTCCAGCGTTTCCAGCCGGACAAAATACTGGATTCCGGTCAGATCCCAGATAGACTTCCCGCCGATGAGCATTTCTGTTACGGCAAACAGTTCCCCGCGGGAAAGGCTGCCGTCGGCATTGGTGTCCAGTCCCTGTACATAGCTGCGGAATGCACTGTCCGGAAAATGTACTGCATCAACAGGCAGCAGCGGTTCCTCTGGCTGTAGGGTAAACTGCACCGTCCGGGTTCTGGCGGCATCGAGATAATAGGTATAGGTCACCGGCTGG
>ERZ780207.2858-NODE-2858-length-11784-cov-2.439168_pt1 | contig 11784 bp, 10 predicted proteins | sample MGYA00510977_ERZ780207 | MGnify/ENA primary metagenome ERZ780207 (study PRJEB29588, sample SAMEA2151383) | human gut metagenome | biome: human gut; feature: human-associated habitat; material: faeces | place: Denmark | collected 2008/2010 ... | reverse complement strand
GACCGCGCCTTTGCCGGTGCCGACACACTGGCCACATCGTATGCCCTGGCCACAGCCATCCGCAAAATCGGCGAGTATGACATCATCGTCGGCGGTCGTCAGGCCATCGACGGCGATACAGCACAGGTAGGCCCGCAAGTAGCCGAAAAGCTGGGCTTGCCACAGATAACGTATGTAGAAGAAATTGAGGAAGTGAAAGACGGACGTATCCGCGTGAAACGCCACATCGACGGCGGCGTGGAGACCGTAGAGGGTCCGCTGCCCATCGTACTCACCGTAAACGGTAGCGCCGCTCCCTGCCGTCCGCGCAATGCCAAACTGGTACAAAAGTACAAACGTGCCATGGGTGGACAGGAGAAAGCAGCCCTGACAGCCACTCATTGCAACCCCAACGCCCTGCCCGAATTGCCCTACGCCTACCTGTACGAACAACGCCCCTACCTGAACATCACAGAGTGGAGCGTAGCCGACGTCAACGGCGACACCAAGCAATGCGGTCTTAGCGGCTCGCCCACCAAGGTGAAGAAGATCGAGAACATCGTCTTCCAGGCCAAGGAGAGCAAGACCCTGACAGGCAGCGATGCAGATGTAGAGAACCTGATTGTAGAACTGATTGCAAATCATACGATTGGATAAAAAGACTATGAACAACGTATTTGTATATTGTGAGATGGACGGCTGCCATGTTGCCGACGTCAGTCTCGAACTTTTGACCAAGGGCCGCAAGCTGGCCAATGAGCTGGGCTGCCAACTGGAAGCCATCTGCGCCGGCACCGGCCTCGAAGGTGTAGAAAAACAAGTGTTGCCTTTCGGCGTAGACCGCGTACACGTGTTCGACGCTCCGGGCCTCTTCCCCTATACTTCCCTGCCCCACACTTCCATCCTTGTCAACCTGTTCAAGGAAGAGAAGCCTCAGATCTGCCTGATGGGTGCTACTGTCATCGGCCGTGACCTCGGCCCGCGTGTATCTTCAGCCCTGACGAGTGGACTGACCGCCGACTGTACACAGCTGGAAATCGGTAGCCACGAGGACAAGAAGCTTGGCAAGACTTACGAAAACCTGCTCTACCAGATCCGTCCTGCTTTCGGTGGTAACATCGTGGCCACCATCGTCAACCCCGAACACCGTCCGCAGATGGCTACCGTTCGCGAAGGCGTGATGAAGAAAGAAATCCTCGACGAGAATTATCAAGGCGAAGTAATCCGTCACGACGTGGCCAAGTACGTGCCCGAAACAGATTACGTAGTGAAAGTCATTGACCGCCACGTAGAAAAGGCAAAACACAACCTGAAGGGCGCTCCCATCGTAGTGGCCGGAGGTTATGGCATGGGCTCGAAGGAAGGCTTCGACATGCTGTTTGAACTGGCCAAGGAACTCCACGCCGAAGTAGGTGCCAGCCGTGCCGCCGTCGACGCCGGCTTTGCCGACCACGACCGTCAGATTGGCCAGACCGGTGTTACGGTTCATCCCAAACTGTACATCGCCTGCGGTATCTCCGGCCAGATCCAGCACATCGCCGGCATGCAGGATGCGGGTATCATCATCTCCATCAACAACGACGAGAATGCCCCCATCAACTCCATCGCCGACTATGTCATCAATGGAACGGTGGAAGAGGTAATTCCCAAAATGATTAAGTATTATAAGAAGAACAGTAAATAATCACAATATATCTTGCAGTCATGAGACGTCTTTTCTTAGTTTTCTTCTTTGCTTTAGCCAGTGTTTCCATGCAGGCACAACAAGATACCCTTTATCTTGACGCACAACAAAATGTTATCAAGAAAAAGGCCAAAGCCTCCTCATGCGCATTGGTACAAGAAGAAAGCAAACAAAAGACAACGGTATTTTTCTATACACTGAATGGAAAACTTACACAAAGCAGTGAGTACAGCAAATTCAAGAAACAAGCCTCTTCTCGTATACTGCATGGAGAAACACATTACAAATTCTCTGGCAGTACGCAGGATAGCCTATTTGTGTTCTACACCAATAACCGCCGAAACGGATTAGCAACATACTATTACCCAGACGGGAACCGAACCGCTCGGTCATCAACGAGTGTAACTCGGTAACCTTGGTCGCTTAAAGAATGGATTGCTGCAACAATTCTACCCCAACGGAAAAACAAAACGCCAAGAAATCTATAAAGACGATGTTTCCCAAGGGGGAAGTTTTTTGTCGGCTGAAGGTACTCCACTCGAATTTATACCTTTCTACAAGAGAGCTGAATATGCAAACGGAATCAATGGATTGATTCAAATTATCAGTCACAACATGAAGCTTTCTAAAGGTCTGATAGAGTATATGGCAGACAATAAATTGTATAAGTTAACTGCAGATATCGGCATTTGGATTGATCCTAAAGGAAAAGTAACAGACCTGTGTATTCTTCGTACAGATGATCCAAAATTCAATGAAGAATGTTTTGACCAAGTCCTACCAGCTTTGGAAGGCCAAACCTTCACTCCAGGTATGATAGATGGTAAACCTGTACAAACACTTTTCTTCATCAAGGATATAATGTGTTCCATTTCACCTGCAAGATAAAACAATAAAGTTTTAACAATTATGGCAAACTTTTATACCGAACATCCGGAACTCAAGTACCACTTGAACAACCCGTTGATGGAACGTATCTGCGAACTCAAGGAACGCGGATATAAAGACAAGGATGAGTACGACTACGCGCCGCAGGACTATGCCGACGCTATGGACTCATACGACAAAGTATTGGAAATCACCGGCGAGATTACCGGCGAAGTGATTGCCGCCAACGCAGAAGGCGTAGACGCAGAAGGTCCTCATTGTGCCAACGGCCGTGTGGAATATGCCAGCGGTACGAAGCAGAATCTCGACGCTATGGTGAAGGCAGGCCTGAACGGCATGACCATGCCGCGCCGCTACGGTGGTCTGAACTTCCCCATCACTCCCTACACCATGTGTGCGGAGATCGTGGCTCAGGCCGATGCTGGTTTCGGCAACATCTGGTCGTTGCAGGACTGTATCGAAACGCTGTACGAATTCGGTAACGAAGACCAGCACAGCCGTTTCATCCCACGCATCTGCGCCGGCGAAACCATGTCTATGGACCTGACCGAGCCCGATGCCGGCTCCGACCTGCAGAGCGTCATGCTGAAAGCTACCTACGACGAGGCCAACCAGTGCTGGCGCCTGAACGGTGTGAAGCGATTCATCACCAACGGCGACGCTGACCTGCACCTCGTATTGGCCCGCTCCGAAGAAGGTACACACGACGGCCGCGGCCTCTCCATGTTCATCTACGACAAGCGCGACGGCGGTGTAGACGTACGCCGCATCGAGAATAAGCTCGGTATCCATGGCTCACCCACTTGCGAATTGGTTTACAAGAATGCCAAGGCCGAACTTTGCGGTGACCGCAAGCTGGGTCTGATTAAATACGTAATGGCACTGATGAACGGTGCCCGTCTGGGTATCGCCGCACAGTCTGTCGGCCTCAGCCAGGCAGCCTACAACGAAGGTCTGGCCTACGCCAAGGACCGCAAGCAGTTTGGCAAAGCCATCATCGAGTTCCCTGCCGTATACGACATGTTGTCTACCATGAAGGCAAAACTCGACGCTGGTCGCTCGCTGCTTTACCAGACTTCGCGTTATGTTGACATCTACAAAGCCCTGGATGACATCGCCCGCGAACGCAAGCTGACGCCCGAAGAACGTCAGGAACAGAAGCGCTACGCCAAGATGGCCGATGCCTTTACACCGCTGGCCAAAGGTATGAACTCTGAATATGCCAACCAGAACGCATACGACTGTATTCAGATTCATGGTGGTTCGGGCTTCATGATGGAATATGCTTGCCAACGCATCTACCGCGACGCACGTATCACCAGCATCTACGAAGGTACTACCCAGCTGCAAACGGTTGCTGCCATCCGCTACGTAACAAACGGTACTTATGCTTCTATCCTGCGCGAGTACGAACAAATCCCGTGCAGCGAAGCCATGCAACCGCTGATGGACCGCGTAAAGGAAATGACCAACAAACTGGAAGCTTGCACCAATGCCGTGAAGGAAGCCCAGAATCAGGAATTGCTCGACTTCACCGCACGCCGCCTCTACGAGATGGCTGCCGACTGCGTGATGTCGCAACTCATTATTCAGGATGCTACAAAGGCTCCCGAACTCTTCGCTCAGTCAGCACAAGTGTACGTCAACTACGCTGAAGCCGAAGTTGAGAAACACTTCAACTTCATCCGCAAGTTCAAGGCTGAAGAGCTGGAAAACTATCGCAAATAAGCGGAAAGTATTCCAATATACAATAAGAAAGAGGCTATTCCTGCCCAAAGGGAATAGTCTCTTTCTCTTTTCCAACTTAACGATTCACAAAAATAGTAACCCGAAACTAACCTGAGAATCCTTTAAAAAGGCGATATTTGCACCCAAAAACATTTACCCAAAAGAATAAAGTCGATACAGCACCATGAAAACTCACTATCTTCTGCTCTATGTCTTAATCAGTATGCTGATGACAACCGGTTGTCAATGGACTTCCAAACCGGCTGCGCCCGAACTGACTTTCCACAACGAATGTCTCAGCCCACTGCCCGCTCCACCCCGCAATCAGGGACAAGCAGAAAGTTGCTGGGGATACTCTATGACCGCCCGTCTGGAAAATCGGCTGATGTTATGCGGTGATACAATCGCACTTTCCCCTTGGTTCATCACACGAAAAGCCTACGAAGAAGCTGCCCTCCGTGCCTGGCAGGACAAAGCACGCAAGGTTTCTATCCGCGGAATGGGACATACCTTTCTATCACTGGCCGGACGCTATGGCATTGTTCCGCAAGACGAATATCCCTGCCGCCCGCGTACCCGACTGAAAGATATGAACCGCGAACTGGCTGACTTACTGAAACAACACCGCAAAGATACGGACAGCGGTAAACAGTTCCTGCAAGAAGTCAACGCCATACTCGACCGCTACATGGGTACACTGCCCGAACGAGTAGGGAGAGACAGTCTCTCTTTGTCGCCACTGGAATATTACCACCGACTGACCGCCGGCATGCCCGAAGTAAAACGCCTGACCAGTTTCCAATACACGCCTTATAACCAAGAACTGGTGCTGGACTATCCTGATAACTACGAACGGAAAAGCTTCATGAACCTGCCCCTCGACTCACTCTGCCGCATAGCCGAACAGACAGTGAAGAAAGGCGGCACCGTAGTATGGGAAGGCGACACAAGCAACAACGGCTTCTACTGGCGCGAAGGATTGGCCATCTGGCACGATGCACCCGTCAGTCCCGACGACCGCGAAAACAATTACCGCCGTGGCCATTTGGACGACAACCACACCTTGCTGCTCGTAGGATGGGCAACGGACAACGAAGGCCGTCCCTACTTCGTGGCACAGAACTCGTGGGGAACGAACAACCGCTACCACGGACTGATGTACATGAGTCTCGACTACTTCCGGATGTGGACTGTAGCTCTGTTCCTCTAGGCAATACTTCCATTCACACCAACAACACCTTAACATGAAAATCAAGAACTGCAAGCCTACAATTATCCCCGTTCTGTTCCTGCTTCTACTGACACAAGCCTGCAACTTGCGTCCACGCCCCGATGTAGAAGACATATTCGAACAAGCTACCGAAATGCAGAGAAACAAACGGCCGACCGAAGCAATGGCCCTGTACTACGAGGTACTGAGCCGGACAGACGATCCACACATACAATCACGCAGTTATTATAACTTGGGAAGCATTTATTTGTGGGACAGAGTTTTCGATAAAGCCGCCGATGCTTATACCCAGGCTTACCAACGGGATTCGCTATTGTGTGACACGTCGGACATGGTCAAGACATTGGAAGCCCTTGGCACCATACGACATATCTTAGGAGACAGCATCGGAAATATCCGCTTATATAACCGTGCTATCCACCTGGCCCGACTGATTAAGGACTCGGTCAACTTAGCCGAAATCTATCGTCTGCACGGCTGGCACTTTCTGGAGAAAAACAATTTCGACTCGGCTGCCTTTTATACCCGCCTCAGCATGGACTTTAGCCAAAAGCCGGCCAAACTCTATGCCACGCTGGCCGAAATCCACCGACATCGGTTCGACATAGATTCTGCCCGTTATTACTTCAACTTAGGCATCCATGCACCCGACACCAAGGACCGTATGACCAGTCTGATGCTGAGCGCCCAACTGGAACATCACCTGGGAAACGACTCGACAGCCTATAACCAACTACTGACCTATACCCTATCTGCCGACACTCTATACGCCCAACAAAAGACCCTCGAAATAGAGAAGCTGGCCTACCAGCACGAAGCCGAACTGAAAATCCGCCAGGTAGAAGAGCGCCACCGGCTCTACATCGGTTTGGGCATACTTGCACTGACAGTGGCCGCAAGTACTTTCCTCCTCGTCCTGCAAAACCAGCGGCGCAAGAAACGGGAAGAACAACTGAAATACGAAACCGCCCTGCAAGGCCTCAACGAAAAAATAGCTTTACTGAAGGATAACCTGAACGCAAACGACCGCAAACGCGAAGCACTGCTGCAACACACCGAGGAACAGATTGCCCACCTGCGAGCCGTGATCCTGAAACGCACTGCCATTGGCCGCCGCATCCTCCTGCTGTACGAACCAGACAGCAAAGACAAGCGCAATGTTCACGTACTGACCGAGAAAGAACAGGCCGAACTACGAAAAGCCGTAGCCGACATCTACGCCGACGAAACCGCCCGCCTGAAAGAACGCTATCCGCGCCTTACCGAAGGCGACCTGCTCTATCACTGTCTGGCATCGGCAGGCTTCGGAACGTTTGCCATTGCCCTCTGCTTTGGCAATACGGATACAGGCATCGTGGCCCAGCGCAAACGACGCATGAAGCTACGCATGGAAGCAACCGGAAACGAAATGTCATGCGAGTAGTTCATAACATACTGAAATACAGTATTTAGCAGAATTATCATGTCATCCGTTTCTTTTCGTCTGCCATAGATTAGCCCGTAACTTTGCTGCATCATCAAAACCAAAAACAACATGCAGCAAAGACATCAAAACAGAGAACTCTACTTCCGCGAGCAGGTACAGACCTGCCGCCTTCACTACATTCCCTATGTGCAATCCTTTATCCACATCACGTCCCAAACTCGTGTATTGGAAATAGGATGCGGCGAAGGTGGCAACCTTCTACCTTTCGCACAAGCCGGTTGCCGGGTGACAGGCATCGACCTGGCTACCACGCGTATTGAAGAGGCACGTCGTTTCTTCCGTCAGGCCGAAGCAAAAGGTACTTTCCTCGCTGCCGACATCTTGCAATATGCACCAGTGACAAAAGAAAGCTTCGACCTTATCCTGATGCACGACGTCATCGAGCACATTGCAGACAAAGGGCAGTTGCTCGCCGCTATCAAGCATCTCCTGTCGCCCGGCGGCCTCCTTTTTATCGCCTTTCCTGCCTGGCAGATGCCCTTCGGTGGCCACCAGCAGATTTGCCATCATACCCTGCTTGCCCACTTGCCCTTCATCCATCTGTTGCCACGAGTAGCCTATCGAGGACTACTCCGTCTGGCTGGTGAACCCCAAGGTGGCATCAACGAACTGATGAACATCCGTCGTACACGTACTACCATCGAACAATTCGAGAAACTGGCCCGACAGCACTACCGGATTGCCGACCGACAGTTGTGGTTCATCAATCCGCACTACGAAGCCAAATTCCACCTGCACCCCCACAAATTGTGGAAGCCGCTCAGCCGTTTTCCCATACTGCGCGGTTTCTTCTCCACCTCCTGCTGGTATCTGCTGAAATAAAAGGAAATACAGAAACGACATTACCCGGACTATCACAGTGCATTAATCTGTGAAAATCCGGGTAATACTATATGACTTGTAAAGTAATTCCTTTAGTATGTCAACGCCTCTTCATGATACGTGTCGAAACACGGATAATGTTCCAACGGACGAGGCTGACAGAAGTCTATGCCATCGAATATCGGATTGGGAGCAGCAGCCTGAGACAGAATGAGATTGACCTTGGCATCCTCACCTTCGAGACGTACATCGAACTTTCCATTCTTATACGTATAATATAATGTACCACGGCCTATCTTGACCGAAGTCTGCAATTCTGTGATATCAGCCGGTAACTTGGGCTCGACAGTCACCGTGCCACTCATCAGGTCGGGACGGATGCCAAGGAAATACTGGTACCATACACGCAGTTGTTCGGAGTTGCTCCACGCTTGCAGGAAAGTACCCGAACGGCCTGCCCACGAGTGTCCTTCACGCGGATGGGCATCAGCGTTTTCGCTAAGACTGCCCACTGCACCTTCGTGTAAGGCTTGTCGGTTCATGTTTTGGAAGAGTTTCCAAGCTGTCTCCTGCTGACCATACTCTATCATGCGTTGCATGGCAATGCCGTTATTCCACAACCAGACGGTGCCATTGTGATAAGCATCATCTTTATGGTAATAATGCCAGTTCTCGTGCTGCGGATGAAACTGAAGATCCCATTGCGCCAATGAAGCCACACCCCACGGATAAACCAGTTCTTCCCACACACGACGGGTAACTCGTTGCTTGAAATCCTCGTCGGCTATCAGGTCGAAACAATAAAGCTGATTGGGACGGTATTGCAGGTCGGGAGTGCCGTCAGCATTCAGGTGGTCGTAGATAAGAAGGCTATCCTTGTTGCAATAGTCGGCCTCGAAGTTGCGAGCCAGGCGAACGGCTGCTTCGTGCCAGGCTTCGGCATGAGGTGCATCATCCATCAGACGAGCCAAGTGAGCACCGGCCTCCAGCTGTTTGTACCACAAATATTGGATATCGTTGGCACGATTGCCGCGAGGTGAACCAGGAATACCATTACGTTTCACGTCCATCCACGTGTCGGCATCGGCATGCAGCAGGTAACCTTTCTCGTCCGTGTGATGGCGCAAGCTCTGGTCGATACTGAGGACAACGGAAGGATAAATATCACGAAGGAAACTGCGGTCGCCCGAATAGCGAAGGAGTTCTTCAGCCTCGATGACGTAGCGCGGCGTACCGTCGGCAGTATTGTAGAGAATCCCCTCCAGATTGGCGCGATTGGGAATGCGGCCGCAAGTCACCGAAGTGGTATCGCGATCCTGCAACTTGGCGAAATCCTTCAGAATATCTTTCGTTACTTCAAACTGGCCCGTAACAAGTGTAGCACCCGGCATGGCGATAAACATATCGCGCCCCCAATATTCGTTGAACCATGGCAAACCGGCATAAATGCCCTTACCTTGCTGCTCGGTAATCAGTTCGTCCATGGTCAGGGTAATCCAAGTCAGCGCCTTGTCCAGTTCGGGCAAGTTGGTGTGCAGCGGATTGTTCTCAGTAACCAAGTCGTTCATGCGTGCCTTGCGCTGAGCCAGCCATTCTTCACCTTCCTGCCGATAACCGGCGATGAGCGAGTCGCAATGTGCCTCTGTGCCATAAGCAATGAGGAAGCCTCCGGCAGATGCGGGTGCCTGCATACAGTTACCACTGAAGCTGATGCCAACGGGATTCAAAGGGACTACCTTCAACCGGTTATTCTCTGCCTCCTGTGGTGTGTAACACAATGCGTCAGTCTGTCGGTTGGCATCCTTCAGCAGCGTTTCATTCAGTGTAATGCCGATGCTGTCGCCCTGCACCTTATCCACTGTAATACTGAGCAATTCCCGGTTGTCCACCATGGCCAGTGTTTCGATTGCGACAGGCCAACGACGTACCAATCGGTCGGGGTAAACACACACTTGCGATTTGCTCCTTAACAGAGACTTACCATCCACTGTCAAAACGTAGTCTGAGAAAATACGGCGTTTAGCCTGATTCCATCCGGCATACCAATCGGTAGGCTCGTCCTGATGTGTACGTCCATACCAGTATCCCGCCTTCTTGTCGGTATACGAATATTCACGGTTTGCTTCGGGAGCGACCTCCACGCCCAGTTCATCAACTGTCAGTGCAGGAATAGAAGGAGTTTTGTCTGCCGACCCGCATGACATCAGTACAGGCACGGCCAACAGAGTAAGAAAACGATGTTTCATAGCTTTTGTTGATATAAGTTGTGTCTTTATTTTTCAGTTTGCAATATTAGGAAAAATATGGTAAATCTACAGCAACTTCGTACACAAACCGCTCTCAACCTGCCGGAAAACGTTTGCGGTAAAGACGGGAAAAGAATTTTTTTATCTTCTTTTCTACAAGGCTATTACGAAGAATATCGTATCTTTGTAATCAAGAAATAGATTAAAAAGGAGAACCAACGTATGAAAGCAACCATCTCAATGGAAAGCCTGTGGCAAACCATTCAGTCATTGTCACCAAAGAATAAAAAATGGCTGGCCGACAAACTGATTGAAGATCTTCAGATAGAAGAGGAAAGAATCGGCAAGGAAGAAATCCTGGCAGGAATTGATGCGGGGCTGAAGGAAGTCAAACAAACGCGAGAAGGAAAGTTGGAAGAAAAAACAGCAAGAGAGTTTCTGTATGAACTACAAGATATTGGTTAAGCCAACCTTCCAACGGGAAGCCAAACGGATGGCCAAACATTACCGTTCGTTTGCCAAAGACTATGAAACGCTGATTGAGGCTTTGGAACAAAATCCCCACCTTGGTACCGACCTCGGCGGTGGTCTGCGTAAGATACGCATGGCCATCACCTCGAAAGGACGAGGAAAAAGTGGCGGAGCGCGGGTCATCACATTTACCATAATCGCCGCGGTCGATGAAACGGAAATCAACCTACTTTACATTTACGACAAGGCCGAACGCGAGAACATTTCCTCACACGAAATAGAAGAATTATTACGCAAAAACGGGCTGGGGTAATCCCCGGCCCGTTCCGCATATATGGCCAAAGGAAACAGAAGCTGCCTCCCATTTGTCTCCTTGCAACCAGTTCCCACATTGTAGTTTTTTCATTATCTCTCCATAAGATAGGATACGACTCGGCATATGCAAACCAGAAAACGTTGTTTTCGTTTGCCTCTGCGCTCACCTTTCACTATTTTTGTTCCCAAACATTTTCAATGCAACATGAATCTATCTATTCAGACCAAACAATTAGGGAAACGCAGATGCTGCATCGAACCCATGCAAATAGAGTTGCCGGACGAAACGCTTACAGATGTGCGAAGCCTCATCACCGCCATTGTCCGCCGGCAAGTGGAAGGACACAATCAACGTCCCGGTGAAAACGATTTATTGAAATACCTCACGCAAGAGGAGATAGACGACCGCGCCGAGTCAGGCAAAGTGGGCTTCGGTGTAAACTACAACGGGGAAAAGGCCTCCGCAGAGGCTGCCGTAAAGAATGCCCTGCAAGCGTACGAAGACGGTATCTTCCGCCTTTTTGTCAATGATGAAGAAGCCGGTACCGCTGACACCCCCCTCGTACTGAGAGAAGGGGACCGACTGACGTTTGTTCGCCTGACCCTGCTTTCGGGCAGGCTATGGTAAGTAGCCCCTATCCTGTACACCCCTCAATAAACCAACTGTATACAAAACCATGAAAACACTATTCTTTCAAAAAGAGCTCAACAAACAGGCAGACAGTTATCTGCAAAGCATCTACGATTACCGCAAACAAAACCGCAAGAGCCGATCCGATCTTTATTCTTTTATTCGTCATCTTCTTATTTCTCCCCCAGATTGCTATTGCAACAATCCGAATTGCATAAACTGAACCTTCGCTTCGGCAAGCAACGCGTTGCCTCCCCAGGAATTTTTCCACTTATTGAGGAACGAATCGTACGAATCGCTTGC
>ERZ780207.2848-NODE-2848-length-11808-cov-2.645112_pt1 | contig 11808 bp, 14 predicted proteins | sample MGYA00510977_ERZ780207 | MGnify/ENA primary metagenome ERZ780207 (study PRJEB29588, sample SAMEA2151383) | human gut metagenome | biome: human gut; feature: human-associated habitat; material: faeces | place: Denmark | collected 2008/2010 ... | reverse complement strand
GGTCACGGACGGCAAGGTCCCGGAAAACGCCGCCCTGATCGACCGGTATGGACGGCTCATCGTCAAAGAGAAACCCTTTATGCCGGTCGGTGTATTTGCCACGCTCGACGGCAATCTGGAAAAGCAGGTGGGGCGCTTGCAGGAAGCGGGCTTGAATTCCGTGATCGGTTATTGCAACTTTGCAATGAAAGCCGCTCCTGCAAAGAAGACGCAGCAGGAAAATATTCTCGCTGCTCTGGATCTGCCGGAACGCAGCGGGATCAAACCAGTGAAACGCCTGCGCGGCGGTGATCACATCCACGCTGCAATCGGGCAGGGGAATGCTTTCGGCGCTGCCGCACAGGGGAGACAAGGCGAGGTCTGCCTGCATGGCGGCGCGCATATCGTCGTTGGGCTCCACAGCGTATACTTTGCCGACATAGGCGGCCAGTTGCCTGGAAAAGATGCCCGTGCCCGCGCCTACGTCCGCGGCGATATCCGTGGGGACAAGCAGCCCGGCGCTTTGCAGGCGCTCAAATAACGGTGGCGGATAGGCAGGCCGCCCCTCACGGTACACGCCGCCCTTGTGATCAAACTGCCGTTCGTTCATGCCCGAATCCTCCGTAAAAAGAATGCTATCTTTTATTATTATAGCCGATTCTGTTTGAAGCGTAAAGCAAAAGCCCGCCGGAAAGGCGGGCTGAGGCTTGGCGGGCAACGGGCTGCGTCAGCGCTTGAACATGCCAAACAGCCCCTTCTTTTCAAAGGGCCGCAGGGTTACGTCTGTTACGGTGTAGCCGGTATCACCGATGGCTTTGCGCAGGGCGGCCTCATCCAGCGGGCCATCGGACAGGATAACCGCCTGCCCCTTGCTGTGGGAAGCGGACACTTTTTTGATGTTAAACTTGCTGCGGATCACATCGCTGACATGCGCTTCGCACATGCCGCACATCATACCGTCGATTTTCACGGTGGTTTCAATCATGGGAGACAGCTCCTTTCAAAGCAATGATTAGACTCCTCTAACCGATGCGTAGTATACAACACGGAAGGGGATGTGTCAAGAACTGAGCGATGGAGATGATAAATTATAAATCAGCCAACAGCCTTTTCAGGTCTTGAATCAACAGAGGAAAATCTTCGGAGATGGTTTGCCAGACAATTTGCAGACGGATTCCCTCATAATCATGCGCAATACGATTGCGCATACCGTAAATCTGTCGCCAAGGCTGCTCAGGATGCGCCTGGAGAAAGCCTCATCTAAACCGTTATGTGCCAGTTCGCCGATTTGCAGCAGATTAAAAACGCAGGCTTCCTGAAGCATGAGATTGCTTTGGAAAGAGGCAAAGGATTCGTTCTGGCAATATTGCAGCGTGCGTTCCATCCGTTCAATCATTCTTTGTAGGGTGCGCAGCGTTTTTTCATTGCTCATAGATGACCACCCCTGTATTGTGTATTTCGCGGTCTACTGCAGAACCGGGAATTACATCTGCACGGTCGATTAAATCCACTTTGCATTGCACGCAGCGGCATACATCCTCAAGCAGCCCGAAAAAGGACAGTCCGCGTAGCCCACTGTCTACCCATAAATCCACATCGCTGGCAGGTTGTGCAGTTCCCTTGGCATAGGAGCCAAACAGGATAGCCTTGCGCACGCCGTTTTTTTGAAAGACGGGGGCAAGCTGTGCTTGAAGCTGTTCAATTGAATAAAGCGACGCACTCATGAACGGCACCTCCCAATGACTTTGCAGCTCTGATTATATTATAAAGGGTCAGCCTGCTTTAATCAAGATAAAAACCCCGCCGGAGTCTTACCACCTGGCGAGGGATGCGTTCAGGGCAAAGGCGCGTCACGGCGTGGGCGATTCTTCGCTGTTCTGAAAGTAGGGCGTCAGCAATTGATTATTTGCAGCCCATGGATGCGTTTTGCACCAGGCTTCAAACAGCGGCTTCCATTCTGCAAGGCAAGCTTCGGCTTCTGCTTCAGAAAGCTTTCCTCTTAAAAGCTTCAAAAATTTAAAAGTTTGTTCGTACGAATCGTCTCCGTATACTGAATCAAAAAAGCTTTGATCTTCTGTAAAGTAAGATGTGTAATCCTGCTGAGCCGAAGTCAGGCTCATGCAGCTGCCATCATAGCCATACGCTGCCTTCCAGGCTATCGCACCATTGCTGTAAGCGTATACGATCCAGACGGGGATTTCGCCGCTGTTGAAGTGCTTTTCAAACAAAAATTTTGCCTGATAGCTAAACTTTTCTGGTGCTAAACCATATTCCGTCTCCATTCCTTCCTTCATTTTCTCGATAACGGCGCTTTCCTGTATGTCGCTGGGCAGGGGAGTCACCTCTGTGCCACAAAGCATAGTATCCTCCGATTCGCCGGCCTCATAACCGTCGCCATGGGCTTTCCAATACAGCAGCTCACCAGTTCGACTAAAACGCATTACATGAGGCACTGTTTCCCCATGATGGCCCAGAAAAGAGCTTACCCAAACCTGCCACATGGGGGCTTCATCGGCTACGTATATATTCTTTCCATTGACATTCCGCAGGCTCTGATGCTGCAGCAGCCGGATATCCATCGGCGCCTTTTGGAGAATGTCGAAAGAGATACCGCACTTAACCGAGAAAAACGCCGCCGCACGGGCATGTACTTCTTCTACCGTCAGATCATCAGGGCCGGGTTTAAGTTCTACTTCGTTATCTGCTAATGCGCCTGCCGTCAGGCAAAGCAGCAGAATCGTCGTCAATAAAACAAGCGTCTTCTTCATTTCGTTTTTCCTCCCAACTATTCTAAAACTAAATTTCAAGTCCAAGAGTATTCAATTACCCTATAACTGCATCTACTGCCTTTTGGACCTCCCCCTCCTTATCGCATTAATTTAGCATACTGCATTTGGGCATACGTATGTTTTCTTTGAGCTTTACATGTCGCTCTATAATTAAGACGAATAGAGTTATGAATTTTTTCCCTTTTCATAAAATATTTTGCTACCTAGCATTGAGTGTTACATTGCATCAAAAGATTTCGTATATGCTTACTCTCCAATCTTATCGCTGTTGCATTTATCTTTACACCGGTTGCAAAATATGCTACACTATTATCGTCCTTATAGAACAACCATCTTTTTGAAGATGGTAGCGGCCAAGCTCGTTTTATGAGGACATTTTTATTCACCTATTTTGCATTAGCATCCGGATTGTATTATGAGAGTAAACTCTCTAAACAAACAGGATGCTTTTTTATTTACGGTTTCCGTAAATAAACATGTGGTAATTGAAATATTCCTTTTAAGTCCAATAAAATCACAAAGTATGTCATTGCCTAATGAACTTCGCATTACTATCCTTATCAGCCATGTAAAAAAACAAGGCCGTTTAAGCGAAATGTCTTATACGGATAAACCGCCAATATTCTAAGGATACACAATGTCACTATAATTGGCCTATGATGACAGTCTACTGTCTCTTCCCATTTAGTGCGTAATGCCTTAATATTTAAGCAGGAAATAGAAGTGCTGGCCAGCCACCTATTATCCAAAAAATTTTAAGGAGAAATTTCTATGTCTACTGTAACGATTACTGGTTCTGGTTATAACAGCAAAATAACGCTGGCAAAAATTCACGCTGGCCGAGGCTACTTCAAAAAGGATGTATCCACCACGCACTCTCAAGTGCGGCTTCTGCAAGAAGCCCTGACCTCTCTTGGCTACGATACTCTGGGTGTAGATGGCAAGTACGGCAACAACACGTTGTCCGCCGTAAAAGATTTCCAAGGCGTTGAGGGCTTGACTGTCGATGGGCTCTTTGGCCAAGCCAGTCTGGCCGCGTTGGAAGATGTCCTTGGTAGACACCTGGATGTTGATAATTGTACCAATAATGATGGCGACGACAGTGGCAGTGTCGATATCGCTGCTATTACGCAGGCCATTACCGACTATAGCAATGCACATCGAGGTGACTCTGATCATATTAGCAGAGCTACCTACTTTAGCAATCTTGATAGTTGGGCAGCTAAGCGCACTATCAAGTATGTTGATAGCGGTGCCCGGGGTACTCCTCCAAATTATACCCATATGTGTTGTGCCTATTATCCCTATATTTCTCGCAACCGTCTAGGTGGTTCGGGAAGCACAACTGAATATAAAAACTATGCAGCCACTGCTGAATTGAAGGGCGAGATTGACTCTTTGGGCGGTTATGATAAACTGATTCCTGGTATGGAAATTTTTCAGGGAACTGAGACCCAAAAGAGTCACATGGGCGTGTACTATGGTAAATACGATTTCGGTGAAGGGCTTAAACACGCGGTATACCAGTCTACTATTCCCCGCACTTCTCTAAAAGCGAAGTACGAGGACTCTAACAAAGAAGGTCCTAACCTTACGGCAATGAATAATCGCTGGAAATATTGGATTTGGCCTAAGCACATTGTTCTGTGATTCTATGTTCTGTTTCCGAACAAGTGACTAAGCAAAGCCTATAGTTGTAATGCTCTATTAGATTTCACAATCTATTTACAAGAGGACAGCTACAACTAAAAGTACAGTTCTATTCACTAAGCCCATAAACAGGCTCCACATCTTGCATCGCAAGATATGGAGCCTTATATTTTATGAAATAAAGCTTCCATAGTTGTTTGAAGAGGAGGAATACAACAACCAGTAAGCCGTATCATAATATCTTATATTCCCATACATTGTGCACAATGTACGGTATATTATACTTTGTAGCCATCCGTCATCGATAATCGGGCCACCACTTGTTTCAGGTAAAATTCAAAAATAAAACGCTGCAGAACTTTGAGAATAAAATTTTTTGTCAATGATTCAACAAATACCAGTTACAGATGATTCGACCATCTGCGGTTCCAGATTCACCGGTATGGCTTCCCAAAACCATAATCGCGTGATCGGTATCCATATAAAATTGACATGCTTCAAGCGCCGTGATTTCTGGAATGTCTTGGATTTGAAGTTTTTCACCTGCAAATGGGGTAAAAGCCAGGAGCGCTTTGGGCTGTGTGGTGTCGTTAGCTCTCGAGCCGCCAAGCAGATAGCCTTGCTTGCATAATAGCAACGTATTGAAGGTAACATCCGGTGAATTTGATAGGATTGTCTTTTTCGTTTTGCGTATTCCATTATGGTCGGTTGTCAGCAAATCATAAGAAACTGACGTATCCATCCCTCTTCTTGCTATCAGGATATGAAATGCATCCTGCTCGGCAACAATCGCAATGCCGGCGCCCTCATCACGCAAAACCTGTGTTTTTGCATATTCGCCGCCTTCATCAATAAAGAGTAATGCATTTTCACGCTCATTTTGATTAAAAGCAAGCAAAACATAGCCATTTTCATAGGACGCACAGGCATCGGTCAGATAAAAGTTTCGGGGAACTTTCGTGGTTTCAAGCGACCATAGCGTACGGAAGGATGTATCAAGCAGCGCAACTTTTAGAGGGGATACATTATGGCTGTAGACAAGTATACCTGCATCCACGCGCATGATTGTAGCGTCAGACATCCATGCTGGAAGAGCGATGGGATCTCCCTGTACTCCATTGGCGGAGATCGGGAGCAAATAGGGCTTACGCTGCTCAACAGGCATGCCATACTCATCGATTATCAGATAAGCCGTATCGTTGACCTGCACAGCGCCCCGATAGAAATGGGAATCCGGGCATGAAATTGTCCAGTCAATTGTACCGTCCTTGCTGACATGAGCAAACCAATTCTCTGTTTGTAATTGCAGTCCAGTGCCCATGATGTAGCAACTTCCATCGCTTTGCGGCAAGCTCATTGAGTACGAACGTTCCGTAAAATCAAGAATCTGCGAGTCGGTCAGCGTCAGAAAGTCATCAGCTACAGCTGCCCTGCACATTAACAGCAAAACGCTTATTACCATTATCACTTTCTTGCACATTTTCATGCTCCTTTACTAAACTGATATAATTGCCAGGAAAAATATGCTTCGAAAGATAAGCAACTAAAATAGCTCATTACTTTCGAGCAAGGTTTAGCTAAGCCATTCTCAACTCGTAGTGCCATATGGCTTTGTTTCCAAACACTCGTTTCACCATTCCACACCCTTTCCCCTTTCTATATGCTAGAGCATCAAACTCTAACCATACATAACATATAACGAAATTTCTGTCCCATTTATTCCCTTAATCTGGAACTTTTTATGCAGTCAGTTCTCATATATAATCCCTTTCTTTTACATAATCTGACTTTCTTTTGGCTCTTTTTTACTTTGAAAAAATGATTTACAATACTCTTGTCACTGTGACATGGCTAACATCATTAAGGAAGGATTGTGATCATGTATGAATGAAAAATTTGAAACGACAATAACGGCAATTGGAACTGGTGCTCTTACAGGGCTGCTTGGAGGATGGGATTCCGCATTAGAAATTCTATTGATTGTAATTATCATCGATTACCTCACAGGCGTAGCAGGAGCATTTAAAACAAAAACGGTTAATTCTAGCATTGGCTATACTGGAATTATGAAAAAGGCTTCTATTTTTGCAATTGTAATTCTTGCTGTACAGATAGACCGCATTACACAAAACCCTAATCATCTATTTCGTAACAGTACAGCCTTCTTTTTTATCGCAAATGAAGCGCTCTCTATCATTGAAAATGCAGGGATTATTGGAATTAAACTTCCCAACTTTCTTCAAAGCGCTTTGGTTAAGCTTCGTAACAAGAATAGTATTCTGCCAGAAGAAAATAGCAACAAGCAAGAAGGAAAAGACCAATAAATAAACCTCTCGAATTCTTATTATAAATACTGCTGGATCACAATCCTGCAGTATTTTTTTAGTTTTCGTAGCATAACAATCTCAACCATTTCTTTTATATACTATATAAGGAAGCAATCGCATAATATGTCAGCAATATCTATCTGCTTTAATGTAACTTTATTTGTGCCAAATTATTTTCATCAATAAAGTCCTGAATCCGTTCTAAGCCGTGTTTATAATAACGCATCAGAGTTCGTTTTTCTCTTCCTTGTTCTTTCCAAATACTTCTATGCTCTGATTCAATACGAGGCCATGTTAGCTCATCTATTAAGCGTCTGCGAATCACATACTCCTCGTCCTCACTTAATAAAGATAGCCATCCTTTGATCATGTTGTTTTTTATTCGTAAATCAGCTAGCCGCTCCAGCAGTAGTTTTGACATTTGTTCCCCATCTCTACGCAAAATGGCCTCAAGCTGATCTTGCACTACACAATTCTTTTTATAATGGCTGATCTCTTTCTCAATTATTTCAAGACTTCCTTTGCACATCATCCTTAGCCCTCTTTCCATACGATTAATATGTTCACATTTTAGCTTTTGTTACTAAAAATGAAAAGTGCCAACAATACGTCAGTTCCATATCAAGATGCAGTCAAAATATGTATGAATAATGGTCTCAAATAGCACTCACAATAATAATGCATATTACCAAGTAAAAAGCACCTTTTATTTAAAAAGAATAACGCTTCTATAATCATCATGCATTGCTCAACTTACTCTATTAGGCTATCTCAAATCTTTTGGTATCGAAATGTTATATCTATAGATATGACATTTTATCTATAGATTCCTTCTACTAAAAACCGTCGTATTATAAAATAAATTACCCCTTCTGGAACTGGGGGGATATAGCAATAGATATAAGTTTTTTAAATTCTTAAACAATCTGTGGATGGCGGAGGTGACGTATGGGAAACAGAAACGAATACCGAGAAACCCTTAAAGAACTACAAGCCGAACTTGACTATAAAGTTTTAGGATATCATCTGCAGGCAGCTCGGAAAAAATGCAATATGACTCAGTCTGCTCTTGCTGAGCAAATGAAGATTGGAGAAAAGTATTACGCTTCTCTTGAAGCAGGAATGGCTAGCATTAGCTTAGTCCGTTTTATTCAATTTATTTGCATTACACATACATCTGCAGATTATCTGCTTTCTGGCATACATACAGATTACCCATCGCCATTTTCCTATCCCAATAACAACACAAGTGAAAAGCGCAAAAAACTTGAATGCCTCTTAGATGGCTGTTCTGAAGAAACAATCGATATGATTTACACTATTGCGGAACGCCTGAAAGGACGATAGATTTATATTCTCCCATAAAGACAGAAAGGATTGAGAAGCTTTGAAAGAAGATCGCAATAAACTGTTAGAAGAATTATATAGCCAGTATTATAACTCGATATATCAAATGTGTTTATTAGCAATCAACTTCAATCCTCAATTCTATTACATTATTGATGACTGTGTGCAAGATGCATTCGTAAAAGCTATACTTCACTATGATAAATTCAAAAACTATGAAAATCAGGTCGGCTGGTTAGTCCGCGTTGCCAGCAATCGTGCAAAGGAAAAAGTACGAAAGGAACAAACTCATTTAAGAGTCATATCTTCACGAGTTGTATGCGAACGTGAAGATATGACTTTTCCTTATAAAGATGAGGATCAACGGTTTGAAACTAGCGAAATGCGTGAAAGCATTATGAACTTATATAATACATTGACTAGCCTTGAAAAGAAAGTATTTTGTGCTTATTTCTTAGAGGAAAAATCGCTTTCTCAAGTAGCCAAAGAGCATGCGCTATCTGATAATTCTGTACGCGCTGCGATTAGAAGGATACGAAGCAAGGCAAAACATAAGAAAAAAATCTTCTTTTTAATTTTTTTATGGTGCTTTTTAGATTACTTGCGCATTATTTAAAATAGAAGGAGGGAAAATCGGCTATGGGTGGCAAACTTTCTTCGAAAGAAGCAAAATTTAAAGAACCCATCAACCATGGAACTATTAGTAAACAACAGTTAGAAAGGGGGATAAAAGGCCTCTTAGAAAACGAAATCAGCCAAAACCAGCATCCAGCAAAACTTGAACTGCTTGACATTTGTTATAAACTACTTGCCCATTTACAAAGGCATCCTATTCCAACCGGAAATAGCCTTTCTAGCTTATCAGAAGCCAAGAAAAAGTTAGAAAAAGCTAACCGCATAAGGCATATGGGCCAAATTACTATTCGAGCAATAGCAATTGCTGCTATTATTATCATTGTTGGCACCATAGTTGATATACAGTCTATTCACAAACGGCTGTATAGTCAGCCTACAGTCGATGAGCAGCAATATGCAATCGTGGAAAAAACTATAAATGGGCAATTCATAAGTACTGGGTTAGCAAATGGAGAGACAGTTCCTCAACTCCACAATAGCACTGAAATCGGTAAAGCCGCTGCATTGCTTGAGTATTCGCCACAAGTTCCCACATGGCTGCCTAATGGTTGGGAACCCTTAGATTACTACGCTTCTACATCATCCTACTTATCCGTTTTCAGAATACAGTATCGACACGCTGAATCTGAAAGCCTGATAAAGTATACTGAAACAAAGTATAAAAATGTAGAAACGGCTTATACTATATTTGAGCAAAGCAAAAATGGTAACGAGTTTATTGTTGAAAACCAGCCGGTGTATATTGCTCAAAATATAGATAATTCCGTCGCAGTATGGCTAAATGATTCCATATGCTATAGTTTATCCGGACCAATTGATGCCAGTGAACTCTTGCAAATCATCAATTCGCTAAAAAGGAGAGAAAATAATGAATAAAACTAAGTCTAATATTGCCATTCTATTGCTCTGTGTTCTCACATTCATATGTCTTCTTGCTACCAGTTTAGCTTCTGCAGAAATTTCGCCTTATGCAAGCCCTGTATTTGAAAGTGGTTATGTTGTCACAGGCAACAACCTATTTACAGAATTTGGTGCTTCTGCTCACAAAATTTGCAAGAAGATTTATATTTCCTCCTGCACTCTTCAGGAAATGAATTCAAAAGGAGAGGTAGTATCTTCAACCAAACTAACGCCACCATCTACTATTGCAACAAATACCAGCAATTATACCGCATGGGCAACTTATTCCGGAACAAAAGGAAAACAATATCGAATTATGGCTGTTTTCGTTGCAGACGGTTATACTATAACACGTTATTCTAATACCGTAACATATAAATAATACTATCGAAAGTGGGGTTTAGAAAAAGTGCCCCACTTTTTTGTTTTTGGTCTTTGAATTCTATTATTTTTTATATAGAAACGCATCAAATGAAAAAACGGTGCTGATTTTTCAAAAATATAAACCAAAGAATAAATAAGCTATTTTTAAAAAACAATCCCTATGCCAACAGTTAATAAGTCTAAATCACCAAGTCTAGCTCAATAAAAGCACCGGTTAACATCACCCATGCCAGCACTTCATGCCAAGCTTGATATTATAATTCCACATCCACCAACCAAGGGTCAAGCAAATACCTGTTGCAGAAAATAGTAGCCAATTTTGATTTGAACCGCTGAGCTGTATAGTCAAAAGAAACTAAATATAATCCGACCGTCTTAATACCATAGGACGCAGTATTAACTCGCTTTCCGATGGTGGATTTCTTCTGTCCTCTTTATCTTTGGTATTGGAATTCTTCAATAGATATCCAGTTGAATACCTTGTTTATCACGACAAACAGCAGAACATCGAAACACCATTTTTCAATAATTATTGTATATCAATCAAAAAGATCTCACAATGATGCACCCTCTTTATACATTTTTATAATGGCCTAGAAATACACTCTCTATGAAGGTTCTCTTGAAATACTTTATTGAGCAGTTCAGTCCCTCATACAAATAAAGGGCTCCTTTCAATGCCTATCATTTTATAGGAACTACATAATAAATGGATAACACATGAGAACCTGGTGCAGAGGGCCTCCTAAGCAGTTACAAGTTGCTATATATAAATCAACTTTGCTGGAGGAAATAGAAATGAATGAAATAGCATTTGCTGCTTACCTTCTGGAAACGCTACTGCACGAGGTATTCCATTCCAAACGCAGAATGGCGCGAGAGCTTGGTGTAACCCTGCGTACATTACAACTGAATATGAAGGCAGGGGAAAATTCGAAAGGCGCCAATCGCGCGACTATAGGAGCAGTATATTACTGTTGCGAACATCGAATTGACATTCTGAAGATTTATGATCGCTTTGTCGCTTCAAATAAGGGAAGCCATAAACTCAAGAAGTAAGCATTCCTTGGAAAGCAACCATGAAAAGGGCACGAAAACATCTTATACAGATGGATTCGTGCCTCTTTGTACGTCGAAAAAAGCGGCTATGCTTTCAGCCAAACTGGTTTCTATCATAAAGCAAATCCGAACCTCTTCTTTAGAAAAGGCTCGGATCAAAAATTTCTGGTGGAGCATAGGAGATTCGAACTCCTGACCTCGACAATGCGAATGTCGCGCGCTACCAACTGTGCTAATGCCCCAAGCGCTTGTTCTCTTTGTGTCAGGCGGTGAAGCGCTGAGCACAGAAAGTATTATAGCATAGTTCTCGGAAAAATGCAAGGGGTTTTTTGCAATTTTTTCGGGAAAATTGCAAACTTTTTTTCAGGGGGCATTTGGGACAGATTTCAGAATACACGTTCGCTTATCTTGCGCGAAAAACTGCTTTTCTGCCCGGCGACTCTTGTGCATATGCGCCGATTATGGTATAATGCCCATGATGAAGCAAACGGAGGAGCGAACGGATGGATGCAGAAATGCTGCGGAATGTGCTGACGATGCTGGGCACGGTGCTGGGCGCGATTTTGGTGCTGATGCTGGTGGCGAAAATCACGAGCATGGTGCATGTGGAGGCGGACGATGCGCGCGCGCCGATTGACAGCATGGAAGCGAGCGTCGTCGGCAAACGCACGCTGGTGACGCAGGAGGACGGCGCACCGAAAACCATCTACTATATGACCTTCCAGAAGGTGAACGGA
>ERZ780207.2845-NODE-2845-length-11811-cov-3.908898_pt1 | contig 11811 bp, 9 predicted proteins | sample MGYA00510977_ERZ780207 | MGnify/ENA primary metagenome ERZ780207 (study PRJEB29588, sample SAMEA2151383) | human gut metagenome | biome: human gut; feature: human-associated habitat; material: faeces | place: Denmark | collected 2008/2010 ... | reverse complement strand
TGCGGCGGTCTCCTCCGGGACTATGCAGAACTCCGAGTGCATCTCGTGCGCTTCGATCTCGTCCTCTTTGACCGGGCGGAATGTGCCGAGCCCCACATGCAGCGTCACATAGCAGACCTTCACGCCCTTCGCCGCTATCTTTTCCAGCAGCTCCTTTGTGAAGTGCAGCCCCGCGGTCGGCGCGGCGGCGCTCCCAAGCTCTCTTGAGTACACCGTCTGATAGCGCTCTGAGTCCTGAAGCTCCTTTATGTATGGCGGCAGCGGCATCTTGCCGAGACGCTCCAGCACTTCAAGGAATATGCCCTCGTAATTGAATTTTACTATGCGGTTGCCGCCCTCTGCGACCTGTTCCACAACGGCGGTGAGCTGCCCGTCCCCGAAGCTCAGCTCGGTCCCCGGTTTGGTCTTGCGTCCCGGGCGGCTCAGGCACTCCCAGCGCCCCTCGCCGAGGTCACGCAGCAGCACCAGTTCCACGCTTCCGCCCGTCGAGCGCGTACCGATAAGTCTCGCCGGGAGCACGCGGGAGTCGTTGAGAACAAGGCAGTCTCCGGGATTCAGAAAATCCGGCAGCTCATAAAAATGATGGTGCTCGATTTCCCCGGAAACCTTATCAAGCAGCAGCAGTCTCGACCCGTCCCGCCTCTCAAGCGGAGTCTGAGCGATCAGCTCCTGCGGCAGATCAAAATAAAAATCCGACTTTTTCAAGTGTCTTTCCTCTTTCAGCACAGTTTTTGTACGCTTTATTATAGCACTCTCCACGGTGTTTGAACAGCACCGCAGTAATAAATCATGGAACTTGCTAATACATTGTGTGATGAAATCTTCTATGTGGAGGCTGTTATGGTTAAAGTACCTGTTTTCAAAGGCTCATGCACCGCAATAGTTACGCCCTTCAACGAGCACGGCGTGGACTATGAGAGACTTAAAAAGAACCTTGAGTTCCAGTATGAGAACGGCACCTCGGCTATCGTGGTCTGCGGCACGACCGGCGAAAACGCGACGCATACGCCTAACGAGCATGACGAGCTTGTCCGCGTGACGGTGCGCACCGTCAACGGACGCATGAAAGTGATCGCCGGGATCGGCAGCAACAATACCGAAAACGCCCTGCGCGCAGCCGAAAACGCAAAATACTCCGGTGCCGACGCCGTCCTCATGGTCACGCCCTATTATAATAAGACCACCCAGAAAGGGCTTATCGAGCATTTCAGCTATGTCGCTGACCGCGTTGATATCCCCATGATCCTGTATAACGTCCCAAGCCGCACCGGCATCGGCATCACCGCCGATACCTGCAAAGTGCTCTCGCAGCACCCTAACATCAACGGCATAAAGGAGGCCTCCGGGGACATCTCCTTGGCCGCTAAGATACGCAGCCTGTGCGGGGACGATCTTTATATCTGGAGCGGGAATGACGACTGCACTATACCTCTTATGTCCCTCGGCGCGCTCGGCGTTATCTCCGTTGCGAGCAACATCGTTCCCGGCGCTGTCGCGAAGCTCTGCGCGCTCTGCCTTGAGGGCAGCTATGCCGAGGCGACAGAGCTGTACGCCAAGTATGCCTCGCTCTTCTCCGCGCTGTTCATCGAGACGAACCCGATACCCGTCAAGGCCGCAATGAAAATGATGGGCATGGACAGCGGCATTCTCCGCCTTCCGCTCACCGAGATAAGTCAGGAAAGCTTTGAAACACTCCTAAAAGCAATGCGGGACGCCGGAATAAACGTGTGATTACCTATAACCTGACTTCAATAAACTCCGGTAATTCAGCCGTGAGCGCAGACACAGCGACCGTATAATCTCCCAGCTCCATGATAGAAACGACGCACTCCGGTGCTCCGTCTATTGAAAAGCATCCGTTATCGCATTTTGCGTCAAAGGAACTGAGCGGCCTGTGCATGCCCGTGCCGAGCAGCTTCAGATAGCTTTCCTTGACTGCCCAGGTCTGTGTGAACATCCGATCCTTATCCGCCGCCTGTGCTATGGCGGCGGCTTCTTTTTTGGTAAAGAACCGCTCCGCAAGCGCGGCGTTATATGCCGCGCGCAGCTGAATATCTGCGCCGACGCACTTGCTGCTTATTGCGCACAGCACCATATCTGCCGAGTGCGACAGGCTGAATTCAAGCTCAATGCCGCGCAGCTCAGGCTTGCCGAATTCGCCGACTGTGATTTTGAGCGGGAGCTCAGTCTCCGGATATACCGTGCGCACCGCATGGATGAGCAGCAGCTCCGCAGCGAGGCTCTGCGCCTTTGCCTCAGACCGCGCTGTTTTCTTGAGCCGTTCCAGCCGATAATCCGACAGCGTATGTAAAACGGCGTCAGCGGTAAGTCCGTTGACGCCGACATAAAACACTTTCAGCATCAGGCGCGCATTGCGTCTATCGTCTTGCCGATAAGCTCGCTGAGCTCCATACCGAGCATCTCCGCGCCCTGACGGATAACATCGCGCGAGCAGCCTGCGGCAAACTTCTTGTCCTTGAACTTCTTCATTACGGACTTTGTCTCCATATCGGAAATGCCTGTCGGCCTCATAAGGGCGACAGCCCCGATAAGCCCGGTGAGCTCGTCAGTCGCGAACAGCACCTTTTCCATGTACTTCGTCGGTTCAACATCGATGCAGATGCCATAGCCGTGGCTGATTATTGCGTGGATCATGTCCTCGTCAATGTCCAGCTCATGCAGTATCTCATTTGCCTTGACGCAGTGCTGCTCAGGGTACAGCTCAAAATCTATGTCGTGGAGCATGCCGACGGCCTTCCAGAACTCCACGTTTTCCGGGTCGTATTCCTTGGCAAACTCGCCCATGACCTTGGAAACGGTCTCGCCGTGCTGGATATGGAACGGCTCCTTGTTATAGCGCTCAAGCAGCTCATGCGCCTGCCCGACTGTAGGAATATAGCTCATGTTTATACCTCCAGTTATTCTTTCGCTTTGTACGGTAAAACATGATAATCCCTCGGCAATGTATAATCAAGCATAAAATATGAAGAGACCGCAAAAAATTTGCAGTCTCTTCATATTTGAGCAATTATGCGTCCGCGCTGCTGCTCGGCATGGCCGATTCTATGGCCGAGCCCGAGCCGTTCCCAGTTGAGCCGCTCACGCTCGGAGAGCTGGTCTGGCCGCCTGTCCCGGCGTCTGCCGACGCCATCGGGCTCGTTGTCGGCATCACAGTCGCCGATGCCGTGGGAAGAGTCTGCGCCGGAGACGAGGACACCATTCCGCTGTCCGTGCTGCTCACGCCGCAGCCGCAGAGCATTGCCGCCATAAGCAGCACGCATATCAGATATACAAAAGACTTCTTCATATCTATCCTCCTTAGTTTGTAACGCTGATATTATTTACCGCTGTTTAATTATTATGTACGCGAATTGCCGAATTTTTGTTTGCCATAAGTCTGCCGCTGTGCTATGATTCACTCATGGAAGATTTGAAGAAAAACGATATATACACCGTAACGATTGAAGATTACAGCTCCGATGCCAGCGGTATCTGCCGCATTAACGGACGCGTTGTGTTTGTTCCCAAGGCGATTCCGGGCGAGGAGTGGGAGATTAAAATCGTCAAGGTCAGGCATGACTGCGCCTATGCCCGCGGTGAAAGACTACTCAAAGCGTCGCCTGCGCGCATCGTATCCGCCTGCCCTTATTTCGGCCTGTGCGGCGGCTGCGACACGCAGCACATCAGCTATGAGGAAGAGCTGCGCTTCAAGCTCGGCCTTGTCAACAGCGCCCTGCGGCGCATAGGCAAGCAGAGCATGCAGGCGACTGAGATCATCGGCAGCGAAAATATTTCGCATTACCGCAATAAAGGCATCTTTGCCATCGGCACAATTGACGGCAAGGCGCGCTGCGGCTTTTTCCGTGAGCGCAGCCATCAGCTCATCGCTGTTGACGACTGCCTTATTCAGGATGAGCTAAGCTGCCGTGCCGCCATCGCGGTGACGGAGTTTATGAACGCGAACGGCATCTCGCCGTATGACGAAGCTGCCGGGACCGGCGCTGTCCGCCATGTGTTCTGCCGCCGTTCTGTTCATGGAAGTGATGTGCTTCTGTGCATTGTTTCCAGAGAGGGCCTCGGCAAAAAGACGCAGGCTTTTATAGACTGCCTCAGAAAAGCATGCCCTGAGCTTACCGGTATCGTCCTGAACATCAACCGCAGCACCGGCAACACTGTTCTCTCCGGGGATTTCTATACTCTGTGGGGGCGCGGCAGCATCAATGACACGCTCTGCGGCTTCAAGTTCGATATCGCTCCTCAGGCATTCTTTCAGGTGAACCCGCCTCAGGCGGAGCGGCTTTATGCCCGTGCCATTGAGTATGCCGCACTGACGCCGGACATGCTTGCGCTCGATCTATATTGCGGAGCGGGAACAATAAGTCTCTGTCTTTCAGCACACGCGAAAAAAGTTATCGGCGCAGAGATCGTCCCCGAAGCAGTGGACAACGCGAACAAAAACGCACTGGCCAATAATGTGGCCAATGTGGAGTTTATATTGGCCGATGCGGGTCAGGCGGCCAAGGCCTTATATGAGCGCGGAGAGCGCCCTGATGTTGTCGTTGTTGACCCGCCGCGAAAGGGTCTGCTTGAAAACGCGATAGAAGCTGTCGCTGCAATGCAGCCGCAGCGCATCGTCTATGTCTCGTGCGACCCCGCGACGCTTGCAAGAGATATTCTTCGCTTTAACGCTTACAGCTATACGCTCGAAAAAGTCACCGCTGTCGACATGTTTCCAAGGACACGACATGTTGAGACGGTATGTCAGTTAGTTCTGAGAAATCCGGTAACACATATCAACATTGATGTGGACGTAGAGGAACTGGTGCAGGATAAGAGAGGGGCGGCAACCTATGGGCAGATCAAGGATTACGTTCTTGAACATAGCGGCTTGAAGGTCAGCAGCTTGTATATCGCACAGGTAAAGCAGAAATGCGATATTATTGAACGTGAGAATTATAATAAATCAAAATCAGAGGATGCCAAGCAGCCGCAATGCCCGCCGGAAAAAGAAGTAGCTATTATGGAAGCATTACGATACTATGGAATGATCAAATAATGCTTTTGAGAAACCGCTGTGTGGCTAAGGTCATGCGGCGGTTTTCTCTGTTTGTAACTTTTCAAAAAATGCCCTTGACATTCTGATGCTTTTTTGTTATCATATGTAGCATACTACACGTGGAGGTGAATCCCAGTGATGAAGAACGATGTCGGATACCTCATTAAGCGCATCAATGATAAGCTGGCGGCGAGAGCCGATGCGGAATTAAAGCAATTCAATTTAACGATGTCCCAATGCCGGGTATTTCTGTATCTGAGCAGCCGGGGCGGGCAGGCAACCCAGAAAGAAATCGAAACCTTTTTGGACGTTGCTCATCCGACCGTTGTGGGCTTGGTTTCCCGCATGGAGCTGAATGGCTATGTAATATGCTGGCCCTGCGAAGATGGGCGCAATAAGTATGTCAAACTGACGCCGCAGGCAGAGGCCATCGACAAGGATATGCAGCGGAATCAGCTGGAAAACGAGGAAATGCTGTTAGCCCCCCTTTCCCCGGAGGATCGTGAGCGGCTGAGAGATTTGCTGCTGACCGTTGCAGAACATTTGACGTAAAAGCCGATGGATAATCGGCTTTTATATAGCTCTAAAGTGTAGCGTACTACATACAAACAAATTGGAGGTTCAACATGATAAAAACCTTATTGAGGAGCCTGCGGGAATACAAGCGAGGCTCCATTCTCACGATCCTGCTCTCCATTCTGGAGGCAGCGTTTGAAATCCTGATCCCGCTCCGTATGGCAGATTTGATCGATCAGGGAATCGACTTGGGAAACATGGCAGCCGTCTGGAAATTTGGCATCGCCATTCTGATTTTTGCCGCTCTGCAATTACTGACAGGCGTTCTTTCCGCACACATTGCGGCGAAAACCTCCGTAGGGTTTTCGGCAAATCTGCGACAGGATATGTATGACAACGTGCAGACCTTTTCCTTTTCCAATATTGACAAGTTCTCCACTGCATCCATCGTCACCCGCCTGACCACCGATGTGACCAATATTCAGAATGCCTATCAAATGCTGCTCCGCATGGCAGTGCGCGGCCCTGTCATGCTGGTATTTTCCATGATCGTGTCTTTCCGCATCAACACGGCCATTGCACTCATTTTCCTTGCGGTTATTCCCATTATGGCGCTGCTGCTCCTTTTGATTATTCGCAAGGTCGGGCCGCTTTTTAACCGGGTGTTCCATACCTACGACGAGCTGAACAATGTTGTCCAGGAGAATGTCAGGGGCATCCGTGTGGTGAAATCCTTCAATCAGGAGGACCACGAGATCAAAAAGTTCAAAGGCATTTCACAGAGCATCTATGAGGATTTTGCCGCCGGGGAACGGCTGTTGGCGTTCAACTCGCCCATTATGCAGTTTTTCATGTACGCCTGCATGATCTTGATTTCGTGGATCGGGGCAAAAGCGATCGTTGCCAGCGGCAACAACGCAGTGTTGGGCATGACCACCGGTGACCTGACAGCACTCTTTTCCTATGCAACACAGATTTTGATGGCGCTGATGATGCTCTCCATGGTCTTTGCAATGATCACCATTTCTCTTGCATCAGCCTATCGTATTGCGGAAGTGTTGGAGGAAAAAACGGATATTGACAATCCCGCTGACCCAATCATGGCAGTCAGGGACGGCTCGATTTGCTTTGAGCAAGTAAGCTTTGCTTACTCGACCGAGACCGACAAAAAGGTGCTGAGCGACATTGACTTCTCTATCGCCTCCGGGCAGACCGTTGGCATCATCGGCGGCACGGGCTCTTCCAAGTCGAGCCTCGTACAGCTCATTCCGCGGCTCTATAACGTGAGTTCCGGTCAGTTATTGTTGGGCGGCGTGGATGTGCGTAAATATGATTTTGACGTATTGCGCAATGCCGTTGCCATGGTGCTGCAAAAGAACGAACTGTTCTCCGGCACAATCAAGGAAAATCTGCGTTGGGGCAATGAAAATGCCACGGATGAAGAAATCGAGGAAGCCTGTCGTCTGGCCTGTGCAGATGAGTTCATTCAGAGCTTCCCAGACAAGTACGATACCTATATTGAGCAGGGCGGCACCAATGTATCAGGCGGTCAGAAGCAGCGGCTTTGTATCGCCCGCGCTCTGCTGAAAAAACCAAAGGTTCTGATTCTGGACGATTCCACTTCTGCTGTTGATACCAAAACGGATGCTTCCATCCAAAAATCTTTTGCGGAGTTTATTCCGAATACGACCAAAATCATCATTGCTCAGCGTGTCAGCTCCGTACAGCACGCCGATCGAATCGTTGTTATGGACGATGGTAAAATCGCAGCGTGCGGAACGCATGATGAATTGCTGAAAACCTGCGATATTTACAGAGAAGTGTATGAATCCCAGAAGAAAGGAGACAGCGACCATGAATAAGAAAAACGGACAGGTTTCGGGAGATAGGATGCAGAAGCAGCAATTTGACACCAAGACACTGCGGCGGCTGCTTTCTTATATGAAGGACTATAAGGGACAGCTCATTTTTGTGGTGGTTTGCATTTTGCTCAGCGCCATTGCGTCCGCTGCTTCGGCGCTGTTCCTGCAATCCCTGATCGACGATTATATCACACCGCTGCTCACAAGCTCTGCCCCGGTATTCACACAGCTTTTGAAGGTGCTGGTCGTGATCGGCGCAATCTATCTGATCGGTGTTCTTGCCACGCTTTTTTATAACCGTATCATGGTAACCATTGCACAGGGAACGCTGAAAAAGATTCGGGACGAAATGTTTGAAAAAATGCAGCGGCTTCCCATCCGCGCCTTTGATACCCGCACCCACGGCGATATTATGAGCCTTTATACCAACGACACCGATACCCTTCGCCAGATGATCGCACAGTCCATGGCGCAGCTCATTTCCTCGGTCTTTACCATCGTGGCGGTATTGGTTTGTATGCTCTATGTCAGCTTTTATCTGACACTGGTTGCAGTGCTGGTCATGCTTCTGATCTTGCAGATCGTCAGGGTGGTCACTGAAAAGATCGGCGGTTTCTTTCTGATGCAGCAGAAAACGCTTGCGGATGTCAACGGTTATGTGGAGGAAATGGTAAACGGGCAGAAGGTCATTAAGGTTTTCTGCCATGAGGAAACCGCAAAAAAGGAGCTTGCCGAAAAAAACCGCACATGGGCAACTGCCGCCGCCAGTGCCAACGGCTACGCCAACTCCATGATGCCTATGATGAATGCCCTTGGCTATGTGCAGTATGTCATTATTGCGATATTGGGCGGCTATATGGCAATTTCCGGCGGTACCAACATCGGTTTGCAGGGAACGGGGGCGCTGACACTTGGCGCAATCGCTTCTTTCCTGACGCTTTCCCGCAATTTCAACAACCCCATCTCTCAGATTTCCAACCAGTTCAACTCCATTGTGACGGCGCTGGCAGGCGCTTCCCGCATCTTTGCATTCATGGATGAGCAGCCGGAAACCGACGAGGGCTATGTAACGCTGGTGAACGTCGAGGAAACGAACGGCGAGCTGCGGGAAACTGAAAAGCATACCGGAATGTGGGCGTGGAAGCATCCGCATCACGATGGAACGCTGACCTATACCAAGCTGGAGGGGCGCGTTGTATTTGACCATGTGGATTTCGGCTATACGCCGGACAAGACCGTTCTGCATGACATTTCCCTTTATGCGGAGCCGGGGCAGAAGATCGCCTTTGTCGGTGCAACGGGCGCAGGCAAGACGACCATTACCAATCTCATCAACCGTTTTTACGACATCGACGACGGCAAGATTCGCTATGATGGCATCAACATCAATAAGATCAGGAAAGCCGACCTGCGCCGCAGCCTAGGCATTGTCCTGCAGGAAGTGAACCTCTTTACCGGAACGGTGATGGAAAACCTGCGCTACGGAAATCCGGATGCCACCGATGAGGAATGTATCACGGCTGCAAAGCTGGCAAATGCGGACGGTTTTATCCGGATGCTGCCGCAGGGATACGATACGGTTCTGAAAGGTGACGGCAGCGGTCTTAGTCAGGGGCAGCGGCAGCTTATCTCCATTGCCCGCGCTGCGGTGTCCGACCCGCCGGTGATGATTCTGGACGAGGCAACTTCCCCCATTGACACCCGAACCGAAGCGTTGGTACAGGGAGGTATGGACAAGCTGATGAAAGGGCGGACGGTGTTTGTCATCGCTCATCGCCTGTCCACGGTACAGAACTCGGACGTGATCATGGTGCTTGACCACGGACACATCATCGAACGAGGCAATCACGAAAAGCTGATTGCTGAAAAAGGCACCTATTATCAGCTTTATACCGGCGCGTTTGAGCTGGAATAACCATTACTCACTGGTGTCGGTGGGTATCTTTTAGAACAAAACGATAGCACACTATCGCGTTTGGAGGAAATTATGGAAAATAATAAGTCGATGGAAGTCTTTGCGAAGGCACCGATTCGCAAAGCGGTTTTACAAAACGCACTGCCCGCAATGGCGGCGATGCTCATGGTGCTGATCTACAATCTGGCGGACACGTTCTTTATCGGGCAGACCCATGACGATCTGCAAGTGGCGGCAGTTTCCCTTGCCACGCCAGTTTTCTTGCTGTTTATGTCTGTGGGAACGGTCTTCGGTATCGGCGGCACATCGGTGATCTCCCGCGCCTTGGGCGAAGGACGGAAGAACTACGCAAAAAAGGTCTGCTCATTCTGTATGTGGAGCTGTGTTGCTGTCGGAGTGCTGATGTCTGCACTGTTCCTGATTTTCATGGATCAGATCCTTGCGCTGATCGGCGCAAGCGCGGAAACCTGGGACTATGCGAGAACCTATCTGACGATTGTAAGCTGCTCCGGTCCGTTTGTCCTGATCGCCAACTGCTACTCTAATGTCATTCGTGCCGAGGGACAGTCCGGCAAGGCGATGATGGGGCAGCTTTTGGGAAATCTCTTGAATGTCATTCTTGACCCCATTATGATTCTTGTGTTCGGCTGGAACATTGACGGTGCAGCCATTGCAACCGTTATCGGAAATGTGGTGGGCGCGGGATATTACATTGTCTACTTCCTGAAAGGCTCGTCCTCCCTCAGCATCAGCCTCAAGGACTTTTCCGTGAAGGAAAAGGTAGCCTCCGGCGTTCTGGCAATCGGCATTCCTGCTGCCTTGGGAAATCTTCTGATGAGCCTTTCCAGCATCCTCATGAACAGTCAGATGGCAAAATACGGTGATATGGCGGTAGCCGGTGTGGGCGTTGCCATGAAGGTCACAATGATGACAAGCATGGTCTGTATCGGACTTGGGCAGGGCGTTCAGCCGCTGCTCGGTTATTGTGTCGGTGCGAAAAACTGGGAGCGTTACAGAAGTTCCCTTAAATTCTCGCTGATATTTGCCTTTTTGCTTAGTGCCGTGCTGACGCTGATCTGCTACCTCTTCACCGGACAGATCGTCAGCGTATTCCTCACGGATGCGGCGGCGTATGACTATGGCGTTTCCTTTGCCCACATTCTCCTTTGTACCAGTATCCTGTTTGGCGTATTCTATGTGCTGGTCAACGCGCTGCAAGCCCGCGGCGCGGCAACGGAATCCCTGATCGTCAATATCTCCCGTCAGGGGCTTATCTACATTCCGGCTATGTTCATCCTCGGGGCGATCTTTCACGAAACAGGACTGATCTGGGCACAGCCGGTAGCAGATGTTCTGTCGTTGCTTTTGGCAATCGTACTGTATGTGAGGAAAACCAAAAAGATGCTCTGATAGAAAAGCGTTGGGAATTATGCATCCCGACTTCTCGCTGGCGTTGGCAATTGAAAGTCGCGCTATCGCAATTTCAGATTGTCAGTAAAAAAGGAAGTCCGCCCCTCATTGGCACGGACTTCCTTTTGCATTTTCTGAGCAGGCGTTCCAAACTGCATTTTTGTAGTTTGGATACCCATCTGCGAAGAAAATATGGGGAGTTCAGAGGGGAGAATCCTCTTTGACGCTGGGTTTCCAATAGGGGCGCGCAGCATCCCTGTTGGCACACGATTTTGCTTGCAAAGTCTAGTGTGTTATACCTTTGCTTCCGGCTGACGCTGGAAAGGGGCTGGCTTCGCCATCTGCTGTACGGGCAGATAGCGGTTGGCGGACACTTTTCAGCGTCAGTAGGACAGGCGGATTTTGTGACACCAAGGTGACACAAACGCAGGGCTTTTGAGAAGCAAAATCCGACTGGCCGGAGAAGGAAGCAGAGGTATATACAGCCCTCGTCCCGCCGCAGCGACGCTCCCCGTTTCAGCGTTTCTTTCGTTTTCCCTTGCCGTGGGTCATGGTCGTTTTTCCTCGCTGGCTGATGGGACTTTTCATGTGCTTGGACTTCTTGAGGATTCCAATCAGAGAAACAAACTCTTCTTTCGTGAGCGTGTCGTAATCAATTCCAAGTGTTGCAAGGTACGCGCGGATTTTCTTTTCCTCGGAGCTGCCCTCAAAATGTACGGCCTCCATCAACTGCTTCTGCACAGCGACAGCGGACAGGTCATCGTCCGCGGTCAGAGCATCTGTCCTGTGTTCTTCCCGGATGTCCCGCAGGATGCTGCTCAGATCGTCCGCAACGAGATGCCCGAAATATTCTTCCTCTTGTATCTGCGCCGCTTTCAGAGTATGGAGGTACAGATCGTTAGCTTCCTCGCCATGCTCCATCAGAACTATCTGGCGGGTAGCTTCCAGAACCGTATTCATATCCTTGATCCGCATATCTGCGATCCGGTCAACGTAAATTTCCGCATCCAGCATGAAACGCTGGAAATCCCTGTGGCAAATCAGCTCCGACA
>ERZ780207.2841-NODE-2841-length-11820-cov-2.948916_pt1 | contig 11820 bp, 13 predicted proteins | sample MGYA00510977_ERZ780207 | MGnify/ENA primary metagenome ERZ780207 (study PRJEB29588, sample SAMEA2151383) | human gut metagenome | biome: human gut; feature: human-associated habitat; material: faeces | place: Denmark | collected 2008/2010 ... | reverse complement strand
GGCGCTGATGCAGCTTTATTTGACAAAAAGCAAAGAGGTAGAAAGCTGATGAAAAAAGTAAATTTTTCAAACATTGTTATATTTATCGTTTTAGCCGCCTTAAGCTTTGTGTTTTTAATACCGATAATTACAGTGGTGCTTAATTCTTTTAAAGATAAATTTTCAATAAGTCAGACCCCGTTTGTATTGCCAAACCGCGATATTTTTGCGGGAATTGAAAATTATATTTCGGGTATCAACGATACAGGGTTTGTATCTGCGCTTTTGTGGTCGCTTTTTATTACCGTCGCGTCGGTTTTGGTAATTGTTTTATTTACCGCAATGACCGCTTGGTATATAACCCGAATAAAAACTCGGTTTAATATTTTGCTTTACTATTTATTTGTATTTTCGATGATAGTGCCTTTTCAAATGGTTATGTTTACAATGTCGAAAATCGCCAATGTTTTGAGTCTTGATAATCCGTTCGGTCTTGTTTTAATTTATTTGGGCTTTGGCGCGGGGCTTTCGGTTTTTATTTATTCGGGCTTTGTAAAAACAATACCGTTGAGCCTTGAAGAAGCAGCAATTATAGACGGATGCAATGTTTTTCAAACCTTTACTCATGTGGTGTTTCCTATGTTAAAGCCTACCGCTATAACGGTTGCTATTTTAAATACTATGTGGGTATGGAACGATTATCTTTTGCCTTACCTTGTAATAGGCAGTGATTATAAAACAATACCGATAGCGGTGCAGTATTTAAAGGGCGGTTACGGCTCGGTCGATATGGGCGCTATGATGGCGATGCTTGTGCTTTCAATAGTACCTGTCGTAATCTTTTATTTAAGCTGTCAAAAATATATTATCAAGGGAGTTGCCGCGGGTGCCGTTAAGGGATAAGCGCTTAAAAAAATACAGCGGCGTGCTGTGTGCCGTGTCATCGTTGCCGTCAAAATACGGCATAGGCACATTCGGCGAGTCTGCATACAGATTTATCGACTTTTTGCATGATTCGGGACAACGCTTTTGGCAGATATTACCGCTTAATCCCTTGGGGGAAGGCAATTCGCCCTACAAGTCGGTATCGTGTTTTGCAGGCGAACCGCTTTATATCGATTTAGATTTTCTTGTGCGCGACGGTCTGCTTTCGGCGGATGAAATAGGTGAATACAAGGCTTCTGACGCTGTTGATTATAAAAGGGTAAAAAAGTTTAAAATCCCATTGCTTATAAAGGCGGCAGAAAATTTTGACACAAACAGCCGCGGGTATAAAAACTTTTTAAAGCAAAACGACAGTTGGTTAAACGGGTACAGCACCTTTGCCGCGGCTCTTGATATATACAAAACACATAAAATCACAGATTTACCCGACGGTATAAAATATCAACTGCCCGATGATTTGAAAAAATTCAAAGAAAAGCACAGCAGTGAAATATTATTTCATAAAATAATGCAGTATTTTTTTTACTGTCAGTATTTTGAACTTAAAGCTTACGCAAATAAAAACGGCGTTAAAATTATAGGCGATATACCTTTTTATGTGTCGCCCGACAGTGCAGATGTGTGGGAAAACCCCGATGATTTTAAGGTGGGGCGTGATTTCACACCTACCGAGGTGGCAGGTGTGCCTCCCGATATTTTCTCGTCAAGCGGTCAGCTTTGGGGCAACCCTATTTATAATTGGCAAAATATGAGGCGAAATGAATACAGGTGGTGGCAAAGCAGACTTTTGTTTTGTAAAGACCTATACGATGTTTTGCGTATTGACCATTTCAGAGCCTTTGCCAACTATTACAGTATTCCTTACGGCAGTCCGACTGCCGCAAGCGGCAGTTGGCAAAAGGGTGAAGGTATTGCTTTTTGGAATAAAATGACCCAAAAGATAGGGGATATCAACATTATTGCGGAAGACTTGGGCGGAGAGGACGACGCCGAGGTTATTTCGCTTTTAAAGCATACCGATTTTCCGAATATGAAAATTTTGCAGTTTGGTTTTACGGGCGATATACAAAACAACTTTTTGCCGCAAAATTACGGTTATAACTGCGTTTGCTACACAGGCACGCACGATAACGACACAACGCTTGGGTGGTATAAAAGTATCGACCGAAAGCAAAGAATTATGTTTGATATGCTTGTGAAAGACAGTAACAGCGAGGCATCTTACAGAATGATACGCGCCGCCGTAAAATCTCCCGCAATGCTTTGCATTATACCTATGCAGGATTTGCTTTGTCTTGACAGCAGTGCCAGAATGAATACCCCCGGAACCTCTCACGGTAACTGGCAGTGGCAAATGAAGAGTGATGATATAAGCGCAGATACAGCAACACTGCTTAAAAGATTAACAAAAGAACGAAATTGACTGTGTTTTAAAAGAAAAAGCACTTGCCGTATTGAAGCAAGTGCTTTTATAGATCTTATTAAATCAGTCTGCGCGATATTTTTTGCGTGCGGTATAGCTTGTGTGCAGATCGTGGTGAGCCTTGTGACCGCCAAAACCGTCATACCATTCGCTGTAAAGAGTTTTAATAACGGGTGATTCGTGCGATTTACGAAGCGTGCTTGCCTTATCGGCGTCATAAAGCGCTTTGGCTCTGACTGCCTTAAGGTCAACCGTGTCGCGAACCGACTGCGGCTGAATTGGCTGACCGCCTCCGTTTACACAGCCGCCGGGGCAACCCATAATCTCAACAAAGGTCCAACCGTCGGGGTTGCCTGCCTTCATTCTGTCCATAACAACCTTTGCGGCTGATGCGCTTGAAGCCACGGCAACCTTAACTTCCATATCGCCGAGCTTTGCGGTGGCCTGCTTAAGACCCATTGTGCCGCGAACCGCCGAATAATCAATCTCGGTGTTGTCTTTACCGCTGATCCAGTCATTTGCGGTACGAAGCGCCGCTTCCATAACACCGCCTGTTGCGCCGAATATAATCGCAGCGCCTGTGTCTTCGCCCAAGGGACTGTCAAATTCCTCGTCGGGAAGATTTATAAAGTTAAGTCCGGCGCGTTCTATCATACGCGCAAGCTCGCGGGTAGTGATTGCAATATCCACATCGGGAACACCTGCGGCAGACTGGTCGTCGCGTCCGATTTCAAATTTCTTGGCAGTACAGGGCATAACCGAAACACTGACAATATCTTTGGGGTCAATGCCCTCTTTTTCTGCCCAATAGGTTTTAATAACCGCGCCTGCCATCTGCTGAGGTGATTTACAGCTTGAAAGATGCTCAAGCATATCGGGATAATAAAATTCGCAGAACTTAACCCAACCCGGTGAGCAGGATGTAATCATAGGCAGAACGCCGCCGTTTTTAACACGCTCAACAAGCTCGTTAGCCTCTTCAACAATGGTGAGGTCGGCACCGAAGTCGGTGTCAAACACCCTGTCAAAGCCTAGTCGGCGAAGAGCGGCAACCATTTTGCCTTCTACATTGGTGCCTATCGGCATACCGAAGCACTCGCCCAAGGTTGCGCGGATAGAAGGAGCAGTTTGAACAACAACCGTTTTGCTCGGATCTGCAAGAGCCGCCCAAATTTTATCGGTATCGTCCTTTTCGGTGAGTGCGCCTGTGGGGCATACAGCCGTGCACTGACCGCATGAAATACAGGGTGTGTTGTTAAGTGAAAGCTCAAAGGCCTGACCAATATTTGTGTCTATACCGCGGTCGTTTGCGCCGATAACGCTTACATATTGCTCTGCGCAAGCGGCAACACAGCGGCGGCAAAGAATACATTTGTTGTTGTCGCGTACAAGGTGCGGTGTGCTGAGGTCAAGTTCATATACAGGCTTAAAGCCTTCGAATGCGCCTTCGTCAACGCCGTAGTCACGGCAGAGCTTTTGAAGCTCGCAGTTGGTTGAGCGCTTGCAGGAAAGGCACTTTTTGTCGTGGGTTGAAAGAATAAGCTCAAGTGTGGTCTTGCGTGACTTTTGAACCTTTTCAGAGTTGGTAATAACCTCCATACCGTCTGAAGCGGGGTAAACACACGCGGTAACAAGACGGAAACCGCGGCCCTCGTTAACCTCTACCATACAAATACGGCAAGCGCCGATTTCATTTTTGTCTTTCATAAAGCAGAGTGTGGGAATTTCAACGCCTGCTTTACGGGCAGCCTCTAAAACAGTGGAGCCCTTTGGTACGCTTACTGCAATACCGTTAATTTTCACATCAATCATATCCATTATAAATTGGCTCCTTTCTTATACCTTTGAAATTGCTTTAAACTTACAGTTACCGATACATACGCCGCACTTAACGCACTTAGAAGAATCGATTTCGTAAGAAGCAAGCTTGTGGCCGGGGGCTGTGTAATCTGTTTTGGAAATAGCACCAACGGGGCAGTTCCTTGCGCACATACCGCAGCCGATACATTTATCTTTATCAATCTTATAGGTAAGAAGCTCTTTGCAGACGCCCGCGGGGCACTTTTTCTCAACAACATGCGCTTCATACTCATCACGGAAGAATTTAAGGGTTGCAAGCACGGGGTTAGGAGCCGTTTGACCGAGACCGCAGAGTGAATTTTGCTTTATGTAGTAGCAAAGCTCTTCAAGACGGTCAAGGTCTTCGAGTGTAGCTTTACCCTTTGTTATTTTGTCAAGCAATTCGAGAAGGCGCTTGGTACCTACACGGCAGGGTGTGCACTTACCGCAGGACTCATCAACGGTAAATTCAAGGAAGAATTTAGCCATATCAACCATACAGTTGTCCTCGTCCATAACGATAAGACCGCCCGAACCCATCATACAGCCGATAGCCGTAAGGTTATCGTAGTCAACCTCGGTATCAATAAGGCTTGCAGGAATACAACCGCCTGAAGGACCGCCTGTTTGAGCGGCCTTAAACTTTTTGCCGCCGGGAATACCGCCGCCTATGTCTTCGATAATGTGGCGAAGTGTTGTACCCATAGGAATTTCAACAAGACCTGTGTGTTTAATTTTACCGCCCAAAGCGAATACCTTTGTGCCTTTGGATTTTTCGGTACCCATTGAAGCAAACCAATCGGCGCCTTTAAGAATGATTTGAGGAATATTTGCAAAGGTTTCAACATTGTTTTCAACGGTAGGCGAGTTATAAAGACCTTTAACTGCCGGATACGGAGGACGCGGTCTCGGCTCGCCGCGGTTACCTTCGATAGATGTCATAAGCGCTGTTTCCTCACCGCAAACGAATGCACCTGCACCGAGACGGATTTGAAGGTCAAAGTCAAAGCCCGAGCCGAATATATTTTTACCGAGCAATCCGTACTCATTAGCCTGATCGATAGCCTTTTGCAAACGGGCAACGGCTATCGGGTATTCTGCACGAACATATACATAACCCTTTGTAGCTCCTATTGCGTAACCTGCGATTGCCATAGCTTCGATTACGCAGTGCGGGTCGCCTTCAAGAACGGAACGGTCCATAAATGCGCCCGGGTCGCCCTCGTCGGCATTACAAACAACATATTTTTGCGGCGCTTTGTTGGGCGCACACAACGACCATTTTAAACCGGTGGGGAAGCCGCCGCCGCCACGGCCGCGAAGTCCCGAATCCTTTACAACCTGAATTACCTGTTCGGGGGTCATTTCGGTAAGCACCTTACCGAGTGCCGCATAACCGTCCATGGCAATATACTCTTCTATGTTTTCGGGGTCGATAACACCGCAGTTGCGAAGAACAACACGGTTTTGAGATTTGTAGAAGGTTGTGTCGCTGAGCGAAACATTTGCGGCTTCTACAACCTCCTTAGCGCCTGTGTCGTTGTAAACCAAACGCTCTACGGGACGACCTTTAAGCAGGTGCTCTTCAACAATTTCTTTTACATCATCTGTGGTAACGCGGCTGTAAAATGTACCGTCAGGATAAACAATAACAACGGGGCCCAATGCGCAAAGACCGAAACAGCCGGTCTGAACAAGCTTTACTTCTTCGCTTAAACCTGCGGCTTCGATATTTTTTTCAAAGGCTGCCTGAATTGATTTACTGCCTGACGAGGTACAGCCTGTACCGCCACAAATAAGTACATGTGCACGAATCATAACTTTACCTCCAAATTATTTACAGTTAGCAACGGTGTATTCGGTTACAACCTTGCCGCCTTTTAGGTGTTTTTCTACAACTTCTTTTGCCTTATCGGCAGTCATTTTAACATAGGTTACCTTGTCTTTTCCTGCCTCATAAACCTCAACAATAGGTTCATACTGACAAAGACCCACACAGCCTGTTTGAGAAACGGTAACAGATTGTGCAAGACCTCCCTCGTTTACTGCCTCAACGAAAGCATTAAGAACGGGGCGTGCGCCCGCAGCAATACCGCATGTAGCCATGCCTACAACAACGCGTGTAGAGTTTGTGCCTTCGCGTATTACAACCTTATCTTTCATTTTGTCTTTGATTGCCTGCAATTCAGCCAAAGATTTCATTTTAATATCTTCCTTTCTGAAAAATATTCTGTAAAATTTATCTATTTATACAACAGCAGATACTGTTCATTAAGATACTCTTTTATCCACTTGATAACCTCGTAGCTGTCAAGCGGCACACCGTCTAAAATATTGCGAAGCTCGGCGGTGTTTAGGGTTAATTCGCCCTTTTCGGTTTTATGTGTAAAAAGAAAATCGGTATTCGGGTGACCCTGTATTAAGGTTGCCACGGTTTCTTTTACATCGCCGAGAGGCGTAAAATCTAAATGATTCTTATAAAATACGGCGGTAACGGTTGTGCCGTGATGCTCGGGGCTTTGCTCGGCAGTTTCAGAGGTAATGGTAATTTTACCGCCTGTCTGCTCTGCGGCAAGCTTAAGCAGAGGAATGCCCATTCCCACCTTTCGGGTGGTGCGGGTTGTATAAAAAGGATTTTCAACAGCCTTTAAAACCTCTTCATTCATACCGCAACCGTTATCTTTTATTTCAAGGGTTAAGGTGTCGCCCTGTTCGGTAATTGATATTTCGGTTAAGCTTGCCCCTGCTTTTACCGAATTTTCGGCAATATCAAGAATATTAAGCGATAACTCTTTCATAATACTACCTCAAAAATTCGAATAATGCTTTGCGTATTTCATCGTCACTTTGAAGCCCGTCGGGTAAAGAAAAATAATTTTCTTTATCTTTTATTTGTGTAAGATAGTGCGCGTCGGAGCTTATTATGATTTTTTTGCTTTCAAGCGAATATTTTTTTGTGTAGTCTGAAAGCTTTGTGCCGTCGTGCAGTTCAACACAGTTGAATTCGGGCGTTTCGGGCAATGTGCCAAGCACCGAGATTATACCGTTTGCTTCACGGTCTATATGTGCGGGATAGCACACTCCCCCGTAACGAGATACAATATCGGGCAATTTTTCAATCGACACAAGAGTTGCGTTTATAAGCAAATTTTCTTCTTCGCCTATAATATTATCTTCACCGTCTAAAATTTGCTGTTCTCCGAAAATTTCAGGTCGGTTTTTAACAGAAATTTTAAACCCGTCAATCTCTTTGCCGAAGTCCATGGCGTTTTGCAGGGTTTCAAACAAACAAACCGCGTGAATATCCTCGGCGGTGGTAAGCTCCATGCCTGCAACAGCTACTATGCCATAGCGTTTTGCCGCCTCGAAAAATGCGGGGCAGTTAAGGGTTGAATTGTGGTCGCAAAGTGCTACAATATCAAGCCCGCAAACAGACGCCATACCGGCTATATTGTTCGGTGTGTTATCGTCGTCTCCGCAAGGTGATAAACACGAGTGTATATGAAGGTCGTAGTAATAACGCTTCATTATATGTTACCCGAAAGGCAAACCGCCGCTTGAAAGGTGGTAAGTTCAGTTGAAAAAACATTTATGCTCTTTTGCTTTGCAGCAGAGAGTACATCCTCGGGAAGTGTTACGCCCTCGGTAAGAATCACGCATGAAACGTCGGCAAGCGACGCCACAGCAACAACATTTATGTTAGACATAATTGTAAACCAAACATTGTCGGCTTCTGCTCTGCCCATAACCCAGCTGAGCAAATCTCCCGCGTAGGCGCCGTGTATTTCACGGTCGGGGCAGGGCATTGACAGCACGCAAAAGCGTGTATCGTTTGATAACTCTTTTACCGTCAAGGCTTATTCACCCTTTCGATTTTTACTGATTAAACAGTCTTCGGGAACCGACAGACCCTTTATAACATCCTCTGCAAAGGCACGGCATGTAGGCGCGCCGCAGGAGCCGCAGTCGATACCCGGCAAAGATTTGCGAAGCTTTTGAATATCCGACATCATACGGATTGATTCAGCCATACTGTCGCTGAGTCGGGATATAGGCTGATATTCGGGAAGCTCGTTAAAAATGTAGCTGTCGGGAATGTATTTAGAGTCTTCGGGGGTTAAAAAGTTTTGTGAAACCGGTAAATAACGCCTGAGAGATTGCAAACGGGCCTTTGCTATATACGGGTTTTGTATGGTAAGAACACCGCCCACACAACCGCCCGTGCATGCATTAAGCTCAATAAATTCAAGCTGAGGAATATTGCCGTTTTCAATCTGGTCGAGAACACGGTTCACATTTTCAATACCGTCGGCGGCAAGGGAATTGGCGTTAAAAATTGCCGTTGCTTCGCCGCTGGTGCTTGCCCAGCCTATACCGATCATACCCGATTCCGAAAGCGATTTTATATCGTCGCTCTTCTTCATTGCGTTGATAAGCAAAAAGTAGATATCGCTTATTGAAACAACCTCGTCAACCTGACTTTTGTAATCGGCAAAGCCGTTTTTAACATAGCTTGCTTTGGCGGGGCAGGGCGATATAAAACAAATGCCAATTTCATCGGGTTTTAGTTCGGGATGCTCTTTGACGGCGCGTTCACGCGCAAGGCGCGCCGCAACCTCCATAGGCGGCAACATGTGAATAATGTTTTCTTCAAGTGACGGAAACCGCAGACCTATAAGCCGAAGCACCACAGGGCAAGCCGAGCTTATGGCGGGTTTTTTTACACCGTCGGTTTTAAGATAAAGGCGGGGATATGCAGAAACAAGCTCTGCCGCTTTCGAGACCTCGAAAACATCGTCAAAGCCGATTTTTAAAAGTCCGTCAAGTACATAATCGATATCGTCAAGATTATCAAACTGACCGTAAAGCGAGGGCGCCGGCAACGCAATCTTCCACTTAAAACGGTTCATTGTTTCAAGCTTGCTGCAAACCGCGCGTTTGGCTTTTTGCTGGCATACCCTTATACACTCGCCGCAGTCGATGCATCTTTCTGTGTTGATTTGCGCATGACCGTCTTTAATTCGTATTGCCTCGGTTGGGCAATGGCGCAAACATGTAGTACAACCGGTGCATTTATCACGGTCAAGCAAAACCGAATGTTTATAAGTGTGCATAGGCTCACCTAAATATTAACGCACATGGTCACGGTAGTTCCCACACCCACGGTTGATTCTATCTTCATTTCGTCGGTATAACGCTTCATATTGGGAAGCCCCATACCTGCACCGAAGCCCAAAGATCTAATCTGGTCGGGAGCTGTGGAAAAGCCTTCGAGCATTGCCTGCTCAATGTTTTCAATTCCGGGACCGCTGTCTTTTAATATGATTTCAATACGGTTTTCACAGACTATAACATCTGCCTCGCCGCCGCCGGCGTGAATAACCATATTGATTTCGCCTTCGTACATTGCAATGGATACTCGCCTGATAGTCTCGGGGTCAAGCCCCAAGCGTCTCAGATTTTTTTTGATTTGTATTGAAGCCTGACCTGCCGAGGTAAAGTCGTTTCCGTCAACGTCAAAGTGAAAAACGAGTTCTTCGCTCATTTTTTTACCTTATTTCCGACAAGACCGTTTTGGTAAAGAATACCGCAAGCCTCATAAAGCCGTTTGTCGGAAACCATAAGGACTATTCCGCTTTCCTTTGCAAGCTCTATCATTTCGGGGGTAGGCTCTTTTGAACGCACAAAAACAACACAAATCATATCCATCATTTCGGCTGTACGAATAACCTGAGGATTAACGAGTCCTGTAAGCAGAACCGCCTGATCCTTAACAAAGGCCAACACATCGCTCATAAGGTCGCAGCCGCAAGCAGAATAAACATGGCGACCGATATTTTCTTCGCAACAGATAACCTTTGCTTCGAGCAGTTCTTGCATCTGGCTTATTTTCATAAGTTATCTATCCTTTAAATTTTGAATTAGTCGGTATATTTTGCAAGTATGCTGTCCACATCGTCAACCGTAAGACGACCGTAAACTTCGTCGTTGACGGTAAGCACGGGAGCAAGACCGCACGCGCCTATACAGCGGCATGCAGTGAGTGAAAACTTTCCGTCTTCGGTGCACTCGTCTGCGCCAATGCCGAGCTTTTCACTCAGTTTGTTGAAAATGTTGCCCGAACCTACAACATAGCAGGCGGTACCCAAACAAACCGAGATGTTGTATTTGCCCTTTGGTGACAGCGAAAACTGCGCATAGAAGGTTGCAACGCCGTAAACCTTTTCGAGCGAAACACCCATACCGTCGGCAATCATTTCCTGAACTTCAATAGGCAGATATCCGTAAATATCCTGAGCCTTTTGCATTACCACCATAACATTGCTCTTGTCGTGACAGTTTTCGGCAATAACTGCTTTGAGCTGGGCTTCTTGCTCGGCGGTACCTTTAAACGGAAGTTTGCTTAATTTTTTCTTCATTTTAAAGTTATCCTCCTTAAAAATATGAATACATATTATATAAATTGATAATATGCATTGCGTCATTTAATAATAGCATAGTTTTTCGGTTTTGAAAAGGTTTTTTTGTTAAAAAAATCACATTTTTTTACAAAAAACCGAATTTTTTTCAAAATGAACACTTTTCGGTTTACATAAAATCACCCAAGTGCCGTTAAACACTTGGGTGATTGCTTTATGCTTTTAGATTTCTTTCGAGCCATGTGAAGCCGAGGTCAAGCGCCGCAAAAAGGTTATCCTTGGTGCTGTCTTTGACAATTCGCTCTTTCATGGGCTTGTCGGTGTTGCTGTCAAGCAGCTGAACCGAAACCTTATCGGCAATTTCGAGCTTACCGTCTTTTTTTGAAGAAAGAATTTCAAAACGGACTATATATTTTTCGCTCATATCGCCGTAGTAAATTTCTTTACCCTTTCTTACCAAAGGCTTGCCCTTATAGGTTAAAAAATTTGTTTCTGACATAAATATTTCTCCTGAATTTTATTCGGGCATTTCGCCGTAAAGATTAAAGCGGAACAGCATTGTTTCATCATCTTTATTTGTGCAGCGAACCCATGCTTCCTCAACCTCGGTATTTGCAAGTATTGTTGAAAGACCTAACATTTGACAAAGCCTTGATTTCAAATTAAGCGAATCACCGTCTGAAGTTTCAAGATAAACATCGCCGTTGCATTTGTTGATTACCTTGATCAAATCTTCAAAATCGACATTGTGAATTTGAATTTTTTCGTAATTCATAAAAAATTACCTCCTGTTAAGGTATGAAGTACACAGAATCGTATGGGCGACCAAGCCGCTTTCCGCGACCCTGACCGCCCATTGACTCAGATGCCTTGGAAAACACTGAAAAAATTGAGTCAGAGTTTTCCTTGAAACAGCGTTATGCCGTTAAATTATTATTCAGCTTTCGGAGCCTCGGCGTCTTCTGCCTTTGTCTCCTCGGTCTTCGGCTCTTCGTAAGCCTTTTCGGTTACGACTGCCTTCTCCTTGACGAGATCGACAGCCTTCTTGACGGCGACGTCCTCCGCGATAGCAGCCTCGTCGACCATCTCCTTGACCTTGTCGAGTTCCATGTTGTATGCCTTAGCGATGCGGTCGTACTCTGCGGCGATCTCCTCGTCGGTCGGCTCGATGCCCTCGGCCTTGGTGATGGCCTCGAGGGTCAGCTGCGTCTTGAC
>ERZ780207.2832-NODE-2832-length-11840-cov-5.258719_pt1 | contig 11840 bp, 11 predicted proteins | sample MGYA00510977_ERZ780207 | MGnify/ENA primary metagenome ERZ780207 (study PRJEB29588, sample SAMEA2151383) | human gut metagenome | biome: human gut; feature: human-associated habitat; material: faeces | place: Denmark | collected 2008/2010 ... | reverse complement strand
CAAATGGTGAAAACTCGACTTTTTTATACTTAAAATATGTAGATTAACATTTAAAAAAAATTCTCGTTACACACAACGGGTGTGTTACGGGAATTATATAATTGTCTTGTAAAAATCTTCTTCGTTTGACCAAATGGTGATAAAGCGAGATGGATTTTCAATATTTGGTTTTCCAAAAGGTGTAATTGCGCCAAAACATTCATGTAAAAAGAAAAACTGCACGCATTTCTCATTTTCACGAGGGTGTGTACAGTTCACTAATGGCGGCACGGGTGCAAGTCAGATTGAACTATTGTCATATAAAACTCTTGCCGTCTGTGTTAGAATGTTTTAATTTGTGATAAGCAAATCGTCAGGTACTGCGCAATAAAACGATTATCAGTATTCGATACTGTTTTCGTCGAGAAGGAAGTCGTAAATACTCATTGTAACAATGCCGTTTTCGTCGCGTTTGCGTTTTATATCGTCTTTTACGATGATTATTTTTTTGAAAAAGTCTTTTATATTCAAAAGGGAGTTCTTTTCCTGCACCTGCTTTTCTTCCGTGTCCATTGCAAAAGCCGATTGAATATAAAATTTATTATTACCGCGATTTGCGATAAAATCCACTTCGGCGTAGTTACGAACGACCTTTCCTTCCGCATTTCGTTTTGCGGTTTCCACAATGCCAACGTCTACGGCAAATCCGCGCTTTATCAGTTCGAGATAAATCACGTTTTCCATAATGTGATTTTCTTCTTGTTGACGAAAGTTGAGCGCGGCATTTCTTAATCCCAAATCGGTAAAATAGTATTTCGACGGGGTGGATAGATACTTTTTGCCTTTTACGTCGTAACGCTTTGATTTATCTACAAGAAAAGCGTCTTCGAGATACGCAAGATAATTAGAAACAGTTTTATCCGCGATAGGCAAGTTGGCAACACTTCTGAACGTGTTTGAGAGTTTTAGCGGATTGGTGAGCGAGCCTATGCTTGACGCAAGAATTTCCACTACGGCGTTGATCTGTTCTTCGTTTTGGACTCGGTTACGGTCGATAATATCATTGAGATATACATTTTTGAGTTGTCCTTTCAGATAATTCATTTTCGCTTCTTCGCTTTGTTGCAAAAGGACAAGCGGCAATCCGCCGTAAGTATAATAATCTTTCCATCCTTGCGCAACCGTTCCGTCATATACGGACATATACTCCGAAAAAGACAACGGCAAAATACGCACCTCGTCGCCACGTCCTCTGAATTCCGTTACGATGTCGGTAGATAAAAATTTTGAATTGCTGCCCGTAACGTAAATATCAACGTTAGGCAATTTCAAAAGCCCGTTCAGTACTCCGACGAAATTATCTGCAAGTTGTATTTCATCGAGCAGAACGTAATATAATTCGTCGTCAACAATCAAATTTTTAATGTAGCGGCTTAATGCTTTTGGTAAAAGCAAGTCGCTGTTTTCGTCATCGTCGAGCGAGATTTTTATAATATGATTGTCTTTTACGCCTTTTTCTTTAAGATATTCGTAAAAAAGAGTGTTAAGAAGATAGGATTTACCGCAGCGACGAATACCGGTAACGATTTTTACCAAACCGTTTTGTTCTCTATCTTTCAGTCTTTGTAAATAAATATCCCTTTTAATGCTTTGCATATTACCTCCTTTACGAAAAATTGCAACAATTTGCAATTTTATTTCCAGTATCTATTATAGCCGTTATAACCGTAAAAGTCAATAGAGCTTTACGAAAAATTGCAACAATTTGCAAAAATTTTTCGACAAAATATCTTTCCGCTAACAATACACATTGATTTTTCTCAAGATTTATGGTATAATAACCTAAAATATGTTCCTATAGTTTTTGCTATTAGGAAGCGGGAGAACATTTATGGCTAAAGAAAAGGTCGAAAAACCTCAATCTCTTGAAAAAACACTTTACGCTGCGGCAGATAAACTTATCGGCGCGGTTATGCCGCACGACTATATGAAAATGGTTCTTGGACTTATTTTTCTTAAATATGTTTCAGACCGTTTTGATGCAAAATATAAACAATTAGTCGCTGAAGGCGACGGGTTTGAAGAAGAAAAAGACGCATACGCAGAAGACAATGTTTTTTGGATTCCAGAAACCGCACGTTGGGGATATATAAAGAAATTTGTTAAAGACGAAAAAATCGGAACTATTCTCGATCAAGCGTTGATTGATATAGAAAAAGAAAACGATGAGCTTCGTGGGATATTGCCAAAGGTTTATTCCAAAGGCGATGTAGACAAACGTCGTTTGGGCGAGCTTGTAGACCTTTTCTCTAACAACCTTTCGACCGAAAATATGACTGGCGATTTGTTTGGCAGGTGCTACGAGTATTTCTTGGGCGAGTTTTCAAAAAAATTCGGTCAAAAAGGTGGTGAATTCTATACTCCCCGTTGCGTAGTTGACCTTATAGTCAATATGATTGAGCCGTTTAATGGTCGTGTTTACGATCCTTGCTGCGGCTCAGGCGGTATGTTTTCACAATCTGTCAACTTCATAAAACAACACCAAGGCAACATAAACAACATTTCTGTTTACGGACAGGAACTCAACCCGGATACGTGGCGTATGGCTAAAATGAATTTGGCTATTCGCGGTATTACTGCGGATTTGGGCGATTCTTACGGTGATACGTTCCACGATGATAAGCACAAAACATTGCGTGCCGATTTCATTATGGCAAATCCCCCGTTCAATATTAGCGATTACGGTCAGCCGTCGCTTTTGGAAGATCCGCGTTGGATTTACGATATTCCCCCGCAAGGCAACGCAAACTATGCTTGGATTCAGCATATTATAAGCAAATTGTCGCCGAAAGGTGTTGCAGGCTTTGTTTTGGCTAACGGTTCGCTTTCAACTTCTTCAAAGCAAGAATACAATATTCGTCAAAAGATGCTTGAAGAAGGAATAGTTGATTGTATCATTGCACTGCCGACAAATCTTTTCAGCACGGTTACGATTCCCGCTTGTTTGTGGTTCTTGCGTAAAGATTGCAGAAATAAAGGCAAAACGCTGTTTATAGATTGCCGCGAAAAAGGAATTATGATTGACCGTAAAATCCGCGAGTTGACTTACAACGACGTAACGGTCGGTCATAAAGACAATGACGAACTCATTGAAAAAGCAAAAGCATACAATCTTGCCACCTATGGCGATGAAAACAAAGGCGATATTGAAAGTATTGCCGCAGTTTATCACGCTTGGTTGAAAGGCGAAGGCTACGCAGATGTTAAGGGCTTCTGCAAGTCCGCAACAATAGATGAAATCAAAGAGGCCGACTATTCTCTCGTTCCGGGAAGATATGTCGGAATCGATGATTCCGGAAAAATGTCTGAAGAGGAGGTTAAAGCCGAGATAGTAAGAGTTAAGCAAGAATTAAAAGAATTGATGGAAAAAGGCAGAGAACTTGACGAAAAAATTTATGCGATACTAAATAGCGACGATTAACACTTGGTATCAACTATGTGCAATTGATCTTCTATGTTTCTATCGGGAATTTCGTATGCCAGCAAGGCATTTTTATCTCCTCGTGGCATTTTTGTCCCCTTTGAAGATGCTGAAAAGGAATCTATAAATTTGTCTGTGCAAAGAGCATAATACAAATACTTTGGAAGGCACTCTCTGTTTGCTACACGAAGACAGATTACGTCATTGGAGCAACCACCCGAACGAGTTGAAAACCACAACTTCTTAAAATACGGGCGTATGTTTGAAAGAAGTATATCGTTTTTATCAAAACTTGTAACCTTTCCGTTTGGAATAGATGAGCAATTTTCTATTCCCCCGCAATTAGGAAGCATACACTCTGTAGAAATGTAAGTGTGTGTGGTTAGAATACTTGCATCAATTTTTGTATTGACAATACTTGCAACATTACTTATTTTCATAAAGGATACCTATGAGATTATCAGATTTTACGGAAATCAATCCGTATGAAAAACTACCTAAAGGAACTATCGCGAAAAAAATTTCAATGGAACAACTTGAACCATATAAAAAATTTGTTTCAGGTTACTCCTTAGAGGCTTACTCCGGCGGTGCGAAATTTCGCAACGGCGACACCATTATGGCACGAATTACGCCATGCCTTGAAAATGGCAAGACTGCATTCGTTTCAACTTTAGAAAAAAGCGAAGTCGGCTTTGGCTCTACAGAATATATAGTTTTTAGGGCGAAAGATGGAATTAGCCACCCGGACTTTGTTTATTATTTGGTGATCTCTTCCTTGGTAAGAGAACCTGCCATTAAATCAATGGTCGGGAGTTCTGGACGTCAACGAGTGCAACAAACTGTTATTGATGAGTTAGAAATTCCCAACTATTCACTTGCGGAACAACAACACATAGTTGATATTCTCGGAAGTATCGATGAAAAGATAGAATTTTTCGATAAGCAAATCTACTTATTAGAAAAACAAGGGCAACTGCTTTATCAAAATGTTTTTGAGTCATCAGAAGTTGAAACAGAAAAAGTCAATTTGTCTAAAATTGCAACTTTTCAGAATGGCTATTCTTATTCTGGAGAAGAACTGTGTGAAACAAGCATAGATTGTTTAGCGACAATAAAGAACTTTGACAGACAAGGAGGATTCAAAATCGAAGGGTTTAAACCTATAAAAGTTGTTGGGAAAATTAAACCTGAAATGTATGCCGAGATTGGTGATTTGTTGATCGCCCATACTGATTTGACACAAAATGCAGATATAATTGGCAACCCTGCATTGTTGTTAAACACATCAAAATATAAACACGTCGTTATTTCAATGGATCTTGTAAAAGTGAAATCTAACACTCTGTCTAACGAACTATTATATTACATTCTGAAGAGCGATAAATTCAAGGGACATGCCCTTGGTTATTGTTCGGGAACGACCGTTTTACATCTAAATAAAAAAGCCTTGCAAGAATATGTTTTTGATATGCCCATAGATAAAGTAGTTGTATCGCAACTTGATGAGAAACTCACTACAATCTTCAAGCGCATAAAAATAGCGCTAAAAGAAACAGAAGGATTAAAAAAACTAAAGCAATTATACTTACAAAAATTCTTCGGTTAAACGCCGAAGAATTTTGCTTTATATCTGCTTTGTAATTGATATTCTCGGAAGTATAGACGAAAAGATAGAAAATAATCGATTGATTCAACAAGGATTAATCGCGTATGGACTGAAAATATTTGAAAATAGAAGTTGTCAGAGTAAAACTGACCATTCTTTCGGGGAATTATTTTCTTTTATAAATGGTTTTTCTTTTAAGAGCACCGATTATAAAGAAACAGGCAAATATAAAGTAATAACAATAAAAAACATTACAGACAATGGTTTTAATAGTGATAATGCCGATAAAATAGATTATAGCGATTCTTTTGCAAAAAGCAGGCTGTCTATTGGAGACATTCTGCTCACTATGACTGGAGAGGTCGGTCGCGTTGGAATTGTCGATATTGACAATGCTTTATTAAATCAGCGAGTCTTAAAAGTCGTTGGTCAATCGTCATTTTTTACATATTTTGCTTTATTATCAAATAGTAATAATATAAAAACACTTGCTAAAGGAAGTGTTCAACAAAACTTAGGGCTAAAAGAACTATCCAAGTATTTGATTGCTTGTGACAACGTAGAATCTTATAAACAATATGATTGGATAATAACAAAGCTATTATCCATTTCAAAAGAGAATGAAAGCCTTAATTCATTAAAACAACTCTACTTAAAAAAGTTCTTCGGTTGACACCGAGGAACTTTTTAAGTTTATTACCACGTAACAATCTTATCAACGATCTCTTGTTGTTCGTTGGCAGTTTTTCTTAGGTATATGCGAGTGGTTTCAATGCTTTCGTGCCCCATTAAGTCGGCAAGAAAAGCTAAATCATTATATTTTTCAAGGAAATTCTTTGCAAAACGGTGTCTGAATGAGTGCGGATAAACAACTTTTGTGTCCATCCCGTATTCCGCTGCAAAGATTTTTAACTGATGGGCAACACCGCGTGTTGTAATCTTTTCACCGAAACGATTTAAGAATAAATAACCGCTCTCAAGATTGTTTCTGTCAAGCCATTTTAGAGTTTCTATTCGCAATGATTTAGGGATATAAATGCGACGAACTTTACCGCCTTTGCCGTAAATATCTATGTATCCCTTGTGGACGTGTTCAATTTTGATTTAAACCAATTCTGATATTCTTGCTCCCGTTGCCGCAAGGTACCGGACAATAAAATACCAGTTCAATCTTCCGTCTTTTTTCAATTTGTTCTTAAAGAATTTGTAATCGGCGTCGCTGATTACGTTCTCGAGATATGTTTTCTGTTGAACTTTAATCATTTTGAGCTTTAACTTGTCTAATTTGTTGAACTCAAGGTATTTGTTGATAGCCAAAATACGAAGATTCACCGTTTTAGGGGAATAGTTTTCAATCAAAAAGCCTTTGAATGAAAGAAGATTCTTCTTTGTAAACACATTCTCATACATTTTGAGATACTGTTTCAAAGAGTGACAGTAGGATACAATTGTGTTGTCTGCCAAATTTGTTTGCCGAAGTTGCTTTTCGTAATCGTTTAACATAAAGTTAAACCTCCTATTAAAATATTGCCGTTTGGGGCTAATAATATTTTAACGGAGGCCTGCTTTTATATCTGCTTGTTAGAGGGCCACTCAAAGAACTTTTTCAAATAAAGCCATTTTAGTTCCTGTAATTTTTTGTTTTCTTCTTGTAGTTGTATAATCCTTGTCCGTAAAGAGTGAAGAATATTGATCGTTTTTATATCTGTTGCAAACCCATAGTCGAACTTCAAAGACGATATATACTCTTTATTTGCATGCGGAATCGCCGAACCCGTGTTTCTTGATTTAATAATTTCTTTTAGCGATAACAAATACCAGTATAAATAGTCTTTTATGTTGTCAGAGCAGTCTATTTTCGCAATCGTAGAGGAAACAACGCCTGCTTGATGACTAAATACTGTTCCTGAACTTGCGCCGTCCATAACCATTAAAATATCAAAAGGTGTTGCCATTATCATATCGTCTGAGTATACACTTTCATATCTAAATGAAGTAATGGCATCTATACTTAAATAAGGGGCTGTGGTGCTTCCGTTTTCAATAGGTTTTTTGCCTTTTATGAATTTGATATATGGCTTTAATTCTGTATTGAGATTATTGCTTTTTGCGATAAAACATAAAGCCAAATCATTGATTTTTCTTATTTCTTGCTCATTATTCTCTATCTTTTCGTCTATACTTCCGAGAATATCAACCATAGGTTTATAGGCAACTTCTAATAGTTTTTTGTTATAAGTAGTTGTATGGTGGTATAATGGATTGAAAAATTTGGTTTTCTATGCTATAATATAAAGGCAAAATATATTTTTGGGGTTTTAGTATGAGCGAGATTAAATTCACAGAATCCAGTCTTGAAGTTGCCATAATAGAACAATTGACTGAATTGGGCTACGACTACGCCATTGATACTGATCAATGGAGTCTATCTCGTTCGCTTGATTCTTTTATAAATGAAGAATTATTGCTTGATAGACTTACTGCCATCAATCCGGGCGTTAAAACTGATATTTTGGAACAGGCAATCGCTATGCTCAAAAACATTGATAATCCGTCTTTGTTTGAACGTAATCATATTGTTCATAAGTGGTTGACAGACGGCATACAGGTTGAAGACTATCATAGCGACGTAAACCCGCTTATTCGTTTTATTGACTTTGACAACATAAAAAACAATGTGTTTCAAGTCGCAAATCAGTTAAAATTTAAGGAGAGCCGTAATCTTCGTATCCCTGACGTTATTCTTTTTGTCAACGGAATCCCCCTTGTCATATTTGAGTTAAAATCCATTGAATACAATGAGGACACCTTTATCGAAAGAGCTTATGAACAATTAGGACGTAACGGCGAGGCGGACGGCTATCGTTTTGATATACCTACACTTTTCAACTACAATGCATTTCTCGTTATCAGCGACGGGGCAAATAATAAGGTCGGAACGCTAACAAGCGATATTACGCGTTATAACGAATGGAAAAGCATTGATGGAGAAATCGGATACAAAAAGAATTACGCATATAAACTCGACGTTCTGCTTAACGGATTGCTTAAACCCGAACGCCTTTTAGACGTAATCAAAAACAACCTTTTCTTTATGAACAGCGATAAGGAAAAGCCTGTCAAAATTCTTTCGCAATATCATCAATACTTCGGTGTAAAAAAGGCGTATGATAGTATAAAACATTCGTTAAAACCACAGGGAGATGGTAAAGCGGGTATTGTTTGGCATACACAAGGTAGCGGCAAATCGTTTACTATGGTTATGCTTGCCCATAAACTCATTATCGACGTTGACATGAAAAACCCCACTATTGTGGTGCTGACCGACAGAAACGATTTGGACAATCAATTGTTCGGGACTTTTTCCAATGTCGCCGAGTTTTTACGGACGCGTCCCGTTCAAGTAGAATCGAGAGAAGATTTGCTTGAAAAAATAGGCTCGATAAAAGAAGGCGGTATTATATTTACCACTCTTCAAAAATTTGACAAAAACAATATTGTTCCGAACAAACGAACAAATATCGTTGTTATTTCCGACGAGGCACACCGTTCTCATTATGGCATTGATGAGCAAATTGTTTACAAAAAGAATCCCGACGGCACGTTTACGTCAATTTCCAAATACGGTTATGCAAAATATATAAGAGATGCTCTTCCTGAGGCAACCTATATCGGTTTTACGGGAACGCCTGTTGAATCGGGAGATCATTCAACTTCCGCAATATTCGGTAAAACTGTTGATACTTACGATATGACTCAATCGGTAGAAGATGGTTCTACTGTAAAGATTTTCTATGAAAGCAGGCTCGCTAAAGTTTGGCTTGATGACGGCAAGCTAAAAGAAATCGATAAATACTACGACGATCTCGCAAATCAGAACGTATCCGACGACGTTATCGAAGAATCTAAGTCAAAATGGTCTTCAATGGAAGTCATTATCGGTGATGACGACAGATTGCATTTGCTTGCAAGCGATATTCTAAAACATTACAACGAAAGAAAAGACGTTCTGAACGGCAAAGCAATGATTGTTTGTATGTCGAGAAAAATCGCCGCTAAATTGTATTATCAGATTATCGGACTTGCACCGGAACTTAAAGAACAAGTTGCGCTTGTCGTTACCGAGAGCAATAAAGATTCCGAAGAAGAACGCAAACTTTTCAAAGATAAAGCCTATCGCGAAAACGCAGCGAAAGAGTTTAAGCGTAAAGATGGAAGCATAAAAATTGCAATCGTCGTCGATATGTGGCTTACAGGCTTTGACGTTACCGACCTTGATGTAATGTATATAGACAAGCCTATGAAAGGTCATAATCTTATGCAGGCTATAGCCCGTGTAAACCGCGTAAACGTGGGAAAAGAAAGCGGATTGATTGTTGACTATATCGGCATTAAAAGGTCACTTGAAGAGGCGTTAAACACTTATACCGCAAGAGATAAAGAATTAAATCTCCGCGATATACAAGATACGGCGAAGTCTATTCTTGAAGAAAAGCTCTCAATTCTTGATGAAATGTTCTTCCAAGTAGATAAAAAAGGCTTTTTCGGTGGTTCAAATTCCGTTCGCCTTAAAGCTATTCAAAACGGTGCGGACTTTGTCCTTTCTACGGACGAGATCAAAAAAGCATACCTACAACTGACAAAGCAACTGAAAGACGCTTATGTTGTTGCAATAGGTATTCTTGACGAAGATTATAAAAGGAAAGTGCTATATTATTTAGCCGTTCGCCACTTTGTTCAAAAACTGCTTAGAGGCGATATCCCGCCGCAAATTTCACCAGTAGAAATAAATAAACACGTAGAAGAATTACTTGCCGATGCAATCAAAGGTGATGAAGTAGAAATACTGACAAAGGTGATGAAGTAGAAATACTGACAAAGGTTGAAGATACCGAGCAAAACCGTGATATTTGGGATTTATTGAGCGAAGAAAAAGTCGAAAAATTAAGACAATCTCAACCGCCGCACGTTTTCATTAAAATTATGGAACGACTTCTTAAAGAGGCGGTCAGAGAGTATCGCGGATATAACCTTGTCAAAGCGAAAGAATACAGCGAAAGACTTCGTAAACTTTTGGAAGCATACAATACACGAGAAGATGATCTCAAAACAGACATGACAATCGTCGGCTTAATTGCGTTCTCGCAGGAAATGGTTGAAGATGAAGCCTATGCCAAGAAAAACAACCTTACGGGGCGTGAACGTGCTTTCTATGACGCATTGGTGGCAAATAAGAGTGCCGTTGAACTGATGTCGGATGATATTTTGCGAGTTATGGCGATGGAACTTAAAGCAATCGTCGAAGAATACGCAACGGTTGATTGGTCAAAGAAAAAGGACACTCGCGCAAAAATGCGTATGCAGATTAAAAGGCTTTTGAAAAAATATAACTCCCCGCCTGATTATACTGAAGAAGCAATTTCTCGTGTCGTTGATCAAGCCGAATTTATGATGTAAGGAGGAAATAATGGAATTAGGTAGATTAGAAGAAATTGATGTTAGAAGAGTTTGGGCGCATGAGCAATACGATTTCTCAAGATGGCTTTCTTCCGAAGAAAATATTAAGTTACTCGGAGATACACTAAATCTCTCTTTAACCGATATTGAAACAGAAAAGTTTGTGGGTTCATATCGTTGCGATATAATCTGTAAAGATGAGTTGACCGGAAAAACAGTTTTAATTGAAAATCAATTAGAGCCGACAAATCACGATCATTTAGGGAAAATCATTACATACGCTTCGGGACTTGATGCGTCGGTCGTTGTTTGGATAGTCGCATCAGTAAGAGATGAACATGCAAGCGCAATCGAATGGTTAAATAAAAATACGACAGATGATTTATCGTTTTTTCTTGTAGAAGTACACGCATATAAAATCGGTAATTCTATGCCGGCTCCGATGTTTAAAATTATAGAACAGCCTAACGATTTCGCAAAACAAGCAAAGACCATGGCAAAAGCCCCTGAGATCAATGAATCGCAGGCAAAACGATTAGAGTTTTGGAATCAGTTTAACGATTATATTGATAAAATCGGTAAACCTATAAACAAACACAAAGCAACTACGGATCATTGGTATACGGTAGCTATCGGTTCTTCTCAATGTCATATATCTATCGACCTTGTTAATAGAGAACACAAAATTCGTGTTGGCATATGGATTCCTGACGATAAGATGCTTTATGATAAATTTTATGCTAATAAAGAATTGATTGAGCAAGTTGCGGGCATCCGTTTTACATGGGATCGCCTTGATAACAAAAAAGCATCTTTAGTTTGTACTTATATCAAGGGATTGGATTTTAATAATCAAGCAAACTATAACGAGCTAATGAAAGAAATTCTGGACAAAGTTTTGCTCTTAAAGCGAGTTTTCACTCCATATCTTTAATGAAAGATTGCTGGACGACAGATACTAAGAAATATATAATACAAGGACAACTCAAATGATAACTGATAAATTTGTTAAAGGATATGCGGTATTAAAGAGCGAATGGTTCAATAGGGATATCTTAGATGAATATATCCCTTTCGTTGCGACTATAATTATAGAAAACAACATAGATGAAGTCGACGAACTTTTTCTAACGAAAAAGCTTAATGAAAAATACAATGATATTTTTCAAGAAAACTTTGTTAGACAAATATTAAGTCAGGCTGTAAGAAAGGGAGTTATTATTAATAATAGGGGCAAATTTGTAGTTGATAAGACCAAACTAAAGCAATATGCAATAAAAATGGAAAGCTTTGATTTCGATTTTGAGTTGCTTA
>ERZ780207.2831-NODE-2831-length-11840-cov-5.326686_pt1 | contig 11840 bp, 12 predicted proteins | sample MGYA00510977_ERZ780207 | MGnify/ENA primary metagenome ERZ780207 (study PRJEB29588, sample SAMEA2151383) | human gut metagenome | biome: human gut; feature: human-associated habitat; material: faeces | place: Denmark | collected 2008/2010 ... | reverse complement strand
AGCGGACGGAGAGATTTTCCCGGGGCCAGTCCAGCTGATAATTTGCAAATTCCATCCGAGTTCCTCCCAAAATCCAAATATTTTCCCTGTGGAAAAGGTTTAGATAAGATTTTCAACCCAAAAGGTCACTTCAAGGATAACCGATAAAATCCGACGTGTCAACCACTGATTTGAAATGCTGCATCAAATTTTGCAGGGCGGATTTGGCACAATGCACAAGAATATAAAAAATGCTCTGGCAAAAACGAACAGGGAAAAGATTTGGATTTTTTACTGGGATCGTTTGCGGAAAAATTATCAAAAGGGAACGTAAAATTACTCCGCCGCCGCAAAATGCGCAAACATTTGGCCACGACAGAGGAAGAATTTTTTGTTAATATATTGTCAACAAAGCTCCCTGCCCGGGCAGCAAGAGAACTTTTCAGAAACAAAACATGAATGGAAAGGGAAACATTATGAATACTCAAATGATCATCTGTATGGTGATCTTTGCGGCAACGCTGGTCAGCTATATGCTGAACAAGATCCCCATGTGGCTCACTGCCATGATCTCTCTGGCAGCACTTTACTTTACCGGATGCATTGATGCAAGCGGTGCACTGGCCGGCTTCTCCAATGTCAACACCCTGCTGATGGCTACCATGAACAAGCCGAAGCTCCTGCTGCTCGATGAGCACACCGCTGCACTGGACCCCAAAACGGCTCTGAAGGTGCTCACCCTCTCGGCACGCATCGTGGAGGAGAACCATCTGACCACCATGATGATCACCCACAACATGAAGGATGCCATCAAATACGGCAACCGCCTCATCATGATGCACGAGGGTCACATCATCTACGACGTGGCAGGGGAGGAGAAGCAGAAGCTGCACGTCTCCGATCTGCTGGCCAAGTTCCAGATCGCCAGCGGCGGCGAGTTTGCAAATGACCGCATGATCTTGTCCAACTAAGCAAGAACAGAAGGACGTTCCGTCCGCTTACGGTTGGAGCGCCCTTTTTTATCCCGCGATTGCAATGCAAAAAAAACAGGCTCCCCGCCAAATGGCAGGGAGCCTGTTGCTGTATGCGGCTTACCGCTTGATATCGTAATTCATGTTCATCAGGTTGCGGATGGTGCTCACATCATCGGTGATGTTGGCATCGCCGTGGATGGTGTGTTTGATGGCGCTGCTGGCCACTGCAAAGTTGATCATATCCATGGCTTTGTAGTTGTGCAGCATGGCGTAGATCAGGCCGCTGGCAAAGGCGTCGCCGCCGCCCACGCGATCCAGAATGTTAAAGGTGTACAGTTTGCTCTCGAAGGTGTGACCCTCGTACCACATAAAGGCTTTCAGGCTGTTTTCACTGCCGCTGTGGGCGTAGCGCACATGGCGGGCAATGCACTTCAGGTTGGGGTAGCGCTCGATGAACCGCTGGAAGATCTCGTCCTGCTGCTCGTAGCTGGGCTGCAGGGGCACACCGTCCTTCCAGTCGCCCTTGCTGTGGTCGTTTTCATCCTTCCACAGGTGGTAGGGCTCAATGCCCAGCAGCACATCCACGTAGGGCAGGCACTCGGTACAGAAGTCCCGTGCTTCCTCCCAGGTCCACAGGGTGGAGCGGAAGTTGCCGTCAAAGCTCACGGTCAGGCCCTTCTTCTTGGCCACCTTCAGCATATCAAGGATCAGGCTGCGGCAGTTGGGTGCCAGCGCCGGGGTAATGCCGCTGAGGTGCAGCCAGTCGTAGCCCTCCAGCAGAGCGTCCAGATCCACCTGAGAAAAATCGTACTCGGTAATGGCACTGTGCTTGCGGTCGTAGATGACCTTGGATGCGCGGATGCCGTAGCCGGTCTCCAGATAATAAGTACCCAGACGGTTAGAAGGGGTCTCGTCCGGCTCGGTCAGGATCATGGGGGTGCAGTGCACATCGTTGGAGCGCAGCCAGCGCACAGCGCTCTTGCCCAGACTGTTGTTGGGTACTACGCTGAAAAAGGTGCTGTCCACGCCAAGGTTTGCCAGCGCCAGCGCAATGTTGGCCTCGCTGCCGCCGTAACTGGCCTCAAAGGCCGATGCCATGCGGATCTTTTCGTAGTTCGGCGGGGTCAGGCGCAGCATGATCTCACCACAGGTGATGAACTTCTGGCCATTGGGCTCGCTGCCAAGGATCGGATTGAAATGTTCCATAAAGCTCCTCCTGATGACATTGCGGAAACCCGCAACTATTAACACATCGTTGTATCCATTATAGTGCGTTCCCGGACAGAATGCAAGCGTTTGCACGCGCAAGCAAGAGAAAATAAGACCGAAAATTTGGTAAAGTTGCTGAAAAGGCTGCTCTGCCGCAGAATTACACTCCGGTCAGGTCAAAGCTGGGGGTGTATTCCTCCTTGGCGCTGCTCTTCTGCTGCATATAGCCCTGCACAAGCCCCTTGTCCATGGCGTAGTTCACCACCCGGCGGTATTCGTAGGTGGTGATGCGCCGCCCGATGCCGTGCTCTGCGGCCTTGTAGAAGGGGGTGTACTGGCTCATGACGCTGGGCAGAAAGCACCCGGGGTCGGCATCGTTCCACGCAGCCATCTGGTCCAGCACGGCAAAGCTGTCCTCCACATGACCCGGCAGCGCCAGATGCCGCAAAATGACCCCCTTTTGCAGGATGCCGTCTGCATCGAACACCGGATGCCCCGCCTGCGCCATCATGGCCTCGATGGCGGGCTTTGCCTCGGCAAAATAGTCCGGCGCGGCGGAAAGCTCTGCGGACAGGGCAGAGGACACATATTTTAGATCAGCCAGCCAGATGTCGATGTACCCGCGCCAAGCCTCGACGCTTTCCACGGTCTCGTAGCCGCCGGTGTTGCATACGATGGGCAGCCGCAGCCCCTTGGCACGGGCAATGTCCAGCGCGGCAATGATCCACGGCTGCCACTGCCCGGGGGTGACCAGATTGATGTTGTGCGCGCCCTGCGCCTGTAAATTCAAAAAGATCTCGGCCAAGTGCTCCACGGTGATCTCTTTGCCCAGCCCCTCGGCGCTGATGGGATAGTTCTGGCAGAAGCAGCACTTGAGGGTGCAGCCGGAAAAGAACACCGTGCCGCTGCCCCTTGTGCCGCTGATGCAGGGCTCCTCCCAGTGGTGCAGGGCAGCGCGGGCAGCTTTTAGCGTAGCGCCCGCCCCGCAGAAGCCGGTGCGCCCGGCGGCACGGTCAGCACCGCAGCGGCGAGGGCAGAGGGTACAGCGAGTGGGAACGGAAATGGTTTTCGGCATAATATCCAAAGTCCTTTGCTTAAAATTTTCGTATTCAGTATACCACTTTTGGTGCCATTCGTGCTATACTGAAATATAGAGAAACGATAATACAAAAAACGCAACATCTTTGCAGGGCAAGGAATGCGTTATGATGGAGGAGACCATGCGCACCGAAACCGATGAGATTCGCGATAATCTGAAGTACCTGACCCTGCTGGCCAGAGATTACCCTTCGCAGGCGGCAGCTGCCAGCGAGATCATCAGCACACAGGCGCTGCTCAAGCTGCCCAAAGGCACGGAGCATTTCATGAGCGACCTGCACGGCGAGAACGAGGCCTTTGTGCACATCCTGAACTCTGCCTCCGGTGTCATCCGGGAAAAGGTGGATGCCGTGCTGGGTGACACCATGCCGGAAGCAGCCCGTGCCGAGCTTGCCACCCTGATCTATTATCCCACCGAAAAGCTGCCTCAGCTTAAAGCGCGCTGCACTACCGAGGATGCACTGGAGCAGTGGTATACCCAGACCCTTCTCCAGCTGATCGATATCTGCCGTCTGGTGTCCTCCAAGCACACCCGCGACCATGTGCGCGGCTGTCTGCCCTCCAGCTGCGGCTATATTCTGGACGAGCTGCTCCATGCCCACTTTGAGGATCACGATAAAGACCTGTACTACGGCCAGATCGTGGGCAGCATCATCGAGAATGGCCGCGCCGACCGCTTTATCGTGCGGCTGTGCGAGCTCATCAAGCATCTGGCGGTGGATAAACTGCATATCGTGGGCGACCTGTTTGACCGCGGCCCCCGCCCGGACATTATTCTGGATCTGTTGATGCGTCATCACAATGTAGATATCCAGTGGGGCAACCATGACGTGGTATGGATGGGCGCTGCCGCCGGCAGTCCCATCTGCATCTGTACGGTACTTAAAACTACGCTTGCCTACCACAACCACGGGATGCTGGAGGACTGCTACGGCATCAACCTGCGGCACTTGCAGCGCATGGCGGAGCAGTTCTATGGCGAGGACGACCTTTCCATCTGGATGCCCCACACGGATGCCGCCCGCGGCCCCTATACGGAGGGAATGCTCCACCGCTGCGCCGTGATGCACAAGGCCATCTCCATCCTTATGTTCAAGCTGGAGTGTCAGGTCATCGACCGCAACCCGGATTTCCAGATGCAGGGGCGGGATTATCTGCGCCGCATCGACTGGGACGCCCACACCGTGCAGGTAGGGGAGAAAAGCTATCCTTTGCGGGACACCTCCTTCCCCACAGTAGACCCAGCAGACCCCGCAAAGCTGAACCCGGACGAGCAGCTGGTGCTGCGCAAGCTGGTGCAGTCTTTCCGGCAGAGCGAAAGGTTACAGCAGCATATTGAATTTTTGTACGCCAAGGGCAGCGTGTACCACATTGAAAACGGAAACCTGCTCTACCACGGCGCTGTACCCATGAACACGAAGGGCGGCTTTGCGGTGGAGCATTTCGAGGGACGCTGCTATTCCGGCCGTGCCCTGATGGATTACTGCGACGCCCGCGCCCGCCGTGGCTACTACGGGGCAGAGGGCAGCGCCGCCCGCCAGAGCGGACAGGATTTTCTGTGGTATCTGTGGTGCGGCAAGCTTTCACCCCTGTTTGGCCGCAGCGCCATGACTACCTTCGAGCGGCTGTATATCGCAGACCCCGCCACCCATGCGGAGGTCAAGGACCCCTATTATAGCTGGTACAACGACGAAGCCGCCTGCCGCCGCATTCTGGCAGAGTTCGGATTGCCGGGCACGAGTCATATCGTCAACGGCCATGTGCCGGTGCAGGAGAAAAACGGCGAAAGTCCCATCAAGGGAGGGGGACGGCTGGTGGTCATCGACGGCGGGTTCTGCCGCGCCTACCACGAAAAGACCGGCATTGCCGGGTATACGCTGGTGTATTCCAGCCGCACCATGTCCCTGCGCACCCATCAGCCTTTTGAAAGCGCAGAGAAGGCAGTGCGGGAGAACTTGGATATCCTGTCCCAGAAGAACATTCTGGAAACCGAAAATCATCGCATCCTCGTGGAAGATACGGACGAGGGCGAGGTGCTGCGGGAGCGCGTGCACGACCTGAAGCAATTGGTAACGGCCTATCAGCTAGGCTGGATCCCGGAGGCACGGTGCGAGGATCACGTTTGGTGATATCGCCAAAGGGTGAAATTTGGGTCGGCATTCGTCAAAATTGATGAAAAATTCAATAAATTATTGGAATATTCGCGTGTAATCTGGGCAAAACAGAAAATAATGAAACAGATACAAATCGGGCTTTGCTTTTTTGTGGAAGTAGTGTATAATAGGATAGTTATAAATCTGCCCCGGTGTTGGTAAATCTGTACACCCCGGCGGTACAAGTAACGAGATGGAATGCTTTCAGTAGCCTTAACAGGCCTGTGGCACAGGCCTTTGACAAGGAGATCATAAAAGTGGAGAAATTTGTTATTACCGGCGGTAAGCCTCTGCACGGAGAAGTTACTATTTCCGGCGCAAAAAATGCGGCTGTGGGCATTCTGCCTGCCACCATTCTGGCAGCGGATGTCTGCGTGATCGAAAATCTGCCCGATATCAGCGATGTGTCGGTCAGCCTCAAGATCCTGAGCACCCTTGGTGCACAGGTGAAGATGCTCAACCGCAACACCTACGAGATCGATACGCGGCATCTGGTCACTACCAATGTGCCGGACGATCTGTCCCGCCAGATGCGCGCCAGCTACTACTTCCTTGGCGCACTGCTCTCCCGCTTCGGCAAGGCACAGGTGGCCATGCCCGGCGGCTGCAATCTGGGCCCCCGCCCCATCGACCAGCACCTGAAGGTGTTCAGTGCACTGGGCGCAGAGGACAGCGTGGATTACGGCATGATCACCGTGCGCACCAAGCAGGAGCTGACCGGTGCCCATATCTTCTTTGATAAGGTCAGCGTGGGCGCTACCATGAACGGTATGCTCTCTGCGGTCATGGCCAAGGGGCAGACCATTCTGGAAAACTGCGCCAAGGAGCCCCATGTGGTGGATCTGGCAAACTTTTTGAATATGTGTGGCGCAGACGTGCGCGGTGCCGGTACCGATGTTATCAAGGTGCGCGGTGTGGAAAAGATGCACGGCTGCACTTACAGCATCATCCCGGATCAGATCGAGGCCGGCAGCTACATGGTAGCTGCCGCGGCCACCGGCGGCGATGTGCTCATCAAGAATGTTACCCCCAAGCACCTGGAGCCCATCACGGCCAAGCTGCGCCGTGCAGGGGTCACTGTGGAAGAATTTGATGATGCTGTGCGGGTATCCCGTACCGGCGATATTCTGCCGCTGAAGATCAACACCATGCCGCACCCCGGCTTCCCCACCGATATGCAGCCCCTGATGGGTGTGCTGCTGAGCGTGGCCAAGGGCACCAGCACCATCACCGAGAGCGTGTGGGACAACCGCTTCCGCTATGTGGACGAGCTGCGCAAGATGGGTGCCAGCGTACAGGTGGACGGTCAGGTGGCTGTGTTTGAGGGCGTAGAAAAGCTCAGCCCCGCACCGCTGCGTGCCTCCGACCTGCGTGCCGGTGCCGCCATGGTGGTGGCTGCCCTGATGGCCGATGGCACCAGCGAGATCGAGGAGATCGGCCATATCGAGCGCGGCTACGAGAATATCGTGGAAAAGCTGCGCGGTCTGGGCGCTGATATCAGCAAGGTGGAGCGGATGCCCGCTGCGCTGGAACAGGCCCTGTAACACAAACAACAAAACAAACAGCCTGCCGTAAGTTCTGTGCGGCGGGCTGTTTTCAGGTGGTAACATAAGAGGTTTTCATGGCAGAGTTCATTTCATTGTATTCCGGCTCCTCCGGCAACAGCAGCGTGGTGCGCTGCGGTGCGCAGTACCTCATCGTGGATATGGGCAAGGGCGTACGCACCACCACGGCAGCGCTCAAATCGCTGGGGCTTGCCGTCAGCGATTGCGCGGGCATCCTTGTCACCCACGAGCACAGCGACCACGTCAAGGGGCTTTCCACCTTCCTGAAAAAGAACCCGCTGCCGGTGTACGGTGCAGCGGCTACGCTGGATTTTCTGGATGCCAACGATATCGTGCCCGCCAACTGTGAGCTGAACACGCTGGAGGGCAGGGAAGAGGACATCGGCTGCTTCGGGGTACAGTCCTTCCCCACCAGCCACGATGTACCCTGCGTAGGCTACCGCATTCATACCCCGGACGATAAGACCATGACCATCGCCACCGACCTTGGCACCCTGACCCCGCCGGTGCACGAGGCGCTTTCCGGCTGCGACCTTGTGGCGCTGGAAAGCAACTACGACCTGCACATGCTGCGCAGCGGACCCTACCCCTACTATCTGCGCGCCCGCATCGAGAGCGTGCGGGGACACCTTTCCAACGACGAGTGCTCCGCAAAGCTTCTGGAGCTCATCCAGAGCGGCTGTAAAAAGTTCGCCCTGTGCCATCTCTCGCAGGAGAATAACACGCCCAGCCTTGCCTTGCAGACCGTGTTCACCACCTTGGGTGCAGCCGGTGTCGTGCCGGAAAAAGACTGCATCGTGCAGGCACAGCGCCGCAACGAGGTAAGCCCTGCACTGGAGTTCTGATTTATCAAACAATAAAGCCATCTGCAACAGCTGATTCAAAGGGTTTCGCCCCTGGTCATGCTGCGGCAGATGGCTTTTTATTTACGAGGTGCTGCGCATTTGTTTTGCAATTGTTTCTCTCGAAAGATGGACGGCTCCGGCAGAAATGAAACGACTTATTCGGCGGCTTTCTGTACCCGGATATCACTGCCTAAAAACTGGATCTGCACAAAGGCCGCAAGGCGGCTGGAGATCTTCTCTGTATACAACTTTTCCAGCAGCGCACCGTCCGTGATATTGGTGGTGACGATGGTAGGCAGCTTTGCGCCCAAGCGGTTATTCAGCAGGCTGTACAGATTCGTCAGGAAGAAGCTGGAATTGAACTCGGTGCCCAGATCATCCAAAATCAGCAGGTCAGCGTTGCAGGCAGTCTGGAACAAGGTCTCCTCCTCGCCGCCGGGGTCGGTGCCGAAATGTAGCGCTTCCAGCTTGCCGAAAAAGTCCGGGCAGGAGACATAGATCACGTCGTAGTTCTGCCGCAGCACCTCACCGGCAATGGCAAGGGCGGCATGGGTCTTGCCCAGCCCTGCGTTGCCCACCAGCAGCAGGCTTTCGCGGGTGGCAGGGGAGAAGTCCGCGGCGTAATCCCGCAGGTCGGCCAAAACTCCGGCCATGTAGCTGCGCACGCTCTCGCCCAGTGTCTTGTCCACCGTGTTGGGGTAGTAGTCTAGTTGCATGGTGTCAAAGCTGGAGATGGACAGGCTGGACAGCTCCTCAATCTCCTTCCGGCGCAGCTGCTGCATTACCCGGCGCACACAATCGCAGGTGCGGCCGTCCACCGCGCCGGTGTCCTCACACCGCTTGCAGGTAAACTTTGGCTCCAGTGCATCCGCAGGGCGTCCGCTTGCGGCCAACAGGGCAGTCAGCTTCTGCTTTGCCGCCGCAAGGGCAGCGGCAGCCTCGGTGCGGTCCTTGCCGGAGGCTCCGGCAATGGCGCAGCGGATGCCCCGCACACGCACTTCCTCCTCGGCGTGGCGCAGCCCGGGGATGGCAGCTTCGGCCTCGGCCTGTGCATCCTGCGCTAAGGCGCGGGCGGTCTGACGCCGCATGGCTACGGTGCGCAGTGCCTGCTGATACAATTCGTTTTTGGTACGCATAAAGGCTCCTTACTCCGGCTTCTTGATAAGAGAACGGCGGCGGGTGGCGTTTTTCAGGATATCGTTTCCGCTGGGTGCAGCGCGGTCCACCCGGATATTTCGGCTTGCTCCGGCTGCAGCCACTGGGCCACGCACATCGTGGATGCTGCGCAGACCCTTGGCGTTCCATGTTTTCAGAATGCTGTTCCAGTACCACAGATCCCGCTTGGGGCCGGCCTGTACGGCGGCTTCCTGCACCATGGCGTCGTCGTAGCCGTACACCTCGTACCAGCGCGCAATGGCCTTGCGCCCGCCCAGCGTCAGCTCCTCGGGGGTGATCTGCAGCAGGCTGCTGACGTATTCCTCGCGGCTCTGGCGCAGCGCCAGCAGCTTTAAGTGGGCATCGGCCTGCTCGCCGGTCTCCACGCCCTCAGCGCGCCAGACCTTCAGCTCGTGGGTCACGGCAGCCATGGTGCGCTTGCCCCGGCTGGCCACATAGGCTACGCAGAGCATCACAGTCTCAGGCGCAAAGCCCTCCTGCACATACAGGTTCACCAGCTTTTCCATCTCGGCATGGGTCAGCGGACGGGCAAAGCTGGTCTGCCCGCAGTCGATCAGGCTGGAGATCATGGGGTCGGTGCGGCTGGCGGCGGCGATCTCCGCCCAGCGCATGGGGGCGGGAGCGCTGGGCTCTGCGCCCGGCGCGGCGTTTTCTTCGTAGCGCTCCAAAAGCCCCGCACCTGCCCAGAACGCCAGCGCGCTCTCCGCGCTGATGCGGCTGCGCAGCTTGAGGTCGGCGCAGAGCTTGTCCGGGTCGGTCACGCCGGTGGCCAGCACATACAGCGCCACCCGCACATTGTATTCTTCGGCAATGCCCAGCTTGGAGAACACCAGCTGCGGCACGGCGATGGTATCGCCCTTCAGTTCCTTCAAACGGTAGATCATGGTTTCCTCGTTCAGTTTATTCGTTGGCAGTATCCGGCTCGGCAGGCGGCTCCCAGGGGTCGCAGTCCATCATGTCCGGGCAGTTGCTCCAGCGCTCCGGCTCGGCATCGTAGGCGTCTTTCAGATACTGCGCAGCGGCGGCACGCCCTTCGTCCGTAAGCGGAAATACCTCCCGGCGGCGCAGGGCGGGGTCGGTTTTGTCGATCGTCCAGGGCGCGGGCCAGTAGTCCACTGTGAGAATTTTCTCCTCTTTGGTGGCATCCGCGCCGCCGTCCGGGTCCGGCACGGTGCGCTTGCCCGGGGTAAGCCGGTAGCGCAGCCCGGCTTCGTTGCCGCTGTAATCATTCTTGCACAAAAAGTAGTGCAGCAGGGGAACAAAGATCATGGTGCAGCTCGTCCTTTCCGGCAAAAGGCACGGCCTTTTGCGCAATCAATTCTATTATAAAGCCGCCGGGCTAAAATGCAATAACTTTTTGTGAAACGCCCCGCAAAAGCTGCCCCGCTTACAGGAAATCCGGCCTTGACAGCACCGTAGAAATATGGTAAAATATTGCCTGTTGCAGCAGATGTGCAATGTGCTACTGTGGCTCAGCTGGTAGAGCAGCTCACTCGTAATGAGCAGGTCGCCTGTTCGAATCAGGTCAGTAGCTCCAAAAATCCCGCGAAACTACGTTTAAAACGTAAGATTTTGCGGGATTTTTTCTTTTCAAAAAATTGAGGTTTCAGAAAAACCGCAACATAAACCGCAACATGGCACAGCGCACGACAACACATGACACACAATAAGACACGACAAAATGCGCAATTATGATAATTTATACAGGTGCTTTGTACAACAAAAAAGAGCCGCAGCTCCTTGCAACGGGAACTGCGGCTCTTGTCATGTAAAGATCACTTGCCCTGCGCCTTCAGGCGGTCAAAGGTCTTGTCTGCTTCCAGCGCGGCGGGCGTGAAAGAGTTATTCTTCCACCACGCCACAAGGGCGGTGACAGTGGTAATGCCCGCCGTCACCAGCTGTTCCACGGTGGCGCTCTCGATGGGCAGCACGGGCTTGCCCAGCGCGCTGAGCATCTGATTGGCCAGAGCCAGCAGCAGGCAAGCAGTGCGGGCGATAGTGCCTGCAGAGATAGTGGGTGCGTTGTAAGTATGTGCCTTCATAGTTAGATCCTTTCTCTTTCGTGCTCGTGATCTTCTAAGTCAGATATCCGGTGGTTGGCCACCTTCATCTGTTCTTCCAAAATGGGAACGCGGCGGGCAAAGTTGTTGTGCTCCCGCACCTCGCGGGTCAGCTCTTCCAGCTTGGTGTCAGTCACCGCCTGACTCTTGCCGTTTGCAATCAGCACGCCGATCAGGGTCACTGCTCCGGCGATGATCGCGGACAGGATGCTCTCCATCGGTCACTTCCTCCTCGCCCTTTTTACTGCTGCTTGACGCAGCGGTTGGTCAGCTTGCCGTACACGTCCTCGTATAGCTCCTGCTTATCGCCGTTGTAGGTGTACTCGGCATAGATGCCGTCTCCGCTCACGGTGGTAGACAGCAGCGCCTTGTAGTTCTGGAGTGTCTTGCAAGCCCAGACCACAAAGACGTTTTCGAGTGTGATCTTGGTCTCGCGGTGCGCATTGTACCACTCAACCAGTGCGTTCTTGCACACGCTTTCGTATTCTGCCATTCCGGTAATAATCATAGTATGTATCCCCTTTCATAACGTCCATCTGCTCTTATTCTGCCGGGTATCCACGTGCACCCAGCCGGTGGCTCTGCCCGCCTTGACGGGGTAGCGGCCTACGCCGCCCCAGTCCGGCATTAGGCTTTCGGCATAGGCAGCTATGTCCTCCACGCTCACGCCCTGCACCCGGATGTCTGCCGCCCTGCCCAGCAGGTGCTGGCTGCTCTTGGAGCCGCCTACCTCGGCGTTGTGTTCGGGGGTGCGGTAGCCGCTGGGGATCGTCACCGCCTT
>ERZ780207.2822-NODE-2822-length-11868-cov-3.526031_pt1 | contig 11868 bp, 4 predicted proteins | sample MGYA00510977_ERZ780207 | MGnify/ENA primary metagenome ERZ780207 (study PRJEB29588, sample SAMEA2151383) | human gut metagenome | biome: human gut; feature: human-associated habitat; material: faeces | place: Denmark | collected 2008/2010 ... | reverse complement strand
ATAGAAGCCATTCACATTGCCACCACCTGAGATAGCCTCGTTGATGAGATCCCAAGCCTTCACCTTGCCTTCAGTGGCCTGCATCATGCCACTTATCCATTTGTTCATCGCCAAGGTAAGAATATCTGATTTCTCCTTAGGAGTCAAAGGAATGGTATTTGAAGACTTCGTGTAGTAAACTTCAAAATCATCAATATAGAGGGTACCCGCATATTTACCGATATTCAGCAGCAGGCGCAAGGCATTGTCACCATTACATGTGGTAGTCACATCAACTTCCTTCCAATCAGTTGTAACCTTGATGGTAGGGAAGTCACCACAGCCTTTGTATCCGTCAGGATTCTGGAATCCAGCACCAAATTCACCAGCTACAGAACCCTTGATTTTCATCTTCAAGTGATAGGTTTTATCTTTCTCGAAAGTGAAACCTTTTTTATCATAGCAAACTTGTGCATCCCAGGGGTTTGCCTTGACTGCGTTGTTACCAACCTCACAAACACCATTTACAATCTTTGGCGTATTATCCATACCCCATCCACCAAGGTTCTGACCATCATCAAAGGTAAGATGCGCAACACTTACAGGGATTTCAACCACTTGACTTTCGGCCACTTCTTGAATTTTTGAAGTTACCTCATGATAGGAATAAGGTTTATTACAAGGAACTTCGTTCTCTTTTAAGTCACCATTTACGATCAAATTATTGGTAGAACCTTCTTCACAAAGACTTAAAGACTTGATGTCCAGATCACCGGCCAGATTACCTACTGCAAAAACAAAGTTCTCATAATTGGCTGCCGGAGTAAATTCAACAGTATATTCATGCCATTTAGTACCTACTGAAATCGAGCCTAAACCTGCATCACCTGGAGCTCCCCATAGAATTAATTCAAAAGGAGCAGTAGCTTTTGCATTCATTTTAAAGACATACTTTTTCCCTTGAGATAACTGAGCAGGGAAATATAATTGAGCAGACCAATGACCATCAGCCTTTTTATTATTAATGACCAAGCAACGTGTGACATTAGAAGAAGGAGGCAACTCCTTATCCTTTATCAGCCCATTCAAATACTTGCTAGGCTGCTGAGCATGCCAGGCAAGCGCATGACCATAAACTGTTAACCCTGCATCTTCTGCTGCATGTACAAAGGAAGATACCTTACTGAAATCCATCACACCCTCGTCGTTGACACAGGAAGCCATCTTCATGGCATTGCCTGCAACAATCTCATCAAAGTTATGGGCTGCAAGACGGAAGAGAGGACCCTGCTGGTTGAACTCGTCCACGCCAAGTGCAGCACTTACCTTAAAGCCAGGATGAGCATTACGATCCAGATACTCCTTCAATGGCGCATAGTCGTTGAGATACTCATACTGAGCGATGGTCTGAGGCTTCTCTACATCATATTTCCAGTCATCCCAGTCTGCACAGCTGCCCAAAACAAATGGGCAGACCAGTGCAGATATAATATATTTATTTACATTCATACTACTAAATTCATTTTCATTAGTTTGTTACGAAATTACTTCCATGACTCACGCTTGTTGCCACGACTCATCATAGACATCACATAGTCGGCAGAGATGTTCCATGTTTTCTCGTGCTCTACATCACCAGCATTGGTCACTACAGTAGCATTAAACTGAATCTTCAGACAATCAGCCATGCGGTTCTTGTCGCTGAAATCCTGAATGCCACGAGGAGCAAAAGTACCAGTACCGATCTCCTTGCCATCCTGAAGAACCTTACAGTTTTCACCATTGAATGCCAGAGTAATGGTCAACTCCTTCGATGCATCAATCTGACTCCAGCTATCCGTTGTATCATCATGCTTCCACTCCTTTACAGGATAAGAGCAAGTGATGGAAGATGTGTTGAAATCTACAGTTGAAACCACATCCAAGTCATCCTCATTCTTGTGAGTGATGGTCTTCAAATCCTGGATATTGGTAGTTCCTGTCTTGCAATACATACCTGAGTACTGATTCTTGTACTTCACACAGATCATCTGATAGTTCTTCTTTTCAAGGATAGAATCACCAGTGAGGGAAGAAACAAGTCTTACTGGCAATACATAGTGAGTAGTAGCAGCCTTCGGATCGTTGAAGAAGGCATCAGTAAGATGCACTGTTGTACCACCAATGATTTTTCCCTTAGGGATAGTCAGGGTGTTAGGATCCTCCAGAGTATAGTAGGATGAAGGGAGCACCTCCATACCACTACCTTCCTCGAGAAGAGATGGATCTATCTGATAGCTGATCTTGCAATCCTTGGTATTCTTGTAGCCACCACCCCAAGTTGCCTGCAGCTTGAACTGATGAGCATTGTCGTCGGTATTTACCGCATCATCGTCATTGCCGAGGGTGATAACGCGGATAGGTGCCTGCATAGCGAAATATACAGATATCTTACCGTTGTTGCCACCATTGGCTGTTCCTCCCTGAAGACTATCTTCCCAATCTCCGTTTGAACAAGAGGTAGAAAGACCAGCTACCAAGGCAAGTCCCATGATTGCAGTTCCTATTTTTCTGAATGTTTTATTCATTTTCTTCATTTTTTCTTGTTATTACCAAATGTTGTTCTTTTTACCATCCAGCGTTCTGAACGAGTGATGGGAAATTAAGAATCTGGTCGTATGGTATAGGACCATAGAAGGCATCCTTCTTGAAATTACGTGTTTCCACTGAGATTGGAGTATATTTCTTGCCTGCCTCTTCGTTGGTGATGCTCATACCCTTTGCCTCCTCTGTGAGGTTTGCCTTCCAGCGACGCAGATCCCAGAAGCGGAAGCCTTCGAAGCAAAGCTCTATGCGGCGCTCGTTTCTAATCAACTCACGCATCTTTTCCTTGCTCTGTGCGCACTCTTCCAGGTATGGATCTTCACCAGACTCTCCCAAGCCTGCACGCTCACGGATTGCCTTGATGACATCGTAGGCTGAGTAATCTGTGCCACCCTTAGGACCATAAGCCTCATTGGCTGCCTCGGCATAATCCAGATAAAGCTCTGTGTAACGGATGCGGGCTGTATAATGATAAGCCTTGCCGTTAACCGTAGGATCCAGGTTGATGTCCTGACGGAGGAGCTTCTTCATATAGTAACCTGTGCGGGTTGACTTGGAAACGTCCTTGTTGAGACCATCGAGATTGTCTGCGTTGTCTGCCTGTGTATTGATGACAGCATTTCCTGAACCGGCAGTCTGTCCATTATAGATAATGTACTTAGCCAGACGTGGGTCACGGTTTGCGTATGGATTAGCTGGGTCATATTCACTATTGGCATCTGTAATAGGATAACCGTTGGCTGCAGGGAATGCATCTACAAGATTCTGGGTTGGATTGATACGACCCTGACCATAGATTGATGGTGGATAGTACTTGGTCTCCAAATCATTGTTCTCGCTCTTCTCTGTACGCCAGAGTACTTCCTTAGGACATTCTGCCGCTGTAAGATTCTTCATGTTTGGGTCTGCATACCACTCCAAACCATTTGTATCAATGCCTGAGATGCCACCATTGAGGTCGAGCACTGCCTTGGCATATTGGGCTGCCTGCTCGTAGGTTACGCCGCTGCCACTGGCAAAAGCTGGAGATGCAGCCATCAATGTAGCCTGTGCAAGAACGGCACGGGCGATACGACCACTTAAGCGTCCGGCGAAGTTGGCACCAAGTACACGATTGTAAGTAGCCTTTGTAACTGTATAGGATTTGCCAAGGCAACTAACGGTCATTGTCTCGTTATCCGTATCCTTGTAGTCAACAGGGAGTACGCGTACAGCCTCTTCTGCATCCGCAATAAGCTGCTTCATGCAGTCGGCATAAGAAGCACGCACCTCCAAGGAATTGAAATCTGAACTTACATTCGTTGGCTCAAGATCGTTAGGAACACCGAGGAGTTTTCCATTGGCATCCAAACCACCATGGGCACGGAGCAGATAGTACATGAAGAGTGCTCTCAAACCCTTTGCCTCGCCGATATAACGCTGCTCATACATGGCACGCACAGCCTCATCGCTGTTCCAGTTTACCTTATCCACATTGGCAAGGAAGAGGTTGATATACTGGATGGCTGCACGACAGTCGCGCCAGGTTTCCACCGGATTATTGCTTGAAGTCCAGCTATCTACGCCAGTCATCTTACGATAAGCGTCGGTAGCGTCGTTACTCACGGCATCGTCTGTTGCGACATCGTTGAACGAGTATTCGCGGTTTGGCAGACGGGTATAGGCGTTGCCAAGCACACCATCAGCATAGTCAGGATGGTCGTACATATACTCGAAACCCAGATGGTTTTCGATGGCAGGCTCGAACATATCGTCGCAGCTTGTCAGTCCTATCGAAAGAGCCAGTCCGAGCACCACTCCACCAATTTTATATTTTGATAGTAAGTTGTTCATCACTTTTGTCATTTTCGTTATCTTAATTTTCTATATTAGAACTCAACCTTTGCACCGATGGTGAAACTGCGGGTTTGAGGAGCAGAATCTACATTGCGTTCCATCTGCTTGCGCTCACCGGCTATCGTCAGGAGGCTGCTGCCATTAACATATACCTGCAAGCCCTTCACCAAACTGTTGTCTCCGAAGAGTGTCTTGTTGAAATCGTAGGTAAGCTGCACGCGGCTCAAGTCGATGCGGTCGGTTGAATACATCCAGTAGTCGGAAGCATTGAAGTTGTTGTCACCACTCTGTGTTGTCAGACGAGGATAGGTGATAGACTCTCCGTTCTTGAATTTACTCTCTGTCCAGGCACCGAGTACCACATCACTGTACTTACGCTCACCGTAAACCCAGTTGTAGGTATCGTCCTTGATGGCATTGCCACCAAACTGACCTGTCAACATGGCGAAGAGAGTGAAGTTCTTGTACTTCAAGGTAAGATTCATACCACCGGTGAACTTGGCGCTCCAGCGACCGATAACCACGCGGTCCTTGCTGTCGATGACACCATCACCATTCTGGTCCTTGTATCTCAAATCACCTGGCTTCAAAGTACCGAAAGAACTCTTGACCTTATCATTGTCAATTTCTTCCTGACTGTTGTAGTAGCCTAAGCACTCATATCCCCAAAGGGCATCAATGAGCTTGCCTTCTGTACGCATGTAGTCATACTCAACATTCTCTGCAACCTTCAGGTTCTTTGAACTGTTGGTCTGTCCGAATGCCTGGATGCCATATTCGAAGTCTCCCACCTTGTCGTTGTAACCGAGAGAGAAGTCAACACCTGTGCGGCGGTTCTTGCCGTAGTTGATGTATGGCACGAATGTAGATACAGGCCAGTAGGTATGCATGTAGCTTGGATAGATGTATTCTGGCTGAGCAAGCAAACCATCAGTCACCGTGTTGTAGTAGTTCACGGCAAAGCTGAGTCGGTTGCCGAACAAGGCACCATTCAAACCTACATTGAATTCCTTGCGCTTGATGAAGCCCAGCTTGTCGTTGCCACCACGCTGAGAGTCGGAAGTCTGGATGCTGTTGTTGGCGTCAGACCATCCCCACCATGTACCGGTAGCCGTGAAGATATTCTTATACATGAAGTACTCAGAAATATCAAGATCCTGGTTCAAGACGGTATAACCTGCGGTAAGACGGAGGTCATTAAGCCAGTTTACATCCTTCAGGAAATTCTCTTCAGAGAGTCTCCAGCCGAGAGTTGCCGATGGAGAAATGGCATTGCGGTTGCCTTCAGGAAGCTTGGCCGAGTGTACCACATTGGCTGCCAAGTCGGCATAGTACTTATGTGCATAGTTGTATGACACGAGAAGTCCCAGGTTGGCATTGCTTACCTTGTGATACTCACCGCTGATAGTCTGCTGATAACCATTGGCGAGCAAGGTGGCATTGACATTGTGATTGCCGAAGGAGTTAACGTAGTCAAACTGTCCGGTCCAGGCAAGCGTCTGGCGCTCTGCTGAGTTGCTGGAGTTCAGCGTTCCCGTATGCTTATCCTCACCATACTGTGTGACGGAACCGATAATCTGCTTGCCGTCAAACTGTGTCCAGTTGACACCGAAGGTTGCATAACTGTCGTTCAAGGATGTTGTGTATGACGTAGAATAGTCAACCGCAAACATGGTCTTGAAGCTCAATCCCTTCAGCACAGAAGACAGGTCAAACTTGACACCTGTATCAAACTGCATCTGGCGGGATGTCCAGGTGTTGTAGCCTGCAGCATACATATCTGCAAAGGCATTGGTCTGGTCTTCCTGTGTAGCACCCAGGAAATACTGTCCGGCTGGCAATCCCACAGGATTGGTGATGATATTTCTTGAGTTATTGATGAGAGCCAGAGAATCCATCGGGTCAAGATAAGACAGCGGGATGAATGGAGCCACACGGTTAGGGCGCAATGTAGAAGCTGCCTTCCAGAATTCGCTGTTTGAACCATGCTGGTTATAATAGGTAGCGTTGGCATTCACCCAACCAGAAGCCCAGTCAGCAAGCTGGAGGTCGATGTTACCACGTACGTTCAGGCGGTCGGTATAGTTGTTCTTTCCTTCACCGAAATTGAAGAAATCGCCCTCGCGGTAGTAGCTTACGTTGGTATAGAACTGTGCAAACTTACCACCACCTTCGAACTCAGCCGTCACATCGTAGCGAGACTTGGTCTTCTTGAGATAATCAGAATTATAGAACTGCTGGTTTGGATAACGGTAAGGATTGGTACCTGCAGCCGTGTTATAGATGTCTTCAGCTGAATATTTAGCAGAAAGACCATCGTTGGCAAGTGCCTGATTGTAAAGCGTCATATACTGCGCACCATCGAGGTAGGTAGGATAAGACTTCGCTACACTCATCTGATAGTTGGCACGGGCTGTAATCTTCAGCGGTTCAATCTTACCACGCTTTGTTGTGATGAGGATAACACCCTTTGCAGCACGGCTACCGTAGAGAACAACGGCAGAAGCACCCTTGAGGAAGGTAATGTCTTCAATCTCCGTTGGCAAAACATTGTTTGCATCACGTGGCACACCGTCAATCAGCACGAGTGCATCACCCTGATTCCATAGCGACCCGTTATAACCTGCAGCCAAAGCCTGCATATTGTCGAGGCTATAGGTATTGTAGTTCTTCTCCAGCAGATTCTTCACCTTGACCGTGCTGACAGGAGTGATTACATCACGGGCATCCGCCTTGCGGAATGCCACGTTGATGGTGTCTGCTTCTGTGGCATCCTGTGCCATCACTCCTTGTGCAGAGAGAGCGAAGAGGGAAACCGGAAGAATCGCTTTATATCTTGAAATTATGTTGCTCATAATTTTTTCTTCTTTATTCTTTTAATTGTTTTCTTGATTCACACTCTATTACCAACCTGGATTCTGGAACATCTCAGGATAGATACTGGTGTCTTTCTTCTTCAAAGGCATCCACCAGTGCTTGCTTGTGAAGTGGCGGGTAAGAATGGTCTTCTCCTTGAAACCGGATACCTCGGTGTTCTGTGGATTCTTTGGATCAAACTTGCCTGCACGTACAAACTCCTGCGATGTCTTGATGTTGTAAGGTGCCTTGTCGAGAAGCAACCAGCGACGCAAGTCATTGAAACGGTGACCTTCGAAAGCAAGCTCTACGGCACGCTCGCGGCGAACCTCATCCATGAACTTGTCCTTGTTGCCTGTAAACTTGGCTGCTACGTCTGCTACTCCGGCACGCTCGCGAATCTTGTTCACTGCATCGAGAGCTGTGAGTGAGCACTTGGCAGAAGCGGTGGCTCCACCTACGGCTGCACAAGCCTCGGCATACATCAGGTAACAGTCGGCAAGACGCAGGTAAGGCACATCAATGTACAACTTGTTATAAGTACTACCCATATCATAGTTGTTGGCGATCATAGGAATGAACTTATAGAGCAGGTAACCAGTGCGGCTCTCGTTGATATCGTCACGGTAAGTACCACCTGTATAGAGGTTGGCATATCGATTGGCATCCGGTTTGATGTCTCCCTCTACCACCTTTACTCCATCATATACGATGTCGTGATAGAAACGTGGGTCACGGTTCTTCCAAGGATGGGTTGGGTCGAAACCAGACTCTGGGTCATCGAGAGGAAGACCATTCTTCATACCATAATAGTTTACGTAGTTGGCTGTAGGCTGTGAGGCAGCCTGACCACCTGTAAGAATCTGACCGCCAAACTCGGTGAACACTCCGAAGTGAGAGTTATGCCATGCATCGGCTGGAATATCACGGAGAATATTCTCGGTAGAACCTGGAGGAAGCATGTTCTTGTTCCAGGTATAGAACAGATCTGAGTAATCAGCAAAATCCACGAGCTTGTACTGAGTCTGTCCTGTCTCAACAAGAGTAAGGAGTTCGCCAAGTGCCTCGGCAGCCTGCTGTGCATAGTTGGTATCGTAATCGTAGGTGCTGGCATTGCCGTTTACGTTCATCTTGTCATCGCAGTTCTTCACCAGTGGAGAAGCTGCCCACAAGAGTGATTTGCCTTCATAGGCAAGTGCGGTAATCTTGTTGATGCGGAAGCCATTCTCGCCTAATGTATTGCGACCAACAGAAGACTTATCCCAGTCGATAGGCAGAAGCTCTGCAGCCTCACGGAAGTCTTTAGCAGCCTTCTCGGCACATGCCTGACAGGTTTCACGAGGAAGAGTCATTGGCTGGTCGGCAGCTAGGGTATGATCAATATATGGCAGACCACCGAAATACTGCATCAGCTGGAAATGAAGCCATCCACGGAAGAAGAGCAACTGACCCTTGATGGCATTCTTCTCCTCCTGGGTGGCAGCCGTCATCAGGTCCATATTCTCCAGGCCCAGATTTGCCTTACGGATGCCATACCATGCAGCCTTCCAAAGACCACGAGAAAAACGATAATTATTACCAGCATCGTTTGGATCCAAAAAACTTGACCCCTGGTCCATGAAGCATGCACCCCATCCGTCATATTCCTGCTGCCAGCCCCAGAAGTCACCCTGGTCAACCTTGTAGCCCATGAGGTAGTCGATACCCACAGCCTGGATATCATCCTCACCCCAGTTCCAGCACGTTGTCCAGTAACTCTTGGAGAAGTCAGGAATACAGAGATAAAGCTCCTCTGTAAAGCCCTGGAAATTCTTGAAATTCTTGAAAGCAGCCTCTGGAGATACATCCGATTCTGGTGACTTGTCAAGATAGTCTGTACAGCTGGTAGTCAGGGCGAGAGAACATCCCAATGCCAATGCCAGGCAGGCAGACTTATATTTAGAAATTATTCTTGTCATAATAAATAATGTGTTATATTAACGCTGTTTACAACTCTAACTTGATACCGAAGTTGATACGCTTCATTGTAGGGTATGCACCCTGAGAAGCAAGACCTGTACCGGCGAAGTTCGACTCACGGTCGTCAGGCATATCAGTCCAGAGGAAGAGGTTGTTACCATTTACATAAACCTTCAACATCGAGAGACCGAGACTCTTGATCCATCCGCCATTCCAGGTATAAGCCACCTCCAGGTTCTTTAAGCGACAGAACGAACCATCGTAGAGGAAGCGGGTACCCTCATAGTAACTTGGAGTAGAGTTCATGCGGAGTGAAGGAATTCCGTTTGGAGTTGATGGTGACCAGTAAGCACCCTCCTTGAACACCGTGTGAAGGTATGGCTTAGGCAGTGAGTTGAATGATACATAGCGGCTCACGTTGTTTACGCCATAGAACTGCGCAAAGATACTGAATCCCTTGTAGTCAATACCGATAGTGGCATTGTAGGTGTTCTGAGGAGTACCTGTAAAGCCATAAGGCGCACTATCATTGGTATCAATCACACCGTCACCATTGAAGTCGGTGATGATATACTGACCTGGCAACTTCTGGCTGTCGTTGGTATTGTGAGGAGTCATGGCGATGACATCATCCCAAGACTGTGCTGTACCATTGTCGAGATAGCTCTTGCCCTGTCCGATGGAGAATCCCATGTTCTTCTGGTATGCAGGAAGCAACTCTGGGTCGTCATGCTCGGTAACAACATTTTTTGCATGCGTCATGCTCATATTGGCATAGGCATGGATACCGTTGGCAAAGTCATACTGCAGTCGAACTTCAAGCTCATAACCTGTGGTCTTGGTTCTACCCTTGTTCAGGTAAGGAGCAGAAGCACCGAAATAGGAAGGCACCGAACGGCTGTTACCGGCAATCATGATGTCGGAACGCTTCTCATTGAAAAATTCAAGCGAACCGGCTACGAGACCACCGAGGAAAGCATAGTCGATACCGAAATTCTGTTTGATGGCCTTCTCCCAATGGATATCTGGGTTACCAACCTTCGATTCCTTATACCAGGTGTAAATGGATTCGTTGTTTGGGTTGGTTGAATCAAGATGGGTCTTGCCACCGTAAGCCCAAGTGGTCTGGTAGAGCCAGCGTTCCCATACATTATCCTCACCAATCTCTCCATAAGAGTAGCGGAACTTGAGAATATCAACCAGGTTTCTGCCGAATACCTTTGTTTCTGTCACTGGCTTGAACCATTTCTCGTTGGCTACGTTCCAACCGATAGCACCTGAATTGAAGAAGGCGAAACGATTGTCCTTGGAGAACTTCTCCGAACCGTTGTAGGCACCGTTATACTCGAACATGTAGCGATCGTCATAATTATAGGTGGTACGGAATGCCCAGTCCTCACGGTAGTTGGTAAACTGAGAACCTGTAGCACGCTCTGAGCGGTTGAACACGCCCATGGCGGTTACATCGTGCTTGCCGAACTTGCGTCCCCAATAGAGCTGTGCCTGATAGAAGAGGTTACGCTGGGTAAGATCGTTGTTGAGCTTACCTGCATCAGTCTTCCATGCGATGGTCTCCACAAAATCAAAGTTATTTTTACCGCCTGGCTTCTCCTTATAGGTTACCACACCCGTTACAGGGTCGATATACTTATACTGGGCTGCATGGTTGAGGTCGTCGATACCTCGGCTTGCCTCCACAAACACGTTATCCCAAGATACGATGGCAGATGCCTTCAATCCCTTAGTAATAAAGGAAAGATCCTGCTCGAGCGTAAAGTCGGTGTTGATACGGGTTGTGGTGGTTGACTGCTCACCATGAAGTGCAAGCTGGGTCACAGAGTTAGGAGAGCCTTGCTCATCTTTAGGGAAATAGCCCCAAACACCATCGCTATACTGTGGCAGGAAGTTATCATGAGGTGCTGAGTAAGCTGCCTGCCAGAGCTGGCTCTCAGCCCATGAACCTTTCTCCAAGCCATAAGGTGACTTGCGGATACCATGGCTACCCGAAAGGTTTGCCTTCAGCGTGGTAGTCTTGGTGAGCTGGAAGTCGAGATTGGAACGAACGTTGATACGGTTGAATCCGTAACCACTGGTATAACCACGATTGTTATTCCACTCGCGGAAGAGGTCACCCTCGTGCTGATAGTCGATGGCTGCATAATACTTCACTGCCTTGGTACCACCAGCAATATTCACATTGGCATTGTAAGACATGGCGTAGTCCTTGAAGAGTTCCTTCTGCCAATCTACATCAGGATAACGCTCGCTCATCAGGAATCCGGTCTCCGGATCAATACTGCCTGCAGGAGCATTATATTTGTTGATGAAGTCGGTAGAGCGGATGTCACCCCAGCTTGAAGGTGAGAGTCCCAACTCATGCTTGATTGCCTGGTTCGCATAATAGAGCGCATCGGCAGAACCGTAGGTCTCAGGCAACTTAGACACCAGCTTGATAGCAGTGCTTGCACTGGCTGAAATCTTGGCCTTGCCTTCCGTACCACGCTTGGTGGTAATCAGGATAACACCATTCGCACCCTTCACACCATAAACGGCAGTGGCAGAAGCATCCTTCAATACAGAAATAGACTGTACGGAATGGATATCCACACTCGACATAGGGCGCTCGATACCATCCACAAGAATGAGAGGGTCGGA
>ERZ780207.2821-NODE-2821-length-11870-cov-2.843927_pt1 | contig 11870 bp, 8 predicted proteins | sample MGYA00510977_ERZ780207 | MGnify/ENA primary metagenome ERZ780207 (study PRJEB29588, sample SAMEA2151383) | human gut metagenome | biome: human gut; feature: human-associated habitat; material: faeces | place: Denmark | collected 2008/2010 ... | reverse complement strand
CACCGGTGCCGATACTATTGACGTTGCCAAAGGATTCAACCTTGCCAAGGTGCCCGAGAGCCTTCGTCAGGACTTCAACGGGCAGAAAGCCAACCCCAAAGGGCTGCCGGTGAAAGTGGCTGTAAAAGCCCGCAAAGGGGCCGTTGCCGGCACATATACCCTTACGCTGACGCCTGCGAGAGTGAGCATTGAGGCCGTTGACGCCGACGGTGTGTTCTATGCCGCCGGAACGCTTCAGCAGATTCTGACGAGTGCCGCCGAGGCGAAGGTTCCGGTGCCTGCCATGGTCATCACCGACTACCCGGCGTTCCCCTTTCGCGGCGTTGTGGAGGGCTTCTACGGCACTCCGGGGAGCCACGACACGCGGCTGCGTATGCTCGACCACATGGGCGCCAACAAGATGAACAGCTATGTGTTCGGCCCTAAGGATGACCCTTACCATAACGTGCCTCACTGGCGTCAGCCTTATCCGGCCGCGGAAGCCGCCAAAATCAGCGAGCTGTGTAGCCGCGCCGCCAAGAACCACGTCAACTTCATCTGGGCCATCCACCCCGGCGGCGACATACGCTGGAACCGCGAGGATTACGATTCGCTGCTCAATAAGTTCAGGGCCATGTATGACCTTGGCGTTCGTCAGTTTGCCGTTTTCTTCGACGACATCTCGGGCGCCGGCACAGATTCGCACAAACAGGCCGCTCTGCTCAATGACCTCAACCGCGATTTCGTGCAGAAAATGCCGGGAATGAGGTCCCTAATTGTCTGCCCCACGGATTACACTCAGTCGTGGGCCAATCCCACCGACAGCGGTCAGCTTGCCGTTTACGGTCGTGAGCTCGACCCCGACATTCAGGTGTTCTGGACCGGCTCGGCGGTATGTTCCGACGTTAAGAAAGCCGACCGCGACTTTGTGCGGGAGCGCATCCGTCGTCCGTCGCTGACGTGGTGGAACTTCCCGGTGAGCGATTATGTGCGCACGAACCTGCTGCTTGGACCTTGCTATAACCTCGACACCACACTCACGGCCGCCGACATGAGCGGTATCCTCACCAATCCCATGGAGCAGGGCGAGGCGTCGCGCAGCGCCGTTTACTGTGTGGCTGACTACGGCTGGAATCCGCGTGCTTACAACGCCCTCGACAGCTGGGAACGCTCCATCCGCGACCTCGTGCCCGGCGCCCCCGAGGCTTACCGTACTATAGCCATCAACACCACCGACCCGCAGAAGGATTTTCGCAAGATTGAATCGTGGGAAGCCGACACTTTCCGCGTCGATAACTATACGCAGGAACAGTTCCGCGCCCTTTATCAGCAGTTTACCCAATTGGCCATGGCGCCGATGAAGCTGATTGCCGACGGCGACAATCCGGAGTTGGTAAAGGAAATCTTCCCGTGGCTGGAACAGGCGGCATCCCTCGGCAGCAGGGGTATCTTGGCCCTTAACCTTATCAAGACTTACGAAAGCGGCGACCGCGAAGCCTTCCTGCGCGATTACAACGTTCTCAATACCGTCAACAGCCTTCAGCGTCCCGGCTGGGAGGCTCATCGCGTCGGCACGCAACGTCTGCAGCCCTTCATCGACAAGGTTCTCGAAGACCTGCGCAACAAGTAACCATCCGTTTCTTTACTTCAGAAGCACCTTTTTGCCCCGATAGATGTAGATGCCTCTTGACGGGTTGACTACCCGGCGTCCATACAGGTCGTAATAGACCTCGCCGTCGGGTTGCAGAGTGTTGATGACGTCGGCGGCAAGCGGCGCTTTTTCCTCAAAGCGAAACAGCCACTCGTTGGCGTCCTCCGAATAATCGTCGCTCCAGAGATTGATGGCATAGTCTTGGCGGGCAGCGCCGCAGTTCATCAGCCAGTAATAATTGTTTATGGTGGAGTCGGTGGCGAGGGCGCAATAAGAATAGCCGGAGCTGTCGATGCCGCTCATCGTCGGCTCGGTGACGAAGATAAAGCCGTAAGGATTCACCTTACTGTCCTCCTCCGAGGCCACATATAGCCAGCGCGCCGAGGCATTGTCGGCTGTGGGGACAGGATTCACGAACCCGTTGGGAGCCGCCTTGCAGACCATTTTATAGCGGGCGGAATCGGTGGGGGAAGGCTCAAACTTCCACAACTGATAATCATAGGCCTTACTGCTGAAATCAGCCCCCGGAGCCGACCACAGCATGTTGGGATGCTCGCTGCCGGCGGGGAAATACTGTATGCAACGGCCTACGCGTTGGTCAGTGCCGTTATAACGAGTCATCAGCCTGTACCAGACGGAAGGCTGAGGCCTGCGGAAAGTCTGTGCGGATGCGGATAAAGACGATCCTACAAACAGAGATGTCAATATAAAAGCAAAAAAGATTTTCATATACCTGTTATTTAGCAATTTAACGCCCTGTGGGTGAATAATGTTCGTGATTTGCGATGCCCTACCAGACAGGCAAATCCTTTTGACAGAAAACGACCCACGGTTCGGAAAGTGATATGCACCTTCCGAGCCGTGGGTGTTTGGGGTGTAAAAGGTTATGTTCGAGAATTGCTTTGTAGTCTAAATCCTGGTGGCTAAGACTTTGGGAGTAAACGCTTTGGGGCTTAACGCTAAAAATCGTCGTCCATCATGTCGTAGTCGTCCTGCTCATCGAGGAATTCCTCATCCTCCTGTGCCTGTTGGTCGTCATAGTCCTGATTATCGTAATCGGGATAACCGTCGTCATAGCCTTGATTCGCATAATCGTCGTCGTTGGCGTCCTCATTCCCATAATCGGGGTAATTGCGGCCATAACCACCCCTGTAATTGCGATAGCCGCTGGTGCCGTGGCTGACATAATCATCATCATAGTCCGACCCATTACCGTCATCCTCATGCCCGTAAGGCGGCGGAAACATTGACGCGTCATGCTGATCCTTCTTGTGCCTGAAGAGGCTGAAGATCCACCGAAACAGGAAGAACTCTCCTATGTCATTCCAAAAACTCATACTATTAACCAATTAAATTACCTACGGCTAAAAATTAAATATCCTCTAACTCTCGTTGTCGTTTGGCGTTCATATCTTGAGTGTCAAGATATAAAATCATTACCATGCCATCGCTGTCATCGAACTTCTGAATGGAGATGTTTATGATGCCACCTTGTATTTCAAATTTAGAAAAATATGAAACTTTTCCTTGTGAGAGATTGTACATAAGCCTCGAATTCGAGTCAGAACTACTTGGATTATTTTCTACACATTCAGTAGGAAATCCGTATTTTTCAATGTACAAATATTTATAATACTCGTATAAATTGACAAGGTCTTTCCAACTGTCAGATTTCTCAAAAGTAACCCCAATGGAAGAAACATTTTCTCCGATATCTGTAGGAATTACACCAACTGTAACTTTGCGACCCGTAAATTTACCTTGAAATAACCGCATATCTCCATCATAAGGCATCTCAATAAAGCCTTTGGCTTTCAGTTTCTGACAGAATTCCGTGATGCTTCCTTCAATAGGAATACCTTTGAAAGAAAGATGTTCTTGTGCGTAGCCACAAACGGCCAAGCAGCAAAGAATCATAGAGATGATGACTTTTTTCATGCTATCTTCTTTTTGTGTTAAACTTACTCATTATGGCAGCATATTTGCTATACCTTATTCCCTTTGCATTGTTGCGAATCAACAAATTTTGAAAAGTTTTATCAACACGCTACCTTTTGCCATAGTTGTTTTACATTGGCTTTATCATGGATTCGATGAAGGAGATTTCATCTTTGGAGAGGTTGTATTTGGCGTAGAGTTGAGCGTCGATTTCCTCCACGCTCTTGCTCCAGTCGATGTCGCTCTCTGAAGTGAAGTCTTGTAACGGCACAAAAGCATAGACATTTTGATAAAGGTTTTGCGAGACCTTCAAAATACCTACACAAAAGCGTAAAAATTTAGAACTCATGTATTTCTGAAGGGATTCTGCCTCAGTTCGAGTCCCAAATTTTCCAAATGGGATAAGAGAGTCGGTGCAAGCCATCCCAGGATTAGCAATAAAAGCTTTTCCAATTATAGCTACTGGTTTCCCGTCTGTAAGTAATCCTGCACCGCCATTTCCTTTAGATGTAAAAACCTTATAGCAATCTAAAATATCTATCCCTTTTTTTACGTCAGAGCGACTAATGTATCTTATTTGTTCATAAGCACACTGAACTGCCACAGAGTCATTGAAAGGTTCAGATTTAGAACGTTTTTCAAAATCTTTACCTACGATACCGAAAGCATCACGACCTGTTGTAATTGAATTGAGAGAAGTAAAGTTATCATCCTTTATCTTTTGAATAATTGAGATAATATTATTTTGCGGAACAATTATATCTAATCCATCCTCAAACAAAGGTCTAACAAGAGAATTAGGTTTATCGGAAATATGTTCTGAGAAATTTACATCACCTTTATAATCCTTACTCCAAAGGAAATAATCAACCATACTTAATTCCGTATTCGGGAATAGTTTCTTACCATTATGAGTAACAATGATAGAAAAATGGTTATTTTCTCGGACAAAGTTTCGTAATTTGGGGAAAGAGTTATCCTGAGCATCAGCAGTAAACCAACGCGCAGGTGTAATAAGAGAGAAGTAAATTGGAGTGAGCTTGATACCTATTTCTATAAAACCAGGGAAAAGTTGCTTTGCTAAACTTCTGCCAGCTTCCAATGTTTCTTGATATGGTGGATTACCTACTATTGCTTTTATTTTCACGTCTTTACCTACGAGGTCGTGAACTTTCTTGATGAAAAGTTCTGGTTGATTTTTGATTTTGTTAATTAGGTCGTCAGGGGCCCACATATTGGTCTTGCCGTTGCGGAAGCCCAGCAGGGTGCGACGGGTGATGGATTTAGCCATCAGCGTCTTGCAGATGACGAAGATGTTGTCGGCCACGGCCTTGTCCCAAAGAGCCTGATGTTCGGCGAGGTTCTCGGGAGACGTCAGCTCATTGCGCAGAAGCGACCGATAGACGTTATAAGCCAGATACAGGGGATAAAGGCCCGACTTGGAGTTGATTTCGAGGAGATGTGTGTCGGGTGAGAAAACGTCGGCGGTAACGGCGCCACGGTCTACAAAACGCGGCTCCTCAATCGTCGTCTTAAACTGTTTGTCGTAAAAAGTATATCCGCCCAAGGTGTCGCTGAGGTGCATATTCACCACGGGCCACGGTGTCAGCACCGTTTCCTTGTCGGGGTTGCGGAACGTGGCGAAGATGTCGGCGATGCGCTCTATGCGCTCCTCAATGGGTAGCCGGTCGGCGGCGCGGGCCATCTGGCGGATACGTTTGGCGGCGGCGGTGAAGACGTCCGGGTCGTAATACTTCTTGAAGGCGTTAAAGCGCTGCATGGTAACGCCTTTGGGCATAAACTCCTCCCACGAACGCGAGTCGACAAGCGAGGTGAAATTGTCAATGGTAAGCTCTTTGTCTTCGTCGGTGATGTCGGCGCCGTAGATGAGCAGCGGCATGCGTATGGAGATGCCGCGGAGTATGGAGATGGCGTCTTCCTTGACTTTCTTCTTTTTCTTCAGCTCTTCGAGGCGTGCCTGTTCTTCGGGTGTGCGCTGACGTTTATTTTTCTTTTCGAGCTGTTCCTGCTCGGCATATTCCTCATCGGTGAGACCCTGGTTGTTGACGATGATGTCGTTGGTCTTACCCATGGCCTTTGTCTTGCCGATGATGCCTTTCAGCTCGTCAAACTCGCGGATGTCGACGTCTGAGAGCCGCATCAGCTCATAGTTGTTGTAGAGGTAACCGTCTTCGAAGCCATGTTGCACCACGCGCTCCACATACACGCGTTTGAGCTGCTGAAGCATCTGCTCGGTGTTGAACCGTTTCATCTTGCTTCCATCTACAGCGATGATAGGGCAGAAATTCAGGAATTCGCCGAGCTGCTGACGGTCGGAAGTGGTCTGTTTGCCGGCTTTTGTGGAGATTTTGGCCGTTTCGGCAAGCACTTTGAGAGTGCGGTCGGGGGCGAAGTCAAACACATAACAGTCTTCCTTGACGCGTCCGTTGATGGTTGCCGGGGTCTGCACGCGGAAGATGGTCTGCATATAAGCTGAGGCTGCGGTGTTGTGGCTTCCCGACAGCATCAGCACACCGGTCCAGGGCTTTACGCTGACGCCGGTGGTGAGACGGCCGCAAGAGAGCGTTATGGTGCATGTCATGTCGGGGTCGGGGCCTATGGCGTTGTTCACCTTGCGCAGCGCTTCCTCGTTGGGTTCCTCTTCGTCGCCGTCGCCGGCAACGTTCACAATCTTGAACAAGCGGAACACCGGGTGGTTGCGCAGCATGGCGGCGAGAGCTTTGGCGGCCTTGACGCCCGGAACCATCCACAGCGTATGGCGGAAGATGTCGCGGTAACGTTTGTTGGCAAAGGGGTAAACGTCGTCGCCTTCGCGCGTCTTTGTGAGCAGATTGAGGAAGTCCTCAACGTGCTGTTTGTGAACGAACTCGCCGTCTTCAGTGGTGCGGAAGAACTCGCGGAAGTTGAAGGCAATGTCCTCGTCGGCAAACTCGTTCATGAGCCGCCCGAGGTCGTATGTGTAGATATTCATGCGCGGAAGACCCGCGTAGGGGTTATGGTCGCCGGGATGTGTAAGATCCCACTGGGCCTTGGCGCGCTGCTCCATAACGTAATCCCAGGTGTAAGTATCTTCATCTGCGAATTCATCTTGAATATTAAATGGAGTACCGCTGAGATGAAGAAATTTCGTCTTAGAACGTTTTAATTCTTTTTTGACTGCTTTACCTAAATCTGTTTGAGTACCTTCGTGTGCTTCATCTATTATAATTAGATCCCAATCGGTTGAAAATATTTCATTGTTTTTATCGAAATTTCCACCGACGACTTCTGAGCCCCGGAGATCTTGGATGGAAGCGAAATAGAAATATTTTTTATTTTGTTTATAAAACTGAGATTCAAGAGACGAGAAACTTTCACCTAATGTTTTGGACCCATATAAATACTGATTGTTGTCGCAAAAAACGCATTGAAAATCTTTGTACCAACTTTGATTAACCACAGGACGATGTGAAAAAATCAGAACACGCTTTAGCTCAGGCATTTCTTTTATTAATGTCAATGCTGTTATGGTCTTGCCAAAGCGCATTTTTGCATTCCAAAGAACTTCTTTAATCCTTTTGAATCTGTCTTTCGTAAACTCAACTGCATCACGTTGATTGGGATATAAACAAGGAGGCGTCATATTCACGGAAATTTCGTTTGGATTAAGAGCCTTGCGGCCCTCTTTGGCGGCTGTGATAGCCCGTTTGGCCGTTTCGAGGTCGCAGCAGAACCATTCGTTGGCGCCGTTGACCTTATCGAAGACTTTGCGCTTGATGCCGCTGCGGAGAAGCACGTCGTGGACTTCCTTGTCGTTGATGCCTGCAAGATGACCGTCGCGCACGGAGATGGCTATTTCCGTGTGGAGAAGTTCGTAAGCTATTCCGGCAGTCTTGGTATACTGGTCAATGCGGGCCGTGGCGGCTTTATTGAGCGCGCTGCTGTTGGGCGGCAGAGTGATGTTGCCGTCGTCGAATGTGGCTTCGCCTATTTTCAGACAGTCGCTGTGTGCCTCGTCGGGAATGCGGAACACGTATATCAGCTTGGCTTTAAGGTTTGAGAAATATTCCATGCCGGTTATTTTATAAGGTCGATAAATCGGATTTTCTTTTTGCTCTCAGACTTGGCGCCCCAGTCGCGAATGAGGCAGTAAGAGCCGTTGTGGCGCCTGATGTCGCCGTTTTTGCACCCGTCGCATTGGCTCACTACCTCCGTTTCGCCGAAAAGATCGGCAACTATCTGCCGCCGTTCGCCGCATGTGCCGGGAACAACCCCTTTGAGACCGTCCATTTGCCAGAAATTCCACGAAATGATGTAGGCAATGTAAAGGAGCGATTTCAAAAGCGGCTCTTTGCCGAATTTGGCTTTGAAATAGTCAACAAACGTCATGAGCAGATTCTCGCGGGCGAGCAACAGGTTGTCGCCCTGCCATTCATATCCGTAGACATTCTGAAAAGCCACCTGCGCCCATTTGAGCCAGTCGGCGGAGTTGTCCACGTTTTCGGAAATGACCCTGAGCTTGCGGTCGAGCAAGCCGATGCGCCGCTCAATGGGTATCGGCTCGCCGCTGACGGTGTCGTAACGGCTGACGACGTAAGGCGCTTCGCCGCAGGTGATTTCAAGACGCGTGTCGCGCACATAGTCGCGCCATATGCGCCCTTCAGGAAAGAGAACAGGTGTTGGGTTGACAGCCCATGTATGGTCGCCGTTCTCGGTGTTGAAAACTCCTTCGCGGCCAAACCATTCGTTGTCAACAAGATTGTTTTGCGCGTTGCATATCCACGACGGGGTGAAGACCTCGGCCATTTCGCGGCTGCGTTGTTGCTGTTGCTGCCGGGTCTTTACTGAGCGTGGAACTATGACCATGCCGTTATCGCCGGTGATTTTCTCCACCGTTATTTCGTCGGCGTATTGATAGCCGGCGCCGCGGTCGGCGTAATTGTCGGTGGCCCAAAAGATATTGACCTGCCGCTCAGGGGTGCTTAACGTGTGGTCTTTGAGAAGCACAGTGAGCAATTCGGGCGACAGCTCGAAAATGTCATTCTCTTTTATGTCGACCTGCGAATCAGTCATTTTTCAAATTTGTAAATCCCTTTCATGGCATCTGAAGAGGGGTGGCCTCTTCGGGGCTCGCCTATGGTAATGGAGGGCGGGAGGCGGCTCGGGAATTATCTAAATACAAAGGTAATAATTTTTTTGGATACCGGCGGCATAAAGTTGGGCAAAGGAGGCAAAAATTGCGGCAAAAGAATAAGAGAGCGCGTTTATGTTGCAAAACACGCTCTCTCAAAGCTCTTACCCCTATAAGCCTTATAAGATTTATAAGATTTATAAGACTTATAAGCCCAATTAGCCCAATTGAGCCGCTGCGTTATTCTCCGAAATAGAATCTCAAAATAAGTTCCACGTTGCCCAAATCGGGTATGTCTCTTTTTCCCAGATCGAGCTTCAGACGTCCCCACTCAGTGTCTTGGCTGGAAAGTGACTTCTCAGTGAATTGGCCATCGGGGAAGATAATCTTTATCATTTTGGAGTTGGGGTAGATGCAGTAGACGAAGTTCAGGTTGCCTAACTCCTGTAACATTTCAGAATTAGGATTGGAAATTACCAGCTTTCCGCAATTGGCAGCTGCATTAGATATCCATGCATTGCGTTCGCATTTCAAACCTACCGGAATCCAGAGATTGATGCCTTTGACGTAGTTTTTCAGCTGCAAGAAGACAAAATCGGTTGCGTTAGGCACCGAGTCCATCAGATGTTTATCCACGTTATAAATCTTCATGCTATGGTCATTGGCGGGAGTTCGGAAGATAACGCAGTTTCGTGTCGTCAGGTCAGAGTCGTTTCTGATTGCGCCCACATAATACATTCCGCAGGAGTCTAATTCCCCCACGATGGTTTTGCCGTTGCCTGTCATGCGGAGCATTTTTTGTTCTCTGTAAAACTGGCCTTCATTGTTGTCGGAACCCACCATGGACCCCTTGTAATTGACATATACACTCAGGTATTCAAAGGTTCCCTTGGGACCTCCGGGAATCAAAACGTCGTAACTGCCCTGGAAGGTCATGGGCACGGAGGCTGAAGCCGTTTTTACTCCGGCTAAAAGCACTATTGCCGGAAATATTCGCCTTGCTATTCTCGTTTTCATTTTTTGCAATGTTGTGGTTAGAGTATTATTGTTAGCGACACGTCTATGGCTCTGCCCTCACGTAAGCCCTTAATCACTGTGTAAACCAGGGGAATGCTCAGGTAAGTAGTGGCGAAATCCTTTTCGTTGAGTATATACAACGTATTGCTGGTGTTCCGCGGATTGTTAATCATCAGAGTGTTGTCGATAAAGGCATAGCGCCCTTTCAGGATTCCGAGAGCCGTCATCACCACATTGTCGGCCGTTATCTTGTATTCACCTTCCCCGGGGTTCTCTTCAGGAACGAACTTCACCGTGGCCGGGAAAGCCAGGATTGGATTATCCGACGATTCGTACAGCTCGATATATGCGGCTGTGTAAGTGCCCTCTTCAAGCTTTTTGCGTATTTGTTCGGGTGTGAGTTTCTTTTGCGGAGTGAGGTTGTAGAGGAAACACTTGTCGCCGGCGCCATTCTTGCCGTTGGCGAATTTGTCGGTGAAGGAGCGGCCGCCGTTGGTGCTGGTGGCGGTGATTCTCAGACCGCCCGAGGTAACCTTCAGCGTGTTGCCTACAACGCTGTAATTGCCCCCGAAGACCTTAAAGCCGAAATTCCAGCCTATATCCGAAGTATCGAGACCGATTGATGATTTCATCATCAGCCCCTCTTCCATGCCGTAGTTGTAGCATATCAGATTGTTGTTTTTGAGTTTGGCGGCACTCATGCCACCGCCTCCGCCCGAAGTGCTGCGCTTCTTGGCGGCTGTGCTTTTTTTGCCGGTACCCGTGCCTCCGTCGTGGTGACCGAGCCGAGCGTCAACGCGGCCATGAGCAGTAATGCAAAGGTCCTGAACGTTAATTTCATAATGCTTTATTGTTAGTGTTCTTTTGGTTGCGAAAAATAGTATTCAGGCGCGTAACACGCTTACTGTCAGCGTATTAACACCAGCGTAAGGGTTATGCCCGAGGCACTGCCCAGGGGCACTTTTATGTAATAGCCGTCGTCGTAAGCCGTGCCCTTCACCGTCTTGCCCGTGGAGTCGGTAAGCACCACATCCGAGCCTTGTACAGAGTATGTGCCCTGCATGGTGCTGAAAATTTTCTGCAACGAAGGCGAGTCGCACGTCATCTTAAACGACTTGTCGGCGGGGTTGAAAAGAAAGTCAGAGGTGGCGCACATCGTCTTGCCATCGGCCAGACCAATCAGCACGAACGCCGTGTAACCGTCCTCGCTGCCTATTACACCCTCCAGCTCCGAAGCCGGTATGGCGGCCGGTTTCAGGCGGCGCGGCACCTTGAGCAGCCACAAATCCAGCGTCTGGCCGTAGAGCGCCAGCTTGCCGGTGAGAGTGCTGCCGCCGTCGGTTGACGTCAGCGTGGTGGCCGGGCGTCCCGGCGCCTTCAGACTGATGGTAATCTTGTCGCCTACCTTTGTTGCCTTATACGATGCTGCAAAGTTGTAGGTGTCTGACACGTTAATCTCAATATCGGTGTCGTCGAAGAGGAAATCAACCCAGCTGTCAATAGGCTGGCCCGGAATCTTGCCGATGCCCTGATAGTGATACTTATTGAGATCTGCGGGTGCTCCGAATGAGTTTGCTGCCCACAAAAAAGCCATGAACAGCATCACGAAAAGAGTCTTTATCTTCATTTGGTTAAAAATTTGTCAGTTGGCTTTCTCAAACTGGAAAAGTACGTCATCTTCAGCGAACTCAAAGGAGCTTGCATTGGCATCGGCGAGCGGGATTTTGGCAAACACCTTGTCGGAATTGCCGTTGTAGAGCACCAGACTCACCTTGCCATACTGCTCCACTACCTCATAGCGACCGCCGAAATCGAAGTCGTCGCCGAGCTTCTCCTTCTGCCACGAGTGTTCATACTCCGTTATGCCCTCCCTGCGTCGGTCTCTGCGCGTGGATGCCTTACGCATGTCGAACGAGGCGGATACAAACTTAATAGTGTACTTGCCGCCGGCAAAAGAGAGCGCCACATCGCCCACCTTGATGCCCCCCGCGTCGCCGGTCATATAAGCTGCGCCCTTAAACTGCGCATTATCGTGTATATACTTGGCCTTCACCGCTGTCACCCGCCGGGCGTTCTCCACCTCCGCTTCCGTGTGACGCATTGCACCCGGCCGTTTGCGCGACGCACGCTGCGGCGACTGCTCCCCCTCGCCCC
>ERZ780207.2820-NODE-2820-length-11877-cov-4.462443_pt1 | contig 11877 bp, 9 predicted proteins | sample MGYA00510977_ERZ780207 | MGnify/ENA primary metagenome ERZ780207 (study PRJEB29588, sample SAMEA2151383) | human gut metagenome | biome: human gut; feature: human-associated habitat; material: faeces | place: Denmark | collected 2008/2010 ... | reverse complement strand
CAGTGCCGCGGCAGCTCCTTTGGATGGGTTTGCTCGGGATTCTTACTCAATGAGGCCGTTCAGCAGGGCCAGGCACTTGCGGCTGTGCAGCTTGCGGATGGCCTTTGCCTCGATCTGGCGGACGCGCTCACGGGTGACGCCGAAGTCGCGGCCCACCTCTTCCAGCGTGCGGGGACGGCCATCGTCCAGACCAAAGCGCAGGCGGATGACCTTTTCCTCGCGGGGGGTCAGGCTCTTGAGCGCCAGATTGATCTGCTGTGCCACCATGGCGCGGTCAGCTGCCTTGCCGGGTGCCTCGGCGTTTTCGTCCGCGACGAAATCGCCCAGAGAGGAATCCTCTTCCTCACCCACGGGGCTTTCCAGACTTGCAGGCTCCTGTGCCATGCGCTGGATCTCGCGCACGCGCTCCACACTCATGTCCATGGCCTTTGCCAGCTCTTCCGGGGTGGGCTCGTGGCCGTTCTGGTACACCAGCTGGTTGGTGGCCTGACGCATCCGGTTGATGGTCTCCACCATGTGCACCGGGATGCGGATGGTGCGGGCCTGATCCGCGATAGCGCGGGTGATGGCCTGACGGATCCACCAGGTAGCGTAGGTAGAGAAGCGGAAGCCGCGGTCGCAGTCGAACTTCTCGGCGGCCTTGATCAGGCCGATGTTGCCCTCCTGAATGAGGTCAAGGAAGGCCAGATTATGGCCGACATGCTTCTTGGCGATGGACACCACCAGACGCAGGTTCGCCTCGCTCAGGCTGCGGCGGGCGTTCAGGCCGTCGCGGCGGGTCTTGAGCAGCTCCTGACGGCGTTCCTCGCTCAGGGGGCCGTTCTCCACGGCCTCCATGGCCTTTTCCTCGTCTGCCTTTTCCTCGGCATCCTCGGCGGACTTTTCGCCGTCCTCGTCCAGATCCTCGGTGTAGCTGCGGCTGTTCTCGTCCTCCTCAAAGGAGAAGCGGGCGCTGTTCTTCTTGATGTACTCCGGTGCGCCGTACTTCTGGCGGTCTGCCTGCAAAATGTGTGCAGCCTCGGCACCGGCATGGATGCGGCGGCTCAGCTCCACCTCCTGCTCGGCGCTCAGCAGCGGGATCTGACCGATCTGCTTGAGGTAGTTCTTCACCGGGTCGTCCAGCAGCTCGTCCATGGCAGCCTTCAGGTCTGCCGGGTTCTCCTCGGCATCCTCTTCGTTCTCATCGGCAAGGCCCATGTCATCGTTGTTGTTCTCGGCGTTCTCCACCTCAGCAATGATGCTGTCCACGTCCAGACTCGGCTCGTTCTCTTCCTCCAGGACCTTAATGCCGCGCTCCTCCAGCAGGGTGTAGAGGGTGTCTACATCCATGCGGCATTGTGCCGCCAGCGCCTTGGCCTCCTGTGCAGAGAGGGTGCCCTCGCCCTTAGTCAACAGTTCCTTCAAAGTCATGCCCATTTTTTCTCTCCTTCCCACTCCGGGGAATTTCCTGTAATATTGCCCTGTGCATCAGATCACAAGGCCGCCGTTCACCCCGAACACCTGTCCGGTGATGTATCCGGCATCCTCGCTGGCCAAAAAGACCAGCAGCTTTGCAACTTCTTCCGGGGTGCCCAGCCGCCCCACAGGGGTCTCCTCGGCCAGCGCCGCCTTGTCCTCAGCGGTAAAGGCCGCCATCATGTCGGTCTCGATGACCCCCGGCGCTACGCAGTTCACGGTAATGCCGCTGGGGCCCTCTTCCTTGGCCAGTGCCTTGGTCAGGCCGATGAGCCCGGCTTTCGCGGCGGAATAGTGCACCTCGCAGCTGCCGCCGGTCTGGCCCCACATGCTGCTCACGGTCAAGATGCGGCCCTGCTTGCGGCGGATCATGCCGGGCAATGCCAGCTGGCACAGGTGGAACGCGCCGCTCAGGTTCACGTCCAGCATCCGCTGCCACTCCTCCGGGGTGATGTCGGTAAACAGCTTCTGCTGCGCGATGCCGGCGTTGCACACCAGCACATCCACCCTGCCCATGGCCTGCTCCACTGCATGGAACGCCAGCTCACAGCTGGCGCGGCTGGCTACATCGCACTGGATGGCAATGCACCCGGGCAGCTGCTGTTCCAGCGCAGCGGCAGCGGCGGCGTTCTGATGGTAGAGCACCGCCACCTGATACCCTGCTACCGCAAAGGCGCGGGCAGCGGCAGCACCGATGCCCCGGTCGCCGCCGGAGATCAGCACCCGGCGCGCCGCAGCGGGTGCGGCAGGGGCAGGCCGCTCTTTTACAGGCTGCGGCGCAGGCGCTTCGGGCTGCTCCGGTGCAGGCGGCTCTGCGGGCTTTTCCAGCGTGATCACCCGGGTGGGTTCGTCCACCACAGGCGCTGCCGTTTTTCCCAGCGTCATGATGCGGGTAGGTTCATCCGCCACCGGCTCCATCGGCGCAGCCGGCTTTGCAGCCGGTGCGGCAAGGGGCTCCGGTGCGCTCTCTTCCTCCGGCACCTGAAAGGTCAGTTCAAACTCGTCCTCGTACAAGAGTGTATCCCTCCTGTTCGGTATTCTCGGCCGGGCGCAGTGCCCGAACCGGAAAAACCCTGTGCCCATCCCCAGACAGTGCAGCGTTCCGTTTATGTGTCCGGCAAAGGTCCGGTGCTTTGGCGTGCCTGCCTGCAGTTGCGATGGGTTTCGACAAGATTCCATTGAATAATATACCACAATCCAGCCCAAAAAGAAAGTGGGAACTGCAATTTTTTACGCAGTTCCCACTATTTTTCCTTATTTTCCCCTGTTTTCGGGCACCGGGGGCTTCCAGCGGGGTCTGCCCGCCCGCTTTTCCCGCAGGGAAACAAAAAACGCCTGCAAAAGCTGCTGCGCCTCGGCCTCCCGCAGCCCCTTTTCCACCACCGGATGGTGATTGAAGGGCAGCGCGAACAGGTCGGTCACCGAGCCGCAGCACCCGGCTTTGGTGTCGGCAGCGCCGTACACCACCCGGCGCAGACGGCTGTTGATGATGCCGCCCGCGCACATGGGGCAGGGCTCTAAGGTAACAAACAGCTCGCACTCCCACAGCCGCCAGCCGCCCAGCGCCTTGCAGGCGGCATCAATGGCCAGCAGCTCCGCGTGGTGCAAGGCGTTTTTTTCGGTCTCCCGGGTGTTGTGCGCCGTAGCCACCACCTCGCCATGCCGCGCCACCACCGCACCCACCGGCACCTCGCCCAAGGCGGCGGCTTTGGCAGCTTCTTCCAGCGCAAGACCCATCAGTTCAAAATCGGTCATGTATTCCATCCTCTCATCCCATCGCCAGCACCAGCAGGTTGTTTGCGCTGTGCAGCAGCACCCCCGGCCAGAGATGCCCGGTGCGGTCTGCCAGCCACCCCAGACCCAGCCCGCACACCAGCGCATAGGCCATGGCGGCGACGCTGCCGTGCTGCAAGGCAAACAGCACCGCCTGCAAAAGAATAGCCTGTCCCCTGCCCAGCGGCTGCGCCCGGCGCTGCACCGCGCCCCGGAACACCCCTTCCTCCGCCAGCGGAGCCAGCAGGCAGACCCGGAAAAACCGCGCCGCGCCGCCGGGCGGCACGGGCAGCAGCACCGCCAGCGCCTTGCCCGCCAGCAGATACCCCACCGCCCAGCCAAAGGCCGAAAGCAGTGCGGCGGTGCGGGGGTTCAGCTTGTGCATGGTCGGTCTCCTCCTGCTATGGTTCGTTCCCGGTTATAGTACCATATCTGCCGCCGGGTGCGCAAGGTTTGGGCGTTCTGTCGCGGCAAATTTATGCAAATCATTGACACATCGCCCTAAATGGTGGTATAATAATTTCCAACCTTTTTAATAAAAGCGTTGCTTATACTGTATTTTACCGGTAGACCGGAGGTATTATTATGATCCGTATCCTCACCGATTCCGCGTGCGACATCCTGCCCGCCGAGGCGCAGCAGCTGGGCGTGACCGTGATCCCCCTGAATGTGACGCTGGAGGACGGCACCGTCCTGCGGGACGGCATCGACATGACCCCCAGCGAATACTATGCCCATCTGGCAGCCTGCCGCAAGCTGCCCACCACCAGCCAGCCCAGCCCGGAGCAGTTCGAGCGGCTGTATCTGGATGCCGCTGCCGCCGGAGACGAGGTGCTGGGCATCTTTTTGTCCGATGCGTTGTCCGGCACCGGTCAGTGCGCCAGACTTGCTGCCGACCTTGCCAACGTGGATAATGTGGTGTTCGTGAACACCGAGAACGTCTGTCTGGGGCAGTCCTTGCTGGTGCGGCTGGCTGTGCAGCTGCGGGACGCCGGCAAGACGATCACCCAGATCGCCGCCGATCTGGAAAAGGCCAAGCAGCACCTGCATCTGGTAGCTGCCGTGGACGATCTGAAGTACCTGCGCAAGGGCGGCAGACTGTCCGCTGCTGCCGCTGTGGCGGGCGGTATGCTAGGCATCAAGCCCATCCTCGCCGTCATTGAAGGTAAGGTAGCGCTGGCCGGTAAAGCACGCGGTCTGCCCGGCGTGTATGTGGCGCTGTTCAAAAAGATCGACGAGATGGGCGGCATCCACCCGGACTACACCCCGCTGCTGGGCTACACCGTCAACCACCGGGAGCTGCAGCCGCTGCTGACCTACCTGCAGGACAACCTGCATCTGGACGCACCGCTGGTGCGCCAGATCGGCTGCGTCATTGGCACCCACACCGGCCCCGGCGCCTTCGGCATCGCGTTCTTTGATAAAGAGCTGACGCTGGAATAAAACCTATTCGCAAAAACAAGTCGGACAGCCCGCGGGCTGCCCGACTTTGTTTTTACCCGTGAAAAAGTAGTTCCGAAACGCCCGCAGGCGTTTCGGAACTACAAATAAAATATTCTTTCCGCTGATTATGGCCAGAGCAAAGCGGAGACCATTCCAAATCGTCCCGCCTTGCCCTTACAGCACCGCGTCCGAGATCAGCTTGCCCAGCAGCAGCACCAGCACCACCAGCATCATAGGGCGGATGAAGCGGGCACCCTTTTTCAGGGCAAAATGGGAGCCCAGCAGGTTGCCCAGAATGTTGCTGATGGCGCAGGGGATGCCGATGTGGAACACCACCAGACCGTTCATCAGATAGGTGAACAGGCTGGCGTAGTTGCTCGCCAGATTGAGCACCTTGCCGTTGCCGTTGGCGGTGCGCAGGTCAAAGCCCATCAGGGTGGTAAAGGCAATGATGGCAAAGGTGCCGGTGCCCGGGCCCATGACGCCATCGTACAGGCCGATGCCAAAGCCGATGGCCAGCGCCAGCAAAATCTTTTTCAGATCCAGCGTGCCGTCGTCCCGGTTCTCGTCCGGCAGGTTGCGCTGCCACAGAATGATGACCGCCGCCACCGGCAGGATGATGAACATCATGGTGCGCAGCATCTCATCGCTGAGCAGCAGCACGATGTGCGCGCCCAGCGCACTGCCCGCAAAGCTGCCGATGGCTGCAAGAACGCCCACCTTCACGTTCATGGCACCGCTTTTGAAAAAGCTTGCCGTGGCAAAGGTAGTGCCACAGGCGGCGCTGAACTTGTTAGTGGCATAGGTGTAGTGGGGCGGCAGCCCGGCAAACAGATAGGCAGGCAGACTGATCAGCCCGCCGCCGCCGGCTGCCGAATCCACAAAGCCTGCAAAGCCGGTCATCAGCATGAGAAACGCCATCATCCACGGCGAGATCGTGATACCCATTGTTATAATTCCTCTTATCTTTCCAAGTCGTTTGTTCTTTTTCAGGGGACGCGCGCCTCAGACCATATAAAACCTCCCCTCGCAGGACAATACACAGCCCGGGATACCTGCACGCAGCAGGGCATCTCCGGGCACTTTTTGCAATTTTTTGACTTGATATTACAGATTGTTTTTAAAGAAGCGGTATGCGTTGCGCCAGTAGATGGCCTCCACCTCGTCCTCGGTAAAGCCCTCGCGGCGCAGTGCCTCGGCCAGAAGCGGCATATCTGCCGCCGTTTCCAGCTCGTGCTGACCGCCGATGCCGTCAAAATCGCTGCCAAGGCTGATGACCTCAATACCGCCCACCTGCTTGAAGTGTGCGGCGTGCTTTGCCAGCCGTTCCACCGTGCTGCGGCAAAGCTTGGGGTGTGCCGAGTCTGCGTCCACAAAGGAAGCGCAGTAGTTCAGCCCTGCAATGCCGCCCTTTTCTGCCAGTGCGCGGATCATCTCATCGGTCAGGTTGCGGTTGTGGGGCGACAGGGCACGGCAGTTGGAGTGGCTTGCCGCAAAGGGACGGGTGCTGTGGTTTGCGATGTCCCAGAAGCCCTTATCGGAAAGGTGGCTCACGTCTGCGGTGATGTGCAGCTTTTCCATCTCTTCCAAAAAGGCAAAGCCCCGCTCGGTCAGGCCGGTCTCGGTGTTGGCCACCAGCGGCCCGCCGGGGTTTGCGTTGGGGGCTGCCAGCTCGTTGGGGTAGTTCCATGTCAGGGTCATCATGCGCACGCCCAGTTCCTGCAGCCGCCGCAGCACGCCCAGACTGCCCTTGCAGCAGCCTCCCTCTTCCACCGTCAGCATGGCGCTGAACTTGCCCTCGGCGCGGTTGCGCTCAAGGTCGGCGGCGGTGTACACCGGGGCGATTTTTTCCGGGTAAGCCGCCATGAGCCGCTTGAAGATGTCGATTTCCTCCAGCACGCTTACCAGCGGGTCGGCCCCGGGTGCGGGGTCGGCCAGATCCACATAGGCCGCAAAGCATTGCAGCAGATAATCCCCCTGCTGCAATTTTTCAAGGTCGATATGCAGGTCGTTGTGCAAAAAGCTTTTGGGTGCGCCCGCCTTTTCGGCGCGGCGCAGTTCGTACAGGGTATCGCAATGCAGATCCCAAACCTTCATGATGGATACACTCCTTTATGCTTCTTCTCCCAGCAGCTGCAGCAGCTGTTCGGGGTTCATAGACAAAATCGCGCCGTCTGCCCCGCCGGTAACGGTGTCGGCCAGCGACTGCTTGGCCTGTTGCAGTTCCACGATCTTTTCCTCAATGGTGTCCTGCGCGATCAGCCGGTACACCTGCACCGGGTTGCGCTGACCGATACGGTAGGCGCGATCGGTGGCCTGATTCTGCGCGGCAAGGTTCCACCACGGGTCGTAGTGGATGACGATATCGGCGGCGGTCAGGTTCAGACCCGTGCCGCCCGCCCGCAGCGAGATGAGAAAGACGTCCGCCTCGCCCTGATTGAACCGGCGCACCTGCTCGGCACGCACCGGCTTCGGGGTAGAGCCTTGCAGGGTGAAGTGGCTCACCTCGGCCTCGTCCAGCCGCTTTGCCAGCAGTTCCAGCATGGAGGTGAACTGGCTGAACAGCAGAATGCGGTGCCCGCCCGCCACCGCCTCGGTGACAAGCTCCAGACAGGCCTCCAGCTTGGCGCTGCTGCCCGTCCAGTTATCCGCCACAAGGCGCGGGTCACAGCAGATCTCCCGCAGCCGCATCAGCACGGCAAACACGGTCATCTTGTCCTCCGGCTTTGCCGCCCGCAGCTTTTCCCGGGCGTCCACCACCGCTGCCAGATACAGCTTGCGCTGCTCGGTCTCCAACTCAACGCGGCGCACATTCTCCGTTTTAGGCGGCAGCTCCCGCAGCACCTCGGACTTCATGCGCCGCAGGATGAAGGGCCCGGTGAACTGGTTCAGCCGCCGCACGGCGTTGGCATCCTCGTCCTGCACGATGGGCTTTTCGAACCGGGCGCAGAAGGTCTTGTAGGGGGGTAGATACCCGGGCATCAAAAAGGAGAAGATGCTCCACAGTTCGCCCAGGCGGTTCTCCACCGGGGTGCCGGTCAGGGCAAAGCGCACCCGGCTGTTCACCCGGCACACCGCCTTGTATTTCTGGGTGGTGTGGTTTTTGATGGCCTGCGCTTCGTCCAGAATGCAGGCGTAAAAGCTTTGCCCGGCATACAGTTTTTCGTCCCGGCGCAGCAGATCGTAGCTGGTGATGACGATATCCGCCTGTGCCCACCCATCGACCAGCGCGGCGCGGTGGGCGGCATCGCCGTCCATGGCAACACTTTGCAGCTGCGGGGTGAACTTCTGGCATTCCTCCTGCCAGTTCAGCACCAGCGACGCCGGGCAGACGATAAGGCTGGGCATCTGCTGCCCGCCCTCCTTCATGGCCAGCAGGTAGCTGAGCACCTGCACGGTCTTGCCCAGACCCATATCGTCCGCCAGAATACCGCCCATGCCGTAGCCATCCAGTGTGCGCAGCCAGCGGTAGCCGTCCCGCTGGTATTTGCGCAGGGTCTTTTGCAGCGAGAGCGGCGGGGTATACTCGCTGTCCCGCACGGCGTGGAAGCTGCGGCTGATGCGCCGGAAAGCATCGTCCCGGTCGAACCGCAGACCGTTCTGCCCCGAAAGCGCCCAGTCCAGCGTGGGGGCGCGGTAGAGCGGCAGAGCGGCGTGGCCGTCCTTCAGCTTTGCGCCGGAAAGTTCCAGTGTGTCGTTCAGTTCGTCCAGCCCTTCCAGACTGTCGTCCAGCCGCAGCAGACTGCCGTCCCGCAGGCGGTGGTAGCGCTTTTTCTGGTGCAGGGACTGCAAAAGTTCCCGCAGTTCCTCCACCGGGAAGGCGCCGGTGTCCACTTCCAAGTCCAGCACGCTGCCGTGCACCGATACCCCCACCGAGATCTTAGGCGGGGCCGCTTGCAGGTTGCGGAAAGCATCGGTCTGGTACACCTCGCCCATAGCCAGCAAGGCGGGAATGCCCTCCTCCAGCAGCTGGAAAAGAGCTTCTTCCCCGGAAAGGCTGTAATGCCCGGGCTTGCCGGTCTCGGGTTCCAGATAGGTTTCCAGCAGCCGCTTTGCCCGGTTCTCGGTGCGGGCATCCCGCAAAAGGTCGGGCGGCACCGGCTCGCCGGGGGCTACCCTGTCCTCTCCGTACAGAAAGACCGGGTACGCCGTGACGGTAAGCCCCCGATCGGCGTCCAGATAAAACTGCACCACCGGTTCCAGCGGGATCTGGTTCAGCAGCAGCCGGTCGGGGTCCACGATGTTGACCCGGTTGCCCAGTTCCGGCAGCACATAGCTGCAAAAAGCGGCGGCGTCTGCGCTGGTAAAGAACAAACTGCGCCCGCCAAAGGTGTCCAGTACCGGCAAAACCCGGCGGCATTCCTCCCGCTGCATCCGCCAGAGGGTACTTTCGCCCAGCAGATAGGCATAGTCCAGCCCCTGCACTCCGCTGAGCGCCGGGGTACAGCTCAGCTGCACGCCGCCCTTGCGGCGCTCCACCTTCAGGCTGATGACCGGCAGACCCTCTTTAAGGGTATAGCCGCCCACAACGCCCTCGGCGGCGTAAAGTTCCACAAGGGCATCCAGCCCCTCGCCGGTCAGCGGCAGACCGCCCGCCGGGCCTTTCTCCCAGCCGGAGCGCATGGTACCCTCGGCTTCAAACGCCTGCCGGGCGCTCACCTGACGGCGCAGCAGCCGCAGCAGCTGCTGTGCATCCGGAGCAAAGGCATCCCACCGGTGCACAAAGGCCAGCGATTTCCCGTAGCTGACGCTTTCGCCCCGCTCGATCGCATCCAGAAACTGCGGGATGCTTTTTACCAGATACTGCCGCCCGCCGATGCCGTCCGAGACCCGCAGCCGCAGCCAGATACGGCCATTGTGCGGCGTAAGCTCCGGTTCCAGCAGAGCAAAGCCGGTGCGCTGGGCAGCGTTCTGGGGCTGGGGCTGCGCATCCTCCCGCTGGTAGCGCTTCAGCAGCAGCTGGGCCTCATAGTCGGTTTCCGGCTCCTCGCCCCGCCACTTGCGGCCGAACAGCATATCCAGCCCGGCGCTGTAACTGTCCTTGCGGGGCTCTGGGTTCAGCCCGGCAACGCCCCGCTGCACCCCGGGGATGCTCTCCGGCTTTTTTTCCGGGGCAGGCGGGTTCTTTTCCGCATCCTGCAGCAGCAGCGCGCCAATGTGCTTACAGTAGGTGCCGTCGCCGTTTTGATTATAGGGGCAGTCGCAGGAGGCGCTGACAAAGCTGCCGTTTTCCCGCAGCCAGACCTGCGTATAATAGCAGTCCGGCCCGCTGCCCTGCACCAGCGCTGTCAGGTGCCGCACCCCGTCCTCGTTGGTGGTGCAGCTGCTTTGCAGGATACGCTTGCGGTACTTCTGTGCCCGCTCAAAGATGCTTTTGCCCAGCAATGCGCGGATCTCCTGTGCGTCCATGTGGTCTCCCTCCCCTGTGCTGTCGCGGTTCCGGTCTATTCTATAAGAATACCGCGTTCCACCCCGGGATGCAAGGGCAGAAGGGTAAAAAACGTTTAGAAAGCGCGGGCGGGACGATTTTGAATGGCCTCCGCTTTGCTTTGGCCATCTTCAGCGGAAAAATTATTTTTATATAGAGCAATACCGGAGCGTCTGCGGACGCTCCGGTATTGCATTTTCACGGGTTGGGTCGTAAAAGATAAACGAGATGACAAGACCCCCGGCGGGCAGCCGGGGGTCTTGTCGCACACTTATGGAGACTTGGACAGGAATAAAAGGAAGATCACATTCCCTTTGCGGGAAAGAGAATCGCTGCTTACTTGCCGCGGACGGCTGCGAAGCCGGCTTCCAGATCGGCAAGGATATCATCAATGTGCTCGGTGCCGATGGACAGGCGGATGGTGTTCTGGTAGATCTGCTGCTCGGCCAGCTCCTCATCGGTCAGCTGGCTGTGAGTGGTGGAAGCCGGGTGGATGACAAGGCTCTTCACGTCCGCTACGTTGGCCAGCAGAGAGAAGATCTTCAGGTTATCAATGAAGGTAAAGGCCTCCTCGCGGCCGCCCTTGATGTTAAAGGTAAAGATAGATGCGCCGCCGTTGGGGAAATACTTCTGGTACAGGGCGTGATCCGGGTGATCCGGCAGCGAGGGATGGTTCACCTTTTCCACCTGCGGGTGGTTGGCAAGGAACTCCACCACCTTTTTGGTGTTCTCCACATGACGCTCAATGCGCAGGCTCAGCGTCTCGGTGCCCTGCAGCAGCAGGAAGGCGTTGAAGGGGGAGATGGTAGCGCCGGTATCACGCAGCAGGATAGCGCGGATGTAGGTGACAAAGGCGGCAGGGCCTGCGGCATCCGCAAAGGAGACGCCGTGGTAGCTGGGGTTGGGGGCGGCAATGTTGGGGTAACGACCACTGGCCTTCCAGTCGAAGTTGCCGCTGTCCACGATGATGCCGCCCAGCGTGGTGCCGTGGCCGCCGATGAACTTGGTGGCAGAGGGCACCCCGATGTCTGCGCCGGGCTCGATGGGACGGATGAGGTACGGGGTGCCGAAGGTGTTATCAATGACCAGCGGCAGGCCGTGCTTGTGGGCGATGGCGGCAATGGCGTCGATATCCGGGATATCACTGTTGGGGTTGCCCAGCGTTTCCAGATACACAGCCTTGGTGTTGGGCTGGATAGCGGCCTCCACCTGTGCAAGGTCGTGGGCATCCACAAAGGTGGTGTTGACGCCGAACTGGGTCAGGGTGTGCGCCAGCAGGTTGTAGCTGCCGCCGTAGATGGTCTTTTGTGCCACGATGTGGTCACCGGCCTGTGCCAGTGCCTGAATGGTGTAGGTGATGGCGGCTGCGCCGGAGGCCACAGCCAGGGCGGCGACGCCGCCCTCGAGCGCGGCGACGCGCTTTTCCAGCACGTCCTGCGTGGAGTTGGTCAGGCGGCCGTAGATGTTGCCGGCATCTGCCAGACCAAAGCGGTCTGCTGCGTGCTGGCTGTTGCGGAACACATAGGAAGTGGTCTGGTAGATAGGCACTGCGCGGGAATCGGTTGCGGGATCGGCCTGCTCCTGGCCGACGTGCAGCTGGAGGGTCTCAAATTTATATGCAGACATAATATAATTTCCTTTCTGTTATCCAAAATGTGTCGTGTGTCGTTGAGGTCCGTTCGGCCGCCGCGTCACATTCGTCCGAAGCGGAAATTATTCCGCACAAAGATCCGCAAGCTGATCTGCATGGTCTTCCCTGCTTTCCCGGCGTTTTGGAA
>ERZ780207.2816-NODE-2816-length-11900-cov-4.509076_pt1 | contig 11900 bp, 10 predicted proteins | sample MGYA00510977_ERZ780207 | MGnify/ENA primary metagenome ERZ780207 (study PRJEB29588, sample SAMEA2151383) | human gut metagenome | biome: human gut; feature: human-associated habitat; material: faeces | place: Denmark | collected 2008/2010 ... | reverse complement strand
CTGAAATCGCTCAAAAATGCCGGCGTTTCTGATATGTGTTTAATTTGACCACTTATTTACAAAGTAAAATAAACCAAACGATTAACCGTTTGTCTTAATACAAGGTAAACACCAAAACTAAACATCAAAAAAATTATGGATTATTATCAGAACCAAACCCCACCGCCTTACAATCCGCAGTCATACGAGCAGATGCAAAAGGCAGCCCAAGTGCAAACCAACTCAGTGCTGAAACGTGTGTACGTGCGCATGTTCATCGGCCTCCTCATATCGGCGTTCTGCGCCCTCGGCGTGGCATCGTCGCCGGCAGCCATCGCTTTCTTCCTCGGCAACCCCTTCGTTTACTGGGGCATGTTCATCGCCATGCTGGTGATGGCCTTCGTCATCCCGGCACGCATGGAAAAGATGTCCACCGGCACCATCCTGGTGCTCTTCTGCATCTTCTGCGCACTGATGGGATGCTCGCTCGCATCGGTCTTCATGATCTACACCGCCACCAGCATCACGGCCACTTTCTTCATGGCTGCCGGAACTTTCGGCGCAATGTCGGTGTACGGATACTTCACCAAGACCAACCTCGACAAGATGGGCTCCATATTCATCATGGCGCTGTTCGGCCTCTTCATCGCGATGATAGTCAACATATTCCTGAAGAGTTCCGGCCTCGAATGGGTGATTTCCATCATCGGCGTGCTTCTGTTCGTGGGCCTCACCGCCTGGGACACCCAGCAAGTGAAGCGTCTGGCGCAGGCTAACCTCAGCCCCGAATTGACCGACAAACTGGCTACGATGGGTGCCCTGAACCTCTACCTCGACTTCATCAACCTCTTCCTCTTCCTGCTCCGCATCTTCGGCGGCGGCCGCGACTGAGCCGTTTGTTGAATCACATAAAGGGAGGGTGTATCATGTCTCAGACTGATACACCCTCCCTGATTTGTTTGAATCCGTTGAATTTCAAATTTTTATCCTGTCCGGTGTCCGGAAACGCAAAATGTTTTGGGCTGAAATGTCCCGGAAACGGAAAATGTTTCCTGATTGTCTGATGGAGTCAGAGAAGCCCGGTCATATATACCGGTAGGCAAATGATGTCCTCTTCTTTGCGTAAGTCCTTGGTATATAAGAGATATCTTCTGTATATGCGCGATGAGAACTTACGTTGGAACTCATCGAGGGATTTATGTGACTTATAACCGGACGACTTTACTTCGATGGGGCAAATCTTGTCATTCCGGGCAATGAGGAAATCTATCTCATAATTCCGCGGTCGCTCAACTCCTTCCGGTTGCTCCTTGAATGTGTAATAATATAGCGAATGTCCGGCAGTGCGCAGTAACTGTGCCACAACATTCTCGTACACATATCCAAGGTCTGCCGGGAGTTTGTCAGAGAGAAGTTTGGCGTAAATGGTATTGTTGAAATAGTCGGTGTCCATGAAAGCGAGCGTGACGAATAACCCTGTGTCTGCCAGATACATCTTAAAGAAATCATATCCGGCATGAAGGGCGAATCCCACTCCCGGGTCGTTGGATTGGAAAGCGAAGTTTACGGTGCGTGAGTCATCGATATCCCTGAACAATTCGCCGAGACGCGCCAATCTGGCATTGGGAATGACACTCCCAACCATATATCTGTTTGTGTTGCGCGACAGTTCAGCGGGGATTGACTGGAAAATTGTCGAGGCTCGGCCGGTTGGGTCTATTCTGCGCAAATCATCCATGTATAGATGTAAAATATTGCGCTTGACGGCGTCTATAACAGCAAAATCCGCAGCTTCGAGATAGGCGTTGATAGCTTGGGGCATTCCCCCTACGAGAATATATAGCCGGAATAATTTCATCATTTCGCGATTCACGGCATCTCCCAACGGTTTTAGATGTTCGTAGGAATAACGGATAAGACCAAAGGTTGGCTCCTTGCCTATTGCCCATAGAAACTCCTCGAAGTCAAAAGGATACATGTTGAGCCGTTGTTCTTCGCTCGGGATTAGGATTTCCTTGATATTTTTTTTGATGGAAATCAACGAGCCTGTTTCTATGTAATGGAAGCGGCCGTCTTTCACGAGGAATTTGATTGCTTGTCTCGCCTTGGGACAAAACTGCACTTCATCGAAGATTATGACCGATTTGCCGGGTTTTAGGCTTATGCCGGTAAGCGATTGCAGGGATATGAAGAAGTATTGCAGATCTGAAATGTCATCGAAAAGGTCTATCACGGTTCTCGGAGCATTCGCAAAGTCGATTATGAGGTAATTTTCGTACTCGTTTCGGGCAAATTCTTCGGTGATAGTGGATTTGCCGATACGTCTTGCTCCTTCGATAAGCAATGCTGTTTTACCGGCAAAATCCTTTTTCCATGCCAGCATCTTATTATATATTTTACGCTTAAAAATCTTATCGGCCATAACTTATTGATTTCTCGTGCAAATTTAACTAAAATGTCAGAAAACGCAAAATGTTTCGGGCAGAAATGTCCCGGAAACGGAAAATGTTTTGGGCAGAAATGTCCCGGAAACGGAAAATGTTTGTGGATGCGTGGCGGTCCGGAGGGGGATTTTCGGCTCGGGTTATTCTTCGTACTCGGTGTCAGGAACGGGAGCCGGGGTGTAGGCGCGGTGCGGACGCAGAGTTATGGTGGCGCCGTGGAGCGAAGGGAAGGTGATGACCAGGTTGCCGTCCTGGAAAATGGCGGTGGCCAGCGGGTCGGCGTCGCGGCCGTCGGGGCATAGCCAGCGAGCGGAATAGACGTCGTCGGCGCGCGGCGTCAGGTGACATTTTTCCATACCGCGTTTCCAGTATCCGGCGTGGACGCGTGCACCTTCCATGTAGCGTAACGTGTACTCGCCGCCGGGCAGCGGTACAATGGCTACGACGTAGTCTCCGCCATTGACTATGAAGTTGTTATCTACGGTGAAGCCGGCCTGCGCCCAGTATCCGGCGCGGCTGTCGGAGCTGAGGATTATCCTTTGGCTAATTTCGGGGACGGGCATCTGCGGCGGTTCTTCCGGTGTGTCGCATGTAAGTGCGAGATTGAAAAAAGCGAACTCCGCACCGCCGTCCGGAACGATGGCGAGGTGTACGGGCGCGAATCCTACCGGAAGTGGCACCGTCAGTCCGTCGGCAGTTTTGTCTGAGCCGGCTTCGATGCGCATATTGTCGCCACGGCGGCAGAGTGCCAGACGGTTACGTTTTTTGTTTTTACCGATGTTGAACGAGGAGGGATTCATGCCCGGTGCGGTGACGGTGAGGCGCGTTTCAGCCGCACGTGTGTCGCCGACAGGCAATTCGGTGACCTTATAACCCCAATTTGTGGTGAACCGCTGCCCCCCGGCATCCTCGAGGATGAGCGTAAAGCCGGGCATAATGGCTTTGCGGCGCTTTCCGTCGGCGTCGGAGTAGCGGTAATCCCGGTCGGGAGTGTCGCGGAGATTATCGAAAATCAGCGAAAGGGTGAAGTCGTCGTCGCCAAGGTTTAACGGCAGCGACGGGGCGGCTTGCCCGGCAGTGTCGGCACGCAGGATGAAGGGGACTTCGGGCGGAAATCCGGGGAAGAGGAAGCCGCGTGCCCGGTTGAAGTAGACGCCTTCGCCGCTTGCGGTAGTGGCAAAAACAAGAAGGAGGAGGAGAGGGAGAATGCGTTTCATTTAACGAAAGCGATGACGGAATTGACGATGCCCACAGCGGCGAAAATGAGGATGATTACGCCTATAATTCTGTTAATCAGCCACATGGAACGTATGTTGAAGTGTGCGCGCACCTTGTTGACAAACCATGTGACGAGCCACCACCATCCCAATGCGCCGCCGAAGATGCATAGATAGCCCGGCACGTAGTGGTAGAACCGCATCTCCGGCAGAAGGAAGTTGAAGCGTGCGAAGAGGCCTATTATCAGGAAGAGAATCAGCGGGTTGGAGACAGTAAAGAGGAACCCGGTGAGGATGTTCCGTTTCACGGAGGCGGCGCCGGCTTTGGGCTTGGTGAGCCGCTTCGACGGGTTGGACTTGAAGAGGTAGATGCCGAAGGCGATGAGCACCGCCGAGCCCACGAGCTGTATTACGTTCTGGTTCTTTTCGAGAAATTCCTGGATAAAGGAGAGTCCGAAGCCGGTGAGCAGGCAGTAAAGGAGGTCGGAAAGTGCGGCGCCGATTCCGGTGTAGAGGCCGGCCTTGCGTCCTTTTTCGAGGGTGCGCTGAATGCAAAGCATACCTACCGGCCCCATCGGTGCCGAAACCAGTATGCCGATGGCCACTCCTCGCCAAAGCACATATAACAGATTTTCCATCTTTCCTAATTCCTGAAGTTTGTAAAAAGCACCCTTCCCGGTAGCTTATAAAGCATCGCACTTAGCTGTTGACAAAGCGTGGTCTTTGCGCGTTATTACCGGCTCACTATGTCGTAGCCGCCGTTGGAGGTCGGGATGCAGGCGTAGCGCTTCATTCCGTATTTCTTTTCGGCCGCCGGGCCGGAAACAGGTGCGCCTCCGGCCATCACCACGTCGTAATGCGACCCGCAGACGGGGCATACGGCGTCAAACCGCTCGCCGTCGATAAAGACCCGTATATCGCTCTTGCACTCCACGGGGCACGCCAGGTCGTAGGCCAGGGGCACCTGTGTGTCGGCGGTGAAAGGGTCCATTCCCCCGATGAGGAGCACGCCGCCGAATCCGGTGTAGGTCTGCTCCGTGTAAGGGTAGTCCGACGGTTCTCGCAGTTGCCGTATGAAGTAGCGGTACTGGCCGAACCCCGTCACGCCGTAGGTGTTCCAAAGTCCAGTGTTGGAAAGGCGTATGGTGACGGGCAACGGCGGTATGCGGTCGTCGTCCACGCTGTCGCAGGCACCGAGCGCCAGGCCCAGCGCCACTGCGACGGCGGGTAATATCTTTGCCACGAACCGCATCAGTCGAGGCGTGACATTTGACGCATCAGCTCGCCGAACTGGTCCACCATCTTCTGGAGCGGGCCGTTGACCATCGGCTTGAGCATCATCGGGATGTCGATTTCGAGCACCACCTGCGCGTCGCAGTGTGCGTCATCGACGGGTGTAATCTTGAAGTCGAGCTTCAGGGGGACGGGAGTGCCTTCGCCGGTGAAGCGCACCAGGGAGGGGCATTCGCGCTCGGAGATGCGCAGCGCTATGGAGCCCACCGGACCGCCGGGAAGCGTTATCGAGTCGGGGGTAAGTTCTATCTGTTCAAGCTGTTTGCGCTGGTTCTCGTCTATCTTGTCGGCGGGAAGGTTGGCGATGACGTTTTTCAGATTCTCGGGATTGGAGAAACGCTCGAAAGCCTTCTCTGCCGAACACTCCAGTTCGGTCTTGCTGCTTTTGTATGTGGCCATAATATGTGGGTTGAATGCCGGGAACCCCGTAAGATGGGGGTTCCTGACAATAAAACTTTTGAGCCTTTGAAAAGGTTTGTCAGAGTATCTTTTGTTCGCGGGGTGTCCAGGCTGCGGGGTCTTTGCGCCATTCCTTCAGCGTCTCGAGGTCGTCCTGGTGTATGTAGTCGGTGTGGAGCGCGGCCTCGAGCATCGCCGAATAGTTGGAGAGCGGGATGAGCGTTACGTTGGCGTCGCGGAAACGTTTTACCGAGATGGGGAACTCGTAAGTGAAAATGGCGGTCATGCCCACTACCTCGCAGCCGGCGTTGCGGATGGCCTCCACTGCTTTCAGCGAGCTGCCGCCGGTGGAGACAAGGTCTTCGACCACAACCACTTTCATGCCGGGCTTGAGGTTACCTTCGATGAGGTTCTCCAGACCGTGGTCCTTCGGGGTGGAACGCACGTAAGCGTAGGGGAGGCCCAGCGTGTCGGCCACCAGGGCGCCGATGGCGATGGCTCCGGTAGCCACACCGGCTATGGCGTCGGCTTCGGGGAAGTTTTCAAGCACGATGCGCGACATCTCTACCTTGATGAAATTGCGAATGTCGGGGTAAGAGAGGGTTTTGCGGTTGTCGGTATAGATCGGTGAGTTCCATCCGGAAGCCCAGATGAACGGATTTTCAGGTTGCAGTTTGATGGCGCTGATTTGCAGGAGTTTTTCTGCCAATAGTTGGGCCGCAGTTTTCATAATCTGAAATTTATTACTAAGTTTTTGGTATATACGAAGTTAACACCGCTGCCTGCTCCGGGGGAACATGACTTCGGCTAACTCCGCGACGCAAAGTTACAAAAATCTCCGTACACTACCAAATCCGCCACCCTCGCCCGCAGCTTTTTTAGCTTAGTTCCAGGCATATTCGTACTGTGGACCCCCGAAAAAAATGAGGCGGCGGAATCGCTCCGGCGCCTCTTTTTCCCTCTACCCGGGTAGAGAATGTAAATACAAGTTTAACTCTAAAACTTTAAAAAATGAATACAAACAATGTTGTTTTGAACCCAAGGATGAGAGAGGATGGTGTTTTTTTGTTGGCGACAAATAGTGCGTCCACTCTCAGAACAGCAGCGTGCGTAGCTGTAGGGCGATCAGCAGGGCTCCTGCGGCGTAGACCAGCCAGGTGGCGTCGCCTACGCGGTTGATGAAGTTTTGCGGCTTTCGTGCCGTGGCTTTTTTAGAATCCTTTTTCATAATTTCGTTGGCTTTGTGTTTGCGTTGCAAAGTTACGACGCGGCGTATGCCTGAACTTTGCACCTCTATGTTAAAAGATATTATCGATGTTTCGGCGTGTCATTTTTCGGCCGAAACTTGCGTATGTCTCGGAAAATGCTTAACTTTGAAGTGTCATTTTAGGAAAAGAATTGTAAATGGGACAGGACTGGAAGGCTGCTTTGGCAGCGTTGAACGCGTCGGGTTCGTTGCCGGCAGGCGATGAGGGACCGGCGGCACAGGCACCGGAGCCGGAGAAGGTGCAGAAGGCGCCGTTGCGCATCTACATTGACCGCCGTGCGCGCCGGGGCAAGGAGGCCACGGTAATCGAAGGGTTTCTCTGCACCCCGCAGCGCGTAAAGGAGATAGCCTCCGAACTGAAACGCATGCTCGGGTGCGGCGGCTCGGTGCGCGACGACGAGATTTTACTGCAAGGCGATGTCCGCGACAAAACCGGGGAACGTCTCGAAAAACTCGGATTCAGAACAAAACTTTGCTAACACTTATGCCAAGTGTCTTACATCTCCACAAAGCGTCGGCCGGTTCGGGAAAAACCTACACGCTGACGCGCCAATATATTGAATATCTGCTTGTCAACGATGAAGGGCGTCTGTGCCGGCGACGTCAGATAACCGACAACCTGCGCCACATCCTGGCCATCACCTTCACCAACAAGGCCACTGCCGAGATGAAGGAACGCATAGTCTCGGCGCTCTCGAAGCTGGCTTATTCCGATTACACGAAAAGACGCCCCGATTACCTTGACTACCTCACGGAACTCACCGGCGCCGGCGAGGAGGAAGTGCGCGGGGCGGCCAAGACTTCCCTTTCTGTGCTGCTCAACGCTTACAGCGACTTCAACGTCTCCACCATCGACAGTTTCTTCCAGACCATACTGCGCACTTTCGCCTATGAGATAGAGCGCAGCGACAGCTACGGGATAGAGCTGGACAGCGACTTCGTGGCGCGGTCGGCCGTCGACGCGGCGCTCACCGACATGAACTCGGACAACCCCGACCGGCAGGTGCGGAATTGGCTACAGAATACCATGGAGCGCGACGCCGAAGCCGGCAAAAGGTGGAACATTTTCGCAAAAAAGACAAGCGGTGGCACCACTTACGGCCAACTGCTCCGTGCCGTGGAGAAGATGAGTTCGGAAGACTACAAGAAGCACCGCGAAGCGCTGAAAAAATATCTTGACGCTCACCGCGATGCCGACGGAAAAGTGGACATAACCGCCCTTTATGACCAGATAGACGATATTGTAAAGACTAAACTGCGTAAGCATTACAACTTGATGCAAGATTACGCCAGGAAGGTGGCTGCGGTAATCGGCAACTATGACGAAAAGAAACACCTGAACAAAGACCTCGCCGGCCGTGTGAAGAAAACGCTTTCCTATCCGGTGGAAGGCGTATCGAAACCTTGGACAACTAAGGGCGCCCCGGACGACAAACTCGCGTTCAAGGCAGATAAGATAAAAAAAGGTCTTTCCCCCGTGGACCGCGCCTTCGCCGACAATGTGATAGCGATGGTGGAAAACTATAGGGACTGGTATGAAGAGCTTCACTCCGAAAAGTTGCGTACCTGGGAACTTTACTCCAAGAATTTCAGGATGTTACCGATGATGTCGGCCGCCGCCGAGCTCTCCGCCGAACAGCTGGCCCGCGACAATATCATAGACATGTCCGAGACCAGCACCATCCTCGACAAGGTGATAGGGGATCAGGATTCACCCTTCATCTTCGAGCGCATCGGCAACCAGCTCAACCACTTCCTGATAGACGAGTTCCAGGATACGTCGGCCATGCAGTGGAAAGTGCTCAGACCGCTGGTCAGCAATGCGTTGTCGGAGGGCCACAGCAATCTCATAATCGGAGACGGCAAGCAGAGCATCTACCGTTTCCGCGGCGCCGACCCGTCGCTGATAATGACGCAGGTGCCGGGCGAGTTCAGCTACTGCGCCTCGATAAAGGGCGACAAGGTGCAGGACAACACCAACTACCGTTCGTTCCGCAACATAGTGGAGTTCAACAACACTCTCTTCCGCCTCGTTGCAGAAGAGATGGACGAAGCCTTTGCCGGGTTTGTGGCCGGCACCGGTGCTCCGCTGCCGGCCAAGCCTTTCTTCGCGGAACTCTACGCTGGGGTGACGCAGCGCCCCGGCAAGGAGGAGCCCAAGGGATATGTGCAATTGCTCACCTATGGGAAAGGGTCGGCCTCCGGCTTTGGCGGAAATCAGCCCGAACCGGCGCCTCACCTTATAGACATCGCTGCGAAAATAGCGGAACTCCGCGAACGCGGTTACCGCTACAGCGACATCGCCGTGCTCGTGCGCACCAAGCAGAACGGCACGAACGTAATCGGCGCCATAATACAGTGGAACAACGAGCATCCCGACAAGATGATACCCTTCATCAGCGAGGAGTCGCTGACAGTAGGGTCGGCCCCTTCGGTGAGGATACTGCTGTCGGCGCTGAGCCTCGTCGGCGAGGGGGACATAACGCGTGCCCGGCAGGAAAACAGCGATGAGAAAGACTCCGGCGGGAAGCACCGCCGCACCCTATCCGAGGCTCTCTTCCTGTGCAGCTACGCCAAATTCGTGCACTCGCATCCGGAGATAAAACCTGAAGAGATGATGGCCGCCTACTCTGCCGCAGAGCCGGACCCCAACCCGCTCGACTTCATAACGACCGACGCGCGCAACATAGAGCTCCCCGCGCTCGTGGAGAAGCTCATCGGTTCGCTGCTCACCCGAACGGAGCAACGCTCCGACGCGCCATACATAGCCGCCTTCCAGGACCTTGTGATAGACTATTGCGAGCGGCACAGCGCCGACATTCGCTCATTCCTGCAATGGTGGGAGCAGAAAGGGGTGTCGAAAGGTATCAACTCCCCCGAAAACATAGAGGCCGTGAAGATACTTACCATCCACAAAGCCAAGGGGCTCCAATACCGTTGCGTGATAATCCCGGAACTGAAAGCTGAGTTCAAACCTGACCGCCACAAGACGGAATGGCTGTGGGTGAAACCCTCGGCCGCAGTCCTGGGACTGCCCGACCGCGCGTTGCTCCCCGAAGTGCTTCCCGTGGAATCGGGCGAGAAAATGGAGCAGACGCCACACAAGGATGTGTATGCCGAATACCGCCGCCTCTACATGATGGACCTCATAAACACGTGGTACGTGGCCTTCACGCGCCCCGTGGAGGAACTCTACATCTATGCCTGGCAGAAAGAAGAGGATGAAAATGGAAAGAAATCTAAGGAAGAGCCGTCGTTCCAGCGGACGCTGCTCGATATTTTCACCAGGATGAAGGAGGGTTCGGCACAGGGCGACGGTTTGGAATACCAGTTGGGCGCCGGGAAGGTTTCCATCATCGAAGAGGCCGGAGAAGTGCCGGAAAACCAAGGCAAGGAGGCTGGATTATACTTGCAGAAAGCCATGGTAGGGCGTCCCCTCGCCAAAGGGGAGATTGAGGCCGGGAATCCCGGCGGAGCCGTCGCTGCCACCGTCGCCGAGGATGGATACTTCGAACACGACCCCGGAAAGTTCATCCAATACCGCGACGTGGAGTTCGACTGCGTGGACTCGGAAAATCCCGACCCGCAATGGGAAGGCAACAAGATGCACGACATCATGAGCCGCGTAAATGTCCCCGAAGACCTTGACGGTGCCGTGCGCGCAATGGTGGCGAAAGGGCGCATAACGCCCCGTGAAGGGGAACATTTCCTCTCCGTGCTCCGTCCCGCCATCGAAACCACGGGGAAGGAATACGGCTGGTTCTCCCCCGGGCTGCGTGTGCTCAACGAGCGTTCGCTGCTCCAGGAGGGGGACTACGACCGACGCCCCGACCGCGTGATAATAGACAGCGAAGGCCGTGCCACCGTGATAGACTACAAATTCGGCATGTCGCGCGAGCGCGGTCATCTGTGGCAGGTGCGCCGCTACGTGAAGCTTATGCGCGAGACCGCCGCATTCACCCAGGTGCGCGGCTTCCTTTGGTACGTGAACCTTCAGGAAGTCCGCGAAGTTTAAAATTGAGACAAGTTTTAGAAACGATAAGTAAGTGGTCAAATTAGACACATATCACTTACTATCGGTTTAATTTGAACACTTACTTATGAATAAAACCACTATGGCCTGTCTGCGCCTGCTCCTTCTGATTGCGCTGATGCTCCCGCTGACGGCCCGCGCCGGGGAATACCGTGCCGGCGACCTCCAGAACCCGCAACTCGCCGACCGCCGCGACTACGTGCTCGACCTTACCGGGACACTGTCACCTGCCGCCGAGGCGCAAATCAACAGCGAAATCGCCGCACTACGCAACTCCTCTACATCGCAGTTGGCGGTGGCAATCCTCCCCTCGATAGGCGACGAAGACCCCGACACCTTCGCCACCGACCTCTTCGAGGAGTGGGGAATCGGGCAGAAAGGCGTGGACAACGGCGTGCTCCTGCTTATGGTCATGGATCAGCATGTGCCCGTTATCCGTGTGGGTTACGGCATGGAAGGGGTAGTCCCCGACATCGCCGCCCACAGGATAATCAACGACATAATAGTGCCGAAAATGAAGCAGGACGACCTTGACGGCGCCGTGACCGGAGCCGTGGGGCAACTCGTAACGCTCGCTGCCGACCCGCAGGCACGCGCCGAGTTCCTCGCCCGGGCGCAGCGGCAGGAGGAGCTGCAACAGCAGCGCGACTCCGAGGAACTGAAGAATACCATCATCGGGCTCTGCGGCTTCGTGGGGATTGCGACATATATAATTATGGTGGCGATGATAATCCGCAACCGCCGCAAGGACCGTTACCACCGCGCCCTCAGTTGGCGCTCGTCGCTGCTTATCTTCTGGCTCGGGGCTCTCTTCTCCGCCGGACTGGCGCTCCCCGCCGCCATCATAGTCAGTGTCCTGGCATATCGTGCGCGCAACAAACGGCGCCGTTGCCCGCGTTGCAACGCCAGGATGAAGAAGCTCCCCGAAGACCGCGACAACGACTACCTCACCCCCGCGCAAGACCTCGAAGAGAAACTCGGCACGGTGGACTACGATGTGTGGCGATGCCCCAAATGCAACAACATCGAAGTTTACTCTTTCCCGATGCAGCAGACCAAATACTCGCGCTGCCCGCGTTGCGGCACCGTTGCGCGCCACGTGGTGGACGACCGTGTGCTTCAGGCACCCACCACGCGCCATGCCGGGGTAGGGGAAAAGACCTTCCACTGCGAATACTGCGGCAATGACGACCGCCAACGCTACGAAATAGCGCGCGAAAGCGACGGTGCCGGCGCAGCGGCAGCCCTCGGCGCGGCAGCACTTCTCG
>ERZ780207.2813-NODE-2813-length-11910-cov-2.264361_pt1 | contig 11910 bp, 8 predicted proteins | sample MGYA00510977_ERZ780207 | MGnify/ENA primary metagenome ERZ780207 (study PRJEB29588, sample SAMEA2151383) | human gut metagenome | biome: human gut; feature: human-associated habitat; material: faeces | place: Denmark | collected 2008/2010 ... | reverse complement strand
TATATAAAAAAAGAAGGGTATCTATCCCAGACACCCAATCTTCATTAACCTTAAATCTAATACCATGAAAAACACAGTGCAAAGATAAGTAGTTTTATGTTATCAAACATAATAACACTACAATTATTTGCTTTCAATTAACATCATTTAAATTTTAAAGACGCTTTTACAGTTTCAAATTCTGTAAAAACGCCTTTGTACTATATATGATTATACAAACCAATCAAATTATTCCACATACAGCACCAGCCCTTTCAAATACTCTCCTTCAGGATGGTAAATATTTACGGGATGATCTCCCGGCTGGGTCAATTGATGCAGAATACGCACACTACGTCCGCTTTGTGCGGCAGCTGTAAATACCGCATTACGGAAATTCACCTTATCCACCACCTGCGAACAAGAGAAAGTAAACAGAATGCCTCCCGGTTTGATTTTCTCAAATGCTTTAGCGTTCAATTTCGTATAGCCGCGCAATGCATTGCGGAGAGCATCCTTGTGTTTGGCAAATGCAGGAGGGTCAAGAATTATCAAATCATATTGATCCCCCATACGATCCAGGTATTTAAAAGCATCCTCAGCATACGCCTTATGACGGGTATCACCCGGAAAATTTAATTCCACGTTCATATTGGTAAGATCAATAGCTTTTGCCGAACTGTCTACCGAATGTACCAGATTCGCGCCTCCACGCATGGCATAGAAAGAGAAGCCTCCTGTATAGCAGAACATATTCAATACATTACGCCCTTTGGCATAACGCTCCAACAAATGACGGTTCTCACGCTGATCCACAAAAAAGCCTGTTTTCTGACCTTTCAGCCAATCCACATGGAATTTCAAGCCGTATTCCATCGCTATGTTTTCGGAGCTTCCCCCCTTGATAAAACCATTCTCCGGTCCCAAATCCGCCTTGAAAGGCAATGTGGTTTCTGATTTATAATAAATGTTCCGGACTACATCCCCCATCACCTCGGACAAGGCATCGGCTATCTCCATACGGTAAACATGCATTCCGGCCGAATGTGCCTGCATCACAGCTGTATGATCATATACATCAATAATCAAGCCCGGCAAGTTGTCTCCTTCGCCATGAACCAGACGGTAAGTATTGTTTGCAGGATTACCGGCCAAACCCAAACTGCGGCGCAAATCGTATGCCACTTCCAGTTTATGCTTCCAAAATTCATGATCAATCTCACCTTCCTTGAAAGAGAGCACGCGCACGGCAATACTTCCTATCTGGAAATGCCCGCAAGCTATAAACTCTTTCTTCGAAGTGTACACATCCACTATCTCGCCTTCTTCGGGTTCTCCCTCAATGCGCTGGATAGCTCCGGAGAATACCCACGGATGAAAACGCTTTAACGACTCTTCCTTACCCGGTTTCAGGTATACTTTCTTATAAGCCATTTGTATTTACTGTTGTTTCTATTGGTTCTTCCTCTGTTATCTCATAACCGCCCGTACGTTCCAATTCCGTCAGGCAATTGTAAATTTCCACACAAGCCCACGCATCCGTGGCTGCATATAGTTTCTGTCCCTCGCTGAGCACCTCCGCCTCCCAATTGGAAAGACGCTGGCTTTTTGAAATCTTCTGGCCAAACAAATTGGCGAAGATTTTTTGCAGACTCCGGTCAGCTATGCCGAATCGTCCTACATAGTCCTGTAACTCTATCCAGTTTCCCCGGTCGGGATGCACATCCTCACGCTTCCGCAACGAGTTAAAATCGTCTTTCAGAGACAAACCTATCTTCAAGGTATCGCTCATCAAAAACTCTTGCAGAGAATCAGGCATACCTATCCGGTTCAGGCGAAACAAGAAACAGGTATCTTGCGTAGATATTTGCAACAAAGCTACCTTATGGGTAGTACCGCGTTTAAAAGAAGGGCGTGTTTCCGTATCCACTCCCACTATGCGTTGATCTTTCAAATAGGCTACCGCTTTTTCGGCCTCACTCTCGGTATAAATCACGAAGATGCGTCCCGGAAAAAGCACCTTGGGCATTGCTGCTATCTCGGCTTTAGTAATCGTTTTCCTTATTTGTTTCATAATAATGAATTCTCATCTTCCATTTCTTCCTCCTCGCCATCATCGGCAGGGCTGTACTTCACATCATGCAAAGCACGCATAGTGTTTACCAGCCGTTGTCCCCAAAACTCTCTGAAATGTTCCTTGCAGACCACTAGAGAATCGTTCATCGTCTCATTCAGTCCCAGTTGGAACACACTGATAAAGTCCTTCAAATCCTGATAGATATCTGCCAAATCCTCTGAAATACATTTTTTGATGGGCGTGTCACTGTACACCATATCCGGCAAGAACACTTCCAGATAATCATCCTTGGCTCCTAACACACCGGCTATAGCCCTACGTATCAGTTCATAATCTTCTTCAGTAACGAAGGTTTCGGGTTCGTCCTCTCCTATCGGCTCACACGGAGGCAACAAAGTCGCTTTCAAATAAAGCAACGGAAGTATTTTTAAGGCGGTATCTACAAAGTCATAGCGTTTCATATCACGGGCACGTTCCAAAAAGCCGCAATATCCGGCAGCTACCGTCACAAACTCCACTGTATTTTTGTCAAATATCACCTGACTGTACTTTTCCATAAACATTAAAATTGAATCGCAAAGTTAAGAAAAAAGAGATTAAATAAGGCAATAATTAATGTTTTTCATGTACATTTGCGAAATAATAAATAGAACGAAGACCTATGGCAAAGAAAAAATCAGATAAGGAGACAGAGCCTAAAAAGGTATCTACCAAACGATTCTCCGCTTTTTTAAAGAACGAAACCACACATTTTGTAATCGGATTGATCAGTGTAATTTTTGCAGTTTATCTGTTACTGGCATTTACCTCTTTCTTCTTTACGGGGGCCGCCGACCAAAGTATTTTGGATAATCAGCAGCCGGGTGAACTGATGCAAACCGCCAATCATGTAAAAAATTACGCCGGAGCACGCGGTGCACAACTTGCCGAATTCCTTATAAACGAATGTTTCGGCTTAGCTGCTTATTTTATCATTTTATTCCTGGCCGTAGTGGGTATGAAATTAATGAAAGCTTACCAGTTCCGTATCTGGAAATGGTTTATGTCCTGTTCTATCCTGCTCATCTGGTTCTCTATCACATTGGGATTTATTTTTGACGGCACCTTTGGGGATAGTTTTATCTATCCGGGGGGATTGCACGGACATAATGTAAGCAATTGGCTGATTTCACAAATTGGGATTCCAGGTTTGGGATTATTGCTGTTCATAGCGGCACTATTGTTCTTTATCTATTTAAGTAACGAAACCATACTGGTTATCCGTAAAGCACTGCGTCCCAGCTTCAGACGAAAGAAAAAAGAGGATCAAACAATTTCTGCGACTGAAGAAAATCCGATTAAAGAAGCTCCCCGGAAGGAAGAATCCAGGAAAGAATTCTCTAATCCCGGTCCTGCTATCGTAGATTTCGAATTAGAACAGCCGACAAAGAAAGAAGAGGAAGTGGAAGAACAAGTGCCCTTCCCTTTTGAGAGCAAGCAGGTTACCGAACCGGCAGTGATAGAAGAACCTGCCTACACAAACGAAGAAGAGGAAGTTGAAAATACAGATGAACCTGATTTTTCAATCAGTGAAGAAACAAATGAAGAAGACGAGGCGTACAAAGGTCCCGTACTTCCACCATACAACCCTCGTCTGGATTTGGAAAACTACAAATTCCCTAGTCTGGATTTGCTAAATGAATATGAAGATGATGATGGTCCTAATATTGACATGGAAGAGCAAAACGCCAACAAAGACCGCATCATCAAGGTTTTACGTAGCTTCGGTATTGAAATCAGTTCCATCAAGGCAAGTGTAGGTCCTACCATCACATTATACGAAATTACTCCGGCAGAGGGGGTACGTATCTCTAAAATCAGGAACTTGGAGGATGATATCGCATTAAGTTTGTCGGCACTGGGTATCCGCATCATTGCTCCGATACCGGGCAAAGGCACTATCGGTATTGAGGTTCCGAATGCCAATCCGCGCATTGTACCGATGAAATCCATCCTGAACAGCAAAAAGTTCCAAGAAACCACCTATGAGCTGCCTGTGGCATTAGGCAAGACCATTACGAACGAAGTCTTTATGGTGGACTTGGCAAAAGCCCCCCACATGTTGGTAGCCGGCGCTACCGGACAGGGTAAGTCCGTAGGATTGAATGCCATCGTGACCTCTTTATTATATAAGAAGCATCCGGCAGAACTTAAGTTTGTAATTGTAGACCCCAAGAAGGTGGAGTTCGCTATCTATGCTCCGATTGAGAAGCATTTTCTGGCCAAGCTGCCGGATGGAGAAGACGCGATTATCACCGATGTTACCAAAGTGGTACAAACCTTGAACTCACTATGTATAGAGATGGACAGCCGATACGACTTGCTGAAGAAGGCTGGAGCCAGAAACATCAAGGAGTATAATCAGAAATACGTGAACCACAGACTGAAACTGACTGATGGTCACGAATTTATGCCATACATCGTGGTAATTATCGATGAGTTTGGAGATTTGATCATGACAGCCGGCAAGGAGGTGGAGCTTCCTATCGCCCGCATCGCCCAGCTGGCACGTGCCGTGGGCATCCACATGATCATCGCTACCCAGCGTCCTACCACCAGCATCATCACCGGTAACATCAAGGCGAACTTCCCGGGCCGTATTGCCTTCAAGGTAACTTCGGCCATCGACTCCAAGACCATCCTCGACAGAACGGGAGCCAACCAGCTCATCGGTCGTGGTGATATGCTCTATCTCAACGGCAACGAACCGGTGCGTGTACAGTGTGCCTTCGTAGATACACCAGAGATTGAGCGCATCAACGAATACATCTGCAACCAGCCTGGTCCTATCGAGCCAATGGAACTCCCAGAACCGGCTAGCGAAGATGGCGGCGTAGGAGGCAACGGCAGCGTAGATACCCGCAACCTGGATCCATATTTCGAGGAGGCAGCCCACGCCATCGTTCTCTCGCAGCAGGGCAGCACCAGTATGATTCAGCGCCGTTTCAGCATCGGCTACAACCGTGCCGGCAGACTGATGGATCAGCTTGAGGCAGCAGGCATCGTAGGAGCCGCTCAGGGCAGTAAGCCAAGAGAGGTGCTCCTGCAGGATGAGAACCAGCTCAATACATTGCTGATGCAATTGAGGAACTCGTAAGAGAAACGCCCTGAAAGGGCAAAAGCTCCTAGCCCAGGGCAACACCCTGGGTCAATGAGCGAAGAACCAATACGCCCTGAAAGGGCAAAAGCTTTAGGTTTAGTTTTAATACAATAAACAGTAAGGATATGAAAAAGATTTTAGCTATCGCTTTCGCAGCGATGATGAGCCTGGGCACTATGGCGCAGACCGCCCAGCAGGTGCTCGACAAGACCGCTGCCGTCATCGGCAACAAGAAGGGCGCTACCGCCAACTTCAAACTGTCTAGTCCTAAGTACGGCTCGGCAAGCGGTACCATCACCATCAAGGGCAACAAGTTTAATGCGCGCACACCGGAAGCCATCGTATGGTATAACGGCAAGACGCAGTGGACCTATATGAAGAAGACCAACGAGGTGAACGTGAGCAACCCTACCCAGGCCAAGCAGATGTCGATGAATCCTTATACCTTCATCCACATCTACAAGACAGGATATAAGAGCACCCTCAAGACTGTGGGCAGCAACTATCAGGTGCATCTCGTAGCCAACAACCAGAAGCGCACCGTGGCAGAGATGTATATCACCATCAACAAGAACACCCACGTGCCATCGCAGGTAAAGATGCGCCAGGGTTCTACCTGGAGCACCATCAACATCTCCGGCTTCAAGGCAAAAGGTATTTCCAACAATTCCTTCGTCTTCAACAGCAAGGAATTCCCAGGAGCAGAAGTCATCGACCTGAGATAATCGGGCTGAAGGCAATATTTGCCCCATACGCCCTGAAAGGGCAGAAGCTCCTAGCCCAGGGTATCACCCTGGGTTAAAAATCCAATAAGAAACTACGCCCTGTAAGGGCAAAAGCTTTAAAAATATATTTAAAACCAAACTAAAATGAAAGATCTCAAACCTATCATCTCACAGTTCGATATCACCGGAACTGTAAATGAGGTAAAGCCTCTCGGTAATGGACTCATCAATGACACCTACAAGGTGACAACCGTAGAAGATGATGCACCAGACTATGTTCTCCAGCGCATCAACGACTCTATCTTCACCGATGTAGATCTCTTGCAGCACAATATCGAGGAAGTAACTACCCACATCCGCCAGCAGCTCGAAAAGCAGGGCGCTGACGATATCGACCGCAAGGTACTCACCTTCGTCAAGGCGAGCAACGGCAAGACCTATGTAAAAGACGAAGACCAGCAGTACTGGCGCATTTCCGTCTTCATTCCTCGTGCCATCACCCAGGAGGCTGTCAACCCCGAAAGCTCTTACTACGCAGGCAAGACCTTCGGAGAGTTCGAGGCTCAGCTCACCGACATCACCGACCGCCTCGGCGAAACCATCCCTGATTTCCACAATATGGAACTGCGCCGCGACCAGCTCCGTCAGGCAGTCAAGGAAGACCGTGCCGGACGCGCAGAAGGCGTAAAGGATTTCATCGCAGAAATCGAGAGTTATATGGATGAGATGTGTCTCTGCCAGCGCCTCTTCCGCGAGGGCAAATTGCAGAAGCATGTCTGCCACTGCGATACCAAGGTCAACAACATGATGTTTGATGAAGAGGGTCGCGTTTTGTGTGTCATCGACCTCGATACCGTGATGCCATCACTCTTCGTGAGCGATTACGGCGATTTCCTCCGCACGGCAGCGAATACCATCGCCGAGGATTCTCCGGAGTTCGAGAAGATAGATTTCCGCATGGACATCTTCGAATCATTCACCCGCGGCTATGTGGAGTCAGCATCAGCCTTCCTTTCTCCATTGGAGATTTCCCTGCTTCCTCATGCAGCCGAGCTCTTCCCATACATGCAGGCAGTCCGCTTCCTCTGGGATTACCTCAACGGCGATCACTACTGGAAGTGCAAGTATCCTGAGCACAACCTCGTAAGAGCCCAGAACCAGTGGCATCTTTTCCTCAAGGCGAAAGAACACGAGGCAGAGATGAAGGCATTCATCGAAAAACTGTAGTTAAAGGAGTTAAAGGACTTAAGAAGTTAACTACATAACACTTTATCTCCTTTAACTCCATAACCCCAAAAAGACAATGAGTAATATTTATAAGAAATTATCTGTTGGCAACCTGATGGCAATGGCAGTAACCTTGCCTATGGTTGCCAACACAACCAACACAGCATCATCTCCCCTGCTTCCGTCCGCTCCCGATGCCCAGAAGGCAGCCCAGACCGCGAAGGCTGGAGATGTCCAGATTCTCAGAATCAATCCTACGCTGGTGGAGATTGTCTTCGCCAACCAGCAACGTGTCGCCGTAGATTTCTATGGCGAAAGTGTTTTCCGTATCTTCGAAGATCACAACGATGGCGTGATGAGAGCACCCGAGGCAAAGCCTGAGGCGAGCATCCTGGTGGATAATCCACGCACTGCCCTGAATCATAAACAGGTGAAGGTGGAGGAGAACGACAACTCCATCATCCTTTCTACCACCAAGGCACAGGTCATCTTCGACAAGGCTACCCAGCTCTTCAGGATCATCTACCTCGAAAACGGAAAGACCGTAGCAGAGCAGAGCGCTCCGGCACAGTTTACCCCCGAAAAGGTAACCCTCAGCCTGCGCGAACAGCCGGATGAGTATTTCTTCGGTGGCGGCGTGCAGAACGGAAGATTCTCTCACAAGGGTGAGAAAATCGAAATCGTCAACACCAACAACTGGGTAGATGGCGGAGTGGCTTCCCCTGCCCCATTCTATTGGTCAACCGCTGGCTACGGCTTCATGTGGTACACCTTCAAGCCAGGTCTCTACGACTTCGGTTCTACCCAAAACGGAAAGGTAGAACTCTCTCACGAATCCAAGAACTTAGACGTTTTCTTCATGGTGGGCAAAAAGCCTACCGATCTGCTCGATGGCTATTACCAGCTCACCGGCAACCCTGTACTGCTCCCTAAGTTCGGCTTCTACGAGGGCCATCTCAATGCCTACAACCGCGACTACTGGAAGGAGGCCGACAAGGGTCGCACCATGGTATTCGAGGATGGAAAGGCGTATAAGGAGAGTGCCAGCGACAAGACCGGAATCAAGGAATCACTGAATGGCGAGAAGAACAACTACCAGTTCTCAGCACGTGCGGCAATCGACCGATACATCAAGCACGACATGCCGCTGGGATGGTTCCTGCCAAACGATGGATACGGAGCCGGATACGGACAGGAGAGTACCCTGGACGGCAACATCCAGAACCTGAAGGAATTCGGAGATTATGCCCGCAAGCACGGTGTGGAAATCGGACTCTGGACTCAGTCAGACCTGCATCCGAAAGACAGCATCGAGGCGCTCCTGCAGCGCGACATCGTGAAGGAGGTGGGAACCGCTGGCGTAAGAGTGCTCAAGACCGACGTGGCCTGGGTAGGCGACGGCTATTCCTTCGGATTGAACGGTGTGGCTGACGTGGCTCAGATCATGCCTTACTATGGCGGGAATGCCCGTCCGTTCATCATCTCGCTCGATGGATGGGCTGGTACACAGCGATATGCATCCGTCTGGTCGGGCGACCAGACGGGTGGCGACTGGGAGTACATCCGCTTCCACATCCCTACCTTCATCGGCGCCGGACTTTCGGGTATCTCCAACATCACATGCGACAACGACGGTATCTTCGGTGGAAAGAATCCGGTCGTCAACATGCGAGAGTTCGAATGGAAGGCCTTCACCGCAATGGGTCTGAACATGGATGGCTGGGGCAGCAATGCCAAGTATCCTCATATCCTGGGCGAACCGGTTACTTCCGTCAACCGCTGGTATCTGAAGCTCAAGTCAGAGCTGATGCCATACATCTACACAGCAGCCCACGAGGCTGTAACCGGCAAGCCGCTGGTAAGAGCGATGTTCCTCGACGATGCCAACCCTTATACCCTGGGCAAGGCAACGCAGTATCAGTTCATGTGCGGTCCATCCTTCCTCGTGGCTCCTATCTACAAGGAAACCAAGATGGATAAGGAGGGCAACGATATCCGCAACGGCATCTACCTGCCTCAGGGCGAATGGGTGGATTACTTCAGCGGACATATATATAAAGGTGGAAGAATCATCAACGAGTTTGAGGCTCCCTATTGGAAACTGCCTGTCTTCGTGAAGCGAGGCGCCATCATCCCGATGGTAAATCCTAACAACAACGTATCGCAGATAGACAACACCCAGCGCATCTTCGAACTCTATCCATACGGAGAAACCCATTACGCCCTCTATGATGATGACGGCAAGACCGAGCTTTACCGCCTGGGCGAGCACGCCACCACCCACATCACCTCTTCCCTGCAGAAGGGCCGTCTCAACGTACATATCTGCAAGACCACGGGCCACTTCCAGGGTCAGGAGAAGAACCAGGCTACAGAACTGCGCATCAATCTGAGCCAGATGCCTAAGAAGCTGGCGGCGAAGATTGGCGGAAAGAGCGTGAAGCTGACCCAGGTGAATTCGCTCGAAGAACTCCGCAAAACCGGAAATGCATGGTTCTTCGACAAGGCGCCTCAGCTCAACCGCTTCGCCACACCGGGCAGCGACTTCGAGAAGATGGATATCCGCAAGAACCCGATGGTTTATGTGCGACTGGCGAAGACCGACATCACCGACAACGACGTAGAGCTCCGCATGGACGGCTATCAGATGGATGATGCCGATGTGCTGCTCCACGCCACCGGAGCCCTTGCTGCTCCTCAGGTAACGATGAAGGACAGCCAGACCCCCACCAAGGCTTTCGAGCTGGTGGCTACCTGGAACAAGCAGGCCAACGCCGACTACTATGAGGTAAAGGTGGATGGCGTGATTCATTCCACCATCCGCAGCAACGAGTTCACCATCGAGAACCTGAAGCCGGAAACCGATTACGAGGTGCAGGTGAGAGCCGTGAACAAGGACGGCGTTTCTGAATGGGCCACCGTTCAGGCGCATACCATCAAGGACCCTCTCGATGAAGCCATCCGCAACATCACAGCCACCAACTCTACTAAGGACTGGGAAGGACTGGAGGTTTCGAAGATGTTCGACTTCAACGAGAAGAACTTCTGGCATACCGACTACTACAAGAAGGAAGGTGTGCTGCCATTCGATGTAACCCTCAACCTCAACGGCATCGCCAAGCTCGAGAAGATTCACTATCTCCCGGCTTCTGAGCGCGAGACCAACGGACAGATCCAGAAGGGCAAGTTCGCCATCAGCAACGACGGTATCAACTGGACCGAGACCGGAAGCTTCGACTGGAAGAACGAGAATGCCGTGAAGGAATACCAGTTCCAGGGCAACCCAGAGGCTCAGTACATCAGGATGACCGTAGAGGAAGCCCGAGGCGGAATGGGTTCGGGTGCCGAGATGTACGTATTCAAGGTTCCGGGCAGCAAGATGGAGAAGGCTGGCGACATCAACCACGACGGCCGCATCGACGAGAACGACTTCACCTCTTACCTCAACTACTGCGGATTGCGCAGGGGCGACAAGGACTTCGAGGGCTACGTAAGCAAGGGCGATATCAACGGCAACGGTCTCATCGACGCCTACGATATCTCCGTGGTGGCTACCCAGCTCAAGAGCGGAGTAAGCAGCAAGAAGGTGCCAGCCGTAGAGGGCAGCATCAGTCTCGTAGCTGACAAGAAGATGTACCGGGCAGGCGAAACCATCACCCTCACCGTAAAGGGCAAGGGTCTCGTATCGCTCAATGCCCTGAGCTTCGCCCTGCCATACAGCGCCACCGAATACGAGTTCATCGGAGTGGATGTGAAGGATATGGGCAAGATGGAGAACCTCACCAAGGACCGTCTGCACTCAGATGGCAGCAAGGTGCTCTACCCTACCTTCGTCAACATAGGCGAGCAGCCAGCCGTAGAGGGCACCCGCGATCTCTTCACCATCAAGTTCAAGGCAAAGAAGGCATGCAAGCCAGCCTTCCAGCTCAACCAGCTGATGATGGTAGATAAATTCCTGGGCGTAAAGACCGGAAAATAGCCTCTTTTTTGTGAACAAACATTTAATTCTGTAAATTATCTAAAAATAATACCTTTTATTTTGGATTTTTTACAGAATTATTTGGTAGATAGAAATAAATTCATTACCTTTGCAAACGTAAAAATCAATCAAGAGATAGGAATATGAAAAAAACAGAAGCTTACAACAGATTGGTAGAGAAAGGCATCAGACCATCAGTACAGAGACTGGCTATCCTCGACTACCTGATCAAGCATCCTACCCACCCAAACATCGAAGATGTTTACAAAGCTTTGGAGAACAAGGTACCGACCCTAAGCCGTACCACAGTGTATAACACGCTCCGCATGCTGAGTGAGGTAAATGCAGCCCAGATGATCACCATTGATGAACATCGCGTATGCTATGATGGCAACATCGAGCCACACGTTCACTTCTACTGCAAGAACTGCGGCAAGATCATCGACCTCTTCGATGAGCAAGCACCAAGGGTAACAGAGACCAAGGTAATAGATGGAAACATCGTGCAGGAGGAACAACTCTACTACAAGGGCATCTGTTCAGCTTGCGCCCAGAAGATGGAGAAGAAGACGAATTAATAGGTACAAGTTGCCGAAATGATTCGCAAGACAAGAGAATTAATAGTAAATAATATAATACAATACAAGAACATTTTTAATACATTAACATTATGAAGAAGAAATTTATTTGCACCGTTTGTGGTTACATCTATGAGGGTACAGAGGCACCAGAGAAGTGCCCTATTTGCAAGGCTCCAGCCAGCAAGTTCAAGGAGATGGAAGAT
>ERZ780207.2812-NODE-2812-length-11917-cov-3.833249_pt1 | contig 11917 bp, 14 predicted proteins | sample MGYA00510977_ERZ780207 | MGnify/ENA primary metagenome ERZ780207 (study PRJEB29588, sample SAMEA2151383) | human gut metagenome | biome: human gut; feature: human-associated habitat; material: faeces | place: Denmark | collected 2008/2010 ... | reverse complement strand
TGGTGTCCCTCCTGCGAAGGCGTGAGACGGCCCTGTCTGTAACACTCCTCGCAGAGCGGGTGAGCAGCGATGTACCTGTTTCGTATCTGCCGCCACTGAGAGCCGTACCGCTCCGAGGGATTGTAGGGACGTTGGTATTGATTGTATTCTTTATTTCTGAGCCGCTCGTGCTGCTCACAGTACCGTCCTTCGGTAAGGTTAGGACAGCCCGGATAGGCACAGGGCTTCTTCGGCTTTCTCGGCATGGTGTGTCTCCTTTCTGCTGACGGGGAGGGGCGGTCTAAATCTCTACAGCCTTTCCTCATGGCAACGGTGCCGGGGTCTCGTGTGCACAAACGCGATTTCAAAGGGGTAATTAACCCATAAATCGGTTATAAGCGAGTAATAATGTGATAAATCTGGTGTAAATGTTTCTTTGAATTTTTGAGAAAAACAGACGCAGTGGCATAAAAACCGCTGCGCCTGTTTCCCCAATGACTATATCTGAACTGCGTTATGCAGAGGCAGACTCCTCGGAGGCCATTTCAATGACCTTCACGGCATCGGTATGGATGAGCTTTCCGTCAATGAACTCGAAAGCCAGATACCCGGTCTGGTGTCTCAAAGCAAACAGCTCCTGCAGAATCTTGACGCTGACGGGAGTGCGCTTCACGATCCAGTAATACGAAAAATCACCGAAGGCAATAGGCTTGTTTCCTTCCTCAGCGTCCGGCATATACTCGGAAATAATAACCGGTTTGCCGAGAATGGTGCTATCGGCATTGTTCCAGATATAGTTTCCGGTATTATCTTTCAGCTTGCGAAGGGCCAGAGCAGTCTTGTCGTTCATCAGCCAGACGGCGTTTGTGCGGTACTCGGCCTTTACGGAGAAATAGAGTGAAATCACATCATCGTAGGTGATGGTTTCAACTGTGGCAGCCGTTTCTGCACCGGCGGTGGCATGTAAGATACCCACAGGCTCATTTGTACCGGTACCGTTGATAAAGCCGTTATCCTCGGCTCTTGCAAAGTTTCTCGCAAGACGCTTCGTAAGATAACCTTCGAGATTGAAGGCGGCATCGGTAACGAACTCGGTAGGCAATCTCAGAAGCGTAGCCAGCTTGTTCCCGGTCACTCTAACCGTGTTGAAATCATCAATAACATCCTTGATGTCGATGCTTTCAGTCTCCGGGACAAACTCCGCAACATCATCGCTGTTGGCTGTGATAATATCCACAGCGCCGTTATAGCGGGTGAAGACGGAGGCGAGCTTTCTGAAAACGCTCACCTTGCCGATTTCCTTCTCATAATTATTATCTGTGTTTACCGGCAGATTGTATGTACCGGTTGCGGACGAGCGACCTTTTTCGAGACGATCCTCGGCATATGGTACGCCCTTCATGCAGTTCCAGAACTGTGTTTCATAATCCGGATAGCCGGTCTGGATTCCGTTTTCTGCGTAATTCATTGCCTGTACCTCCTTAATAACTGCTCTTGCGCTTCTCACAGACCGGGCAAATATACAGGCCCAGCTCATGAGAGTTAAGGCATCTGCCGACCTGTTTCAGCCTGCCGCTATTACACTCCGGGCAGTTGATCTCGTAGCGCAGCGCCATTTCGATGGTGTGAGGATGGTAGGCATGGAGCCTGTAATAGCGCTGAAGGTGGCCCTTGGCATCCTCGTGAAGCTCGTCACGCAGGTGAAGGTCGCACATACTCTCGGCGCATTCGTCAGAGTAGAATGAAGTGGTGGCACCGAGCAAAGTGTCATTATCTTTGCACATACGGTGAATGGGATAGTTTGCCATGTTAAAAATCCTCCTGTAAATGTGTTTTCCCGCCGCAGTCGCAGCAGGTGTAAAGTGAATGTTTATGGGTATCGGTGGGTGAAGAAATCGCCTTCATTACTTTTCCGCAGTACGGACAGTGAATCTGGTACTCTGCCGCATCGTCATTGGAAACGGCATCTTTACTGCAGAAGCGGTAGTAATGAGAGACAAACTCCGTAAGATAGAACTTGGTGGAAACGGCGCTCTCGTCTGTGGTAAAGAACATCGGCACCATGTCCGGGCTGCTGCCATCGTTGATAAGCGGATGGTATTTGATCTCGTCCATGCATCAGACCGCCTTTCCGTAAAGGTCCATGAAACGACCTTTGCAGAAAGCGAGAGCCTCATCGTAGGTGTCGAACACCACACAGGAAAAGTTGTATTCCGCTCTCCATGCCGGGTAATCCGTATTCTCGCACTTGGAAATAATCACGGGATCGCCCTTTCTGGTCTGAAGCAGGGCTTTGCACTCGTACTTTCCGCGAGAGAACATACTTCTGTCTTTCTGCGTGAGTTTCGGTTTCGTTCCGTAAAAAATCTTCATTATGAATTCCTCCTTGTTAATTCCGGATGCAGCATAAAGAAAATCGCATCCCTGTTGTTGTAGCCGTGTAAAACAAGACCGCTTGAATAATCCTTGAGGCAGTCAGCCTCGCTGCCGATTGCTCTGGCTGTGCGTTCAACATCACGAACAGTTTTCACAATGAGGCAGTCCGGAGCGGATTCTCCGTACCAGAGGTAAAGCGTAGCCTTTTGGCCCTTCCTCCGGGAATTGACACCGCTGATCTCAACATTGAAGCCGTTACCGAAATCCCGGTACAGGCAGCGTTCAAAATCAATGGTGCGAATCCGGTATTCCGGGCCGAGCTGCTTTTTAAGCTGGTGGATGGTCGGTGCTTTATTATCCATTGTCGTTTCCCTCCCTTCATTAGTATTTGGGGGTAGCAGAGGTAGCAGTACGGGTAGCAGACTTCCGAATGACTGCTACCTCGAAAAAGCCTTGAAACATAAGGCTTTTCAGCCTCCGGGTAGCAGAGGTAGCAGTAATCACGGATTGCTCCTCATACTCCCATAAACCTTGTAGATACATATATTGCCTACAAAGTTTTTTGAATTTCCGCTGAGAAGTTGAAAGAACTGCTACCTACTGCTACCTAAGCCTCGAAAGCGTTGATATACGGACATTTTTGCGGGTAGCAGTTGTGATTATTACTGCTACCCGGCTGCTACCTACTGCTACCCGGTCAGAGAAAATCGGTGCCGTCATCGTAGCCATACTCCCTTGCAAACTGTTCTTTCGCCTCCAGTGTCAGTGAATAATCCCTGTAATAGGTATTGCCTTTCTGCCGAGAAGTCATATCCGTGAATGTCGTACCGAGATAATCGGCAAGCTCCTCCCGGAACTCCTTGGCGCCTTTTGCATAGCCATTATTGTTCTCCCTGCACCATGCTTGATAAACTTTGTAGATACGGCCTGTGGTGCAATGCCGGTTGATTTTTCCGTTCTGCCAAGGGCACATACATTCTTCAAAGAAACTGATGACGGTGCTGTTGGTGCTTTTGTATTCCTTTCTGGCAGCCGTAACACTGGCAGGCTCGGAAAAGCGGTAGCCGTTTGCGATTACGGTCTGCAGGGCCGTGACCGCCTTATAGACAATCCCGTCCCGTTCGGCATACATCTTGTCCAGAAGCTGTTTGTCCTGTTTTTCCTTCGGTATGACATTGGGGCAATTGACCAGCATAATGCGGTCATAAACCCATTGCCCGTCATCGCCGCCGAACTTCGGCAGCCTGTTCATGCAAAACCAGAGCAGACCGTTGTAGATGTACTGAAAACCCTGCATCCCTTTGAACTCTGCGAAAATCGCATCGCCGCCGGTGATCATCTTGAAGGCTTTCAGCTCGTTGACAGACAGAAAGCTCATATCCGAGGACCCGGCGAGGCGTGTGCCGTAGATAGCGCCGGTGCCGAAACGGGCCTCAATCTCCTTGAGGTCGATGCCGATGAAGTTTCCTCTGCCGAGGAGCTTCTCTACAAGGCTTTTCAGTTGAGATTTTCCGGTATCACCGTTTCCGACAAGAAACAGTGATTTTTTCATACGGCTGCCTTTCACATTGGAGATACCGGCACCGATGAACTCCAGCAGGAGTTGTTCGATTTCTTTATCTCCGTTGGTAAGAGTGTGCATATATCTGTCGAATACCGGTGTCGGAGACGGTACACCCTTCCAGTCACAGGGAATCTGAATGGTGGAAAGGATATCCGGACTGTGCGGAAAAAGCTGCAGACTGTCCTCGGTTACCCGCAGGAGGCCGTTTCTGAAATTGATAAGGTCTTCATCGCCGTTCAGATCGTCCTGCGTCACATAGTTGAGGTCTGTGGTGATATGATTCAGCGCCTCGGAAACCTGTCCCATTTTCACAAGCTCCTCATCGTAATCGGCAATAAACTGCTTGATACGGCCCATCAGCATACTGTCGGCGTAAAGCCGATAACAGCCATCCTCATAAACATATTTGAGAAGGCCCTGCTTGCCGTTATCCCGGACAAGCAGATAACAGAGATGTTCCCGGACATATTTCGCAAGCAGCGGAACACTGATGTACGGTGCACCTGTCATTCCATTGAATTTGACGAAATACGGGTGATCCATTTTTGATTTATCGAAGGTGCCGTGACAGGCTTCAATGCCAGCCTCTATGGTGCTTATCCTGTAATCATCACGATTCCACTTATCCCGGAACAGTGCCGAGCCTCTGAAAATCTCGTCAATAGCCTCCGGGTCCGGGCCGGTACGAAACGCGATCATGGCACAGAGCGCAGCATCGGCTTCAGACTGTGAGTTATATTCGCTGAAATCTCCGCTGTCGTAGAGCTTGCTGAATTTCTCACCGTTTTTCTGCTTTCGCAGATTGCATACGATGTCAAAATCCGCTTTGCTGCCATCGCGCTTTTCGCTGTACTTGGCCTTCGGCTTTCTTCGCATATCCTTGTCCAGAGTGGTAAGGATTGCTGCGGTACATTCCCGGAGAGGCTTGTCCTCTATAACATTTCCGGTATAGACGGCAAAGCGGTTTGTAATGCCGCCGATGTACAGCTCCATCTTGTTATTCGGATTTTTCTGATAAAACTGCCGGTCAAGGCACAGCTTTCCGGTCTTGTCCATATAGGTCGGCACCTGTGTGAAATCGCACTTGCCGTACTGATGGATGCCGGTGCCGCTGACGGAGTATTCTGCGTAGGAATCGTGCCGGGAGAATATCGTCTGCACGAGCGGATCGGTAAGCTCCCGGTCATCAATATCTATGAAGTAGTAGCATTCTGGGATTTTGAAACCGATACCGGCGGCACCGGAGACGGTTTCTTTGGCTGTGGCAGCCTCATCGTAGGTAGCCCAAGTGCTGCACCATTTTTTATCTGTACCGCATGGGCCACCGCTGACGGACATCGGCACTTTTGTGCGCTTTCCGTCCGGTTTCGTTTCCCAGCGCCAAAGCATCCATATTTTCTGTTGTTTCAGCTCCTGCATATTGTCGGCCATTTTCTGCACCTCCTTTCCGTCAGATTTTTCTCTGCCTTACACATTGGCAGAATTGATAACAAGCCATTCCTTGAAGGCATCAACGGGAATGAGAATTCTCGTTCCGATCCGGATAACCGGAAAGCCGGGAGTTTTTACCAGCTCATACGCCTTTGGAAGGCTGATACCGAGCTGTGTGGAAAGTTCCTGTACGCTGATTGTCTGTTTTTCCATCTCTGGCGCTCCTTTCTTCTGAATTTTGAGCAAACAAATACCACCATCGTTTCCGAAGGTGGCAGTTGTAGGTTTATCTGAGGACTATGGCCGCTTTTCCGTTGGTCTTTATCTGAAGAACTGCATTGTAGGCGGTGAGATCTTTGACACCGCAGTTATTACGCCTGTCGATCAGTTCTTCTTTGCTTTTCAGCCGCCGGTTTTCTCGCTGCCGTTTTCGATCCTTCATTATCGATACCTCCTATCCGTTTCGATAGACTACTCCCTCGGTTGCGGGAAACAGCCTTTTCGGTTGACATCCGCTGTAAGCAAGAAGAATTTTTACAATTTGCTCTTGTTTACGATGTAATTATAACGTATAATATTACCGAAGTACAATTTTCATCGGTAAGACTAACGGTAAGAAAAGGATGAATTTAAATGAAACAGCTACCTACTGACTTTTTCTCTTTCACGGAAATAGGCGGCGTGGGAGAGATGATATATAAGGCTGTCCGTTTCCCAGAATGTGTACCGGAGTATGATTACGAGCGCAAGGAAGATACAATTGTGCCGATATGCACATTTTTCAATCGTCCGGAGGCAGGGACCGATTATTCGATAACAGGGCAGGACCTTCTGGTCAGCCTTTGCAATCTCTATAAAAAAATAAATGCCCCGGACTATTCTGCGGGTATCACAGAGATGGTCTGGGACTGGTGTCGAAGGAATGTTGCTCCGTATAATATTGAGCAGCTGTGTAATCTGATGGAGCAGGAAAATTACATGGAGCTTTATTTGCGCGGCGAGATCATAAATTGGGGAACTTTCGATGTAAAGGACTTCGTAAATGACCTCTGCAAGCTAGGCTCCGCTTATGAGTATTATGATGTTCTCAAAAGAGTCCATGTCGGTCATGACGTTGCCAGCGGCAGAGCTTTATATTATGAAGGCCGAATCTGTGACAGCAAGCCGTTCCTTGAAAAATTCCGTCATTGCGAAACGGACGAAGAATACCTTGCAGAATTCAATAAGGAATACGATGACCTCATGCTCAATGTAATGGAGGCTATTCCGGATATACGGATGAGACTCCAGAAAAACAAGAGAACAGGAAAAATAGAGCTGGGAGCCGATGTGCAGTCGGTATTTGATATAGCGTGGTACACCTTCGCTCGTCTTGTAGCGGATGTGGCGCCGCCGATTGATAAAGACATGGACTATTTTGAGTCCCAAGGCTCTATTCTGACCTGCATGGCCTGTGGTGAATATTTCGTCCGTCATTCCAGCAGACAGCGGTATTGCAATAATCCGAACTGCCAAGCCGAACGGAACAACCGTAAAGCCAGAGCGTATTACGAGCGGAAAAAGGAACAACAGTAAAAATAGCCTCGCTACCATTCCGATAATCGGTACGGCAGTGAGGCTTTCTTCATAATTTAGTACCAAATATTTATGACCGAAGTGTAAAAATTGCTTCGGTCATTATTTTGTTGCTTATAGCCCGTTGTTTCAAATACCGTTTACTCATATAATATTAATATGGAGGTGTATCTCTATGATTACTGAGGATTTGGGCAAGCGAATACGGGAGCTACGTCAGAAAACCGGACTGAGCCAAGAAAAATTCGCATTGAAAATAGGCATGGACAGGACGTACTTTGCATCTGTTGAAGCCGGTAAGCGGAACATTGCGATCTGCAACATAAAGAAAATAGCTGACGGGCTGGGTGTAACGCTCAGTGAGCTGTTTGAAGGATTATGAGGAGGTGTTCCGATGAAAACATACAGAATACATGGCGATAACATCGTAGAGTGTGAACGCATTGCGAATATCATTATTAAAACATTAAAGCCGGATAATATCTATTCAGAGTTGATATCTCCATCTACGGTCGCGTTAATCATTGATGCTACATATCTGGGTAATGAGATTCAATGGTGTTTAGAACTACTGCCGGGATTTAATAAAAATACGAAAAAGCGCTGGAGCGGTAATATTTTCGATGCTTTGAAAGAAGCCGGGAGCTTTTTCGATGAAACACCGGACGCAATAATATCTGTAGTAGAAAATGACACTGATGAGCGGATCTTGCTTGGAATCGAATTCTGCTCAGCACTTCAAGCTGGAAATCAAGCATGGCAACGGAGTGCACGAGCATTTTCTACTGGACGAACAGGATGTCCGTATATCTATATCGTAGATTTTGTAAAGTATGAATTGGATAATGAAACAAGGGAACGTAAGAACTTAAGATTTCCTAATGCCGCTGTTCCATATAGCTATGTCAACTATTCAAAAAACACAGGTAACTTTGTAGCTCAATTGTACACAAAGTCTGAAGAATTTGACCGCTCGAAAGATTCTGCCATAAAAGGATTTGACGAAGATGATTTTGGCAGCAAAGAGTTAGGAACATATATAGTTAAAAAGTTACTGGGATTAGATACTCAAGCAGAAGAGGACGCAATTCTTAACAAAAATATGAATGTCGTTCAGTTTCTTGCTGAAAAATCAGATGAAACCATCAATTATACCGCTGACGAATGGCAAGAAATATATGATCTTGATGGAGAGGACATTGTTGATTTTGCCGTTGACACGAAAAGGTTCATTTTTCACAAAACAATTGCAGCCAAAAGTCATCACGGCCATTCCGAGGAAGTTGTTAAACTTATCGATAAGTTAAGTGTTGGTCTTGCGTCAAGAGATTTGCCTTTTGGTATAATTCCTGCAGAAAAACGTCCCGCTTTTGCAAAGCGGTTGTCCGAGCTATATCCCAGAGCAGACGAAACCGTAATAAATGCAATTGGGAGTAACGGGAAACACTTAATCATAGCTTTGTTTAAGGGCTTCAAGCCTCGTGGTGATGATAATCGACCGGATAGGGGCCTACTTCCTTTAGCTGCAATGCTTTCGGCTTCTGATGTTGATGTAATGACATATATCTATGGGCCGATGATTGAAGCAAACCTCAAACTATTGGACTCGCAGCCATTAAAACTTGCTGATAGCAACGGCCTTTGGCGTTCTATTCTCGCTCTGAGTAATTTTGTCGCAATAGATGTTCCAGTTTTAGCAAGGAAAAAATATGATGCAGAGCGCATATATGACACTTCGACAATAAAAAGTCATTTTGCAAACATTGGTGTCGGAAAAACAATAGAAGCTAAACCGTGTTTTCCTGCCATACCCGTCAACTATGGTGAAGATGACGTTGATACTGGGATTCACTACTTATTTACTCATATTCTCGGTAAAGTTTGTTTTGAGGGAATGTGTAATCCTCCCGGTGGAGATTGGAGCGGTTTTTCAGTAATAGATGGTAACTACGAAAACAGGTGGCTGTCTCTTCCGAGAGTAAGTGACGTAGTTAGCGGCAAGAGGCCAGATCATATCCTCGAAATCTTTGGCGTGTTTGATAAGCCGCTGCTTCTTTCAGTAGAATCTAAGGAAAAATCATCGGATTTGGAAACAGATGTCGGCACCAAACTTATTACATATATTGAACGTCTGATGGACTATGTTCCCAGCGCAAAGCGGCAAATATATCCCAAGCCAGTAGAATGGCAATGGGGTGATAATAAAGTCTCATTCTCCAGTTTTGAAACTATATCAGCAGCCGCTTATCTAAAGAAATATGCCGAACCAGCATCGGCGGTATTCACTAAAAATTGTGAAATACTGTTTGTCATGAATCCAATAATGACCGGTAAAAAAATAGGATGGGAGATCGAAATCATCCCATCCACAAAACGTAGCGAGGCCCTTAAAAAATTCATCTTGCAGAAATATAGCGGCACCGGAAACAGTCAATTCTTCTTCAAATAATCAGTAATTCAGATAAAGGGACTCGAGAACTTTCTCGGTCTCTTTATCTATTACTTTTTTAAAGGTGGAATTCCCGGAGGGAATAAACTCATGACGTTTGTAGAGTTCTTTCGGCAAATCAACGGTATAGTCTTCATTCCCACGAATTCCATCAAATGAAAGCAGATATTTTATCCCTCGCGTATTCAAATCCTCAAGATATTCGAGAAAACGGTTGTAGTCAATAGTTCCAAAATAACGTCCTTTTGTGTGAAAATATGGAGGATCGAGATAAACAATATCTCCAGCAACGGCTGTTTGTGTAGTGTTATAGTATTCGTCTGCGAAAAAAGATGCTCCTTGAATATGGGATGACCAGTCAAGAATTATTTCACGCAAACTGTCTGGTTTGATTCCCGGTCTTGAATAGTGTAGTGAATTATTAAACTCGCCTTTATCGTTAAATCTGATCAGCCCGTTGACGCACGTTCTTGAAAGGAAAAGCAAATCCTGCGGGTTATTATGCTGATTGAAAGCATCGCGTATATCATAATATGCTGTATAGCCTTCGTTCTGTAGCCTCGACCATCTGGCTTCATATTCTGATGCGAGCTGCTCCGGATGCTCTTTTATTTCATTCCAAAGATCAATTAGAGGTACACAAATATCGCCGCAAATGCTTTTTGAAGGGTTCACCGCATATAACATTGATCCCCCACCTATAAACGGCTCATAATATGTTCCGAAAGTCTCCGGGAAAAAAGATTTGATTTTTGATGCTTGAGAACGTTTGCTGCCGCTCCACTTAATCACAGGTTTCATCATCGCCTGTTTCCTCCTGCTTGATTTGGAAAAGATTCATCTGCTCATTTTCCTGCTCGGTATGAGCTAAACGATCTTCTGAGATTTTGCAATATTCTTCTTCGGTCTCAAAACCAATATAATGACGCCCTGTCATTTTTGCTGCAACACATTCACTGCCTGCGCCAGCGAATGGAGTAAGCATAATATCTCCCGGTCGAGAGGCCAGTTTAATCATTCGTGTTAAAACCTTTATAGGCTTTTGAGTGGGATGCTTGCCGTATTTTAATTCATCTGGTTTTTTGTTGTTTGACAAATCCCATACCGTTCTCATCTGCTTGCCGGGGGATTTCAGATCGTCACCGGCAAACTCACCGTTTTTAGAATACTCATAGTCAAAATAATAGCTACGCTTCTTTCCACCAGAATGGGCCCACAATATTGTTTCATGGCTTGCAGTAAGCCTTCTGCCAGAAAGATTTGGAAACGCGTTCTTTTTATACCAAATTACCTCGTTAATAATCTCAATGCCCAGCATCTGACATACAATGTTGATAATACCGATGTTATGATAAGTACCGAATATCCACATCGAACCGGTCGGCTTCAGAATCCTTTTCGCTTCAGTCAGCCATGCTATGGAAAAATTGAAATAGTCATCAAGGGACATATTGTCCCAGTTTTCGTTCGTGATGTTCCAGTTTCCACCCATGCCAGAAAGGGAAACGCTATTATCCCATTTCCAATCACCACTCTTGGATAGATTATAGGGAGGATCAGCGATTATAATATCAACACAATCAGAAGGCATTGCTTTCATTCCTTCAATACAATCGAAATTGCTGATATAGTCGTAGGGGATTATCACCGGAGCCATTTCTTCTTTTTTCTTTTTCATTTCTGTTCCTCCACTGCTTCTACGCTGATATATTCAACAATATCGCCGATGTCAGTTTTTAGAGCCTCACATATTTTGCTCAAAACAGACAACGTGACTTCTTCATCCCGGTTAAATTTTGTCATAGTGTTTGGTGAGATCCCGGTCATTCTTCTTAATTCCGCTTTGCTTATTTTTTTGTCAATCAGCAATTTCCATAGTTTATTATATGATACGGCCATGATAGTGCCCTCCATTTTGATTTCAACACTGTGAATTATTATATCATACAAATATTGATTTCGCAATAGCTTGCGAAAAATTCACAAAACGGAAAAGCGACATTTACAAGATAAAAAGACCACACTAAAGGTTTTAACCTTCGGTGTGGTCTTTAGTTTGTGCCTCCGCTTGAAGAGTGCCGGTCAAAAATTTTCTTGTTTCAGAAAATCCCTAAGTAGCACTCTCTTTTTGTGTTCTATTTATTTTTGCCTTGCCGAAATTCGAAAATACCGGGCGAAACCGTGCTCTTCGCGGATTTACTGCTGCTGCAGTGCGCGGCGGCGGCGCATCATATCCTTCATGCGCAGATCCGTGTTCAGAATCTTCTTGCGCAGGCGGATGGATTTGGGCGTGACCTCGATCAGCTCGTCATCCTTGATAAACTCGATGGCTTCCTCCAGCGAGAAAATCTTGGCAGGCACCAGAATCAGCTTTTCGTCCGCGCCCGTGGAACGGATAGCGGTCAGGTGCTTCTCCTGGCAGGGATTGATGGCGATGTCATCATTCTTCGGGTTCTCCCCCACGATCATGCCTTCATAGACCTCTGTCTGCGGACCCACAAACATCTGTCCGCGCTCCTGCGTCTTGTACAATCCGTACCGGG
>ERZ780207.2806-NODE-2806-length-11954-cov-3.718044_pt1 | contig 11954 bp, 4 predicted proteins | sample MGYA00510977_ERZ780207 | MGnify/ENA primary metagenome ERZ780207 (study PRJEB29588, sample SAMEA2151383) | human gut metagenome | biome: human gut; feature: human-associated habitat; material: faeces | place: Denmark | collected 2008/2010 ... | reverse complement strand
GAAGCCGCCGCCAAACACACGGCGGATAAACGTTTTTCCGTCGACAGTGACTTTGGTGTTGCCAGCCACAGTGCCGGCATATCCGCCGCCCAACACAGCCCATACGGTGAAGTTGGGCGCTCCCATTGAATTGTCGAACGAAGGATCGTTTGGGTCTATATTGCCGTCGGGGCCAGGGCCGTTTTTGCCATAGTCGCCGTCAACGTTGACGGTTACATCGGTGCTGCCAACGGTCGTCAGCCGTCCGTATCCGCCGCCGAAGACACTGAAGTGAGGATTCTCGTTGTCGGTGTACGACTGTTTCCATTCGTCGGTTATCAGCAGTTCGTAAGGCGTCATGCCTTTCTGCATCATCACGGTGGCAAGGCCGGTGCCGTCGGCAGGGGTTGTTGTCACATTGCCGTCGGCGTCTTTGTATGTGCCCACGTTGCAGGCAAGATTGCCGCCGCCATAGATGTTGTGGGGATTCAGGAACTTGCCGTCGGCATAGAATTTTGATTTTTCGTATACAGTGTCCTCCGTGGCAGGCTCGTCGCCGGCGTCGTCGATGTCGGGGTCCCAGATGTAGAATATGTTTTCAACCGGATCCCACATCTTGAACCATATCACATTAATCGAGAAGCTGTCGTCAATCGGACCGTGGCCTACGTTTTGTGTGCCGCCCTCGTCCTGCGCCAGGGTCACGTTGGTGTTGCCGAGCACGTCGGCTGAAGTGACCGTGCCGTCGGTGATGTCGCCGTTTCCGCCTCCGAACACCTCTCCGGCGATGTTTCCGGCATAAATGTTCACATGCGTGTCGTTGGCAACCTGTGCAAGATTGCCGCCGCCGAAGATGTCGCCGTAAATGAAAGGAGCCTGCTGTGTGCTGCCCGCAAACGACACGTTGGCATTGCCGACAACCAGTCCCACCAGCTCAGGATGCTGCGTGAAGCCGTCGCCGGCGGCAAACGCTTGCGAGGCTGGGCGCAGACGGCGACCGTTGCCGCCGGCAAACACCGAGCCGCGGATGTCGGCGCTGTCGCCGATCACGACGTTTGTGGCGTTGCCGTCAAATTCTACAATCGCCATATCGCCTCCGCCATAGATGTTTTTGTAGAAAGTGCCGCCCATGATGTTCACGCTCGACTGTCCGTAGAGGCGAGCCATGTCGGAAAGCGTCTCGACGTTGGAAGTGCCCATCTCCTTGGCGTCGGCCACACCGTATCCGCCGCCGAACACCGGGCAGTAGAAAATGCCGCCGTTGATGTTCAGCTCCACGTTGCCATAGGTCTTGCCGAGGGCTTTGTAGTTGCCGGAATTGCCGCCGTAGGGGTTCTGCGAATAGAAAAAGTCAGTGCCACGTCCGCCGGCGAAAATGCCGTTGGTGCAATGAAACTCACCGCCGTTGATGGTGATCGATGCCACTGTGGCGCCAACCTTTCCGTAGACATTGCCTCCGCATTTGTTTGGAGTGGCGGCGGTGCTCGACCATAAGCCTTTGCTCATAAAACCGCTTCCTCCGCCATAGATACCGTCGATAGGGTCGGTGGTAGAGCCGAACTCTCCACCGTTGATTACAATCTTGGTGTTGGTGTTGGTTGGGTCGACATCTGTGAACGACTCGAAATCATCGTTGTTGTAGCAGTGATACGTCACCAGACGATCCTTTGCAACGGCATACGGACCGTAGAGCATAACGTCGCCCGATTCATTCCAATAGGCGATGCTTTTATCGGGAGTGTGGCTGTCGGCATTGTCGTCGCCTTCGCCGATGCCGTTCATACCGCCTGCGCCAGCACCGTAGATTCCGCAGAAGATGTTGTCTTTCTTAGTGTTGCCGGCAGGCAGAATCTCGAATAAGCCGCCGTTGATGGTGATTGTGCTGTAGCCATAGAACGGGTTGTTGACAATCACGTTGCCGGTGTGTCCACGACCGGTGCTGCCGCCATACATCTCGGTGACAATAACACGGTTGTCAATCCATTCGTCGTTGTTGTTTCTTGAAGACGCCGGGTCGAGCATGATGTTTGCACGTCCCATATAGGTGTTGTTTGGCACGTAGTAGTCAGTGCCGTTGTAGGGGAGGATGAAGTCGCGCTGCGCACCCAGCGAACCGTTTACGACACGCGCCACCTTTCCGCTTCTGATTATTATGTCGACATCCGCATACATGGCACCCTCGTGGCTTCCGGCGAGAATGATACCGGCATCGTAGTCGCTCTTGCGTTTGCTTGTTTCTCCCTTGATTTTCCTTTCCGGGTTGTGGGCATCGTTCCATTTGCGGTCGATGTCCATCTCGATTGTGCACTTTATCGGCAAGTTTGGAGTTCCCATCACTCCATTGTAGTCTTTCTCGGACGATGTCTGACGTCCGCCCGCGCAGATTGCTGAATATAAACCGGATTTGATTGATATTTTGAAACCCTCCTTGCCGTGAGGCATCGACTGCTCGAAATCGGAGATGTTCTTCTTGTTGCTCAGCGGAAAGAAACGGCCGTCGTTGTTGAAGCCGCCGAAGATGTGGAAGGCTGTGGTCACTGCGCCGTCGATAGTACCGTAGTTAGGGGAGTTCTGCCCGAAGCCGGTCATCTGTATGCCTTCGCCCATCTCCAGGCTGTTGTATTGGCAGTAGATAATCTTGTAGAACTCGCCGCCGTTGTTTGTCACCGGGTCGTTGTTGAAGGTGATATACTCGAATCGGGTGTCGCCCCATATCGGCAGACCCTTTTCGGCACCATAAATCTCGATAGTGCCCTTGTAGTCGGTGCCGTCCCAGTCGCCCGTGATGGTGGCGTTGCGGAAAAGAGGGGACTCTCCCTTTGCGTTAGCCCAATCGTCAAACTTCAGCATGCTTTTGCCTCTGTTGTTGCTGGTTATGTTGAAACCCGTGTATTGACTGTTGGTCACGTCGGTATGGCTTGTGCCCATCAGCACGATGATGTTTTCATCCCAAGTACCCGTCTTGGCGAGCTTGCTGTAGGCGCCTTTCCACGTCTTCATTGCCTGTGTCGGGGAGTAGCCCCACTCCTCGTCGTCGTTGTCATCGCCCTGTGCGTAGGTTGTGCCGTTGATGCTCACCGCCTCAGGACATAGGTACACCACGATAGTCACTTTGATGTTTTTGTGGAAAATGATGTTGCCACCGCTCTTTACGGTAACCGTACAGTTGTATTGGTTCTTGTTGGTGGCAGTTTCCGGGCGTACAAACTCGTTGGACGTTTCCGACAGCAAGGTTTCTTTGTCGTGCCATTCGTATGTGATGTCGAGCCCGAGTTCGTCGTTTGTGAAATTCTCTTTCGTGTCGTTTTTCACATTAACGATGTATGTGCCGGGCTTGGTGTCGTAGTCGAGTTCGGCAGTGATGCCGATAGCCTCGACGAGTACGGTGTTGGTGCGCTGGCTGCCGTCGACGGTCATGGCGTAGACATACTGGGAGTAGGTTTGTCGAGGCAGGGTGAACGGGTTGCAGGCAGTGCTGTTTACCTTTTCGCCCTCAGTGTTGTCGGTCGATGCATACCAGTTGTAGACATCGGAAGTGGTTTCTCCGTCTTCTGTTGTCACGGTGAGCACATCGCTCGTGCCGCGCTCCGCCTTCAGGGCAATAGAGCTGAAAGAGAACCGTTTGGAAGAGTTTGAATATAACCACGGCCTCTTGTCGAGGTTGTTTTGGTTGATGTACAGGTTGTTGAGCCCGGCAAACGTCTTTCCGAACGGCTCTCCTGTGGTTGCGTCGGTTGCCGAAATGTCTTTTTCAACGCCGTATTGGTTGTAGGCGTAGGTGTCGGCAGCCTTGTTGGCAGGAGTGTAGTACCATGTGTCCTTCACCTTGCTTGCAAAGTTGTCGGCGGCTATAAACGCCATCACGCTGGCTTTTTTGCATTGGGTGGTGTTGGCGCTTGTCTTCAAGCCGGCACCGTGCACATAGATGTTTCTCGGCCATACGACATAGCCTGTTTGGTTGGCAAGTTTGCTTGCCGCACCGAAACCGCATGAAATTGTCACTTGTCCTTCCACACCGTTGAGTGCAGCGTTCCGGAACACATCAATCTCCGTGTCTGCGGAGATGTTGAATATTCTCAGACTCACGAAGTTGTTCAGATATCCGGCTATACCTCCAATTCTGAATTTGGTCTTTGTCGAGAAACTCTCGTTGTTGTCGGTGATTTTTGAGTTGCGGATTATGATGTTGCTGAGTTCCGCGTTCTGGGTCATGTCGGCAACCACAATGCCCATCTTTACCGTGTAGTTGGCGTTGTTGAGAGGCATGTGTGCCTCGAACTTCTCTATCAAGGCGTTGTCGATGATGAGGTTTGTGACAGCCGCATATTCATTCTCGTTGTTGCCCTTGCCGTTGAGTCGGGCGAACAGACCCCACGAAGCCTCTTTGGCTGTGTTGAAGCTCCATTTGATGAGCAAGTTGCTGACGGAGTGTCCGTCGCCGTCAAACTTTCCGGCGAAGAAGTGTCCGTCGGAAGCCTTCGCGATGCCTTGAGCCGTGCCGATAGGAGTCCACAGACCCTTGCTTAGGTCGATGTCCTTGGTGAGTTTGAAATATTTCTGAGAAAACATTTGTAGCTCGGTGCCGTTGTTCACTTCATGCGCCAGTCTTGCCAATTCCAAGTCGTTGCTGATGAGGTAGGGCTTTCCCTTAGAGCCGTCGCCCTCGGTGCCGTCGGGATATAGCTGGTAAGAGTCGGCATAGAAATGGTTGCCGTCGTAGTCCACGCCATAGGCTTTCGGCTCGATGCTGAAAAAGACAGTCTGCGATGTGTTGTCGGCAGACGTGATTGTCACATCGCCGCTCCGAGTCTTGTTGGTCAGCGGCAGCGTGATGGTCTGTCCGCTGTCGGAAATGCCGTCGGTGGCACTCTTTGAGTCCACGTTCCATGCAAATGTGCTTCCGGCAGGGATGTCGGCGGAAACGATGGAATAAGCCACCGTGCCGTTTTTGAAATCCCATGAGGCTTTAATGTCGTTGCTGCTTAATCCTTGAGCCATGGCCAGATTGACTCCGGCAATCATGAGCATGAGTAGAGAGAAAAAAACTCGTGATATGCTATGTGTTGAATGTTTTCTCATTTTCCAAACACTTTATTGTCGTTATCTATTGTTAGTCTATCAATAATTGACCCGTATAGGCATCCTCGTCGGCAAGCACATACAGGTAGCGTGGCTGTATGAGGACGCGTATTGGGTTTATCATCGCAGTCTTGCCTGTTGTGAGGCTGCTGAAATTATCCTTGTTGATGGTTATCCCGGATGTTACGTTCTTTCGGGTGACGATGGTGGAACCGTCCTCCGCTATGAATTCCACGTCGTATTTGACGTTGATGACAGGCAGGAATTTGGCATCGGGTATGGTGTAGATGTCGGCACCCCATTGCGTGTAGCCGGCAGATGTGACAATGACGGTCTGGGTGTTGTCGTCGTAGTCCGCGGAGCCGTAGCCTTTGTAGGCAATAGGGAATGGAGTCTCTACAAACGACTGACGTTTGATGTCGCTCCATGTTATTGCAGAGGCAGACCAACTTTTTGATGTTGTATTCCAGACGTAGGAACGCGATATTGTGCACGATGTGGAGAAGCTGCCTGAAAGCGTCACGCTCTTGATGCGGAAGTGGCGGATGGCGTTCATCTTGGTGCCGAGCATGAAGAGCAGCTTGTAGCCGGTGAGTGTCTGGTCGAATTTCAGACTGACCGTTCCGCCTCCGTTGCTATCGGAGATGGCACCTTTGTTGCTCGGGACGGCGCAGATGATCGGCGCCGCCTTTGTGTCGTAGATTACCGGCACAGGGTTGCCGCCGTCGCTCATGGCGAACGGAAACGAGAGGGTATATGTGTTGTTGGCGGTGCGCAAAAGAGCGGCGCCGCCTGTATATGGCATATATGCGAAGAAGTCGAACGACGAAGCCTTGGTGTATTCAGTCCAGCACTTATTTGTCGCAGTGTCCCAGCCGTATGTCGCCACGTTGTAGGTGGCAGTCTCATTGTTGAATATGGTGTTTGCAGCCGACGCATAGCGTTTCGGCATGTCGTAGTATCCGAACGTGCCCATCGTTGCGGGATGGCGCGTAGGGTCGTAGGCCTCGTAGGGGTTGGCGCGTGTCGCTGTTTTCTGTGGTTGCGCCGAGAATGAGATGTATCCGTGGTTGTCGGCTTGCTGTATGGGCATGTCGGAACCCTCGCAGGCAGAAAGCGTTGCGAGAAGCGCGATAGCGGTTATTTTTGAGATATGTTTCATTCTTGTAGTCAATTCTTTTTACCAGTCTTCAGTGCCTGAGCCGTTGTTTTTAATGTCGGCACCGGGAAGCCATTGCTCCACCATCAAATCGTTGAAAGAGATGCTGTCGCCAGTGTCGGACAATTTGAAAATGTATGTGTATTGGCAGCCCGCCTTCCACTGCATGTATTGCGCCGGCACTGTAGCCGACACCGTTTTTCCGCCAATGTTGATGGTTATGGTGTATGCTCCCTGTTCGTAGGGGATGTTGGCGAGCGGCGGCACGTAGTACCATTTATTGTAGAGAGTAGGGTCTTTGAGGATGTGTATCTGGTCGCCAGCCTCCTCGTAGGGAGTGGTGAGAACCAGGAGTCCGGACGCATCAGCCGCTTCCGACTTCGACATCGTGAGAGTCGGAAATGTGCCGACCGGAATTCCGGTGAGCGGATAGGCGGCGTCGATGGTGCCGCGGAGAGGGGTGTCGGCATTTGCCGGGGTGTCGACGAAACGGCTGTCGCGGAACTTGATGTTGCTTATCGCAACCTCCTTTGTGCCGTCGGGATAGGTGAAACGGAAGCGCACCTTTGCGATTATCGGCGCGAAAGTCAGAGTGACGCACGACCCGTATGCCGGCGACGTCGATGAAGGGGAGGCAAGCCAAAGACGGCTTGCGTATGGTGTTGAAGTGGCTGTTGCCGCTTCAGAATATTCAAAATTAAAAGACAAGGTAGCGGTAGCGTTGTCGCCCGAGCTGACCGAAGTCTTTACATCTGGATTGAAGGGACTGTATGCGAAAAAGCGGTAGCTCGTTGCCGAGTAGTCCCAATATTTTATTGTTTGCAGGGTGGCACTTATAGGATTTTCAATGCCAGCATATTCCCAGTCGGCAGTGTTTGTCGTAGAGCTGCCGGCAGAGCCCTGATTGTATGACATTTTATATCCGTCCATCACAATTTGCGGCGATGACGGGTTCGGGGAGTTTGTTGTGGTTTTATATCCCCATGTGCGGAACGTCTGGAAGATAGTCTCGAGACCGTTGCCCGCTGCTTTTGTTTTTGCATCCTGCCAGTTGTTGTTGGAGCTGCTGAAGGCGATGCTTGTCTGTGTATTGTCCGGTTCGGGCACTATTGGTTCGTCCGGCTCGGATTGCGAGCAGGAGAATAGGAAAAGTCCCAACAGAGAAAATATTAGGATGCGATGTTTCTGCATGTCTTCTTGTTTTTTTTAAAGACGGGCGGGGTAGAAACCCCCGTCCGACATATAAATGTGTCCGAGGCGTGTGAAAACACACCTCAGACACAATGTTTTTAGTCAGAATCCAAGGCGTGGGCCAAGGAGAAAGAATTAGTTTTTGACAACTTTGACAATCTTGTATGACTTTTTGGCTCCATTGACGTATTCAACAGCGTAGTATGTTTCTGTAGCCGGGTCGGTGACAACACCTGTCCACTTGAGAGCATTTACGTTGAGAGTGTAGCCAGGACCTGCCGGAACAGAAGTTACAGTAGAGGCAACACCATCAGCAGTCTCGGTTACAACCATCTTCTTGCCTGCGTAGTCGGTAACAGTCCAAGTCTTTTTAGCAGTGTCGTTTGTTCCTTTCACGAGAGCGTTGGCAACACTTGCCTCGTTGATTGTCTGAGTGGCACCGTCTTCGAGAGTTACGGTGTACAATTTCTGAGGAGCTACAGTAGCGCCGGCAGAATATACAGTTGCATAGATGTCGGTGCCGTTAACATATTCGTTGCCGTTGGTAGTAACTTTGTTGTCCTTGTAGCCGTATGTAGTGATGCTGTTGTCAGAAACAGTGGTGATTGTTTCCTGGAATCCGTTTGCCTCGTCGTCAACAACAACGGCGTCGAATGAAATGGCTGTCAAACCAGTGCTTGTGCCGCCGGTAGAACCGTTGGTGTTCTGAGAAATCTTGAAGATGTAAGTGTAGGCATATCCAGACTTCCATTCAGTGTATTCGGCAGGAACGGTTGCAGTGGCACCCTTCACGTTGATTGTCTCTTTAGAACCGTCGACAGAAGTGAGCTTGTAGTCGATGCGGAGAGTGATGGCGCTTGCCGCACCTTCCGACGGGAGCACGTTCTGATAGCCGTCGCCGCAGTAAGAAGGTTTCGCTGCATTCTGGCTGAGGTATGTTGAGCCTTCTCTAATAGTGCCTTCGTCCTGGTTGCCGTATTTGACAGCGCCGAATCCTTTAGAAGACAAGGTGGCAGTTTCACCTGCAGCGGTTGTTGCAGTGAATTTTACGTGAGCCTTGTTGTAGTCTTTCTTATCCTTGTTGACGATACCTGTTGTAGGGAAGTACACTGTCAATGTTCCGGAATTGTTGAATTTTCCGAAGAGCGTTCCTTCTTCAGAGTTTGTGGTGCCGGTGGCGTCTGCATAGAATTTAACGTCGCTGACCACATAGCCTGGGATAGTCTCGAAGAGCGCCATGCGCACCTTGCTGGCAAGGTGACGGAAACTCAACTCTACCGGTTTGCCGTAGTCATTCTCTTTCTCCACAGCGGTCTTCATATCGGAAATGTAGCACTCGCTGAGAGTGTTTACGTCGCCGGTGAGTGTGTAGGCGGCAGTGGCAAGATTGGCTTTGTCAACGGATGACGGAGTGGCGTATTCTTTTGGCGCCGAACCTTTTTTACCCATTGAGAAAGCGAGGAAGTCGTAAGAGGCGCAAGAGTGGTCCCAATATTTGATGGTCTGCTGCGTTGCTCCGCTCTGAGCAAGAGATTTGCCAGCACCATTTACTGTCATGTCTTGATTTACATACTCCCATCCTTTAAGGTTTGACAAGGTAGAGTTTGCTGAACTCTCATTGAAGTTCACGTTGTAGTGGTCGAAAGCATAATTTTCATTGTTGGCAGCGTCTGTCTTGTTGCCTTTGAAACCGACAACGACAAAGTTGTTTTCGAGGAGGTCTGCTGCAGTTTTGCCGGTTGATGAGGCACGTGTGATTTTGCCGGTGTCACCACCGAAGTTGATTGTGGTGGTGGCTCCATTTTGCTCATTTCCCTGAATTTCTCCCAAGAAATCGTCGCTTGAGCAGCTGGCGAGAGCCAATGTCGAAGCGGCTGCGATAAAAAACTTGTTCATAAATTAAAAAATTAAAATAGTTCGTATTGTTTATTATATATTAAATTTATTACTGATTACATGTCGAATATCCATTCTTTCTCTTCGTAGTCCTCCACCACAGCATCGAAGCCGGAGCCTCCGGACCGGTTGGGGACAGGCACCTTGTCCATGTCGAGCTCCACCGTGATTACCCCTCCCCGGAACAGCCGTCGCGCCTGGTCGGTGACATCGAACACGAACGTGGAGTCTTTGCCGTTGTAGAACTGCATTTTCACGTCAATATAGTGGCGGTTGTTAAGGTCGGCGTCCCTCACTTTCTGCAGCGATTCCAGATATGCTCGCGCGTCAAGTTTGCTCGGGTTTAGTCTCGGGATGCCGAAAGTCAGCACCTTTCCGCCTATCACGTCGACCTTGTCGCCGTTCTTGTCGGCAACGTCCTGCTTCATCCGCATGAAGAAGTTCACGGTGATGGCGTCAGCCCCCGTCACGCCTGTGTTGAGGTTTACGGAGCGAGCCATGCCGCTTAGATTGGCGTTCCCCTCTACGGCTGTCACCTTTCTGCCGTTGTGGTCGTTGTTGCGCAGAATCACTTGTACCAAATAGATGTAGGTCACTGGCTGCAGCTCCATCTCGAGCTGCCGTACCCAGCAGTTGCGGTTCTCGTCGAACGTGAATCCGTCCAGATTCTTGTTTATCTCAATTCCTCTATGGTATCCGGCAAACAGCTCCTCCGGCTGATAGAAGGAGCGCGTGAACTGCGGCGAGTTGTAGAGCGCCGGGTATATTGTCTGTCCGGTGTAAGCTGTGACGTGGTCGTAGGTGGTGTTTTCGTCGATACGCACACTCTGTACCCCGTCGGGAGTGTTGATGTTGTTCCAGGCAAGAATGTCCCAAAAACCGAAATCGTATTTGGCTTGAAGGTGGTTGCCGACGATTGAGTGCCTGTAAGGGGCATTGTGGACACCGAACTGGACGTTGCCGGTGAAATAGCGGCGCACCTCGAAGGCGTTAGGCTCTGTGTAGCCGATAGTGCCAAACATTTCCTCGTCGGTGTTGTCCCATCCGTAGATCCACTCCGCTTGCCAGTCGTATTCGGTGTCGTACTTGAAAATGTAGTTCCATATCACTTTCAAGTCGAGGTCGACGGTCGGTATCTCCATATCGATGTCGGCGCCGCCCTGGTGGAGATGGAGCTTAGGCTCGCGCACGCATCCCGTTGCGACAAGGCATAACAATGCAAAACACATGACGGCAGCCTTGTTGCAGGCTTTGCGGCTTGCATCAAGGATGATTCGTGATATGAGTTTTGTTATATTGCGCATTGTTGCTATGTTTTGTCTAATAGTTGATTGTCGTTTCTCGGTTTCTGAAACTTACGCCTTTCTTGTTGTTGCGTCTGTAGAGCAGGTCGTAGCTGAGCGTTATCTCCACCCTGGTAGGGCCAAGCCACGAGAAGCGGTGCTGCCTCTTTTGGAAATCCTTGGCATCGCCGTACCACTTGTGGTAATATTGCTCTTTGTCGGTGTCGGGGTCTACGGGGCATTTCCACTGATATGGGTCGTAGTTGGTGCTGAGATATCCCGCCTGCAGTCCGAACTCCAGCCGCCAATGTCCGGAGCGACCCAACGGGACGACATAGCCTATACCCAAACCTGCACCCCAGCCTTCGCCTTCCCATCCGCGTTTTTCATCGAAGCAGATGTTGTATAGGTACGCGTGCGCGTATAGACTGAGGTATAAACCTCTGAAAGCCGCGCCTTCTCCCGGTTTGCGTTTGCGGATGTCGCCGCTGCGCAGATAGTAGCGGGTGTGCAGCTGATAGTTCCTGACCTGAAAATATTTATGCTCATCATAGTGCTGCCACCATGGGCAGTCGAAACTTGCCCCGTAGGTGAAATGACCATGAAGCGGATAATATTCCAACGCAACGTTTGGAATAGGGCAGAAGCGGTCGTAGCCCGGCATGTAGGCAAAGTCAAACAGCACGTTTGTCTTCACGCTCAGCACCTCGCGACGTGGCAAAGCCGAGGCGGGTGTTGTTGCCGGGATGATGTATGCCGGTGTGATGCCGGCATTTTGGATGCGCAGATGGCAGTCGGCGACAGTTGCCGGAATGGTTGCTGCTATAGGTCGTGGAGCCAGGTCGTTGCTCTCGATGTTGGCAAGCCTTTTGTCAACGACAATTATTCTCACTGCGCGCAGTTTCGGGAAATATTCTTTCAGCAGGTAGCGCCATAGCTTGCCGCCGTCGTGCCGCTTCATAGCCGCCTTAAGACGTTGGGTGTCGTCGGCGTAGAGAGTGATTAAGGAGTCGACATCATGGAATTTGGCGTCGTGTTTCAGCATCATCATGGTGTAGAGCAGGTCGTAGTCCTCAGCCACAACGTCGTATTGGATGTGGTCGGTGCCGATGCCGTAGCTTCGAAGCAGAGCGTCGACCGATGCGCGACGTTGGTTTGCCAAACGACGGTTGTTGTCGTATGGACCTTCTGGAGAAGCGGCGGCACGTCCGAAAACAATACCCCTATCTCCCAGCCTTTGAAGCTCTGGGATAAGCACATCGGTAATCCATTCTCTATCTTGGTCGCTGATGCTGATTCTGTTTACAACAAATTTTATTGGGCGCGAATTTTGGATAAAGATGCTGTCGGCGGTTATTCCTTCAGCA
>ERZ780207.2802-NODE-2802-length-11961-cov-12.398455_pt1 | contig 11961 bp, 10 predicted proteins | sample MGYA00510977_ERZ780207 | MGnify/ENA primary metagenome ERZ780207 (study PRJEB29588, sample SAMEA2151383) | human gut metagenome | biome: human gut; feature: human-associated habitat; material: faeces | place: Denmark | collected 2008/2010 ... | reverse complement strand
TCGCCATGAGCGAGAAGCTGCCCTGCATCTTCCTCGCCCATCCCCAGAACCGCTTCGCCGACTGGGGCAAGCAGTTCTGCATGGACCAGTATAACGACGTCAAGGCCGGCCTCGAGAAGATCGCCGGTCACGAGATCAAGAGCGAGGACATCGCCGCGGCCATCAAGGTCTACAACAAGTCCCGTGCCGCCCGCCGCGAGTTCGTCAAGCTCGCCAGCGACCACTGCGACGTCATCGACCCCATCATGCGCTCCGCCGTCCTCAAGGCCGCGTGGTTCATGGATAAGGCCGAGTACACCGAGAAGCTCAACGCCCTCAACGCCGAGCTCAAGGCGCTGCCCGCGGCGAAGTGGAACGGCGTGAAGGTCGTCACCTCCGGCATCATCTGCGACAATCCCGTCCTGCTCAAGGTCTTCAAGGACAACAACGTTGCCATCGCCGCCGACGACGTCGCGCACGAGTCCCGTGCGTTCCGCACCGACGCGAGCGAGGAGGGCGATCCCATGATGGCCCTCGTCGAGCAGTTCACCAACACCGACTACGACGTGCTGCTCTACGATCCGCAGTCCAGCAAGAACCGCCGCGGCGAGTTCGTTGCCAACATGGTCAAGGAATCCGGCGCACAGGGCCTCGTGCTCTTCATGCAGCAGTTCTGCGACCCCGAAGAAATGGAATTCCCGTACCTCAAGAAGGCACTCGACGCTGCCGGCATTCCCTTCATCAAGCTCGGCATCGATCAGCAGATGCGCGACTTCGGTCAGGCGGCTACCGCCATTCAGGCGTTCGCCGATGTGCTCTCCGTCCAGTAAGGGTAAGGAAAGTCTCTTTTTCCCTCCTGCTCTTAAAAAAAGCAGGAGGGAAAAGCCGTTAAAAACGCGCAAAATGTGCATAGACGCTTGCAATTTCTGCAATCGTTTTGCTATAATCCAATATTGAAAGGTAAAAGGAAGAAATGGAATACAGCCCGCTTTTCGTTACCCTGATGGGTATCGGCACGGTGTTCTTCGGCCTGATCTGCATCATTTTCCTCACCATGGCAATGGGTGCGATCCTCAAGGGCAAAGAGAAAGCACCGGCCGCCGCTGCCGCCGCTCCTGCTGCCGCCCCCGCGCCGGCTCCCAAGCCGCAGGGCATGCAGCCTGAGATCGTGGCCGCGATCACTGCCGCTCTCTCGGAAGAGATCGGTATCCCGTCCCGCAGCATGAACATCGTCAACATTAAAAAAATCTAATTTTATTTTAGGAGAGAAACAACATGATCAAGCAGTACAATGTCACCGTTAACGGTACCACCTACGAAGTCACCGTCGAGTCCGCTGCCGGCGGCCGCATGGCTTCCGCTCCCGTCTCCCGCGCTGCCGCGGCTCCCGTTGCCCGCGCTGCTGCTCCCGCTCCCGCTGCTGCCCCCAAGGCTGCTGCTCCTGCCGGCGCCGGCACCGTTTCCAGCCCCATGCCCGGCACTATCCTCGATGTGAAGGTTGCCGCCGGTCAGGCTGTCAAGGAGGGCGATCTCCTCTTCATCCTCGAGGCCATGAAGATGGAAAACGAGATCTTCGCTCCCTGCGCTGGTACCATTTCCTCCGTCGCAGTTGCCAAGGGCGCTGCTGTCAACCCCGGCGACGTTCTCTGCGTCATCGGCTAAGCTACAGCAATTTCCCCGAATTAACTGTGAAAGGAAAAGAAACATAAATGCCTGCTATTATCAATTTCGCGCAGCAGACCGGCTTCTATATGTTCGGTCAGGAGGGCAACTGGAAATGCCTCATTATGATTGCCATTTCCTTTGTCCTGCTGTATCTGGCTATTGTGAAGGGCTTTGAGCCGCTGCTGCTGCTGCCCATCGCGTTTGGTATGCTGTGCACCAACCTTCCCGGTGCGGACATGTTCCACGAGATCCTGTTCGCCGGAGGACACGTCCACTGGGATCTCTTCGGAGGAGCGCCCATCACACAGGAATTCCTGACAGAGATGTCGGAAGCCGGTGTAGCCGATGCGGTGCTTGCCCCGTGGGCAGTCGGCAGCACCGTTAGCCTCGGCCTGCTCGACGTGCTGTACCTTGGTGTCAAGCTCGGCATCTACCCCTGCCTGATCTTTATGGGTGTCGGTACGATGACCGACTTTGGCCCCCTGATTGCGAACCCCAAGTCCCTGCTGCTCGGCGCTGCCGCCCAGCTTGGTATCTTCATGACCTATGTCGGCACCCAGTTCATGGGCTTTACCAATCAGCAGTCTGCGTCCATCGGTATCATCGGCGGCGCTGACGGCCCGACCGCGATCTTCGTCACCTCCCGCCTTGCGCCGGAGCTGCTTGGCCCCATCGCCGTTGCCGCTTACTCCTACATGGCGCTCGTTCCGGTCATTCAGCCCCCCATCATGAAGGCGCTGACCACCAAGGAAGAGCGTAAGATCGTGATGCGTCCGCTGCGTCAGGTCAGCAAGCGCGAGAAGATCATCTTCCCCATCATGATCACCGTGTTCGTGGCGCTGCTCGTTCCCTCTGCCGCTCCTCTGATCGCGTGCCTGATGCTCGGTAACCTCTTCAAGGAGTCCGGCGTTGTGGATCGTCTGCAGAAGACCGCCGGCAACGAGCTGATGAACATCGTTACCATCTTCCTCGGCTTCACCGTCGGTGCGACGGCGACTGCCACCACCTTCCTCTCTGTTCAGACCCTTGAGATTATGGCAATGGGTATTGTTGCCTTCGGTTTCGGTACCGCGGGCGGTGTGCTGCTGGCCAAGCTCATGAACCTGTTCATGAAGGAAAAGATCAATCCGCTGATCGGTTCCGCCGGCGTTTCCGCCGTCCCCATGGCCGCACGTGTTTCCCAGGTCGTCGGTCAGAAGGAGAACCCCGCCAACTTCCTGCTCATGCACGCCATGGGCCCGAACGTTGCCGGTGTTATCGGTTCCGCGATTGCCGCAGGCGTCCTGATGTCCCTGTTCGGCTAATTGGCTGATTTGAAAAAGAGAGCACCCGGAAAGGGTGCTCTCTTTTTGTGTATGGTAGAGCTGTTGGCGGGGCGGCGCTTCGATATACGCATTGCCGTTTGAAATTCTCATCGCTTCGCTGCGCAGGCAGCAAAAAAGGAAGACTCGAAGGAGTCTTCCTTTTTCTGTCGTTATGCCCACAGCACCTGCATGGCGAGGATCGCCACCGCACCGGCGATGAGGAACGTGAAGCCGATCAGCAGACCTGCTTTCAGCGCGCCGCCGATGGCGGCGTTGCGCTCCTCGCGGTTCAGCTCGCCGCTCGTGTCCCACGGGCGGTCATTCGCCTCAGGCGCGTCCGGCTCGCGGAAGTCCGCGCGGTCGCGGCGCTTGTGAATGCGGGGAATGAGCATCGGCTGCGGCTCAAGACCGCTCATGTCGGCTACGGTGCGGCCGTCGTCATCCTCGTAGATGCGCTCGTTCCGCCTCATTTATCGTAGAGATGGCAGCACACGAAGTGGCCGGGTTCGATCTCACGCTGGACGGGAGCCTCTTCCTCGCAGCACTTCATGCAGTTCGCACAGCGGGTGTGGAACTTGCAGCCCTTGGGCGGGTTAGCCGGGGAGGGAATGGAACCTTCAAGCACGATGCGGTTCATCTTCACCGTCGGGTCGGGGACAGGAATGGCAGAGAAGAGCGCCTTCGTGTAGGGGTGGAGGGGATTGCGGAAGATGTCTTCCTTTGCGCCGTACTCCACGAGGTTGCCGAGGTACATGACGCCAACGGTGTCAGAAATGTGCTCAACAACGGAAAGGTCGTGGCTGATGAAGAGATAGGTCAGCTTGTACTTGTCCTGTAACTCATTCAGCAGGTTGATGATCTGCGCCTGAATGGACACGTCGAGCGCGGAGACCGGCTCGTCGCAGACGATAAACTCAGGGTTGAGCGCGAGCGCACGCGCAATGCAGATACGCTGGCGCTGACCACCGGAGAACTCGTGTGGGTAGCGGTCCTTGTGGAAGGGCTGCAGGCCGCAGTTGTCCATGACCTGGTCGATGTAATCGTTGAATTCCGCCTTCGAGACAAGGTTGTGCTCACGCACGGCCTCGCCGATGATCTCGCCGACCGGCATACGCGGAGACAGCGAGGAGAACGGATCCTGGAAGATGATCTGCATCTTCGTGCGCAGGGCGCGCATCTCCTTGGCGGAGAGGTCGTAGACCTCCTGGCCGTTGAAGAGCACCTGACCGGCGGTCTTGGTGTCGTACAGGCGCAGGATCGTGCGGCCGGTCGTGGTTTTACCGCAGCCGGACTCGCCGACCAGACCCATCGTCGTGCCGCGCTTGAGGTTGAAGGTGACGCCGTCGACGGCCTTGACATAGCCGACCGTGTGGGAGATCATGCCGCTCTTGATGGGGAAGTACTTCTTCAGGTGATTGACCTGAAGAATGTACTGCGGGTCGTACTCCACGGGGGTGAAGTTGGGATCCTCAAAGGGATTGACCTTGTTGTGATCTGCCATAATTATTCACCCTCCTTCTTCATGTTTTCGGGATAGTAACGGTAGCAGCTGACCTTATGCGTCGGGGTGAGGGAGATCTCATGCGGATAAGCGCCCTCGCAGCCGTTGACGCACATTTCGCAGCGGTCCTTGAAGTAGCAGTAGTTCGGCATGTTGATGGGGTTGGGAACCTTGCCGGGGATAGAATAGAGCTTGTCGACCTGCTTGCCGACGACCGGCTTGGACGCCATCAGACCGATGGTGTATGGATGCGCGGGGTGGGCGAAGATCTCTTCCGCCGTACCCTGCTCGACGATGCGGCCGGCATACATGACGACCACGTAGTCCGCCATCTCCGCGATGACGCCAAGGTCATGCGTGATGAACATGATGGAGGAGTTGATGCGATCCTTGAGGTTGCGCAGCAGGTCGAGGATCTGCGCCTGAATGGTCACGTCGAGCGCCGTGGTGGGTTCGTCGGCGATGATGAGCTTGGGGCTGCATGCAAGCGCCATGGCGATCATAACGCGCTGGCGCATACCGCCGGAGAGCTCGTGCGGGAACATCTTGTAGACGCCCTCGCTGTTGGCGATGCCGACCATCTCAAGGAGCTTGATGGTGCGCGCCTTGATCTGCTCCTTGTCGTCACCCTCTTCGTTGTGCAGGGCGATGACCTCATCGACCTGGTCGCCGATGCGGAAGACGGGGTTCAGCGCGGTCATCGGCTCCTGGAAGATCATGGAGATGAAGTTGCCGCGCAGGTGCTGCATCACGGTGTCGGGCGCCTTCGTCACGTCATAGGCCTTGTCGCCGAGGTTCAGGCGGATCTCGCCTTCCACGACCTGACCCTGCGGACGCTGCAAAAGCTGCATGATCGAAAGACTCGTCACGGACTTGCCGCAACCCGACTCACCCACAACGCCCACCGTCTTGCCGACGGGGACATTGAAGGAGATGCCGTCTACGGAGTGCACCGTGCCGACGTCGGTGAAGAAATAGGTATGCAGATTGTCGATCTCAAGGACGTTTGCGTTGTCCTTCATCTGCGTCAGATACTCGCTCTCGGGCACATTCTTGCGCTTGTGCTGCTTTTCGAGCTGATTGGTGATCTTGCGGTTTGCTTTGGAGATGCGGCGCGATTCCTTTGCGGAAAGATAGCCGTCACTGTTCTTTTTAGCCATTTCTGATGCCCTCCTTCCTTAGCGCTTCATCTTCGGGTCGAATGCATCGCGCAGACCGTCGCCGACAAGGTTGAAGGCGAGAACGGTGAGCAGGAGCAGCAGGCCCGCGGGGATCCAGATGAACCAGTAAGTCGTCAGCACGTGAGTGTTGTTGACGTCGTTGATGATGTTGCCCCAAGAAGCGAACGGGAACTTGACGCCGAGACCAAGGAAGCTGAGCGTTGCCTCGGTGATGATGACGGAGCCGAGACCCATCGTGCAGTTGACGATCAGCTGAGGAATGACGTTGGGGATCAGGTGCTTGAAGATGCGGCTCTTGACGCTGATGCCGCAGGCTTCGGTAGCGGTCATGAATTCCTGCTCGCGCAGCGAGAGGATCTGGCCGCGGACCAGACGGGCGATACCCGCCCAGCCGAGGATACCGAGAATGAGCATCAGGTAAATGAGTCGTTTGCCGGGCTCCACGCGCTGCTGGTCCATGGCTGCGCCGAGGATCAGGATAATGGGCATGGAGGGGATGCAGTAGAAAATATCGACCAGGCGCATGATGAGGTTATCGACCCAGCCGCCGAAGTAACCGGCGATGCCGCCGAGGATAACGCCGAGCACGGTCTCGATGATGATGACGATGAAGCCGATCATCAGGGACACGCGGCCGCCGTACATCAGGCGCGTGAGCATATCCATACCGTACTTATCCGTACCGAGCCAGTGCTTGGCACTGGGGAAGCTGTAAGAGTCGTACTGGCGGGAGGACTGCTGCTGGCGAATGATCCAGTTGGCGTGGTTCTGGCTGCGCTCGATGGTGTATTCCATCGTGGCGTCGGAGGCGGTGTCGTCCTCTTCGACCAGCGCATCGTCCATCGCGCCGATACCGGTCTCTTCGCCGTCGAGAGCGGCCTCAGGCTCGTCATTGAGGATCAGGGACTCGTCGGTGTAGGTGAACTTCGTACCACCGACAGCGATGGTGTCGATGAGCTTTTCCTTAAAGTCGCGGGAGAGGAAGATGTCGGGCATGATGGCCTGCACGATGTAGCGGCTGATATAAGCCACTTCCTTCTCACCCTGCAGCACGCCGCCGTCCTCGTCGATCGTGTAGGTCAGGCCGTCGACCGTGAAGGTCTTGGCGGCAGGCTCGCTGACCTCTTCCGGCTCGGCAGGCTCAGCGGCATCGTCGGTGGCGCCGGTGGCCTCGGAAACGCCAGCAGTCTCCTGCTCAGCCTCTTCCTCAACCTCCTGCGCGAGCGCCGCGTAGGACTTGAGTGCGGTGTAGACAAACTCAAAGCTCAGTGCCTGACCGTCGGAGGAGCTGACAACGTCCTTGTATGCGATGCCGATCAGCTTGCCGCCGGAGGAGATGGAGTAGAAGTCCGAACCCTCCTGTGCGAGGGCATAATTGGTGCCGTTGTAGGAGAAGGATTCGCTGTTCTTCTGAATGGCAAGCATGGTCTGCGCCTGAACGGCGGAGCCGAAGAGGTTGGAATCCTTGGCCATGTAGCGGAAATCGCTGTTTTCCGTCACGACGGCGAACTCCTTGTTGATCTGATCCTCACGGTAGAAGAACTCATCTTCGCCATAAGGGGAGAGGAGGCCGCCGATGAAGGAAAAGACAAACATGAAAATGAGAATGCTCAGACCAACGACCGCGAGGCGGTTGCGGAAAAAGCGCTTGGCAACGAGCGCGCCGGGGGACAGAACCTTAACGCGGCGGTCGTCGTTGAGGGAAAAGTGTTCCTCATTGCCGCCGGAGGGGGTATTGTCCTGCTTGGCGTACTTGTCCTGATTGTCTTCCGTCGCGCGCTTGGCGGCGTTCTCCGCCATACCGGCAGCGTGGAACGGTTTCTGGTTATCCTGGTTTTTATCGTAATCAAAAACGCTCATGATCTTCCCCCTTTCTTAAGCGATGCGCACGCGCGGGTCAACCACGGCGTACAGAATGTCGGAGATGAGGTTGCCGAGCAGCGTCAGCACCGACAGGAACACAAGGTAGAACATGGAGAACGGAATATCGCCGCCGACCATCGCCTGATAGGAGATGTAGCCGATGCCGGGAATGGCGAAGAGGGTCTCCGTGATCAGCGCGCCGGAGAACAGACCCGGCAGGCTGCCGCCGATGATCGTGACCAGCGGAATGAGGGTGTTGCGGAAGGCGTGGTGATAGATGACCTTCTTTTCGGAAAGGCCCTTGGCGCGTGCGGTGCGGATGTAGTCCGCGTTGAGCACCTCGAGCATGTTCGTGCGGGTGTAGCGCATGAGAGAACCCGTGCTGATGACGACCAGCGTGACAATGGGCAGCACGAGATGGTTCGCCTTATCCATGACCTGACCCCAGCTGCTGAGCTGGTTGTAGTTGCGGCTGACCAGACCGAACAGATCGAACCAGCCGAGCTTGACGGAAAAGACCAGCTTCAGAAGAGAAGCGAAGAAGAAGGTCGGCAGAGAGATACCGGCCAGCGCGATAACAGAGATCGTGTAGTCGGTTCTGCTGTACTGCTTGGTTGCGGCGACGACGCCGAGGGGAACCGCGATGAGGATCTCAAGGATGAAGGCGATGCCGCCCATCACGAAGGAGAGCCAGATGCAGTCGTTGAACTTTTCAAGCACCGGCACGGTGTAGAACCAGCTGTCGCCGAAATCACCGCGGATGGCGGTACCGAGCCAGGAAAAATAACCGGGAATGATGCTCTTGTCCATGTTGTACATGGCATTGAGCTGAGCCATCCAATCGTCGAAGCTCTTCGAGCCAGGCTGCATGGACTTCTGGCGCGCCATATTCTCAATGAAGGAAGTAGGCAGGCAGCGCATCAGCGCATAGATAATGAATCCCACAAAGAAGAGGATCACGATGGAAATCAAAATTCGTTTTACTACGTATTTTCGCAAGCAAATTACCTCCGTTCTGATGTGCTGCTCTCGGTTACTCTCTCTCTCATTTTTTTGCTGCACATCAAGCAACGCTCCTCTGAAAAAAGAAGCGCTCCTTGCCGTGCAGTCGGGGCAGCCCGACGGCCGGTGAAGACCGCCGGGCTGCTCGATTCAGATCAGAGATCCGGCAAAATGCGGTTGGGAATTAGTTGAGCTCGATGTTCTCGATCTCGGCATACCACTTGTAGAAGGTGGTGATGTCGGGAGTCATGGTGCTCATGTTGACGCGCTCGGTGGAGAAGATGATCGCGTTCTGGCGCTGATAGACGGGAACCTCAACAGCCCAGTCGACAACGATGTCGAGGCAGGCCTTGTACATGGTCTTGCGGTAGCTCTGGTCGAGAGACTCACGAGCGGTGAGGATCATGCTGTCGAGGTCAGCATCAGCGATGCAGTACATCTTGTTGGAACCACCCTGAGCAGGGCCGCCATACGGGTTCTTGCCAACGCCGGGATCACCATTGTGGTCGGCAACGTCGGAGTAGTAGATCTGGTACATATCCGGGTCAACGGTGGCACTCCAAGCGGCGCACCACATATCGACCTGGCGGGCATCAATGCCGTCCCACAGACCGGAGGAGTCACTCAGGTCGGTGACGATGAGGTTCATGCCGATCGTGGCGAGAGCCTTGGAGGCCTCGGAGATCATCATGAAGGAGGGGTGGTCGCCGGAACCGTCAGCAGGGATCTGGACCTCATACTCGAGCTTGGCGCCGGCGGGGGCAGCGGTCAGCTTACCGTCGGTGACGGTGTAGCCGGCAGCCTCAAAGTAGCCGAGAGCGGCCTGCAGAGCGGCGTCGTAGCGCTGCTCAGCGGTCATGTCGGAGGTGTAGATGTCGTTGCCGTTCACGTCAACGGAGAAGGCGACCTTGTAGCCGTCGTCCGTGGGCTGGGGAGCGGCCCAGGAGGTGTTGGAGATGGGGTAGTTGATGACGCTTGCGCGCTCGCCATAGTAAGACTCGATGGCGACGTTACGATAGACGGAGAAAACGGTGGCGAAGGCCTTGCGCAGGTCCTTGGAAGCCTCGCTGCCCGGCTCACCGCCGACGTTCACGCAGGCAGAGCTGATGCCGAGGTAACCGTAACCGAGGTTATCGACGGTGTTGGTCGTGATCTTATCGCCGTCCAGCTCGCCGCCGTTGGCCTTCTCGATGGCCTCGACCGTGTCGTTGGAGAAGGAGGGGTCAGCAATATCGATGGTGCCGGTGATGACGCCGTTGAGCTTGTCGTCATCGCTCATGCACTGCTGGAAGTTGAGGTACTTGGTCTTGGGAGCGCCAAGGAAGTAGCTGTCGTTGGCCTCGAAGTAGACAACGCCGTCCTCATACTTGATGTACTTGTAGGGGCCGGCGCCCATGGGGCTGGTGGTCTTGGCACGCACGGAGCTCAGATCGCCCTTGGGGAAGCCGAACTGGTTGTTGTCATAATCGTAGAGGGAGGTATCGCCATAGTAGTGCAGCGGGGCGATGGTCACGCCGAGCTGATAGATGGCGGTTGCGTCGACCTTATCGAGGGTGACGGTCATGCTGTAGTCGCCGGTCTTCTTGATACCGGAGATGTTGGCAGCGGAGTCACCGGTCTTGACACCGATGGTGGGATAGTCAGCGTAGACGTCCTCGTCCATCATGTCGGCAAGAGCGTCGGAGTTGCCGACTTCCTTTTCCATAGCGGAGAAGGACCAGCCGTACTGCTCGCCGATCGCCATCGCGAAGTCCTCAACGGTAGCGTCAGCGGCAAGGCCGTCGAAGCCCCAGTTGGCAGCAGCACCGGCAACATCGCCCTCATCGTTCATACCGGCCTCAACGCAAGCGTCGACAATGCCCTGAGCGAAGGGAACGAGACCCTTATCGAAGTTGTCCCAGAACTTGGTCTGCTGCTCTTCGGTCCAGTAGGTGAAGTCAGCGTTGTCACGACCGGCCGCGGCGAGCGCCTTGGCGAGCGTGGTCATACCGCTGCGGTAGGCAGCCATACCCTGAATGGGGACAGCGTACAGCGTGAAGTTACCATCGTAGGTGGGGTCGCAGAGGACGTACATGGAGAAGATGACGTCGTCGATGGTGACCTTCTCGCCGTCGGAGAAGACGATGTCGTCACGCATGGTGAAGTTGTAGTCGACAGTGCCATCGGCATTCTCGACGATCTCGCAGTCGGCAGGACCATAGTAGGTATAGTCGGTGCCGTTGTAGGCGTGCGTTTCGCCCTCGATACCGTTCATGATGATCTGGCCCTGACGGTCGCTGTTGAGCAGGCCGAGAGAGGTCATGACCCAGACATCCTGGTCATACTCGGTTTCCGAGAAGAAGGGGGAGAACTTTTCGTTGAACGCGGCATAGCCGACGACCAGCGGCGTGTTCTCGTCCTTGGTCTGGTTGTCCTTCTTGTCGCCGCAGCCGGCGAGAAGACCGAGACACATAACCAGAGAAAGGATCAGTGCAAGTGTTCTTTTCATTGAATCTACTCCTTTATTTTATTTTGCTAAAACGGGGGAGTTCCCCGTGCAGCACAAGGAATGCCCGTGCGCCGCGCGCACGGAAGAATGGAGAGTACGCCCCTTGTGGACAACTGTGCACCGCAAATGAGCTCATAGATTTTTTTCAATTATAGCATAAAATAGTGAAGATTGTACAGTGTAAAATTTTAGGATTTGTCTTTTTTAGGTATTTTGTCCCATTCTGCCTGCATTATTTTAGCGCGCACGCCGAGAGCGCAGAGCAGCACGATCAGCTTCAGCAGAACGTAAAGAAGGGCGAAAAGTGCCTTATCTGCGGGCTTATTGGCGAAAAAGAAGATCCCTTCGCACACGATGCCGAGCGCTGCAAAACCTGCGGTGACCACGGTTCGCACGGGCAGAACGGCAACGCTTTTTTCGTAGTTGTACTCGCGCACCTCGCGCCAGTCCGTTCCGAGCTTTGCAAGCGCCCAGACAACGCTTGCCGCCGCCACCACTTCGCCGAGGTAGGGGAGCAGAACGTAAAAGCAGTTCTGCATTCCCGGCGCGGGAATGCACCCGCCCGCGACGACCGCGAGCGCCAGCGCCGCCGCCATGATCCATACGGCGCGCTTGCTGCCGCGCAGCGATTCCTCGCTGCTGCGGCAGGCAAAAAGGCTGCCGTCATATACATATTCACCTGCGACGTTGAGATGAAAGTCGTTGAGGTGCGAGCGCCGGCCGCGCTTTTTGTGCTTTTCGTCCATCAGGCGATCCCGGTGAGGTCAAAGGCGTCCAGCGCCTCGGCCGCCTCGGCGCACACGCCGCGCAGGCACTTCTCGTCAAAGGGACTTTCAAGCGCTGCGTTCTTGAGAAGGTCGGTGAAGGTCTTGCTGCCGCCCTGCACGGTGTAGGCCATGTAGTGCTGCCAGGCATTCTTGAGATCCTTGCGGATCATCGCCCAGAATTCGAGCGCCACGGTCTGGGCAAGGCAGTAGT
>ERZ780207.2799-NODE-2799-length-11984-cov-3.174784_pt1 | contig 11984 bp, 7 predicted proteins | sample MGYA00510977_ERZ780207 | MGnify/ENA primary metagenome ERZ780207 (study PRJEB29588, sample SAMEA2151383) | human gut metagenome | biome: human gut; feature: human-associated habitat; material: faeces | place: Denmark | collected 2008/2010 ... | reverse complement strand
GGAAACCATGCCGGGCTATACCGGCGCGTTCGGTACGGACAAGCGCTGGAAGATCCTCTGCGGCGGTGTTCTGGCGATTTTTATCAGGTTCTGGGCGCACGTGTTCAGCGGCGTGATCTTTTTCTCCCAGAACGCGTGGGACGGCTGGGGGGCCTGGGGCTACAGTCTGACCTATCATCTCTCCAGCAAGATCCCGGAGGGCGTGCTTTCTCTGGCGATCCTGATGGTACTGCCTTTGAGTGTCCTGAAAAAAGCGGCAAAGGGGGCGGCACGGACATGAGCTTTCTGGATACCTGTATTCAGGACAGTCTGCCCATCTGGCGCAGCTGTCTGGAAACACCGTTCCTCCGCCGGATGGCCGAGGGCACGCTCTGGAACGCCGGGGAGCTGGACGAGATGGATGCGCTGGTCATCATGCAGGTCCACAACCGCGACGTCTCGGCCACGGGCGGCCTGAAAGAGAAGTACACCGATTACACGACGCCGTTCGACCGAAGCAACTACGCCGCAGCGTTCGATTACGTCATCAAACGCTACCAAAGCGAGTGTTACGCCCTGAAGGACGACCCGAAATCGAAGTACTACGGCACGAAATCGGGTAAACCCGCCGTCATCGTCCTCTGCACCGACTGGCACGACGCGCGGACGACCTACAACGCCGCCATACGGCGCCTCGCCGCACGGTGGGGCCTGCCGCTCGTGGAGTTCGACAGGAACATCGGCTTCTCGAAAGACACTCCGAACCCGGCCACCGGGACCCAGCAGAGCCTGCTCCACGCCCAGGACACGCAAACCATCGAAGGCGTCGCCTACGGGTGGCATCCCCAGCGGGGCCAAGACAAATACATCCAGCAGCGGATGGCTGCGATCTTTACCGACACGATGCGCAGAATCCTGCCGGCAAAATAGAATCCCGACCATGAAACACACACTCCCGATACTGTTCACGATGCTGCTCTGCGGCACGTCCGCCTTCCCGCAGGAGGGCTGTTACAGCCGTTTGCAGAACGACACCCTGACGATCGGCAACTCCCGGATCGAACGCCGGTTCGTCTGGAACGGCGGCAACCTGATGACGCAGAGCCTGACCGACTTTTCGTCAGGACAGGTGTGGACTTCCCGTTCCCTGACGCCCGACTTCAAGGTCGCGGGCGATACCCGAAGCACCGGCGGACGCTGCTCGACGAAACGGATCGCCGAAATCGACATCCATCCGGCGCGGCTGGAAATCACCGTGGAATTTTCGCTGGGAACGCTCGACGTACGGCGGATTTACCGCATCTGCGCCGACACTCCGGCGATCGCCTGCGACACCTACCTCAAAGGCAGCGCCGCACAGCTTCCCGAGAGCCGGGCGGTCAACGCCGCCGACCGCAAGAACATCGAATCGACCGCCGACATGCAGTCGCAGCCGGTCGCCGCGACCCTCGACCGGTTCAACCCCGGCGGGTTCCACTGGCACACGCGGATCGTGGAGTTCCAGGACGTCACGGACTGGAACAACAACCTGGTCTTCGAAACCGACGTCATTCCCTACCGGAAAAACAGCTACCGGGGCAACCTGCTCTTCGCCCGCAACGCCGAGAACGGCCGCGGGCTCTTCTTCCTGAAGGAAGCCCCCGGTTCGGGCGTGCAACTGGCCTATGGCGGCGGGGACTTCACGGCGGAGTTCGGCGATTTCACGGTGACGGGACTGGGCGTGACGGAGAAGGACCTCCGCGAAGGGGAGTGGGTGAAAGCCTACGGATGCGTCCTAGGAGTCTGGTCGGGCGGAGAACTCGAACAGTTGACGGCCCTGCGGAGCTACCAGAAAAATTTACGGAAGCTGCTTCCCGGACGCGACGAGATGGTGAGGATGAACACATGGGGCGACCGCAGCCAGGACACGAAGGTGAACGAACGGTTCTGCCTGGCCGAGGTCCGCAAGGCCGCGCATCTGGGCATCACGCATTTCCAGATCGACGACGGCTGGCAGGTGGGCAAAAGCCCCAACTCCGCCGTGGCGAAGGGGTCGTTCAAAAACATCTGGGACAATCCCGACTACTGGAAGCCCGACCCGGAGAAATACCCCCGGGGATTGCACCCTGTCGTGGAGCTGGGCCGGGAACTGGGCGTGGAGATCTGCCTCTGGTTCAACCCGAGCGTACAGGACGGCTATGCCGACTGGGAGAAGGATGCGCAGGCCCTCGTCGGTCTCTACGACGAGTACGGCATCCGCACGTTCAAGATCGACGGACTGGCAATCCCCGACAAACGCTCCGAAAGCAACCTGCGGCGGCTGTTCGACCGCGTGCTGGAGCGGACGGGCGGCCGAGTGGTCTTCAACCTCGACGCCACGGCCGGACGCCGCGGAGGCTACCACATGTTCAACGAGTACGGCAACATTTTCCTCGAAAACCGTTACACCGACTGGCAGAACTACTACCCCTACTGGACGCTGCGCAACCTGTGGATGCTCTCCAAATACGTCCCCGCGGAGAAGCTCCAGATCGAGTTCCTCAACAAATGGCGCAACACGGAAAAATATGCCGGCGACCCGTTCGCCCCGGCCAATTACAGTTTCGAATACCTCTTCGCAACGACCATGGCCGGACAGCCGCTGGCCTGGATGGAGGCGAGCGGACTGCCCGAAGAGGCGCTGGGCATCGGCGCGCTGATCGAACGCTACAAAGAGGTGCAGCACGATTTCCACCGCGGAGTGATCCTCCCCGTGGGCGACGAACCGTCGGGCCGTTCGTGGACCGGATTCCAGTCGGTCGACGGCGAGCGGGGCTACCTGATCTTCTTCCGCGAGCAGAACCCCGACCGGAAGGCCCGGATCGAAACATGGCTCCCCGAGAACTCGAAAGTGCGCCTCACGCCGGTGCTGGGGAGCGGGAAGGCCGCCGTGCAGAAGACCGGACGCCGCGGAACGCTGGAGGTGGAACTTCCCGCGCCCAACGATTACACGATGTACCGCTACGAACTGATCCGCTGACGAACCACAAATCCTGATAACAATGAAAACACCGATAAAATTCATCCTGTCATTTGCTCTGCTGCTGCTCGCGGCGGCCGACATCGCAGCCCAGGAGCTGATCACCAACGTTTACGGACGCGACGTGCAGTCGCTCAACGGAAAGTGGGACGCCATCGTCGATCTCTACGATCAGGGCCGCAAAAACAAGATCTACCTCAACCGCAGGCCGGAGGGAAAGACCGATTTCTACGAATATTCGTTCGACAACGGCCTGCGGCTCGACGTTCCCTCGGACTGGAACTGTCAGATGCCCGAGCTGAAATACTACGAAGGCACGGTGTGGTATGCCCGGCGGTTCGACGCCCCCGAGCAGGCCGGCCGGCGGCAGTTCCTCTATTTCGGAGCCGTCAGCTACCGCTGCCGGGTCTACCTCAACGGCGAGGAGATCGGCGCCCATGAAGGCGGATTCACACCCTTTGAGATCGAGGTGACGGGCCGCCTCAAGCCCGAAGGCAACTTTCTGGCCGTGGAGGTCAACAACACCCGCACCACGGACGCCATCCCGGCGATGGCCTTCGACTGGTGGAACTACGGCGGCATCACGCGCGACGTGATGCTCGTCAGCGTGCCCGACGCCTTTATCCGGGACTATTTCATCCGCCTCGGCAAGGATTCCGACGACCGGATCGACGCCGATGTGCAGCTGGCGGGCGCCGCTGCCGGAACGGCCGTACGGATCGAGATTCCCGAACTGAACGTAGACCGGACCGTCACTGCCGGAGCGACCGGTACGGCCTCGGCGTCGTTCCGGGTCAGGAGACTGCAACGCTGGTCCCCCGCCGATCCGAAACTTTACCGGGTGATCGTCTCCACGGACCGCGACCGGGTGGAGGAGTCGATCGGGTTCCGCAATATCCGCACCGAGGGCGAAGAGATCGTCCTCAACGGCTCGCCCGTGTTCCTCAAGTCGATCTCGTTCCACGAAGAGATCCCCCAGCGCATGGGCCGGGCACACTCCGAGGCCGACGCCGTGATGCTGCTCAGCGAGGCCAAGGCACTCGGCTGCAACATGATCCGTCTGGCGCACTACCCGCAGAACGAACATATCGTCCGGCTGGCCGAAAAGATGGGCTTCCTGCTCTGGGAGGAGATTCCCATCTGGCAGGGCATCGACTTCGCCAACGACCAAACCCGCGAAAAGGCGGGCCGCATGATCCGCGAGATGGTCGCGCGCGACAAGAACCGCTGCGCCCTGACGTTTTGGGGCGTGGCCAACGAGACGCAGCCTTCCGGGCCGCGCAACGCCTTCCTGCGCCACCTGATCGCATGCTGCCGGGAGATCGACGACACGCGCCTGATCGTTGCGGCGTTCGATCTGGTGCGTTTCGACCGCCAGCGGCAGCTGTTCGTCATGGACGACCCGTTCATCGGGGAACTGGATGTCGTGGCCATCAACAAATACATGGGCTGGTATCACCCGTGGCCCCTCACGCCCGATAAGGCGGTGTGGGACGTGGCGCGCGGCAAACCGCTGATCATCTCCGAATTCGGCGGCGAGGCTCTTTACGGACAGCGCGGCAATGCCGAGTGGGCAGGCTCATGGAGCGAAGACTATCAAGCAGCGAATTACCTCAGAAACCTTGAAATGTTCGAGCAGATCCCGAATCTTGCCGGCGTGTCTCCGTGGGTGCTCTATGATTTCCGCTCTCCGTACCGCTTCCATCCAACCAATCAGGACGGCTGGAACCGCAAGGGGCTGGTTTCTGATCAGGGGCAGCGGAAGAAGGCGTGGTATGTCATGCACGATTATTATATGAAAATGAATAAATAGGCAATAGCTGCGTTACGCTCCGCCCGTTTCTTCATTTTCAATGGATAAGCATTTGTTGAAAATAAATTGTTGATATATAGATTGTTATGAAAGTACTGATTATTGCGGCATCGTGCATGGCGTTGGTCTTCGGACCGGCGGATGTGGCGTCGGCGTCAGCGAAAAGGGAGAAGATTCCGGTGTATAAGGATGCTTCGGCGCCAATTGAGAAGCGTGTTGAGGACTTGCTGTCAAGGATGACGCTGGAAGAGAAGATAATGCAGATGAACCAATACACGCTGGGGCGCAACACTGTGGAGAACAATCTTCGTGAGATGGTTGGCAAGGTGCCTGCGGAAGCCGGCTCCGTGATTTATTTTTCCGATGATGCGGAACTTCGCAACGCGATGCAGAAGCGCTGCATGGAGGAGTCCCGTCTCGGCATCCCCATGCTTTTTGGACATGACGTCATCCACGGCTATCGGACAATGGCTCCGGTTCCGCTTGCTCAGGCTGCCAGCTGGAATCCATCTCTCGTGGAGGCTGTTAGTGCTGATGCCGCCCGCGAGGCCTCAGCCTGCGGTGTGGATTGGACATTCTCGCCGATGGTTGATGTCGCCCGCGACCCGCGATGGGGTAGGGTCATGGAAGGCTACGGGGAGGACGTGTTTCTCACTTCCGAGTTCTGCCGTGCCGCCGTGCGTGGCTATCAGGGCTCCAGTCTGTCGGAGGAGGGCACAATTGCAGCCTGCCTCAAGCACTTTGTCGGTTATGCCGCATCGGAGGCCGGACGTGACTATGTCTACACAGAAATCTCCGGCCAGACACTTTGGGATACCTATCTCCCACCGTTCAGAGCCGGAGTAGATGAGGGCGCGGCGACGGTGATGAGCGCATTCAACAACATAAGCGGCATCCCTGCCTCTGCCAACCGCTACACCATGACAGAAATTCTCAAGGAATCCTGGGGTTTCGACGGCTTCATCGTCTCCGACTGGGACGCCGTCATCCAGCTGTGCAATCAGGGATATGCTGAGGATGGAAAGGAAGCAGCGGAGCTTGCGCTCAACGCCGGAATAGATATGGACATGATGGATGATCTCTATCACAAGCACATAACCACGCTACTCAATGAGGGGAAGATTGACCTTAGGACCATTGACGAAAGTGTCCGGCGCATTCTCCGCGTGAAGTTCCGCCTCGGACTTTTCGAGCGTCCCTACACGGATGCCCGTCCTGCAGACGAAGTCTACCTTCAGCCTTCCGCCCTTGCGAATGCCGAGGAACTGGCCCAGGAGTCAATGGTCCTTCTGAAAAACGAAGGCTCCCTGTTGCCTCTGCGGAAAAAGGGACGCATTGCCCTCATAGGGCCTCTTGCCGACACACAGTCCGAACTCATCGGTAACTGGGTGGCACGCGGCAAGGCTGCCGAAGTAGTGTCTATTCTGAACGGAATGAAGTCGGAGTTCGGCTCTTCAGCAGAGGTTGTCTCGGCGAAAGGCTGCGATTTTGAGACGGCTTCCGAGCCGGACCTTTCTGAGGCAATTGCCCTCGCTGAAAAGTCGGATGTCACTATTCTCTGTCTTGGAGAGAAGAGCCGTTGGAGCGGGGAAAACTGTTCGCGCTCGTCAATAGCGCTGCCTGCCGTTCAGGAGGAGCTGCTTGCCAAGGTTAAGGCTACCGGCAAGCCTGTAGTGGTGCTGATTGCGAGCGGACGTCCGGTTGACCTTTCGCGCATCGAGCCTCTTGCCGATGCACTGGTTGAAATCTGGATGCCGGGAACCACTGCGGGAAATGCCGTAGCGGGAATCCTGAGCGGCAAATACAACCCATCCGGCCGCCTTCCGATGACATTCCCGTATACGACAGGTCAAATTCCAGTCTACTACAACCACCGCAACAGCGCACGTCGCGGAACCCAGGGGCTCTACAAGGACATTCAGAGCGAGCCGATGTACTGGTTCGGTTATGGCTTGAGCTACACCACTTTCACCTACTCTCCGGTCAGGCTCTCTTCAGACAGCGTTTCCGAGGACGGCACGGTCACTGCAACTGTCACCGTCACCAACACTGGCAATGTAGCCGGCAAGGAGACCGTTCAGTGGTATGTCTGCGACCTGTTCAGCCACAGCGTCGCGCGCCCTGTCCGCGAACTCAAGCACTTCGAAAAGCAGCTTCTCCAACCTGGAGAGTCACGAGAATTCCGCTTTGAGATTAATCCCAAGCGCGACCTCGGCTTCGTTGACAAAAACGGCACTCCCTATCTTGAGAAAGGGGAGTACCGCGTAATTGTCGGAGACTCAGTGGTAAGTTTGACCGTGAAATAGGGTTGTTACTCCCCGTCCGCCATGAACATCGGGTCCCATGACGGGAGCTTGACCGGGGTCTGATTGAGCATCTCGAGGATGTCCTGCGGGACATATTTCTTGGCGACGACGAGGCGGAACATGTACTCGTTGAACCACTCGTCGGTCATAATGAGACAGCCCTTGTAGCCGGCGGATGCGCCCCAGCTGTTCTCGACCATCCATTTCTTCGGAGCTCCTGTGGTCTTGTCCACATCGACGGCAATCAGCGTCATCGCGTGCGACGAGCCGCTGGCGTGGGTCTGCACCCTTTCCCGTTTGTTCATCCCGAACTTCACTCCAGTCAGAGACTCGTAGTCGAAGTTAGCGAGGTCGAGTGTGCCCTTGCTGCGGCTGAAGAATTTGCCAACGTCGCAGGAGAAGTACATCGCCGTGTTGTCCCTGATGCTCGCGATGGCCATTTCCTTGATGCGCTCAACGGGCAGGTTCACGTAGAGCCAGTTCTTCCCGTCATAGACGTGGCGGTCATACTCGATTTCGTAAACCTTACCATATTCGCGGCACGGGTCGTTCATCACCATGATGTAGCCGTTCTCCAAGTCTTCGCTTATATATTTGGAGTAGAACGACTTCGGTGTGAATTTCTCCACACTCACAATCTCTCCCTTGCTGTTGCAGCGCGTCCACTCGAACTCCGCAGGCGGTTCTCCAAGGCAGAGGGCGAGAATTCTGTATATGTCCTTGAGCATCTCAATCTTTTGCGATTCAAGTTTTTTCACCGTGGCTTCCTCCGCTTTCTTTCCTTTGGGAGCCGCCTCCGCGTATGCCTGACGCAGTCTGAGTCCGTCCTCGCGGAGCTTGAGTTTCAGAAGCATAGCCATCTGAGAGGTGTTGTTGCTGCAGAAGGTCTCAGGCATTGCCTCGGCCGGCACAACGCCATATTTGGTGAGCAGGTCGGACACCCCCGTGAACTGCCCGCCGTCGCTCAGCGGATTGCTGAACAGCCAGTCAACCTGACGGTCATCGTCCGGGAGCGCCCGCGTGTCGATGATTCCCTGAAGAAAGAGGTTGGCTTTCTCAATCTGGTCGTAGAAGAAGACATAGTTCTGCGAGAGGTGGAACTCCGGCAGGTCATATTCCTCAATCATCCGCGCCCTCAGCACATTAAGCCCCGTGAACAGCCAGCACCTTCCGGACGACTTCTGGTCGGTGATTCCCTTTGTCTTCACCCTGTCCGAGAAATGAGTGTCAATCATTGCCGCATTTTCGCTGTTTACCGCCAGCGTCGCAATCGAGGTCCCTGCCAGCGCATTTCTCAGCGCCTTGTCTGCCGCCGTGTTCCGGTAACTCCCGGCAATTTCCTTCAGGTTTTCTTCCGTAAGCCCGCCGACCGTCACGCTCTGCGCAGCCGCACTCATTCCAAGTGCCACCGCAGCCAATGTCAAAAAGATTCGTTTCATATATTCATCGTTTTTTCGTTTCCCATTCAAGCCTCCCGTCGCATCATCCTGCGCTTCAGAACGCCCACAAACGCCCAAAGTTACGAAAATTATTACCCTCCTGCGGATTTTTGAAAAATATTTGCGAAAGTTCACGGAACTCGGTAACTTTGCGCCGTAATTGTGAACAGAAGTAAGCGGTTTTGCCTATGACACAGGATGTTGTTAATATTCAATCTGTTGTAAATCTCCTCTGGGGGGGGGAAGAACTATCGTCATCTTGTGGTGAACATTCGCTGAACATAACATATAGGAATTACGTACTCAGGCGGGTACTGAAGCCATTTTAGGCTCCAGTACCCGTTTGTCGTATGTTGCGGTCTACACGGACGAAGCGTAGTACATTGAAATTATAAAGGTTGTTGAGCCCCGCCGTTGGGAAACGCCAGTGATCGTCCGCACAGGGGCTCATTTTTACGGAAGGTGCCGCAAACAGTGTAGTGTAAATAAAAGTTTGGAAATTAACCTTATAAACACAGTAAATATGAACAGAACAAAACCAATCTATGAGACTCCTCTGGTACGTGTCGAGGCGGTCTCAACCGAGCACGGCTTCGCCACGAGCGGCGGATTCGGAGAAGTAAATCAAGCGGGCGCATCTGTCAGCGAGAATCCAAATTACACTTATGACCTTTAACAGTAGCTATTATGAAGAACACAATCAAAACAGCGGCTGTTATAGCCCTTTCACTTTTCGCAGCAGCTTGCGCGAAAGAGACAAAAATCGAGTCTCCTGACGAGGGACAGAAATTACATTTCACCGTCAACACAGCGGAAAACACTGTGGTTAAGTCATTTTTAGACAATAACCTTGATGGGACTTATACTCCTAAGTGGTCAAAAGACGACGAGTTGGCTATATTCGTTGGTGCTATTGGCGAAAATACAAAGCCAACTGGCGTTTTGTCAAATGTCAACGGAACAGGTACGTTAGCAAAATTTGAAGGAACTGTTACGGGAATTGAAGGCAGTGGGGCGTTCAAGTCATTTACTCCTGCATCTGCTTTTGCGATAAGTTATAATAGCGGAAATGTCGGTATCACTTTGTCGGGAAGCCAGAAGCCAAGCAGTCTTACGATTGATGAGGCTTGCGACATTCTTGTGGCTAAGGAGGCTTCATATACGGCAGACGCGGCTAATAATGTCGTAGTAAATGACCTTTTCTTCAAGAGGATGTTCTCTGTCGTTAAGGTCGCCCTCACTGGTCCGACAGCTCTTAACGGAGAGAAAGTGCAGAAGTTTTCGCTTACCGCTCCGGAAGGAACTGTTCTTGCCGGTCGTGCGGCTATCAACCTTTCTACTGCGACTATAGAAAAGTGGAATATCGAGAATAACACCGTAACTGCTACATATACTACTGATGCTCCTGTTTTTGGTAGTGATACACCAGGTTTAGGTAATGTAGTGTGGCTGGTTGTCAACCCGGGCACAATCGCCTCCGGTGCAAAAGTGACATTCGCAGGAGAGACGGATGGTTATACATTCTCCAAGGAAGTTACCTTGTCTAAGGACCTTGTATTCCCTGAGAGCCAGCTTGCGGTTATCAACTTGACTTTGGCAGAGGAGAACTGCACGAAGAAGCAGACTGAAAATCGCATCTATGTTGAGGATTTCGGTAAGGTTACGAGTAATAAGACTACACCTCAGCCAAGTGCTACTGGAGCAGTTGGAACTGGCGTATCTAAAGAATTGACATATATCTATTCCGGTAAGAATACGAATATAAGATTTAATTCTAATGGACATAGCTCAAATAATCCATTCTTATATATCTCATCGGAGAGCGATTCATTTACTATAGAAAAAATAGTTCTAAATAATGAGACTTCGTTAAAGCTTTCGGCTCAGGCAAGAACAGCTTCAAGCACCCAAACTGTATCTGTTTCTTATAAGGAGTCGTCTGCGACAGTTTGGACAAAGGCAAGCAGTACGATGTCTGCAGGCACTGACACCTTCGACACCGTTCAGAGCGTGGTATTTAGTATCGATCCAAGCGTAAAATCTCTTGATCTTAAGTTTGAGGCAACTGGTGCCACTCTTGTAGATGATATAGTTCTTAATAGTTTCGAAGATACGCGAGTTAAGCTTGAGGCTCCAATTAACCTTTCTGCGATTCTTGATGAAACGGTATCTAACAAAGTTAACCTTGCATGGGATGTTGTGAATAATGCCAAATCTTATGAAGTTGTGTTGGGTGCAGAGGGAAAGGCAGACATCGTGAAGATTGCTGAAAGTGCATCTCTTTCAGTTGAGGGGCTGGAGTATTCTACTTTATATAGCGTTAAAGTCAAGGCTATCAGTGCTGATGTTGAAAAGTACATTGATTCTGATTATTGTGCGGCAGTGTCTGTAACAACCGGAGTAAAACCGGAAGGTGGTGCTTTGGTTGAGAAGACCGCCACAATCAAGTTCGGAAAGAACGATGTAAAGATAGATAAGGCCTCCGTAACAGCTGCTGATGATCAGCAAAACTCTTGGACAATTACAACTGTTGGAACGACATCTTTCACTCCGAATGCGGATTATTATCAAGTAGGAAGCAGTAAAAAACCTGCGACAAGCATCTCCTTTACGACCACTCTTCCAAAAGATGCAGAGGTGGCATCTATCTCAGCTAAATTCGGTGGATTTGGTAGTACCGCTGGAGACATTACCTTAAAGGTGGGCGAGACATCAGTCGGAACTGGTGCGTTGAATGGTACAAATGATGTTACCGTTACAAGCACATCTACTGCAGTCGGTAATAAGGTTACGATAACTGTAACTAATATAGCGAAGGGCGTTAAGTGCTATAACATTCAGGTTAAGTACAAGACAGCCAACTGACTCCCATCCGACGGTGGCAGCGCCGATGGGCAATAACCCACGGAAGTGTAAGCCAACGCGGATGAAGCAATAAAAACCAACAAATTGAACCCGACAGACTCGACTCTGCCGGGTTCTTTCAATTTACCCACTCTCATACCCCACTCTCATACTTCATTCACCTAACATCATACTCACATAAAAAGACTGCAACCGACATCACACTTATGCCAGTTGCATTCTCACTATCTAAATACGCACCTTAGCGAGTGCTTACAAAGAAGGTGTCGACCAACGAATCTTGCAACAAGGCGAAGAAAAAGTGACAAAATTACCGGCTTAAAACTCGGAAAAAGTGACAAATATGGATGCAATAATCCAGAGAAAGTGACCATATCGATGATAAAGGCTTTAAAGGTTAAGCGATCTACAATAGCAGCGGCGATGACCTTGTCGGTGAAGATCTGGTCCCATTTGTCAAAGCCAAGGTAGGCAGTAATGATGATGGACTTGATGCTGGCACGGGCCCCAATCTCAGTCACCAAAATCTCCGTTCCGAGGCCCCGCTATATACAAAAAATAATCGACAAATTTGTGCGCTATTT
>ERZ780207.2796-NODE-2796-length-11992-cov-2.816285_pt1 | contig 11992 bp, 10 predicted proteins | sample MGYA00510977_ERZ780207 | MGnify/ENA primary metagenome ERZ780207 (study PRJEB29588, sample SAMEA2151383) | human gut metagenome | biome: human gut; feature: human-associated habitat; material: faeces | place: Denmark | collected 2008/2010 ... | reverse complement strand
CATTTTAACGGTTTCTTTCCAAATATGCTCTACTTTTTTATTTTATCTTATTTTTCTTCGTAGGCTCTGCTTGCTTACCACAACATTTATTATAGAGCCCTTTTAAAGGACATATGGGCGGTCGTTTTACATATAATACGCTATGCGGTTCGATTTAGTGCATAATACCCATTGTAAACGCGAAGGATATCTTCTTTTCGCAGAGGCGGTATTTCTCATCAAGCGCAGGCCCGCAGGAAGCAGAGCCTATTCCCGAAACCTTGTAATCGATTCTTACATGCACAGCATCGGGCTCGCCTATTTCATCGGTATGTTCAGCCGCCGTCAGCTGCTCTATGCTGTGCGACAAAACGCATATCTCCATTTTGTCGTCCGCTTCAAAGCGCAGCTTATCCGCGAGCTCAAGCCAGCCGCAGTCGGTGTGGTTGCCGTGCTCCTGCGGACGGACATAATTCACATATTCGCTGCCTGCGTCAGACGAATGAACGCCTATCACGCCGTGGTGGGTCATATCGCAGTAGCTTTCAAGAGGCCCGTTTCCGAAGTATTTGAACTTACCGTCGGTAAGCGGCAGAGTCAGCTCAAAGCCCAGACGCGGCAGCCAGAAAACATTTTCGCGGATATCGCCGCAAAGCTGCGTTTTTACACTTCCGTCGGCAAAGAATTCATAGCTCAGTGTGTATTTAAAAAACGGCAAACGCGAAACACCGGCGGACGACATATCGAATGATACCTTGTTCCCCTGTATTTTGAAGGAATAGACCTTGTTAAAAACACAGTCGAAATTTTCACCCTGCCAAATATTCGTTCTGTCCCAGTATACCCTTATGTTTCGGTCGTTATCGGTAGTGGCGCGGAAATATGAAAGCTTCATAGGCTTTGTGAGTAATTCCTCGCCGCCCTTTACAATGCTTTCAAAAAATCCGGTCTGCTTTGAAAGTACATAGCAAAAATCCTCGCCCTGCGCTGTTATTTCAAATTCCGTTTCGGTAACGCTCAAGGGCTCTGCGGTGATTTCGTTCGTCGCTTTTTCTGCAGGTATTTCCTCCTGCAGCCTGCCGACCTCATTGCCTTCAAGGTCGGTCATCTTAACGGTTATAAAGCAACCGAAACGGCAGCTCTCCGGCAGAGCCGCCGATGGGGTAAGCACAAACGTCTCCCCGGGGCGGGTATTAAGCCGTACTATCTTCTTTTCAAGGCTTTCACCGTCAACAGTAATATCATATTCAAAGGAATACCCGTCAAACGAGGTGAAATCAAAGCAGTTTTTAAGGTGCAGCGAGCCGTTATCCCAGCTTATGCGGAAGGGCGCGTATGTATTTTTTATTTCAAGCGTGCCCGCCTTAAAGCTGCGGTCTGCAAACACCATTCCGTCGCAGCAAAAATTGCCGTCGTGAGTAAGCTCGCCCTCAAAATCGCCGCCGTATTTCTGAACGCCGTTTTCTATGAAAACATGATCCGCCCATTCCCAAACGCAGCCGCCTATCAGGTTTTTGTGCTTGTAAATTTCTTCCCAGTAATCCCATATTCCTCCGGGGCCGTTGCCCATAGCATGAGCATATTCGCACATAAACACGGGTTGATTTATTTTTTCATCCTTTGCAAAGCCCGAAAGCATTTCCACGCTCGGGTACATCCATGAGAAAATATCGGTATTATCGGGCGTGCCCTTGCGCGAGGCATCCTCGCAGTGTGCAAGGCGCATATCGTCACGGCTTTTTAGCCACTCGATCATATCGTGCTGATTTTTACCGAATCCGCTCTCGTTGCCGGTAGACCAGATTATTATGCTCGTATGTATTTTATCGCGTTCATAGGCGCGCTCCATGCGCTCTAAAAATTCCTTATGCCACATATCGCTCGCACACGGCCATATTGTATCGTCCACATCATAGCCGTAGCCTACATTGGCATATCTGCGCACAAAGCCGTGAGTCTCGATATCCGTTTCGAGAATAACATAAAGCCCCAGCTCGTCACAGTAATCAAGAAACTCCGGCGACGGCGGGTAGTGCGAGGTTCTTACACAGTTTATATTAAGCCGCTTCATCAGCTTTAAATCGCGCAGAATATCCGCACTGCTCATAGTCCAGCCCTTTTCCGGGTCGGTATCGTGGTGGTTTACACCCTTAAGCTTAACAGGTGTTCCGTTTATAAGCAGCTCGTTATCGTCAGATATTGCTATTGTTCTGAAGCCTACACGTCGGGTTATTGTTTCACCCTCGGTGCAAAGCTTTACGGTATAAAGCTCGGGGGTCTCCGCAGTCCAGAGCTTAGGCTCGGGCACAGTAAAAGCAAGCTCGCCGTTAAGGGAATTTCCGCGCTCCAAAAGATGATCGCCGTCATAAAGCTCGGCAGAGAACTCAGCGTCGGATGAGCAGTATATTTTATTGTCCCGCGCCTTTATATCAATATCAAAAAGATGACCGTGCGGGCGGGAAAGAATATAAACATCCCTGAAAATTCCGTTATAACGGAAGGCGTCCTGATCCTCAAGATAGCTGCCGCAGCACCATTTACGGACATTTACCCTAACAGTATTTGTGCCTGAGCTTACGAATTCGGTAATATCAAATTCGCTCATAAGATGACTGCCCTCGGTAAAGCCCACATACTTACCGTTTATATAAACCTCCGCAACAGAGGATACGCCCTCGAAAACCAAATATGTATCAAGGCTGCCGTCGGTCAGCTCAAAGCTGCGCTCGTAAACGCCCATAGGGTTAATATCGGGCACATAGGGCGGGTCGCAGGGGTAAGGATAATTTATATTTGTATAATTGGGCTTTTCATAGCCCTTTGCCTGCCAGCAGGACGGAACCTCTATGGTCTCCCATTCCTCAATATTTCCGGCTTTATCGCCGTTTTCAAAAAAGGCAAAGCGCCACTCGCCGTTAAGCGGGCGGAAAACGCCCTCCCCCTCGGGAATATACCAGCTGCGGGCTTTGAGCCTGTTTTCACTGGTTTTTTGCGGATTTTCATAAATGCGCATAACACACCTCGTAGGTAAAAATTAACATATTTAATATAAGTCAAAAACTATGTTTTGTCAATCGTTTTTTATATGGACATCAAGTTGATTATAGGGTATTGAAATTCCGTTTTCATCAAACGCCGCGCGCATCTCCTCGCGCAGCCTGAAAGAAAGCGAAAGATAATCGGACGTTTTGCACCACACCTGCGCCGTGAAGTCTACCGAGCTTGCGGCGTATTCCGTAATTCCCACAAAGGGTGCGGGGTCCTTAAATACGGCAGAGTCGGCAAGCACAGTGTCAGTAATAACGCGCTTTACCGCTTCGGTATCATTATCATAGCTCACCGAAAAGGTAAGGTCAAGGCGCCGTGTTTCCTCACTTGAATAATCTACAACCTGACTGTTCACAACAATACTGTTGGGTATCACAACATGACGGTTATCAAGCGTTTTAAGCACGGTGTGCATCATATCAATCTGCACAACGTTGCCGCTCTCACCGTTTATACAAACATAATCGCCCGTTTGGAAGCGGCGGGTAAGCAATAGAATTATTCCGCCCGCTATACTGCTGAGTGAATCCTTCAGCGCTAATGCCACCGCAACCGCCGCCGCGGAAAGTGCCGCCAAAAGCCCCGAGGTGGAAATTCCGAGAGTGCTCAGCGCCGAGAGAATAATTATAATATGCAGCGTTATATATAAAGCTTTTTCAAAAAATTTTTCAAGAGAAATATCAATATTTATTCTGTTGAGCGATCTTTTCATCAGCTTTATTAAAAAAAGCGTGATATAGTGTCCCGCAACCAATATGATAATTGCCTTTAAAAGGATAATTCCAATAGAAATAAGCCTATCGGCGGAAAAATCAAGCTTCATTTTTCAAGCTCCTTTAAATCGGCGTTTATTTGCGCTTTGAGCTCCGAAACGGATGAAAATTTAACTTCGCCCCTTACAAATCTGCGCGGGGAGACTGTCACCGTCTCGCCGTAAATATCGCCCGAAAAATTCTTAATAAAGGTCTCGCTTATGATATAATCGGTCTCAAAAGTGGGGCGCACGCCGATATCGGTAATACCGTCATACTCGCGCCCGTCAACCGTAACACGGGATACATACACCCCGAATTTCGGCGGCAAAAGGCATTGAGGATATCTCTGATTAACCGTGGGAAAGCCGAGCGTTCTGCCGCGTTTATCACCGCTTATTACCTCGGCGGTATATGAAAACGGTCTATAGAGCAATCGGTTTGCTTTTTCTATTTCACCGTTTTGCAAAATGTGCCTTATTTCGGTGGAGGATACCGTTTCGCCGTTTTCGGTTATCGGCTCGCAGCATTTAAGCGCTATGCCTCGCTCCGCACAAAACTTTTCAAGCAAATTTTTATCCCCCGCGGCGTTTTTGCCGAAACGGTAGTTAAAGCCGCAGGAAATTATGTCGGGTGAAAATTTATCGGTTAAAAACCTTAAAAAATCTTCGGGTGGCATCGTGCGCACCTTTTCAAAATCAAGGGTGAAAATTTCGTCAATACCAAGGTCTTTAAGCGCGGTTTCCTTATCCTGCGGCAGCATTAGCGCCAGCGGTTTGCCCGTTATAAGCGCTTTCGGCGGAAGCGGGAAAATCACCGCAATTTTTTTGCAGCCGCCCGGTAGGCTTAAAACCTCGCGGTGCCCCTTGTGCAGACCGTCAAACGTACCCAAAGCCAATGCGGTTTTCATCTCTTCATTTCCTCCGGGTAATTTATAATGCATTTAATTGCAAGCTGCTCCTTTTCGTTTTCGGCAGCGCCTATTCCCAAAAAAAGTCCGCCGCATTTCACTCTGAAAAGCTCATTTTCGGCAGCGTCTGTGAGCTGCAATCTGTCAAATGCCAGTTTACCGCCGTTGCAAAAGCGCACTGCCTGCTTTTCGGTAACGCTTACCTTGCGAAGGTAAGCCACCGCCTTTTCCTCGCTTACAATATGCTGCGAAATATTTTCTTCCGTAATATTATCAAGCGCTGTGCACTCCGAAATATTAAAGCCGCCCGCATATGTACGACGCAGCGCGGAAAGGCATGCCCCGCAGCCCAAATATTCGCCTATATCGTGCGCTAAAGACCTGATATACGTTCCCTTTGAAACGTGAACATCTATTTTAAAGGTGTCATCCGATAAACACGAGAGCTGCCTTATTTCAAAGATTTCGACTTCCCTTTCGGGTATTACGGGAGCTTCACCTCGCCGTGCCAAACGGTACATAGGCACTCCGTCCTTTTTTAAGGCGCAGTATGCCGGCGGGCGCTGCTTTATTTTCCCGGTAAAATGCAAAAGTGCGTCTTCAAGCTCTTCTTTAGTTACATTAACCGCGTTTTCCGATAAAACATTGCCGGTTATATCGTCAGTATCGGTAACCGTGCCGAGCCTTATTTCGGCAGTGTAGCGCTTGTCCGCATCAAGCAGCAAAGAAGACAGCGCCGTAGCCCTGCCGAGCAAAACAGGCAGAACTCCCGTTGCCATGGGATCAAGCGTGCCTGTGTGCCCCACACGCTTTTCATGCGCTGCTCTTTTTATGCGCGCAACCGCGCCGAAGGAGGTGATGCCGCCGGGTTTATCGATTAATATCAGCCCCTGCATTACATTCCTCCATAGTTTCCTCCACCGCTTTAAGCACAGCCGCCTTAACTTCATCTAAAGTGCCGTTTACGCTCGCACCCGCGGCGCCCTTATGACCGCCGCCGCCGAGCTTTCTGCAAATTGCCGACGCGTCAAGCGGCGGATATGTGCGGAGAGATACCTTAAACTCCGCGTCATCTGTCTGTTTTACCGTAATTCCGGCAATAACACCCTCAACGCTGCGGGAAATAACGGCAATGCCCTCAAGCTCGGTTCCGCTGCAACCCGTTTTTTCCTGCATTTCGGCAGTAACGGGTAAAAGTATGCACTTACCGCCGAAATGAAATTCAGAGGCGTCAAGCACCATTCTTTCAAGCTCTAAAAGCTTGCGCGATTTGGTATCAAACATGATACGGTTGATTTCGGGCGCGTCAATATTATACTCATAAAGCTGCGCGACTATCATATGGGTCTTTGCGGTAACATTCGAGTATTTAAAGCAGCCGGTATCGGTCGCAATGCCGGTGTAAAGCGCCTTTGCGGTAACATCATTAATGTTTACCTTCATAATACCGAGCAGCTCATACATACTCTCGGCTGTCGCAGCGGCGTCCGCGTCCAAAAACAAATTCTTTGCAAACCTCACATTGGAAATATGGTGATCGATATTTAAATCAACTATATCCCCGAATTCCTCTTCAAGTCCGCCGAGCAGCCGCTTATCCGCCACATCGACTGCAACGACCGTTGCGTCATCGCGGGAAACATGGTCTGTCTGCCTTGCAAAGTAATTATACTTTTCGGGTATAACATCCGGGCAGATGACGCACGCCGCCTTGCCTATTTCCTTAAGCGCGTAATAAAGCGCAAAGGCGGAGCCGAGCGTATCTCCGTCCGGAGATGCATGGGTCAGAATAATATAATTGTCGTGCTTTTGCAGATATTTCGCGGTCTGCCTGAGGGTAAGCTCGCGACAGCCGTTTTCCTGTTTATTTTTCTTCATTCTTATTTTCCTCGTTCAAGGACTCGATTATTCTCGAAATATTGGCGCTCTGCTCAATGGAATCGTCCGCCACAAAGCGCAGCTCGGGCACCTTTCTGAGAGTCATGCGCGCACCGAGCTCACGGCGGAGAAAGCCCGCAGCGCCTTTAAGCGCCTTTACCGAGCTAACCGTTTTCTCATAGCCCTCTATCGCGCTGACATAAACCGTAGCGTAGGAAAGGTCGCCCGAAACGTCAACCTTAACAATGCTTAAAAGCCGACTTACCCTCGGGTCCTTCATATTCCGCAAAAGCTCAGATAACGCAAGCTTTATGTCAGACGTTATACGGTCAATTCTGTAACCGGCCATCAGTCTCTGTACTCCTCCATAATAAAGGCTTCAAAAATGTCGCCCTCTTTAATATCCGCAAACTTCTCAAGTCCTATGCCGCACTCGTAGCCCTGCGCTACTTCCTTTACATCGTCCTTAAAGCGGCGAAGTGACGCAATCTTATCCTCGCAGATAACAATACCGTCGCGTACAACGCGAATCTGGCAGGCACGGGTAACCTTGCCGTTTGTAATATAGCAGCCTGCAACCGTGCCGACATTGGAAATCTTGTAAACATTGCGTACCTCTGCCGTTCCGAGCTGATTCTCGCGGAATTTCGGTGCGAGCATACCCTTCATTGCAGCCTTAATTTCTTCAATGCAATCGTAAATTACGCGGTACATACGCATATCAACACCGTCGCGCTCCGCCGCAGCCTTTGCAACGCCGTCGGGACGGACATTAAAGCCTACTATAATAGCCCCCGAGGTCTGCGCCAGCATAACGTCGGACTCGTTTATAGCGCCCACGCCGCCGTGTATAACGCGAACCTTCACCTCATCGTTTGAGAGCTTTTCAAGACTGTCGCGAACCGCCTCAACGCTGCCCTGAACGTCTGCCTTAACAATAATATTAAGCTCCTTCAAATCGCCCTCGCTTAATTGATCAAAGAGGTTATCGAGCGTTACGCGCTGCTTGGCGTTGAACAGCTCTTCTTTAGCTTTCTGCTTTCTCTGCTCAACAAGCTCACGCGCCAGTCTTTCGTCGGTTACGGCGTCGAACACATCGCCCGCGTTAGGCGTTTCGGCAAGACCCGTAATTTCAACCGGAACGGACGGACCTGCTTCCTTCAGCTCCCTGCCGTTTTCGTTGGTCATAACGCGAACTCTGCCCACAGCAGTGCCCGCCACTATTATATCTCCGCTTTTAAGCGTTCCGTTCTGAACAAGCAGGGAAGCCACAGGACCTCTGCCCTTATCGAGCCTTGCCTCAATAACAATACCCTTTGCCTTGCGGTCGGGGTTGGCTTTAAGCTCCATAACCTCGGCAACCAGCAGGATGTTTTCAAGCAGGCTGTCGATTCCCTCGTGGGTCTTAGCCGAAACGGGCACGCATATAATATCGCCGCCCCATTTTTCGGGAACAAGACCGTGCTCGGTCAGCTGCTGCAGAACTCTGTCGGGATTAGCCTCGGGCTTATCCATTTTGTTTATCGCAACGATTATCTGAACATTTGCCGCCTTTGCATGGTTTATAGCCTCAACGGTCTGCGGCATAATACCGTCGTCCGCCGCGACAACAAGCACCGCAATATCGGTAGCCATTGCGCCGCGCTTACGCATTGAAGTAAACGCCGCGTGTCCGGGAGTATCGAGGAAGGTGATATCCTGACCGTTGCAATTTACTCTGTACGCACCGATGTGCTGTGTGATTCCGCCCGCCTCGGTATCGGTAACGGCGGTATTTCTTATGGCGTCAAGCAGTGAGGTCTTACCGTGATCGACATGACCCATTACAACCACAACAGGGCTTCTCGGCTTTAAGTTTTCGGCGTTATCCTCGGTGTCGTCCATAATGCGCTCTTCTATTGTAACAACGACCTGCTTTTCGATTTTAGCGCCCATTTCGGTAACAACTATCTCTGCGGTATCGTAATCGATAACCTGGTTTACGGTCGCCATCATTCCGAGCTTCAGAAGCACCTTTATAACCTCTGCCGCAGTCTTTTTAAGGGCGGCAGCCAGCTCGCCGACTGTTATCTCGTCGCCTACGGTTACTGTTATCGGGGTCTTCTTTATGCGTTCTAACTGGAGTCTGCGCATCTTATCCGCCTCGGTCTCACGCTTCACACCCTGCGGACGGCGGTAATCCTGTGATTTCTGCTTAATCTTCTGTTTTCTTGAGAAGTTATCGCGCATGGTATTTGCAGGCGCTATGCGCTCGTATTTCTCGTTGTATTTATCGATATTTACATTCGAGGTGCGAGTATCGACATGGCGTATTTCGGCAGGACCGCGCTTCGGCGCTTCGCCCGGCTTTTTATCCTTTTTCTGCGAAACAAAGGGCTGCGGATCGGAGTATCCGTGCTTTTTCTCCTCAACCTTTTTCTCTGCAGCTTTCTTCTCCTCTTTTTTGGGCTCAGGCTGCTTCTTTACCTCCGGCTTTTTCTCCTCCGGCTTATTCGGCTTCTCGGAAACCGCTGCTGCGGGCTTTTCCGCAGTCTTCTTTTCGTCGTTAGGCTTTACGGATGCCGTCTTTACCTCTTCCTTCTTCGGCTCGGGCTTTTTCTCCGCTTTTTCGCCGTTTTGTCCGGCGGCTGCAGCTTTAAGCTGCTCCAAAATAGCCATCTGCTCGGCAAGCTTCTTATTCTTTTCCTCTTCCCTTGCCTTTTTCGCAGCGGCTCTCGATTCCGCTCCCGTAGCAAAATAATCCGCAAAGCTTTTAACCTCGTTCTGCTTTGTAAGAGTATCGAAAACAAGGCTTATTTCCTTTTCATCCAAAGCGGCACCGCTCTTTTTTTCCGCTCCGGTCTTTTCGGCAACAATCTTTATTATATCCTTTGAAGTAAGCCCGAAATCCTTTGCAAGCTCGCTTATTTTGTATTTATTCGTCATTAGCTTTTCCTCCTTCAACATACGCCTTTAAAAAAGCGTCGGCAAAACCGCTGTCGTTTATCGTTAAAATTCCGCATCTCCGACCGACAGCGTCCGACACGGCTGATATATCAACGCCCTCAAGCACAAGCAGCTTAACTCTGTGCTTTTCACAAAAGAAGCCTATTTCCTTGCGGCTTTTTTCGGATACATCCGCAGCGCTGACAGCAAGCTTCGCTTTTCTTTTCGCAAGCGATTCCCGTGCTTTAGCCATACCGTAGCTTAAATTCCCCGATTTTGCCGCAAAGCCCAATAAAGCAAGAAGTTTATTTCTCAATCCCGTCAAGCTCCGTTTCGATTGCTTCGTACACACTGTCCGGCACGCTTTCACCGAACGCGCGCTGCAGTGCGCCGGATCTTCTTGCTTTTTTAAAGCATTCGACCGATCTGCATATATACGCTCCTCTGCCGTTGAGTCTTCCTGTAGCGTCGGGCTTTATTTCGCCGTCGGGTGTTTTGACAATGCGTATAAGCTCGCGCTTCGGCTTCATCTCTCGGCAGCCGGTGCACATTCGCATAGGTATTTTTCCGGTTCCCATAGCTTAAAGGCTCCTTTCGATTTCGCGGCAGTAATTTTGCCGCTTTAGGGCTCTCGGCTTATTCGCCGAAGAATCCGCTTTCGGGATGAATGTCTATTTTCCAGCCGGTCAGCTTTGCGGCAAGCCTTACATTCTGACCCTTGTTGCCTATTGCAAGCGACAGCTGCGATTCCGGCACGCTTACCTTGCAGACCTTCGGCTCGTTGCTCTCGATCTCCACCGCAACCACCTTTGCGGGCGAAAGCGCCTCGGCTACAAACTCGTGCGGATCGTCGCTGTATTTTACTATATCTATCTTCTCGCCCGCAAGCTCCTCGACTATCTTGTTAACGCGCGCGCCTCTCGGGCCTATGCAGGCGCCCACGGCGTCAATTTCCGGGTTGGCAGACCATACCGCAAGCTTTGTTCTCGAACCCGCCTGGCGGGATACCGACTTAATTTCAATCGTACCGTCGAATATTTCGGGCACCTCGGTCTCAAACAGACGCTTTACAAGGCAGGGATGTGTGCGTGAAAGCATTATTCTCGCTCCGCGCTCGGTTTCCTTTACATCCACCACATAAACCTTTATATGGTCGCCCTCTGTAAGAACCTCTTCGGGTACCTGCTCGGTTTTCGGAAGCGTTGCCTCGTTTGAGCCTATAGTTAAAACAGCGTTGCCTGTTTTGGGATCGATTCGCTGAACGACCGCCGTCACAAGCTCACGGTTATGGCTCTGGAACTCCGCAAGCACCTGTCCTCTTTCCGCCTCGCGCACGCCCTGGCGGAAATTGTTCTTTGAATTCTGCGCAACTACTCTGCCGAACTTTCTCGGATCGAGCTTTATATCTATAAAGCCGTGCTCAAGTGACGCGGGATCGATAGCCGCCGCGTCTTCTTTTGAAATTTCGGTATAAGGATCCGTCACCTCGTCAACAATCGTTTTGCGGGCAGTTACCGAAAAAATCTCCTTTTCGGTATCGATAACGCAGGAAACAATATCATTTCCGCCGTAATCCTTGCGCGCCGCCACGACTATAGCCTCGGCGATCTTATCCGCTATAAACTCGCGCGGTATTCCCCTTTCCTCCTCCATGAGCCTTAAAGCCTCAAAAAACTCCTTGTTGTGATTGGGTTTAGCCTTTGATGTTTTTCTTGCTGCCATTTTCCGTTTTCCTCCATTATTCAAAATCCGACAGATTTGCTTTTGATATATTTTTTCTTTCCACGGTAAGCGCATTTCCTTCCGTTACCAAGGTGACATTCTCCTCTGTAACGTCCTCAAGCGTTCCGATTATCTCCTTTTTACCGTCATACGCCCGATAAAGCTTCAGACGCACCTGCTTCCCGAGCGATTCCTCATAGTGCCTGCTGCGTGTAAGCTCACGCTCGATGCCCGGCGAGCAAACCTCCAGATAGTACGATACATCGATCGGGTCAGCCTCGTCTATGATTGGGTCGATAGCGTGTGAAACATTCGTGCAGTCGTCAATGCTTATGCCCTCGGGCTTATCGATGAATACCCGCAGATACCACGACGCACCCTCCTTTAAAAAGCGCACATCCCAAAGCCGGACGCCCTCCGCTTCAACCGCATCCTTTATAAGCTCGTAGACCCTTTCGGCCGAATTTGCCATTTTTTCACTGCTCCCTGTCCGCAAAACAAAAGTGAGCGGGTTGCCCCACTCACCTTTCTTTGCTTAATGTTGGTATTATACCACGTTTTGCTTTTAAATGCAAGCTTTTTTTAAAAAAAAATTCAAAAAAATTTAAAATAAGTGAAAAAGAAAGAAAAACAAGAGGAAATTTGAAATGATCATTGATTCACATGCACATTATGATGATGAAGCGTTTGAAGAAGACAGAGATAATTTATTACAGTCCATGCAGAGTAATGGAATTGAAAAGATCATCAACGTTGGTGCCAATATAAACGGAAGCAG
>ERZ780207.2786-NODE-2786-length-12018-cov-2.283207_pt1 | contig 12018 bp, 10 predicted proteins | sample MGYA00510977_ERZ780207 | MGnify/ENA primary metagenome ERZ780207 (study PRJEB29588, sample SAMEA2151383) | human gut metagenome | biome: human gut; feature: human-associated habitat; material: faeces | place: Denmark | collected 2008/2010 ... | reverse complement strand
ATCTTTCATCACTTGAAATAAGTCCGGGAAGTCTTTCTCCGGCATTTTCAGTCGGAAGAACATCTTATTCGGTTTCAGTCGCAGATGATGTTGCTAAGCTTATTGTAAGTGCCAATACAAGAGATGGTAATGCCAATGTGAGAATTTCAGATACAAGTCTTTCAGTCGGTCAAAATACGATTTACATAACCGTTACAGCCGAGAATGGCGATGAGAGAACTTATACATTGAATGTAACAAGAGGTGGAAACCAGGAGTCATCATCTGATTCGGAAAACAGCTCAAATCAGCAGAATGAACCACAATATACAAAAGTGACAATGAACGGAACAGATTTTGTTATTTCTGATGATTTTGGTGCATATCCACTTCCTGATGGATTTGAAGAGACAGAGATTGATTATAACGGAACAAAAGTTAAGGCGGCTAAAGGTTATGCTGGAAAAGTTACTATAATGTATCTTGATGCTGTGCTTTCTCCTGAGAAATCAGGATATTACATTTATGACAGCGTCACAAAGACATTTTCAAAATATATCCAGATTGCACAGCCTTCAATATCATATGTGATATTAAATATCACATCTTCAATGGAAATACCGGCAGGATATAAACTTAGTGAAGAACAGATAAATGGTATGGATGTGATAGTGCTTAAAGGAAGCAGTGACCAATACTGCCTGTTTTACGGAGTGAGCAGTGACGGTGTGACAGGCTGGTATTGTTATGATTATAAATATCAGACAATCCAGAGATTTTTTGCACTTCCGGATTCTGTAAAAACTGTTGCCGGTGTATCTGAAAATGTGTCAGGCGGCACGTTATTATCAGGTACTTTTATCTGGAAGATTATAAGTGCGGTATGTGCTGTTGCTGCAGTGGCGGCTGTAATCTGTGCAGGTGTATTTGCTTCCAAATCATCTAAAAATAAAAAAATTGCAAGAGAGCTTGTCGGAAACCAGTTTGATGAAGATGAATTTGATGATGAAAATGAACTTGAAGATGATGAAGATGATGAAGATATGCCTGATTCTGACAATGACAGCATTGTCATAGATGACGATACTGTTGAGACGCTGGATATTACAGAGGTTATGGATTCGGATGATGATAAATAACTGACATAATAAGTTTAACGATTTTACTTGAAATAATTTAATAAATGAAGTAATATTATATTATTAAAAATCTTGAAACTAAAACTAAGGAGATTCACGTTATGTTTGGACAATTATTTGGAAAATATCTTGTAGAAAAGCAGATCATCACCCTCGATGAATACCGTGCTTCCATTGAGAAACAGTTATCCGTTCGTGTAAAGCTTGGTACCATTGCGATTGCAGAGGGTTTACTCTCAGAGGAAGACGTAGATATGATCAATAAACTGCAGATGCAGTTTGATAAACGCTTCGGTGATATTGCTCAGGAGAAAGGTCTCCTGACAGATGCCCAGATCAGAGAGCTTCTTCGGAAGCAGGGCAATCCATATATGCAGTTCACACAGGCTTTAACCGAATGCACGAAGCTGACTGCTTCCGTTATTGATAAGACTTTATCTGCATTCCAGAAGGAGCATGGCTTTTCTGATACAGATATGACCGCTTTAAAGGCAGATGACCTGGACGCATTGATCCCTATCTTTGCATGTGCAGCCAATGCTTCGATCACAGATTTGGCAGGCCTGGTCATCCGCAATATTAACCGTTTCGTTACCAGAGATTTTTATATTGGTCAGATCAAGCATGTAAAGTCTCTGTCCTATCATTCTCTTGCAGGACAGAAATTATCCGGAGATGAGAATTTCTATCTTGCTCTTGCTGATGATGCCGATGAAAAGGCATTCTCCCTGATCGCTGATCATTTTTCCGGGGACAAACAGAATGATACAACGGATATTTTTGATGCCGTTTGTGAGTTTATCAACGTCAGCAACGGTCTTTTTGCTTCTGAGCTGAGCGAGAAAGAGAAAGAATTAGAATTAGAGCCGGTATTTGCTTATCAGGATCAGACCATAGAAGGAGATTTCCATATCCTGCCGGTCTACATAGAGGATCACCGTATCAATCTTGTAATTGCAGACAATGATCAGGTCAAGCTGGGAGATACTCCTTATCATTTCGCATCTAATGAAAAGCAGGTTTACGATATTCCGACAGATTCTAGGGGATCTGTATTAGTCGTAGATGATTCCAGAATGTCACGAATGATCATGAAGAATCTTCTGGAGGAAGAAGGTTACTCTGTCATTGGCGAAGCCACAAACGGTGAGGAAGCTATAGAGATGTTTAAGCAGCATCCGGCAGACCTTACGACTCTCGATATCACGATGCCAAAGATGGACGGTATCGAGACATTGCAGAAGATCCTGGAGATCGATCCGGAGGCAAAGGTCATCATGATCACTGCTGCCGGTCAGCAGTCTAAAGTGTTAGCCGCTTTGAAATACGGTGCAAAGCAGTTTATCACCAAACCATTTGAAAAGGATGTTGTATTAAACAACATCAAAGAAGTTCTCGGCAAATAGCCCCGGGAACAACGCATCATTGATTGAATATTTTATCTTAATTCGATACTCCTAACATAATAGCAGCCACCGGTCAGATACTATTTCTGACCGGTGGCTGTTGTTATATTATCATTCTCACTTTTTTCTTTGTTCCATCCATACGAGCAGATCCTCCAGCTTCAATGGCTTGCTGTAAAGATACCCCTGAAATGCATTACATCCCAGTCTCTCCAGTTCATCTCTCTGCTCCTTGGTCTCCACATACTCTGCTATGATCTTAAAATCAAGTGACTGACCCAGATATACAATGGAACCAATAATATCGCTGTTTCTCTCATTGTCCAGAATATCTCTCGTCAATGATCCATCCAGCTTCACCACATTAAAGTAACTGGTCTGCAGATACATTAATGAGGTATGTCCCATACCAAAATCATCAATCAGGAACTTATGTCCCTTTGCCTTCAGATTCTTTATCTTGTCCGCAATATCAATAGATGTCGAAAGGGCATCCTGTTCCGTAATCTCCAGACAAAACCATTCGTTCGGAATATGATACTTCTCTACCACATCTGCAATACACCGCTCAATGCCGTCCCATTCCAGAGACTCATTGGTAATATTGACAGATACTTTAAACTCTGAAGAGGTCTCAGGCTTCATCTGAGTGACTGCCCTAGCCGCCTCATCAAAAATAAACTGTTCCAGCTTATGCAGGATATGTGCCTCCTTTGCCAGCTGGATGATCAACGGCGGATAGATAAATCCAAGCTCCGGATGATTCCAGCGGATCAATGCTTCCACACCGATACATTCGCCATCACAATTTACCTGCGGCTGATACATCATAAACAGTTCTTTGTTGCGTACTGCCTCTGCCAGCTCCGATGCCAATACTCTCGCCACATCCCCCAGATCGTCCTCTCTCTTAGTTAGAATGCCAATGGAATTGTTCTCCTCTTCCCGCTGCATCTCCTCTACTAACCGTTTCACCTCTCTGGCAATACGGAGCCGGCTCTGCTCCTCATAAATCCGCACAAACGGCCGGTAGATCAGAACACCCGCCGTCAGACAGACAACCTGAAGCACAGCTCCTCTCCAGGATCCCGTTGCCTGATAACCGCTTAACAAAATCGGCGTAGTCCAGTCCACTTCATTGACAACATGTGGCACGATTCCACTGTAAATCGCTCCATAGGTAATGAGACAATTGGCAATCGGCACCAGAATAAACGGCACCAGAAAGATCGAGTTAAAAATAACCGGAATACCAAAAAGTGCAATCTCGCTGATATTAAAAATCACCGTTGGTGCTGCCATGGACGCCAGATGACGTACATCCTTCTTTCTTGCAAAAAGAAGAATCGCAGTCACCAGACAGAGCATCGCCCCGGCACCTCCCAGCAGTACAAAAACATCCTGCATGGTTTTGCTGAAAATCCCCGCCGTCACATCAGTAAAGTGCTGTTTGATCACTGTGTCCAGCATGTTATGACCATGAAAACCAAGGAACCACAATCCATGGGTCAAAAAGATCACAATGAGTCCGGATCCCAGACCGTTTTTTATCGGAGTCAGCAAATAATTAAATATCTGCTCCATGAGTTCCTGAATCCCATCCACTCCGAAACACACGTGGAAAAGCTGATGCAGCAGAGAGAAGAACCCAATAATGATCACAGCCGGTCCAATCCCTTCAATGGCCGCAATATAAACACTGTCCGTATTCATCCCATGTTGTCCGATCATCTGAAAAAGTCCTCTGCCCTTTAAAGCATAATATACCACACTGGAGATCAATGCTACCAGAAGGGCACTGAACGTATGCATATTGCTGAACTTATCAACCGAAAAATCATCATACTGGATGCCGGAATATCCTGCAAATGCTGCCAATGTTATGATCACAAGAATGATGATACTTCCCGTGCTCTCATTGACTCCCTTTTTACGTCTCATCATATTGGAATAACCGACACTGACAGCTGCTGCCAAAAAAACAGAAAAGAAACGATTCACGCAGCAATAGAGACACAGAAAAAAATCCTCCACACGTCCGCCTAACAAATGGTGCATAAAACTCTGGTACGCAGAGATTGGAAGATTCACCAGCATTGCTGACAAATACCCCACGACCAGCAACGGTATCATCATGATCATCCCCTGCCTTATCGCACCTAGTACACAGCTGTTTTCCATTTTATCTGTAATATGCATAAGCACTTTTTTTATCGGATCCATCTTTAGTACCCCTTACATTTCCTGTATTTTACCTATCTCATACGCTTCTTATCCCAATTCATTTTTCCACATCCTTGTACAGGTATATTTTACCACTTTATAAAAGTCAAAACAAGACCCGTAACATACACGTTAAATAAGAAAAGATCCTTTTGTAACAGCCAAAATGCACTGTTATCCAAAAGAATCTTTTCCTAAAATTTAGTCACTTTAACCTGTGTTTATCAGCTTTCAAAGGAAGCATTCTTGCTGATCCCCCGTTTTTTCAGGAGCTTTTTGTATGCCTCTAGTTTTTTCTTTGAAGTCTTTACAATAACTTCATCAGAACCATTTGCAAATGCATTTTTGCCTACATTGCCTGCTTTCAGTTTTTCAGATTTAATGATTATCTTTTTCAGATTTTCACATCCGTCAAAAGCATTTTTACGACTCCATCCGGTTCACATTCACTCCGGATATGCAAAACATCATCCTGATTCAGCAGGATGCAGCCACAATGTCCCTCAAAAGTCGGAAAACATACGATCAGCAGATCCGCATCGATCTCCGGACTGTACTCATTCATGGACAGCGTTTCTCCATACAAAATCGTCCGCTCGTATCCCCGAAGCCACTTTTCGTCCATATCCGGAAAGATACTTCGAAAGCTGTGACCGATCATCTTTTCCAAGGGCATTCCTTCCAATCTCGCCAATGCAGGGTTTCCATACCGGAATACCCAATCGATCGCCCGGAAATCGTCCTCAAATATCATCTCAATATCCGCAAAGGCAAAGGGCATATGCTCAAACCCTTTATAGTATTCACAATATTCGGCGGTGGAAACAGGCGTCCCTATCGTTGAAAATCCCCGTATGACCCTTTTTCTCTGACGATACAGCTTTTCATCAATCTCCTTTTTGCGGCTTTGGGTATAATCCAGTATTTCCCCGTTATTCAGATTGATGGTATCGGTAATACTGTATACCGCGATCGCAGATACAAGACACCCCCGGCGCACCTCGATAAAAGCTGTCCCTAGCAGTTCCGAAAGCTCCCTATAGGTCATTCTCGTTTCCAGAACCTCACCTCTGTTCATATGTATATCTGCATACTTCCGGCGCATATGAACGTATAGGATATCCCGTACCGAAATTGTCACCCTGCGACGATGGGAAATGATCGTAATTTTTTGTTCCTTCTGCATTTTATTGATTCTCTGTATTGTATCCGTCCGGATTCATGGTCTGCCATCTCCAGGAATCTGCACACATTTCCTCAATCCCATACTGTGCCTCCCAGCCCAGCTCCTTTTTGGCTAAGGATGCATCGGAGTAGCATGTCGCAATATCACCGGGACGTCTCGCCTTGATCTGATATGGAATCTCCTTGCCGCAGGCTTTTCCAAATGCCTTGATCACATCAAGAACACTGTATCCCTTTCCGGTTCCCAGGTTGTAGATCTTAACTCCCGGATGCTCCATCAGCTTGTTGATCGCCTTCACATGACCTCTCGCCAGATCTACTACATGAATATAATCACGTACTCCGGTTCCGTCCGGTGTATCATAGTCATTACCGAAGACACCGACACACTCCAGCTTACCGATCGCCACCTGTGCCACATAAGGGAGCAGGTTGTTTGGGATCCCCTTCGGATCCTCGCCGATGAGACCGCTTTTGTGGGCTCCAATCGGATTGAAATAACGAAGAAGGATCACGTTCCACTCCTGGTCTGCTGTGTGGAAGTCCGTCAGGATCTGCTCCAGCATATGCTTTGTCCAGCCGTAAGGATTGGTACATACGCCCTTTGGACATTCCTCTGTAATCGGGATAAATGCAGGGTCTCCATAAACCGTTGCAGAGGATGAAAAGATAATGTTTTTGCAGCCGTTTTCCCGCATCGCTTTACACAGATTCAGGGTGCCGCCGATATTATTTTCATAGTACTCCAATGGCTTGGAGACAGACTCTCCCACTGCCTTAAGCCCCGCAAAATGGATCACGGCATCGGGCTTTTCCTTTGAAAAAATGCTGCTCATCGCATTATAGTCTCTGATATCGCTGTTATAGAAGGTCAGCTCCTTCCCGGTAATCTCCTGCACTCTCTGTACCGCCTTCTCACTGGCATTGTACAGGTTATCCACGATAACTACCTCATAACCTTCATTTAAAAGCTCCACGCAGGTATGACTTCCTATGTATCCTGCTCCACCTGTAACTAAAATCTTCATAGCGAACCTCCCTTTCGTCCTTGCTTTTATGTCTATCTGAAGGGTTCATCATAAAACTCGTATGCCACCCTGCAAACGCACCTTTAATACGTGACAACTATCGTCACCGTAGATTGCTTCGAGTTGCTCCTTGTAAGCAGCCACTGCTTCGTTTTTTACAAATGCCTGGATCGTTCCGGCAAAACCGCCGCCATGGACACGGCATACACCGTTCTCCCCCAGAATACTCTCACTGACTGCCAGAGCAACGGTTACATTCTGGGAATCCACATCCTTTGGACTGTAAATGTTCTGCAGGTATTTTGCAGAGGAATCTCCGCTTGCCTTGATCACACTTAAAAATCCCGGATAATCAGCCTCCTCCAGTGATTTCACGCCCCGTAGAACCCTCTCCTCTTCCTCATAGAAATGAATGGCACGAAGTACCGCTCTGCCGGAAGTCTCTTTCCAAAGCTTGGGAAGCTCTTTAAAAAATGTCTCCCTCGGCACTTCTCTTAAATGCTCCCTGCCCAGAGCCTGTGCCACCTGATTCATCTCTGCCGGTACTGCGGCATAGTCCGGTGTCAGATCGGCATGAGATCCTTTGGTATCCACAATACAAAGGCTTAAGCCTGCCTTTTCAAAATCGGTGTGTACCTGCCTGACCTCCGGATGCTCCTTCTCCTTAAAGTCAATAAAGATCATACCGCCAACACTACAAGCCATCTGGTCCATCAGACCACATGGCTTGCCAAAATATATATTCTCTGCATACTGGCCGATCTGGGCAATCTCGATGCTGGAAACTTTCATATCATTGTAGAGCCCGGAAAGGATCGTGCCGATCAGGCTCTCAAATGCTGCAGAAGAAGACATCCCAGCTCCCATCAGCACATCACTGGTAATATATGCCGTAAAGCCGCCGACCTTGTGACCACGCTCCTTCATCCCCGCTGCAACTCCACGGATCAATGCTGTGGTGGTGCTTTGCTCCTCTTCCTTCATAGAAAGATCCGCTACATCAACCTCCTCCATCGGGAAATCTCCGGATACCAAACGGATCACCGGCTCCTCTGCCTTTGCCACGATCGCAATGGCATCCAGATTGATCGAAGTCGCAAGCACCATGCCATTCTGATGGTCCGTATGATTGCCACATACCTCACTGCGCCCCGGCGCACTATATATCTCAATTTCCTTTTCGGAAGGGAATAACTCGGTAAACCGGTCAATCGCCCGGATATACCGCTCTCTATTATAAGGAACTCTCTGCTCATCCACATAGATTTCCTTGATCCTCTGATCCAGTGATCCCTGCTCCAGAGATCCCCGTACACTCATGATTTTCTGCATGTCTTTTCCTCCATGTCATATTTGTTACCTCATAAAGTGTACCATATCAGGTTTCGTAATGCAACAAATGCCGGTCACTCTTAATATGAACGAAAACATTCCTTCATTTTTTCCAGACGACACAAAGCTTCGTCCAGAGTTTTCTTTTCCCGTGCAAAATGCAGCCGGATCAGATGATTGACATCCTCTTTGAAAAAGCTGGAGCCCGGAACTGCTGCCACGCCAATATTTTTGATCATCCATTCACAAAATTCCAGATCTGAGAATCCATGAAACTGCGGAAGCTCCAAAAAGTCTGATATATCGATCAGCACAAAATACGTTCCCTGTGGTACATTATGCTTCAGACCAATTTTATCCAGTCCCTTTAGAAAATAATTTCTTTTTTCTGTGTAAGTCTGTAGCAGCTTCTCATAATACTCATCCGAGAATTTCAACCCCACCGTTGCTGCCTCCTGGAGAGGCGCTGCCGCTCCAACCGTCAGGAAATCATGAACCTTCTTGGCCGCTTCAATGACCTTCTCAGGTCCGATCAGATAGCCAAGCCGCCATCCTGTAATAGAGTATGTTTTTGACAATGAATTGCAGGTAATGGTATGCTCATACATTCCCGGAAGGGAAGCCATACAAATATGCTTATTCGGTGCATATACCATATGTTCATACACTTCATCCGTCACAACAAATGCATCATATCTGACTGCCAGTTCACCGATTGCCATCAGCTCATCCCTGCGAAAAACTTTTCCGCACGGGTTCGATGGATTACAGACGATGATCGCTTTTGCGCCATCCCGAAATCCCTGTTCTACCAGCGTAATATCGAACTCATACTCCGGCGGAATCAACGGAATATAAATGGGATCGGCTCCGGAAAGAATCGCATCTGCACCATAATTTTCATAAAACGGAGAAAATACCATCACCTTGTCACCGGGATTACAGATTGTCATCATGGCACACATCATAGCTTCCGTTCCACCACAGGTAACAACGATTTCTTTATTGGGATCGATCGCCCTGTGAATTGTTTTTCCCTGCTTCTGCGCCAATGCCTCCCGGAAATTCGGCGCACCAAAGGTCACCGAATACTGATGCGGTCCTTTGTACGCCGCCTCTGCCAAAGCATCCATTATTTCCTTCGGTGGATCAAAGTCAGGAAAGCCCTGAGACAAATTGATGGCTCCATATTCATCACTGATACGCGTCATTCTCCGGATCACAGAATCAGTAAAGGTTTGTACTCTTTTACTTAATTCAGGCATTTTTATCTCCTTCCTGATGCAACAGCCTCAATCACTTGAAGCTTTTTTACGACCTTGTTTGTCCTGCCCGTTTTCTCCATTGTTCCATTCTATCTCATTTTCTACAATATTGAATCGTTTAAATTCCGGAATGGAAGCATTGTAATATTGTTCAAGAATAGATGGGTCTTTCGAAAGGGAGTACAGTATAGTGACACTGGAAGGATAAAGCACCTTATCCAGTTTGCAGGATCGAAACTTATTGAAGCCTTCTACCTCTTTGGAGCAAAGAATCTGTTTGATAAATTCTAATTCTCCCTGATCCTTTACCAGATGGCATATGTTACTTTTGAATACATCAAATGAGCTTCGTTCCATAAAATGTGTTCCTTCCGTTATGCACCGTACTTTTTCTTGTGCACTTTTTCTCTCTAATAAATATCCTTCGTCTCAACAGAAGCTTTTAATTCATTGGCAAGCTCATATATATTGTTGAGTATTATTTTACAATCCTTCATGCCCTCTACCGTGGAATCTGATACCTTGATGCCCTCCGCAGATGCAGCCGCAACCTCTTCTCCTGTTGCCGACAGATGTGATATATTATCCGATATCACTGACGTTGAATCAAGTATTTTATTGATGCTCTGCTCTGCAACATGTATGCTTGACATCAGCACATCCATTGTATTGCCTACTTCAACAAATGTTTTTTCTGTTTCATCAATAAGTGCGTTCTGTTTATCAACGGATAACACAGATTCATTGATACTCTCGTTCGCTTTTTGGGTATCTTCATTCAGCTTCTGTATGATATTTGTAATACTTTCAGAAGCCTTCTTAGTCTGTTCCGAAAGCTGACGGATTTCCTCCGCAACGACCGCAAACCCCTTTCCCGCTTCTCCTGCGCGGGCTGCCTCAATCGACGCATTCAGTGCAAGAAGATTTGTCCTTGCGGATATATTAACGATATCACCAACAAAATTCTGTACATCATTAACCTTCTCTGTAAGACCACTTATTACATCAACAATGATATTACTTGCGTCCTGTACATTCTGTGCCTGTTCTTTTAATTGACCAACAACCACCTTGCTGTTATTTACCGATTCATCTGTCTTATCAGATGCACTTATCATCTGATTAATTTCTTTTTCCGCCATATCCGTGTTTTCCTGAATCTCAGAACACATAACCGCCTGTCTCTGGATTGCCTCTGCCGTACTTTCCGTGCTGTCTGCGATATCCCCCATAGAGCTGTGGCTGATATCTATACTTTTCTCAAGTTCATTCAGCATAGTCATCGCTTTTTCAAACTCGGCTGAGATATTATCCGCAATAGCAACCATTTTCGTATTGCTTTCATTCTGTTTTGCAGCCGCCTCCTCAATCTGGAATACCTTCTCGCCAAAATACTGAATCAATATATTCGCTATATTGATCGATATGATCGTCACAAGAATGATTACAAGGATAGCTAATATCCTGCTTGTTAACAGTTCCGAATTGCTACTGTCAAAATCCTTTATTAATCGCACAATATTTGCTAATATAACTAAACCATTGGCACAATACATCAATCTTTTATTAAGATAAACCATAACGGAAATAATCATCGGAATTCCATATGTCCACACGATATCCGTAGAATTCAGTAATACAACAACAACATATCCAATCGCTATATTTACTGATAATAGAACCTCACATATATGTGTTTTCTTTTTCATTATGTATGCTGCGATTGATGCAGTCATAACAACCAACGCTGTGATAAACTGTATTATAATCCTGCCTGCCTGTTCTCCCTTTGAAACTCCTAATGCCGCTAAGACTGTTACTGCAATAAACCCAAATACTATCAGAATCGTGATCAGTACCATCCTGTTTGCTCTCTGATATTGATTTTCTGTCATATTTTTCCTCCTCATTCTCCTTATAAATTTTCCTATACCTTCATAACCTTGCGTACAACAAATAATTATTTCTGTTTACTGTATCATACCAGTTTTATTATATCGCAGATTATGTTGATTTCAAGATTTTTTTCGGCACCGGTCACTTTTTCTATGTGAAGACAAGAGAATCCCCCATTTATATGCAATCTATTTGACGCACTTTTCATTTTGTAAATCCATTTTTAGTCCTATTTCTTTCCGGCTTATACTCCGACAGAAATAATCCTATCAAAGTAAGTACCGTTCCTATTCCGGCTAATAAGGTCAGTTTCTCATGTAAAATTAGTACAGAAGTAATGACCGTTATCACCGGAACCATATAGATATAAACGCTTGTCTTTATTGCGCCCAACTCTTTTACTGCAAAATTCCATGTCACAAAGCAAAGCGCAGAAGCTCCCAATCCCAAATACAAAATATCTAGCTGCTCTTTTTTATCAATTTCACCAAATCCTTCTTCATGGACTTCGCATCTTCAACTGACAACAATTTCTTCAATGCGTATAATCTGGAATATAAATCAT